>ENA-OWPB01000031-OWPB01000031.1-human-gut-metagenome-genome-assembly--contig:-NODE-31-length-183034-cov-5.495527_pt1 | contig 183034 bp, 175 predicted proteins | sample MGYA00248260_ERZ651838 | MGnify/ENA primary metagenome ERZ651838 (study PRJEB26924, sample SAMEA4378304) | human gut metagenome | biome: human gut; feature: human-associated habitat; material: faeces... | reverse complement strand
GCTTGAATGGGGTTCAAGAGGCCGTGAGTTCGACTCTCGCCACTCGGACCAAACAGTTGGTTGTCAAAATCAGCGGTGAAACGCCAAATCCTGTTGGGTTTGGCGTTTTTCTTTTTTGCTTTTCCTATGAGCAGATGGGGGATTTCTAACGCATTTCTAACGTACGTCACCCTGTAGGCAAAAGCTGCTGCATATTGGCTGCCATGCCTTGTTTCCGTTTGGTGTCCAGATGACCGTAAATGTTTGCGGTCATCTTTATATCGGAGTGACCTAACCATTCCTGCACATCCTTCAATCCGTAGCCTTGCGCAATCAGCAGGCTTGCGCAGCTGTGGCGCAGTTCGTGAAAGCGGATGTGAGGCAAATCATATTTTTTCAATAGCTTACTGAAAGCGTGGCTGATGTAGTCAGGCGAATAGGGACGACCATCTTCCCATTTGAAAACATAGTCGTTTTTGTGGTATTCCCTCCTAAACAGTTTTTGATTTGTTTCTTCTCGCATCTTCATATCCCGAAAGATTTGTTCGGCGGCAGGAGTAAGAGGGAAACTGCGGAAACTGGATGCGTTTTTGGTTTTGTCCTTCTCCACAATTTTTGTTACCTTCGCTACGGTGTGGCATATAGTGAGTGTTTGTCGCTCAAAGTCGATGCTATCCCACTTCAAGCCGAGCAGTTCACTGCGGCGCAGACCGTAGATGGAAGTAATGTAGATGAGAGGGTGCAGGCGTTCTTCTTTGCTAACTTCCAGCAGTTTATTTAATTGCGCTGCGGAGTAGAAACTGCTTTGGTGGCGCGTTGCTTGTGGAAGAATAACCTGTTCGCAAGGGTTTGCTGGAATCAAGCCATCCCGCACCGCCATTTTCAGTGTCTGAAACAGCACGTTCTTGTGCTGGCGCAGGCTGGCGGGGGATAAACCCCCGCACCCATCCTTGCGCCCGCACGCACTCTTGGCACTGATATACGCTTGCAGAACTGCACGGTTTACATCCACCAACTTGATTCCCAAGTCATCAAAATACGGCAATATATGCCCGTTTGCGTGGCTCTCATAGCCCTGCAGAGTGACTTCATCCACACGAAGCTGTACTTCTTGCAGCCATCGGCGGACAGCATCACTAAAGAGCAAATCACTCGTTGGCTTTTCGGTCATCGCCGTTTCTTTTGCAAGGAGTTCCCGCATAAACTGCTCTGCCTTCTTCTTGTTTCCTTTTGCGGTCAAATTAGTGGCAACCCATTTTTGTTTTCTTTTTCCGTTTTGCATTGAATTCAGAACAACATAGAATTTATTATTTTTTGTTTGCAGGCTGGCTGTCATTATAATTACTCCTTTCAGACAGATAGAATTGCCTACAATTACAGACTGATATTATACCGTGCCGATTGCATATATTCAATAAGACATTGTTTCGGAACGCGGATTTTATTGCCGATTCGCACACTGCCAATCGTTCTTTCGTTCACAAGTTTATAGGCAGCACCCCTTCCAATGCGCAGGGCTTCTGCTACTTGTTGTACTGTTAGCACATCGGGGTATTGGTTGAACATCTATAAAATCAGTTACTCCTTCCAAGATGTAGGAACATCATCGGGGATGGGAACGAAGTTTTCCTTCGGTTGCATATGCTGCACATGATGGATTCTGCGGCAAAAAGCATCCCATGTTTCGGGTTCATCCCGCTGGATATTGCAATATTGCTTTTCCAACGGGATATTTGTCAGAATGAAAACCTTTGTAAAGCAGGCTTCTTTGTTGGCATAACGGCAGGGCAGTGTAACGGGGTAGCCGTCCAGGTATACAAGCATATCCTTAATGGGCAAACTGCTGCGGAACTCCTCAAAAATCAGTATGTCCTGTCCTTTGTAACCGTCAAAGGGGTGTGCATAGTCTGTGACGCGGTAGACATTGGAATAGCCGTATTGCTCCATAATGCCGCGCGTCTTGCCGACGCCTGTTTCACCGTAAATATAGGTGGTGTCTAACTGACGGAAGGTATCTTTATATTCCTCATTCCTTAACGCCTGCCGTGTCTGCTCTACGTAGTTTATTTTTGTCATAGCAGAGGGAACGGCCTCTAAAATTTCTGCGTTGCTTTTGCCCTGCTTTATCATTTCAAAAATCTGTTCGCAGTCTTTCTTGCCGCGCGCACGGTCTGGCGGCATTATACCAGATTCTTCAAACGTTTCTATATGGTTTGTTTCATGTTTGGCATCGTCCTGCCAGCGACCTTCCTTGCGGATGTAATCGCGGTTTTCCTGATTACTGCCTTTTGCCATTTCGATGTGTGCCCCATAAAAGCGCTGCTGCAAAGTGCTGAACATCACGGCATTTTTAAAGACAAGGTACAAATGCGTGTGTGGCGTTCCTTCTGCTCCCGTTTCATCACACATACACCAGTAGAGCAGGCTTGAAAACTGTGGCAGCAGCCCCTTGATGTGTTCATGGGTGAAACCGTGTTTTTGTGGGTTGTTGATGGTAATTTGATATTTTCGGGCTGCGGTAGAGCGTGCCATGTTCAAGCCTCCTTTGACCTGTACACATTTGACGTGAAGTGCAAAGGTAATACTAGCCTTTGCACTTCACTGGTTTGTTTCACGGCGATTAACACAATCGTCAACTTGATTATACCGCAAATAACAATTTTGTCAAGCATATTTACAAAATTGTTATTTCGTGGTAGAATGGTGTCGAGGTGAGAAGTATGCCCTATGCAAAACTGCTGAACAAACTAATTGAAGAATCTGGCATGACCGCCAAAGACATCGCCCAAAAGTGCGCGGACTATGGTGTTTCTATTACACCCTCTTATTTGAGTATGCTACGCAACGGAGCAGGCAAGCGGATGCCGTCCGATGAGGTTTCCCGCGCGATAGCCAAGGCACTGGGCAAAGACGAGAATCTTCTGGTTGTAGAGCGTGCGTTGGACGAAGCCCCAGAACCGATTACAAAAGCGTTGCAGTACATTCTGCGCATAGCCACGGCGGAGATTTTCGGCCTTACGGGTACTGAACTCACCCCCGAAATGGAAGCCCTTATGGATGAACAAATCCAGAAGATGCCCCTATCCGAAAGCGTTTTGCAACTTGCCCAGCAAACAAATCTACCCCAGTTTAATAAAGACACTTTCGGTGCTATGATGCAAAGCACGGACGGCTCTACAACTGTGAATGTTACCGCCCCTCCCGAATTTGTAATCGACACCGATGCCATGCAGCCCATCATCGGAAAAGGTGATCGCGTGCGTTTACAACGTGAGCAGCAGTATAAGGCAGGCGATATTGTGGCCTTCCACGGGAACGGCATGGAGTGCAGGCGCGTGGAGATTATAGACGGACATATTCTGCTTGTGCCGTTTGAACGCGGATTTGATTCCCTGCCATATGACCCCAAGAAGCAGCAAATCCTAGGACGTGTAATCACTGTCACCAGAGATATAAAATAAAAAATGCGTCAGTCGTCTTGACTGGCGCATTTTCTTTAGATAATAGCAAGCCCTGCGGAGGATGGCGGCAGCGGGCAGGCCCGTGGCCAACCCGTAAACGGGCAACTCTCGGCAGGCCCCCAAAGGCAAATAGAGATGGGCATGCAACAGCCAAAAACGGGCGTGCTGTGCTTACCGTATCCCCCAAGGCCGGGGCACGGCCTTGGGGGCCGGCCTGCGGGCCGGGGCGACCAAGGGGGCATTGAGCCCCCTTGGTACGCCACGGGCTAGCACAGCCGTCAACCCGAAAACAGGTTACATCCATACTGTTCGCCTCTACCGCCGTGCGAGCCTAACGGCTCACACGGCAGGGCAAACGGCTGCCTACCCGCCAGCTGCCATATCCGGGGGCGTTGCCCCCAGCCCCCCCGCAGGGCTTGCTATCGTGCTTTCTGTAATTGTAGGTTTTCTAACACATTTCTAACGAATTTCCTAGATTTGTGATTTTTACATTTTGCGTGTGTGGGTGTTTTTCTTGGAATAGAAGGACAAAACTGACGATTTTACGTTGAACATCCGGCACATTTTAGCACCAATCAGAACAAAGTAGTTTCAAGCGGAAAGCGCGTCAGCTAAATGGGGTTCAAGAGGCCGTGAGTTCGACTCTCGCCACTCGGACCAGACGAGGGGCTGTCCGTTCAGTATACCGCCAAATCCTTATGGGTTTGGCGGATTTTGTTTTGTGGTAAACTTAGGGTCGAGTTGTTCAACAAGCGGGACTTTGGTGACAACCACTACGGCTACAGCATAATCCATGAAAATTAAAAATGCCAAAATCCACTACTTTTTATGGTGCAGAGTATTGACATTTTCTGCGCAGTCGGTTATAATATACAAGCTGACTTGAGACAGCCCGGTTCGACCGGGTGTAGCGCAGTTTGGTAGCGCGCTTGAATGGGGTTCAAGAGGCCGTGAGTTCGACTCTCGCCACTCGGACCAAACATTGGGCTGTAGCAAGCAGCAGAACACCCACCGGAGCGTCTCCGGCGGGTGTTCTTTTTTTACATCTGTAAGCCGTAGTCCTGCAGGCACTGCTTCAACCCTGTCTGTAAATCGGAGAAGCCGCTTCCTGCCGCTGCGCGAAGCTTACTGCCGTCCATTCGCAGACTGCGTTTCCAGTCCTGCTTTTCTATGTCAGGGCGGATATTCAGCTGTTCGCAGGCGCGCATCACCGTTTCATACATATCGCAATCATTTTCGCTGCCGAAATTATAAATACCTCCCGGCAGCTCCATAACCTGCGTCAGCTTTTCAACGGCCTCGCGCACATAGGTGATGCCACGATAGTCATGGCAGGAGAACCGCACCGTCTGCTGCCGCATAGCCGCAGTGAGCAGGTTCAGCACAAAATTTCCGCGTATCGGCAGGCCGTACCCCGGCAGATCATACATCCAGGTCGCACGCAGCATCACGGCATCAGGCAGGGCAGACAGCACCCGCTGCTCAGCCTCCCACTTGTGGCGTCCGTAGACATTTGCAGGGCAGAGCGGCTGTTCCTCTGTAAACGGATCGTTTTCGTTAAGGCCCGTGTACACCTGATCGGAGCTGAAGCATATCAGCTTTGCCCCTGCGTGTTTTGCCGCCTGCGCCATCCAAAGCGGGAGCAAAACATTCGCGCGGTAGGATTCCTCAGGATGCTTTTCACTGTAGCCTGTGTCCGAAATTGCCGCCGTATGCAGGATCACATCGGGCTGTGTTCGGCAGATATGCTCCTGTACTGCTGTTTCGTTTGCTGCGGCGAGCATTCCTTTCGGAAAGCTGCACAGCTCATACCGATCGGCCAGTTGGGTCATGATACGCGCACCCACAAAGCCGCCCGCACCGGAAACCAGAACCTTTTTCATAAAACGCCCTCCGCATCGTACATAGCTTGCCTTTATTGTACTGTTTTTGCCCGCCCCGTGCAAGCCGCTTGACAAATTTTGCGGCATTGTGTATACTATTTTTTACTAAAACACAGTGTGGATTTTTACAGTTCCGATACTACTTTTCGCCACACAATGACCTGTGCATGCAGGTCATTGTGTGGCTTTTTTATGCAATTTTTGTGCAAAAGAGGAGCGCGTATGAACGATACCTTTATGAAAGAAAAACCTGTATTTCCGCTGCTGACTTCAATGGCCCTGCCCATGGTCGCTTCCATGCTGGTCAGTGCGCTGTACAACATTGTAGACAGCCTGTATGTGGCCCGCATCAGTGAGGAGGCAATGACAGCCCTCTCGCTGGTCTATCCGGTGCAGAACTTTATCAACGCTGTTGCCATCGGCTTCAGCATCGGCATCAGCGCGTTGATCTCACTGCATCTGGGGGCCGGCAATCAGGAGAAGGCTGACACCGCCGCGACGCACGGCATGGTGCTGTCCCTGCTGCACGGCATCATCGCCTCCGTTTCCGGTATTGCCGTCATACCGCGCTTCCTGCGCAGCTTCACTACGGATGAAACCGTTATTGCGCTGGGGCTGACCTATGCGCGCATCGCGTTTCTCTTTTCTGTTATCATCATGGCTGCTATGGCTTTTGAAAAGATATTTCAAGCGGTAGGCTGCATGAAGATCACGATGGCAGGGCTGTCGCTCGGCTCTGTCTGCAACATTATTCTGGACCCATTGCTCATCTTCGGCATCGGCCCCTTCCCGGAGATGGGGATTGCCGGTGCCGCACTGGCTACCGGCATCGGTCAGATGATGCAGGTGGTGTTCTATCTCATCATCTATTTTGTCCGTCCGATTCCCGTACATCTGCGCCGCAGCTGCCTGCATTTCAACCCCAGAATGGGACTGCAGCTATACTCGATCGGCGTGCCCGCCATTTTAAATCTCGCATTGCCGTCGGTGCTCATCACCTTTCTGAATTCTCTCTTGGCCTTTTATTCACAGAGCTATATCGTTGTGCTGGGCATCTATTATAAATTACAGACCTTCCTGTATCTGCCGGCAAACGGCATCGTGCAGGGGCTTCGCCCCATCATCGGCTATAACTACGGTGCCGGGGAGTATGGCCGTGTCAAAAAGGTCTACCGCACTGCCATGGCCATGTGCGCCGCCATTATGGCCGCCGGCACGCTGCTATGCCTCGTCTTGTCGGAGCAGCTGATGGGGTTGTTCAGCACTAATGTTGAAACCATTGCCATCGGCACGACGGCGCTGCGCATCATCTGCACGGGCTTTCTGGTATCCACGATTTCGGTTGTTGTCTCCGGCGCTCTGGAGGGGCTTGGCAAGGGGATAGAGTCTCTGGTAATTTCCCTGTGCCGCTACATTGTTGTCATCATGCCGCTGGCCTGGCTGTTTTGTCACTTTGCAGGCGCAGACGGTATCTGGCATGCCTTCTGGCTGACAGAGTTTTTGACGGCTGCCATCTCGCTGGTGGTTTACCACAAAAGCGTAAAGCTCAACAGAATATAATCGCCTAAGCACCACACACCGTGTGGTAAAGCCAAAAAAGCCGGTGCCCTCCCATTTGGGAAAGCACCGGCTTTTAGTGTTTATACCTGCTCCTGCACATAGCGGATGAACGCATCACGCTCCGCTGTGGAGCGGACGACCGCTGTATACATCTGGTCTCCCATATCCAGGCGCAATGCCTGCGGGATGCGCCCGCACATCTTGATCCGGCTGCCGTATCGCGCCAGAATCTGGGCGTGGGTGTGCTTGTACTGGTGGCAGTCGCGGCGGCCAGCGTAGACACAGAAATACTTGTGGCCATTCAGGTCCAGACTGCGCACCTCATCATAGCATACCATGTCCGCCCAGATCTGGTAGCAGTCCACAGAGTTGGCATAGTTGATCATATCGGGGGTGTAACCGCCTGCCGGGCGCATATTGACCTCAAGCGCCACATAATCGCCCTTTTTGCCAAGGCCCGGCTTATCCTCGTTCAGCTGGAAAAACTCACAGTGGAAAAACCGGCTTTTAGCGCCAAACGCCTTGATCGTGCGGAAACCCACATCCTTGAGCGCCGCAGGAACCGTTTTCTGCGTCCAGTAGCTCAAATCGCCGTTCCGGCTGACGATATCCAGCATCGGGGTGGGGAACACATTGGAGGTGTAGAACAGCGGCACACAGCGGCTGTCGGCCACGCCGTCAAAGCTGACGATCGTACCGTTGATATACTCCTCCATGATATACTGCACCGCATGGGGCTCGGCATAGAATTTTTTCAGCTCTGAGAAGTTCTTCAGCTTATAGGTGGCCTCGGCACCGCAGCCGTTATCCGGCTTGACGATAACAGGGTAGCCTACCTCCTTGATAAACGCCCGGGCTGCCGCGAGGGTGCTGACCATGTGGTGGCGTGCCACCGGCACACCGGCCGCACGGTAGCTTTCCTTCATGCGGCTCTTGTACTTGATGCGCTCGATAAAATCATTCTTGGCACCGGTATTGATATTGAAATCGGTGCGCAGCTGGGCATCCATCTCAAGCCAGTATTCGTTGTTCGACTCGATCCAGTCGATTTTGCCGTAGTGGAAGGTGAAGTAAGCGACAGCGCGCAGCATTTCCTCATAGCTGCCTAGATTATCCACGCGATAATACTCCGTCAGGCAGTGCTTTAGCTCACCGGGAATTTCATCAAACGGTGCATCACCGATGCCAAGCACATTGACACCGTTGCGGTGCAGCCGGTCGCAAAAATTCCAATAAGTGTTGGGAAAATGCGGGCTGACAAAGATAAAGTTCATCGGGTTCTTCAACTTCCTCTCTCAAAAATGCGCGTATGCCGTTTATACAAAGCGGTTTTGCTCACGGCTGTACTCATAGCCGATCTCTGCAAGCGCCGCACAAAGCGCCTGCCGGTCCGCCTGCTCACGGTCGCAGAAAGCATCCAGTGAGGCATCACGGTCGCGCAGCTGGGTATTCACATAGCTCAGCAGCATAATCGGGTCATGGGGGAGCATGGGTTTACCTCCTAAAATTCCATAAAAAAGAGAAAAAGCCGGTCACACGATGTGACCGGCATTTTTTCCTTCCAATCAGACCGCGCGGGTAACTTTACCAGAGCGCAGGCAGCGGGTGCAGGCGTAGATATACTTCGGGGAACCGTCCACGATCGCCTTCACGCGCTTGACATTGGGGTTCCAGGTACGGTTGCTCCGACGATGAGAGTGAGAAACCTTGATACCGAACGTGACACCCTTGCCACAGCAAGAACATTTGGCCATAATGCTTGCACCTCCTTTTCAATAGCTTTAATAGTATAGCGTATATGTGCAGAAAATGCAAGAGTTTTTGAAGAAAAAAATTCAGTTTTTTTCATAATTTTGCGTTTTTGCCTGAATCCGGCGCTAAATATTGTGTTTTGCGGCCCTGCGGGGCTTGTCTTGCCGCGCTTTCTACGGTATAATAGAAAAGAATTTTAATGGGGTGGTGTTGGCTTTTGAACGGACTGTTGTCTTTGGCGCGGATCGTGCAGTATCTGCTGCGCGCCGTGGTGGTGTTGATCGCAATCCCATTTCATGAATCCGCCCATGCACTGGCCAGCCATCTTTTGGGGGATGACACCGCCGTGCGGGCCGGGCGTCTGTCGATGAACCCGATGCACCACTTTGACCCGCTGGGTGCGCTCTGTATGCTGGTGGGCGGTGTCGGCTGGGCCAAGCCTGTCTCAATCAACCCGTACAACTATAAAAATCCCAAGCTCGGCATGGCGCTTTCCGCCGCTGCCGGGCCGGCCAGCAATTTTCTGCTTGCGTGGGTGTCGATGATCCTGTACAAGCTCTGCTGGTACAGCGGGCTGGGGCAGACGCTGCCTGCACTGTTGATGTTCTTTTATTATATGGTTGCCATGAATCTGAGCCTCGGCGTTTTCAACCTGCTGCCGGTGCCGCCCTTTGACGGCAGCCGCATCGCGCTGCTGTTCCTGCCGCAGAGGCTCTACTTCAAGGCCATGAAATATGAACGGTACATTATGCTGACCGTTCTGGCGCTTGTATTTTTGGGCCTGTTGGACATACCGCTGTCGTGGCTTGTAAACGGCATGTGGCGGCTGACGCTGCAGCTGACGGGCTTTGTGGAATTGTTGTGGGGGTATTGATTTTTTGCCGGAAATTCTGACATTCAAGATAGAAGATTTTGAGGGCCCGCTTGATTTGCTGCTCTATCTGGTGGGCAAAAATAAGATGAACCTCTATGACATCAACATCATGGCGTTGATCGAGCAGTATACCGCCGCCATCCGGGAGATGCAGCAGGACAGGATGGAGGTATCCAGCGAGTTTATTGATATGGCCGCCCATCTGGTACAGATGAAAAGCGCCCTGCTGCTGCCCCGCAGCCCCGAGGCCGAGCGAATGAAGGCCGAGCTTACCGGCCGCCTGATCGAGTACAGCGCCTGCAAAGAGGTTGCCGCCCAGCTGGGCAGCCGTGCCCGGGATCTGTTCACCGCAGCGCGCGAGCCGATGCCGCTTATCGGCGCTGCCGAGTATACCCGCCGCCATGACCCGAACTGGCTGGTACAGGCATGGTTCAACCTGATGGGCCGCAGCACCCGCAAGCGGAAGCCCACACAGGAAAAGTTTGAGCCACTGGTCACAGCGCCCTTCGTCTCCGTTGCAAGCCGTGTTTCCCACATGCTGCGCGGGCTGCTCAAGGGTCGTTTGCAGAAGATGGGCGAGCTGTTCAGCCGCGAGGAGAGCCGCAGCACAAATGTTGCCACCTTCTTAGCGCTGCTGGAGCTGATCCGCGCCGGCCGCGTTCAGGTGGATGACAGCGGCACCCTGCAGCTTGACCGCACACACCGCAGAAGAAAGGACAAAACGCAATGACAGAACGACAGGAGCTTGGCTCTCTGGAAGCCATGCTGTTTGCCCATGCGGAGCCGGTGGAAACCGCCCGTCTGGCGGATGCTCTGCGGCTGGACACAGACGAAACAGCCGAGCTGCTGCTAAAGCTGCAAAAACGGCTTGACGAGCAGGAGAGCGGTATGGTCCTCCTGTTTTTTGAGCCGGACCGTTGGCAGATGACGACCCGCCCGTATTACGGCGAGATGGTCAAGCGGATTCTTGATACCCGCCGCAATGCGCCGCTTTCACCCGCAGCGCTTGAGGTGCTGGCCGTCATCGCCTACAACCAGCCTGTGTCCCGCAGCTTTATTGAGCAGGTCCGCGGTGTGGATTCCTCATCCACCGTCACAAAGCTGCTGGATAAGGGCTTGATTGAGGAGGCCGGCCGTCTGGATCTGCCGGGCAAGCCGGTTGCCTTTCAGGTCACCGACACCTTTTTGCGCGTGTTTGGGCTGGGCAGCCTCAATGACCTACCGCCGCTGCACGGCGAGGTGCAGGAGGAGCCTGCCCCCGAAGCCGACAGCGATGCCGAGCAGCTGGAATGGAAGTGATCGCCGATGGCTGTTCTCTTGTTTGTCCTGCAGCTGATTGGCTGGATACTGCTGGCGCTGCTGGTCATCCTGCTTGCCGCGCTCATTCTTCCGTTGGGGATACGGGTTTCCTACCACCCCGGCAGCCTGCAGGTCAGGGCGTATTACGGGCCGCTGCAGTTTACGCTCTGGCCGCGGGGCAGTGCGGGCAGTGCCCCTGCAGCGCCGCAGCCTGCGGCCGCCCCCGCACCGCCCGCAGGTACATCGGCAGCTACAGAAGGAAAGACGCCGCCTGCTGCCACAGCAGGCAACCCGAGCGCCCCGCCTGCCGTGAAGGCTGCCGCACCGCAGACACCGCCTGAGTCGGCAGCTGCCCCGCAGCCCGGCAGCGCTGACACAGCGCCGCCGAACCCTGAAAGCACACCCCCGAAGGCCGGACTGCCCTTCGCCATCTCGGAGCATATCAGCGCAGCCAGGCAGCTTCTGTCCGATGACCCGATGGCCTTCGCCAGCTGCATGCTGGGCCACACAGGCTGGCTTGGCAGGCTGTGCCTGCGCGCACTGCGTATAACGCATCTGGATGTTTTCTGGACGGTTCACGCAGAGGAAGCCGCTGCGACCGCCGCGCTTTACGGCGCAGAGATGGCGCTGGCCAACAATCTGCTGGCCTTTGTGCAGCAGCATGTCCGGCTGCAGAGCGACCGCCTTTGGCTGGAGCCTGATTTCACTGGGCAGCGGGCAGGGGAGCGAAGCATTTCATTTTCACTCAAATCCTGCGCAGGCGTGCTGCTCTGGCTCCTTCTGCGGCTGCTGCGCCGCCTGTGGAAAGACCCGCAGCTGCAGCCTGCACACACATCGTAATTCGTTGGTTTCTATGGCAATACCGCATAATTCTAAGTGCCGATACGGCGAGCGAGGCGCGGCAGCTGCTAAGCCAAAAGCGCAGATAATACTTTGTGTATTATCGAGCATTTTGGCAACGCAGATGCCGTGCCGCAGCCGCCGGAGCGGTGCTTAAGCCGTAAGGCGGGAATTGTGCGGTGTTGCCCTATATAAAAGGAGGAATTTTCCATGGCTGAGCATCCTATTCAGGGCCTGATGGGCGTTACGATCGAGAAGATCCGCGACATGGTCAACTCAGAGACCATCATCGGCGACCCCATCCATGTCGATGATACTACCATCATTCCCGTTTCCCGCGTCACCTTCGGCTTTGCATCCGGCGGCTCCGATGTGGGGCCCGCCTCCAGCAAGCAGATGTTCGGCGGCGGCAGCGGCGCAGGCGTCTCGGTCACGCCGGTCGCGTTCCTCGTTGTCTCCAACGGCAATGTGCGCACCGTCCAGCTGGTGGAGAAGGTCTCCGCCGTGGACAATGTAATCGCCTCCCTGCCGGAGCTGGTTGACAAGGTTGCCGCACTGATCAAAAAAGAAAAGCCGGGCGCTGATAAGCCCGCTGAATAAGGAGTATATTGAATGGCAGAATACAGAGTGCAAAAAGTGCTGGCTGATCAGGGCATCTGCTCCCGCCGTGAGGCGGAGCGACTGATCGCAGCGGGCAAGGTCAAGGTCAATGGCCACCCCGTCACCTTGGGTGACAAGATGGACCCCGACTACGACAAGGTCATGATTGACGGCAAGACCGTCCGCATTGTGCGCAAGCGCCAGTACACCTACATCATGCTGCACAAACCGCGCGGCTATCTGACCACCCGCGCGGATGACCGCGGCCGCAAGACCGTCATGGAGCTGGTGGCTGATGTGCCCGCCATGCTGCGCCCCGTGGGCCGTCTTGACAAAGACAGTGAGGGGCTGCTGCTCATGACCGATGACGGTGCCTTTATCAATATGCTGACCCACCCGTCCGGCGGTGTCGGCAAGCTGTACCGCGTAACGGTCAACCCCCGTGCCACTGAGCAGCAGATCATCGAGATGTCCAGCGGCGTTGTACTGGATGACGGCGTCAAGACGCAGCCCTGTGTCATCCATGTCGTTGTGGACGAGCCGGGCCGCAGTGTGCTGGAGATCACCCTGCATGAGGGCCGCAACCGCCAGATCCGCCGCATGTGCTCCGCAGTCGGCCTGCAGGTCGTGCGCCTGCGCCGCAGCGCCGAGGGTCCCGTCAAGCTTGGCATGCTGCAGCCCGGTGAGTACCGTGAGCTGAAAAAGAGCGAGATCAACGCGCTGCGCAATGCCGCTATGAAATCCAACGCCAAGGGCACCGCTCGCCCCGCTGCCCCGGCAAAACGCCCCGGCCCCCTGAAAAAGCGCAGCAATTCCGACTGAAAAATGCAGAAAATTCTAAAAATATGCAAACTTCCACTTGTGAAAATATTAAAATCGTAGTATAATTCAGTCAAATGGCGTTTTTTTGTGAAGCAATTTTATAAAAAACAGTCAGTTTTACCATAGGAGGAACCTGTATGGCAGCAAATAAGCCCGGCAAGGCAGAGATCCTTGCAGCATTTTTTGATGACGGCACCTACTCGCCGCTGTTTACCGATGGCGCAGTAAGTGCTGCTTACGGCTGTGCAAACGGCCAGAACGCCTATGTCGTATTTGAGGACGGCTCTCCCGTCGGCGTGCAGGATATTGAGAAGAATATCCGCGTGCTGGAGATGGCCGCCGAGACCGGTGCGCCGGTCGTGACCTTCTACGACTCCACGGGTGCCAAGCTGGAGGGCGGCCTTGCACTGCTCAACGCTAACGCCCGCCTGACCGCTGAGATCGCACGCGTTTCCGGTGTTGTGCCGCAGATCGCCGTTGTCACCGGCACCTGCGCAGGCACCAACGCCATCAACGCCGCCTCCGCAGATGTCTGCGTCATGGCTGAGGACGCCGAGCTGTTCCTGAACGCTCCGTTCAATGCCGAGGACAAGGTTGCCAACGCAGGCTCCGCCGCATTTGCTGCCAAGGCCGGTGTTGCCGCCGTCACCGCAGCAGACGCAGTCGCCGCCGCCAAGCAGGCTGCTTCCATTGTTGCCCTGCTGCCCGCCAACAATCTGGCCGGCCCCGCTCTGTTCGACTTTGCCGCCCCCTCCAAGGCTCTCGACCTTGTGAAGTACACCGCCGCTGACGCTGTCGCCGCACTGGCTGACGAGGGCAGCGCTGTGGAGCTGTACGCCGGTTACGGCAAGAACATTGTCACCGCTCTGGCCACCATCAACGGCAGCGCCGTTGGCATTGTCGCCACCGAGAAGAAGGCTCTGTGCCACAAATGCACCGCTAAGGCCGCTCGTTTTGTCCGCCTGTGCGATGCCTACAGCATCCCTGTTGTGACCATCGTCAACACCGAGGGCTTCGGCCGCAGTGAGGGTGACGATGAGGCCGGCGGCATCCGTCAGGCCGCCCGTATGGCCGGTGTCTACGCCGAGGCCACGACCGTCAAGGTCGCTGTTCTGGCCGGTGAGGCTGTCGGCCCCGCCTACACCGTTTTTGCCGCCTGTGCTGACTGGCGCGTTGCCGTGCAGGGCTGCACCGTGGCTCCTCTGGCCCCCGAGGCTGCCGTCACGGTCCTGTACAAGGACGAGATCTTTGCCTCCGACAACATCGTCAACGCTACCAAGGCCAAGGCTGCTGCCTACGCCAAGGAGATCTGCAGCGCCGATGCCGCTGTTGCAAACGGTTCTGCTGACGCTGTTGCCGATGCCGCCACTGCCCGCGCAAGCGTTGCCCAGGCACTGGATATGCTGGTCGGCAAGCGTGCTGTGCGTCTGGCTAAGAAGCACGGCAATATCACCCTGTAATCATCAACCTTGAAATAGGGAGGACATTTCTATGAAAAACCTGATCGTTACCGTTAACGGCGTTGCTTATAATGTCACCGTTGAGGAGGGCACCGGTGCCCCCGTTGCCGCTGCCGCACCTGCTGCTGCCCCTGCAGCCGCCCCGGCTCCCGCCGCTGCTCCTGCACCTGCTGCCGCCCCCGCCGGTGCCGCGGGCGCTGTCTCTGTCACCGCCCCCATGCCCGGCAACATTCTGGATGTCAAGGTCAAGGCCGGTGACTCCGTCAAGGCCGGTGATACCCTGCTGATCCTCGAGGCCATGAAGATGGAGAACGAGATCAGCGCACCGCAGGACGGCACCATTGCCAGCGTCAATGTGCGCAAGGGCGATGTCGTCAACTCCGGCGACCTGCTCATCACGATGAACTAATAGAAAGGCCGGGTGAATCACATTGGCTAAGAAACCCATTAAGATCACTGAGGTCGTCCTGCGCGACGCCCACCAGTCTCTGCTGGCCACCCGTATGACCATGGACGAAATGCGCCCCATCCTGCCCGAGATGGACAAGATCCCGTATTTCTCCGTTGAGTGCTGGGGCGGCGCAACCTTCGACTCCTGCATCCGCTTCCTTGATGAGGACCCGTGGGAGCGCCTGCGCATCCTGCGCAAGGAGCTGCCCCACCAGAAGCTGCAGATGCTGTTCCGCGGCCAGAACATGCTGGGCTACCGCCCCTACGCAGATGACGCTGTTGAGTACTTTGTCCAGAAGTCCGTTGCCAACGGCATTGATGTCATCCGCATCTTCGATGCACTGAACGACCCGCGCAACCTGCAGACTGCCATCAAGGCAGCCAACAAGGAGGGCGCACATGTTCAGGCCTGCATCAGCTATACGCTGAGCCCTGTTCATAACAACGAGTACTTTGCCAACTATGCCAAGACCTTGGAGGAGATGGGTGCTGATTCCATCTGCATCAAGGATATGGCTGGTCTGCTGAAGCCCTACACCTGCTATGATCTGGTCAAGGAGCTGAAAGAGACTGTCAAGATCCCCGTTGACATCCACAGCCACTATACCGCCGGTCTTGCCTCTATGTCCATCCTGAAGGGCATCGAGGCTGGCGCCGACATTGTGGATACCGCCATGAGCCCGCTGGCTCTGGGCACCTCTCACATGCCCACCGAGAGTCTGGTCGCCGCCCTGCAGGGCACCGACTACGACACCGGTCTTGACCTGAACCAGCTGAATGTTGTCCGCGCTTACTTCAACAAGCTGCGCGAGAAGTACATTGCCAACGGCCAGATCAACCAGAAGTCCTTGGGTGTTGATGCCAACACCCTGCTGTATCAGGTGCCGGGCGGCATGTTCTCCAACATGCTCAAGCAGCTGAAGGATGCCGGCAAGGAGGACAAGCTTCAGGAGGTTCTGGAGGAGATTCCCCGCGTCCGTGAGGATGCCGGTTACCCGCCGCTGGTCACCCCGACCAGCCAGATCGTCGGCACGCAGGCTGTCTTTAACGTTATCATGGGTGAGCGTTACAAGATGGTCACCAAGGAGTTCAAGGGTCTGGTCCACGGCGATTACGGCAAGACCCCTGCGCCCATCAAGAAGGAGTTCAGTGACTTCATCCTGAAGGGTGAGGAGCCCATCACCTGCCGCTTTGCCGACACTCTGGCCCCTGAGATGGATAAGCTGAAGGCTGAGGCCTCCAAGTACGCCATTCAGGAGGAGGATGTCCTGACCTACGCCATGTTCCCGCAGGTCGCTCCCAAGTTCTTTGAGAAGCGCAATGCCCGCCTGCAGGGTGTCGATGCTCTGCACGCCGACTACGAGAACAAGTCTCATCCCGTCTGATTTCTATACAGCCGCTCCCGCTTTACCGCGGGGGCGGTCTTTTATTTTTGTGACGCTCACGCAAAAAAACAGGTGAAATTTCGCAAAAAACGACCTCCAGCCTTGCATCCAGCACCCAAAAATAGTACAATATACAATATATGTGTTTTATGAGGTGTAAGTTATGGTTTTGAGCATGACAGGGTACGGCCGCGCAGGGGCTTTACTGCATGGCCGTGACATCAAGGTTGAGCTGCGCAGCGTCAATGCGCGCTTTTTTGAGTATTCCTCCCGGCTGCCGCGCTCCTGCGCATTTTTGGATGATCGGCTGAAAAAGTTGGTCGCTGCCAAGGTCAGCCGCGGCAAGGTGGAGCTAAGCCTCTCCATCCAGACCGTGACAGCCGCAGATACCGTTGTCTCCGTCAACTGGCAGCTGGCAGAAGGCTACCGCGCCGCGCTCAACGCCATGGCAGAGCGGATGGATCTGAAGAACGATGTTTCCGTTGGTATGCTGTCCCGCTTTCCGGATGTCCTGACCCAGACTGCCGCGCCCACGAACGAAGACGAGCTGTGGGAGGATGTCCGCGCCGTTGCCGGGCAGGCCGTGGACGCCTTCATCGCCATGCGCGCCGTGGAGGGCGAGAAGATGAAGGCGGATGTCTCCGGCCGCCTGACCACGATCGAAGCACTCGTCGGCCAGATCGAGGAGAACAGCGCAGGCCGCGTGCAGGCCTACAGTGACAAGCTGTATGCCCGCCTGCAGGAGCTGCTTGGGGACCGCAGCATTGATGAGGGCCGCCTTGTGACCGAGGCTGCGATCTTCGCCGATAAAACGGCCATTGATGAGGAGACCGTCCGCCTGCACAGCCATGTGGCCCAGTACCGCGAGATCCTTGCGTTGGACGAGCCGATTGGCCGTAAGCTGGATTTCCTGACACAGGAATTAAACCGCGAGTCCAATACCATCGGCTCCAAATGTCAGGATGTTGCCATCACCCGGCTGGTGGTGGAGCTGAAATCCGAAATTGAGAAGATTCGTGAGCAGATCCAGAACATTGAGTAAACGGGAGGGGACACCATGAAGCTGCTGAACATCGGTTTCGGCAATATGGTCAACGCTGACCGCATCATCGGCATTGTCAGCCCGGATTCCGCCCCTATCAAGCGTCTGGTGCAGGATGCCCGCGAGAAGGGCGCTCTCATTGATGCCAGCTACGGGCGGCGCACACAGGCTGTGCTTATCATGGACTCCGACCATGTCATTTTGTCCGGCATCCCGTTGGAAAGCATCACCGGGCGTGCTGCAGAAGAAAGCGAAGAAAAGAGGAAGTAACGATGAAAGGCGAGAAATATCTGTTTGTAGTCTCCGGCCCCTCCGGCACCGGCAAGGATACCGTTGTGGCGGCCCTGCTGAAAAAGCACCCCGAGATCCAGCATACCGTCTCGGCCACGACCCGCGCGCCGCGCGATGGGGAGAAGGACGGCATCAACTACCACTTTATGTCAGTGGCGGACTTTGAGGATCATCTGGCGCATGACCAGATCGTAGAGCATACCAAATACTGCGAGAATTACTATGGTACGCTGCGCAGCGAGATCGAGGGCCGCATGAAGCTGGGTATCCCGGTCATTCTGGTCATTGAGGTCGAGGGTGCCGGCAACATCAAAAAAATGTACCCCGGTGCCACCACGATTTTTGTCCTGCCCCCGGACATGGCCGAGCTGGAGCGCCGTCTGCGCTGCCGCGGCACCGAGGACGAGGCAACCATTCAGCGCCGCCTCAAGCGTGCTGAAACTGAGATTGCCAACTCGGTCAACTACGATGAGCATGTGGTCAATATCGCCGTGGATTCCTGCGCCGATAGCCTTTACTCCATCATCCAGTTCAAACTGCAGCACGGCAGCGACGAATGAGTCTGCTGCTTGCCCGGGCGGCTGTAAATGACGCCAATATCCATTTTGACCGGCTGTATTCCTACCTCATTCCCGCACAGCTTGTCGGCAAGGTTTACCCCGGCAGCATGGTACTGGTGCCGTTCGGCCGGGGCAATAAGGCCCGGATGGCGGTCGTGCTGGCGGTAGAGGAAGCGGAGGAGACCGATGCCCCCCAGCGGCTGAAATCCCTGTACGATGCCGCGCCCGAGGAGGCCCGTTTGACGCCCGACCTGCTGGAGCTGGTTCGCTTTTTGAAGGAGCGTACCTTCTGCACCTGGTTTGAGGCCGTCAAGGCTGTCATTCCCTATGGGGCGCAGTACCGGCCCGCTATGGCCGACGGACACCCTGTCATGCAGAGTCGGCTGACCCGCTCCACCGAAAAGCTCTACACACTGGCCGGTGCATTGCCTGAAAAACCAAAGCCCGGCCCACGCCAGCTGGCGGCGGTCGAGGCACTGAAAAACGGTCCTCTGACCGCCCGGCAGCTGGACGAAGTGGGGATTTCCCGGGCAACGCTGGACGGTCTTGTCAAAAAAGGAATTTTGACGGCCGCCGAGCAGGACAAGGCCCTTGATCTGTTTGCTGCAATCCCCTTTGACCCACAGCCGCTTACCCTTTCCGCAGAGCAGCAGCAGGTGTTTCAGGAGTTGCTGCCCGGCCTTGAGGATGACAAGCCCCATGCAGCGCTTCTGCATGGCGTGACCGGCAGCGGCAAGACCATCGTATTCCTGCGCTTGATCCAGCGCACGCTTGCGCTGGGCCGCAGGGCGCTGGTGCTGGTGCCGGAGATCAGCCTGACACCGCAGATGATCCGCCGTCTTAAATCCACCTTCGGCAGCCGTCTAGCTGTGCAGCACTCGGCGCTCAATAACACTGAACGCCTTTTGCAGTGGCGCATGATCCAGCAGGGCAATGCCGACATTGTGGTAGGCACCCGCAGCGCCGTCTTTGCACCGCTGCAGAATCTCGGCCTTATCATTATGGACGAGGAGCAGGAGCATACCTATCAGAGTGAGTCTGCTCCGCGCTATGATGCCCATGATGTGGCAAAAAAACGCGCTGTGACGGAAAACGCGCTGCTTCTGTTTGCCTCCGCCACACCGCAGACGGAGACTTACTATGCCGCAAAAAGCGGCCGTCTGCAGCTTGTCGAGCTGCGCCATCGCTACGGTGGACGGCCGCTGCCCCATGTGGATTTTATTGATATGCGGGCCGAGCTGGCTGCGGGCAACCCGCGCGAGGTCAGTGTCCGCCTTGCCCGTGAGCTGCAGGAAAATCTGGATAACGGTGAGCAGAGCATCCTGCTCTTGAACCGCCGCGGCTACCGTACCATCGGCATGTGTACCGTCTGCGGCCATGTGCTGAAATGCCCCAACTGCAGTGTGCCGCTCGTCTACCACAAGCCGCAGCAGGCGCTGCTCTGCCACCATTGCGGCCATACGATGCAGCCGCTGCCCCAGACCTGCCCGGAGTGCGGCGGCAAGCTGCACTACAGCGGTTTCGGCACGCAGCGTGTCGAGGAGGAGCTGGCCGAGCTTTTGCCCACAGCCCGCATCCTGCGGATGGATCAGGACTCTACCTCGCGCAAGGATGCGCATGAGACGATGCTTGCGCAGTTTGCGCGCCATGACTATGACATCCTGCTCGGCACCCAGATGGTTGCCAAGGGCCTTGACTTTGAAAAGGTCACATTGGTAGGGGTCTTGGGCATCGACTCACTGCTGTTTGGTCAGGGTTTCCGCGCCTATGAGAGTGTGTTCAGCCTCATTACGCAGGTCGTAGGGCGCGGCGGCCGGGCTGAGCTGCCAGGCCGCGCACTCATCCAGACCTCTGTGCCGGAGCATCCTGTTTTGCAGCTGGCTGCTGCGCAGGACTACGAGGGCTTCTACCGGGAGGAGATCACCTTCCGCAGGTTTGGTCTTTACCCGCCGTTCTGTTCCTTTGTGGTCATCGGCTTTATCGGCGATCAGGAGGGGGCTGTGCTGATTGCTGCGCAGCGGTTCGGCGTACTGCTGGGAGAGCATGCTGCCCAAAAGCCGGATATTCCGCTGCGCATTCTGGGCCCTGCACCGATGAATATCACCATGCTCAACAACAAATTCCGTTACAAGCTGACGCTGAAGTGCCGCAATGATGCGGCGTTTCGCGCGCTTTTGCACGAGACACTGGATGCCTACGATGCAGAAAAGCTGCCGCAGAAGGCATCTGTGATCCTTGATTTCAATTCCGATGGTGATCTGTAAAGCATCATCGCCCAAGATTTGGAGGTTATTTTTATGGCACTGCGTACAATCGTTCAGGACGGCGACCCGATCCTGAAAAAAGTCTGCCGCCCCGTTACCAAGTTTGATGATCGTCTGGGCACCCTGCTCGACGATATGAAGGAAACCCTGCTCGATGCCAATGGTCTTGGTCTGGCCGGCCCGCAGGTAGGCATGATGCGCCGTCTGTTCATCTGCCTCGATGACCGTGACCTGCCCGAGGAGGTCCCCGAGAACTATGAGTACAAGTTTATTGAGTTCATCAACCCCGAAATCCTTGAGTTGAGTGACGAGCAGGTTGATCTGTATGAGGGCTGCCTGTCCTTCCCGGGGCACAACGGCGCAATCAAGCGCTCGAAGCATGTCAAGGTCAAGGCGCAGGATCGCCATGGCGAGTGGTTTGAGATGGAGGCCGATGATATGCTGGCCCGCTGCATCCAGCATGAGAATAACCATCTGGACGGCATTACTATCATGGATCTTGCCGAGCATTTTTATGAGGACGATTACCCCGAGGAAAACGAGGACTGATTTATGCGCATCCTGTTCATGGGAACCCCTGATATAGCCGCCGAAAGCCTTGCCGCCCTGCTGGGGGCCGGGCATGAGGTTTGCGCTGTATTCACCCGCCGTGATAAGCCTGTAGGCCGCAAGCAGATACTGACCGCACCGCCGGTCAAGCAGCTGGCTGTTGAGCATGGCATCCCGGTCTACCAGCCCCGCACCCTGCGGGACGGCTCCTCTGATGACATCATCAGGGAGCTGGCCCCCGATGTCGTGGTTGTTGTGGCCTACGGCTGCCTGATCCCGCCGCAGCTTTTGCATATAGCCAAGTACGGCTGCATCAATTTGCATGTCTCGCTGCTGCCGAAATACCGCGGCTCCGCCCCCATCCAGTGGTCCGTTCTGAACGGTGACGCCGGGACCGGTGTCACTATTATGCAGCTCGATGAAGGGCTGGACACCGGCGATATTTTGCTGGTCGAGCCGATTGCCATCGACCCCGAGGAGACGAGCGGCGAATTGTTTGACCGTGTCAGCGCTGTGGGCGCGAAAACGCTGGTCACTGCGCTGGAAAAAATCGAGGCAGGGGAGTTGACACCGCAGAAGCAGGATGACACTCAGGCCACCATGGCCCCGCCGCTGACCAAGGATATGGCACAGTTCGACTTTACGCAGGACGCCGCCCACATCCACAACTGGGTGCGCGGTATGAACCCATGGCCAGTGGCTTGGTTCACACAGGATGGCAAGCGCATCAAGGTGCTGGAAAGCCGCTTGGCTGAGAACCCGCAGAACGCCGCGCCCGGCACGGTGCTGGCCTTGAAGCCGCTGACCATTGCTGCGGCCGACGGCGCAGTTGCACTGCTGACCGTCACGCCCGAGGGCGGCAAGCCGATGACCGGCACCGCATGGGCTGCCGGCCGCCGCCTGAAGGCGGGGGACAGCCTGTGACGCCGCGCCGTCTGGCCGCAAAGGCCCTGATCCATCAGGAGCAGGCAGGCTACGCCAATCTGGTGCTGGATGCCGAGCTGAAGAAATGCGTCCCGCCGCTGGACAGCCGCGATGCAGCCTTTGCCGCGCGCATCTTTTACACAACGCTTGAGCGGCTCCCGCTGCTGGACTGTCTGCTGAACAAATACACCAAAAAGCCGGTCGAACGGCTGGATGCACCTGTGCGCGCCGTACTGCGTGCAGGCTTGGCGCAGGCGCGGTATATGAATGTGCCGCTGCCCGCCGCCGTCAATGAGTCGGTCAAGCTGACCCGCGCGCTGGGCAAATCCAGCGCTGCCGGCATGGTCAACGCTGTGCTGCGCCGCGCTGCCGGGGCTGCCGTTTCGGAGAGCGATTTTCCCGACCCGCTGGAGCGGCTTTCGGTCTACTACTGCCTTTCCCGCCCGGTTGCGGAGCTGCTCTATGCGCAGTTCGGGGCAGAGGCCTTTGCGCTGGCAGCTGCCTTTTACCGCAAGCCCAAGGCTGCAATCCGCGTGAATACGCTGCGCACCGATGACGCCAGCCTGACAGCACTGCTGCAGGCCGAGGGACATATCGTTGCCCCCGGCCCTTGGCCCGGTGCCCTGATCGTTGATTTTGCCGGCTCGCCCGCCGCAAGCGCCGCCTTCCAAAAGGGGCTTTTCCATGTGCAGGGACTGGCCAGTCAGTTCGCCGCCCTTTGTGTGAATGCACGCCCGGGGCAGCAGGTGCTTGACCTTTGCGCTGCGCCGGGCGGCAAAAGCCTGACGCTGGCCGAGTGTATGCAGGACAGCGGCCGCCTTGTCAGCGGCGAGTTTGCCCCCAGCCGGGTGCCGCTGCTGCAAAAGGCCTTTGACCGCTGCGGCATCACCTGTGCCGTGGCTGTCGAGAATGATGCCGCCGTACACAATACTACATGGCCGAGGTTCGACCGTGTGCTCTGCGATGTGCCCTGCTCCGGCTTGGGCGTTATCGCCAAAAAGCCCGACATTCGTTACAAGGATTTGGACGGGATAGAGAATCTGCTCGACACACAGCAAAAAATTCTGCAAAACGGTGCGGATTCTCTTGCCGAAAACGGCCGTTTGGTGTATTCTACCTGTACAGTAAATGTTCAGGAAAATCAAAATCAGGTGGAAAAATTCCTTTCCGCCAACCCTGATTTCCATCTTGTACAGCCTGAAAGCGCGCTGCCCGGGGCAGATATTACACCGCTGGGCACGGCATTTCTGCCGCATAAAACCGGGACGGACGGCTTTTTTGCCGCCATTCTGGAACGAAACTGAACTATGATCCGTTATTATAAAGGGAGGTGACCCCGCATGAGTGAAAAGATTTGTATTTCCGATATGACGCTGGATCGGCTGACTGCTTACATCGTTGATCTGGGCCAGCCGAAATTCCGCGCCAAGCAAATTTTCAAATGGCTGCATCAGAAGCTTGTGACGGAGTTTGCCCAGATGACCGACCAGCCCAAGACACTGCTGGCTGCTTTGGCGGAGCAGTGTACGATTGCGGCGCCGTCGATCCGCCGCCGCCAGCAGTCCCGGGACGGCACCGTCAAATATCTTTTGGAGCTGGCCGATGGAAACTGCATCGAAACCGTTCTGATGCGCTACAAATACGGCAATACTGTCTGTGTATCCACACAGGTCGGCTGCGCCATGGGCTGCCGCTTCTGCGCCTCGACCCAGGCTGGCCGCGTCCGCGACCTGACGGCAGGGGAGATTGCATCGGAAATTTACACTGCACAGAAGGACTCCGGGGAGCGTGTCTCCCACATCGTTTTAATGGGCATCGGCGAGCCGCTGCACAATTTTGACAATGTGATGGATTTTCTTGAGATCATCTCCTGCCCGGAGGGGGTCAACATCGGCATGCGCAACATCAGCCTGTCCACCTGCGGCCTTGTGCCGAAGATAGACGAGCTGGCCAAACGGCATCTGCAGCTTACGCTGTCGGTATCCCTTCACGCGCCGGACAACCGGACGCGCTCGGGCATGATGCCGGTCAACGATGCCTACCCGCTTGAGCAGTTGATCCCCGCCTGCCGCCGCTACCAGAAGGAGACGGGCCGCCGCATCAGCTTTGAATATTCCATGGTGCGGGGTGTCAATGACAGCAGCGAGATGGCCCAAAAGCTGGCCGACCTCATCCGTGGCATGGGGGCGCATGTCAATCTTATCCCCATCAATCCGGTGGACGGCAGCCCCTACTCCGCCACAGACGATGCCAATGTACACCGCTTCCAGAAGGAGCTTGAGGCACTCGGCGTCAACGCCACCGTGCGCCGCCGTCTCGGAACCGACATCAGCGCCGCCTGCGGCCAGCTGCGCCGCGAGGATGCGCAGGGAAAATAAGTTCTGCCATTGGCAGCAGAAAGGACTCAACCCGAATGAAGATCGCCGCGATCACTGACATCGGCAGCTGCCGGCAGGAAAATCAGGACAATTACTGTGCGCAGCAGCTGGCAGGCGGCACCGCCTGGGGCATTGTCTGCGACGGCATGGGCGGTGTAAACGGAGGGCGCATTGCCGCCCGCATTGCCACCGATACCATGCAGCAGTATTTTGCCCGCCACATGAAGGCCCTGCAGCCCGGGATGGAAAAGACTTTTATCATGCGCGGGTTCGACATCACGAACCGCGCCGTCTATGAAAAATCCACCTCCGACCCGGAGATGCAGGGCATGGGCACCACGGGCGTCTGTGCCTACGCCAGCCGCGGCATGGCCCATCTGGTACACGCCGGGGATTCCCGCGCGTATCTGTTCCATGCAGGTACGCTACGGCAGATCACCCGTGACCACTCGATGGTACAGCAGCTGGTGGACAGCGGCCAGATCACCCGTGAGCAGGCCGCCATACACCCGCAAAAGAACCTGATCACCCGGGCGCTGGGTGTCTCGGCCAATATTGTGCCGGAGTACAACCGCTGCGAGATCGAAGAAGGGGATATTTTACTGCTCTGCACAGACGGTCTGACGAATATGGTGTCGGACGACGATATTGCACAGGTACTGCGTGAGGTACCCTTCTTTGATGCAACCAGTATCCTGATAGACCGCGCCCTGCAGGCGGGCGGACAGGATAACATTACGGTCCTGCTGATGGGCGTGGAAACTACGGAGGTCAACAATGGATAATCTGATTGGCAAACGACTGGACGGCCGCTACTCGATTGAGGGGCTTGTGGGCGTTGGCGGCATGGCCAATGTCTACCGCGGCACCGATCTGAAAACAGGCAACCAGATCGCCGTCAAGGTTCTGAAGGAAGAATTTCTCGACAATGAGGAGCTGGTCCGCCGCTTCAAAAACGAATCGAAGGCCATCTCCATCCTCAGCCATCCCAACATTGTCAAGGTCTACGATGTATCTGTCACCGATAAGCTGCAGTACATCGTTATGGAATATGTGGACGGCATCACCCTGAAGGAGTACCTCAAACAGCGCGGCGGTGCGCTGACCTGGAAGGAAACCGTGCATTTTGCCACACAGGTGCTGAGCGCCCTGCAGCATGCACACTCCAAGGGCATCATCCACCGCGATGTCAAGCCGCAGAACATCATGCTGCTGGCGGACGGCTCCATCAAGATGATGGACTTCGGCATTGCGCGCTTCTCCCGCGCGCAGAGCCAGACCGTCAGCGACAAGGCTATCGGCTCGGTACACTATATCAGCCCGGAGCAGGCCAAGGGAGAACGCACCGATGCCCGCACCGACATCTACTCTGTCGGTGTTATGCTGTATGAAATGCTCTCCGGCCGTCTGCCGTTTGACGGTGACGGCGCCGTGTCCATCGCCATCATGCAGATTTCCGAGAAGCCGAAGCCCCTGGCAGAGATTGCCCCCAACACCCCGGCCGGTCTGCGCCAGATTACCGAAAAGGCAATGGAAAAGGATCCTGACAAGCGCTATCAGAGTGCTCAGGAAATGCTGGATGCCATCGAGGAATTCAAGCGCAACCCCTCCATTCGTTTTGAATACGAATACCGCAATGCCGAGGACAACCCGGAAAGGAGCATAAACCGCGTGGTAAACAGCGCCAAGCCCAGCGCCAAATCCGCAAATATCCGCACAAGCGACGCCCGCCGGGTCGGCACGGCCAACCCGGGCCGCGGCAAATCGGCCAAGCGCAAGAAGAAAAATTCCGTCAGGGGCTTTTCACTGCTGCCGATCTTCTTCGGCATGGCCGTGGCGTTCGTTATCGGCGCTGCCATTCTCGTCTACCTGATCTTCACCAACTCCAGCAACCTGCTCTTCTCCAACCGTGCCGATGTGCAGGTCATCAGCTTTGTCGGCATGACGAAGGACGAGTTTCTCGCCACCGACTACAACAAACTGCTGCGCGCCGAATTTCCGGAGGAATACTCCAGCGAGCCGGCCGGCACGATCATCCGCCAGACCCCCAAGGCAGGGCGTACCGTCAAGGAAAAGCAGCGCATCGTGCTGACGGTCAGCCTTGGCACCCAGTATGTCACGATCCCTGAAACCAAGAACATGGTGGCCGAGGACGCCGAGCAGACCCTCAAGGATATGGGCCTGCGCGTGACTAAGAAGCCGATGGTGGACAACTCCGTTGCCAACGGCGCAGTCATCTACTCTCAGCCCGCCGCCGGTGAAACGGTCGAGGGCGAAACCACCGTCATTCTCTATGTCAGCCGCTCTGAGGTTGCCCGCGATGTGACGGTGCCCAGCCTGACCGGCAAGACCATTGAGGACGCCCGCAATGATGTGAAGGGGCTGACTCTGTCCATCCGCACGATTGAGCAGGCCAGCGACCAGCCCGCCGGCACCGTCCTGAGCCAGTCGCCTGAGGCGAATACCACCGTGCGCAAATCCTCTGTCATCACGCTGGTAGTTTCCACGGGTGTGCCCGAGGCCGCACAGGAGCCTGAGCAGAGCGGCCCGACCGTCAACCCGGACGGTACGATCTCCGTGCAGGAAAGCACCTGGTGGAGTGCTGACGGCAGCCACCAGATCCACCAGCGTACCGATGGTTCGATGTGGAATGAGAACGGCCAGCAATGTGATGCGCAGGGCAATCCCATCGGCTGATAAGTGAGGACAACATGGCCTATATCACCAAAGGCATCGGCGGCTTTTACTATGTAAAAACACCGGACGGCATCGTGGAATGTAAAGCCCGCGGCATCTTCCGCAAGCGCGGCATCACGCCTGTGGCAGGGGACAATGTGACCCTTTCTGCCGATGGCACCATGATTGATGAGATCCTGCCCCGCAAAAATGTTTTCATCCGCCCGCCGATCGCCAATCTGGATATTCTGTTCATCGTCACCAGCACGACCCAGCCGGTGCCCAGCACCCTTGTGCTGGATCAGCTGGCTGCAGCTGCCATCTACAAGGATGTGCAGCCGGTGCTGGTGGTCACCAAGGCAGATCTGGCAGCCGCCGACATGCTGCGCACCGCCTACGCGGGCAGCGGTATCCCGCTTGTGCAGCTGAACTACGATACCGGCGAGGGCCTCGATGAGGTCAAGCGCTATATCAGCGGTCACCTCTGCGCCTTCTGCGGCAATTCCGGCGTCGGCAAGTCAACGCTGCTCAACACGCTGGCCCCAGCGCTGAACCGGGAGACCGGCCAGATCAGCCAAAAGCTGGGCCGCGGCCGCCACACGACCCGCGAGGTTGAGATTTTTGAGATCTGCGGCGGCAGACTGGCGGACACCCCCGGCTTTGCCAGCCTCGAAGCACAAAAGCTCTGCCGTATTCCCAAGGAAGATCTGCAGCACACCTTCCCGGAGTTTGCGCCGTATTTCGGGCAGTGCCGTTTTACCGGCTGCTCTCACCGCAGCGAGACCGGCTGCGCCGTGCGCGAGGCCGTGGAGGCCGGAACCATCAGCAAAACGCGCTACGCCAGCTACCTTGCCATGTATGAGGAGGCCAATGCGCGGAAGGAGTGGGAAAAATGAGCAAGCGCGCCGTTATCCTGTCCGCTGTGCCGGTAGCGGCTGCCCTCGGTCATTATGTGCAGCCCGGGGACTTTATCGTAGCCTGCGATGCGGGCTACCGCAATGCTGCGCGGCTCGGTTTACAGCCCGATCTGATCGTGGGTGACTTCGATTCCGCCCCGCGACCCAAAACTGCACAGGAGACCATCGTTCTGCCCCATGTGAAGGACGACACCGACACCCAGTATGCCGCGCGCTGGCTTCTGGAGCAGGGCTATGACGAGATCACGCTGCTGGGGGCTTTGGGCGGTGCCCGGCTTGAGCATACTCTGGCCAACTTGGCTACCGGGTTGTATCTTGCCAAAAACGGCGTCAGCGTCCTGCTGGCCGATGAGCGCAGCGAGCTGCGCTTTCTGACCCCGGGCCGTGCGCTGGTGCTGGCGCACCACGACTGGAAGTTCCTCTCCCTCTTTCCCATGGAGGGAACGCTTACCGGCGTCTGCCTGCGCGGCGTGTACTACCCGCTCGAGGACGCCGTTCTTACCGCAGAGTATCCCCTCGGCGTCAGCAATGAATTTACTGCTGACACCGCCTGCCTACAGTGCAGCAGCGGCTGCGGCGTTGTGGTGCTGACCCGCGACGATGCGTAACACACCGTAAGCGCGCTGCATAGTATGGCGTACACAGACACGGAAAGTGAGGTGTATGTCATGCATGTGGTCGTGGTTCGCTGTCCGCGCGGCCTGCGCTGGCTTCTGCGCGCAGCCTTCAAGGTGTGATTTTTTCCCCTGCCTGTTACGGGCAGGGGCTATTTTTTTGCCCTGCCGCATATAATGCCCCAGAACATAACCGGAAAGGGGCAAGCAATATGGAACTGAAGGTGTTCAAAGACACCATAGCATCTTATGGCGGCCACTGGGAAACGCGGCTGGAATTACCTGTTGAGACCGAGCTTTTGATTCCCGATTATCTGCCCGCCGTCTTTAAGATCGTCAAATGCCTGATCACGCCCGTTGTGCTGCAGAACCGCGTGACCGGCAGCCGATGGCAGGCCGAAGGGTATCTGCGCTGTACCGTTTACTACCAGAGCGAGGAGCCCGGTGCCCGCCTACTGCGCACAGAACAGAAATTCGCCTTTGAAAAATCGGTCGAGCTGCCCGCCGGACAGTATGCCGAGGGGCCTGCGCAGGTTTGGGGTGAACCGGAATACTGCAACTGCCGCGCAGTCAGTGAACATCGCATTGACCTTCGCGGGGCGTACATCCTGTGTGCCGCCGTGGCTGTGCGGCGGGAGCTTGCGCTGCTGACCTCGCTGGCCGACTGCGGCATTGAGCAGTACACCCGCGTATTGCAGGGCCTGCAATGCGTTGTGACTGAGGAAAAAACGCTGACAGCCGAGTCATCTGCCGCGCTGCCCACCGCCGGGGAAAATGTGCTGGACATCACCGGCAGCTTTACCGCAGGCAGCATAGTGCCGGCCGCCGGGCAGGCCAGCGTGCAGGGAACGCTGCAGCTTCAAATCTGCAGCCAGAATAGCGACAGCGGCGAGCTGACCGTGCGCAGCAAGGATATTCCCATTCAGCAGACGATTGAACTGCCCGGCGTGGCGGAGGACGATGCCCCGCTGGTACGCGGTGAGGTGCTGGCCTGCGTTCTCAGCGCGGCGGAGAATGCGGGCGGCGCAGGGGAGGCCTCGCTCTCGGTGACATGGAAGCTGCGCATTGAGGTCTGGCGTGCCGTACAGTACCGCGTGGCCGCCGATGCCTACTCAACGCTCTGCAAGACACAGACCGTTCAAACGCCCTGCCGCCTCCTGCAGAAAACGGCCGACCTCTCGGGGCGTATCTCCGTTTCCATCGAGGACGATCTGCCCGATGCCGAGGGAACGGTCATCGGCTGCTTTGTGACGCTGGGGGCAGCCTGTGCCGTCCCTGCGGACGGTGACCGGGCTGAAACCCACCTGCGCCTGCAGGGAAAGGGCACCGCCCATGTGTTGATCGGCGATGCACGCGGGGAGCTGACCTGCTATGACAAAACCTTTATCTGGCAGCCGGACGGTGTCTGGCCCGGCACGGTGGATGCCGCGTGGCCCAGCATGGGCGCTGCTGCCGTCCGGGTCGTCAGCAGCAAGAGCGGCGCACGGCTGCGGGTCGATCTTGAGATCGAGACAAGCGGTATCCTGATGCAGGCCGCCAGTACGGACGCCCTCTGCGATGTGGAGCTGGGGGAGGCCTACAATGACGCTGACGGCCCGGCCCTGTACATCTATTATGCCCGGCAGGGGGAACGCATCTTTGACATTGCCAAGCGCTACCATGCGCGCGCCCGGGATCTTGCCGCTGCCAATCACCTCGATACGACCGACAAGCCGCCTCAGGAGCTGACCACCGAGGCCGCCTGCCTGTTGATTCCGGCTGCGCTGTAAAGGAGGGTACACCCGTGACACAGGAACAGATCTACCAGAACATAGCCCAGCGCACCGGCGGGGACATCTACCTCGGTGTTGTGGGGCCGGTTCGCAGCGGCAAAAGCACCTTCATCAAGCGCTTTGCAGAGCTTATGCTGCTGCCCCGCATCAAAAACGAAGCCCGCCGGGCCCGTGCCCATGATGAGCTGCCCCAGTCCGCTGCCGGGCGCACCATCATGACCACCGAGCCGAAGTTTATCCCCGAGAAGGCGGTTCGGATCGAGCTTTCAGGCGGCGGCAGCTTCCGGGCACGGCTCATCGACTGTGTCGGCTACATGGTGGACGGCGCGCTGGGCCATGAGGAAAACGAAGCGCCGCGCCTTGTCAAAAGCCCCTGGTTCGACCACGAGGTGCCGTTCGATCTGGCAGCCGAGACCGGCACACGCTGCGTCATCCGGGAGCATGCCACGGTCGGGCTCGTTGTCACAACGGACGGCTCGGTTGCCGACCTGCCGCGGGAGGCTTATCTGGAGGCGGAGCGCCGCATCCTTGCCGAGCTGGATGCCATCGGCAAGCCCTATATCATCCTGCTGAACTGCGCCGACCCGGACAGCGCGGATTCCCGCCGCCTTGCTGCTGAACTGACCGAAAGCTACGGTCATGCCGTTTTCCCCCTGAACTGCACCTCGATGACTGTGGAAACGCTTGACCGACTGCTGCAGGCACTTTTGTATGAGTTCCCCATTCGGGAGATCGCGGTGCAGATGCCCGGCTGGGTAACGATGCTTGAAAGCGGGCACTGGCTGCAGAGTGCCGTCTACACCGCCATGCTGGATTTTGCTGCCTCGCTGCACAAGATGGCCGACATTGCCGGCAAGCGCCCCCAGCTTGGCTGCGAGTATATCACCGGGACCTCCCTCACCGGTATGGATCTCGCCACCGGCAGCGTCACACTCCGTGTCACTGTAGACCCCGATATTTTTTACCGCATCCTCGGCGAGCAGACCGGGCTGGACATCGTGGATGAAGCCAGCCTGCTGCCCTGTGTTGTCAGTCTGGCACGGGCCAAGCGCGCCTATGACAAGATCAAATCCGCACTGGATCAGGTCGAGGCCACCGGCTATGGGATCGTCATGCCGGGTATTGATGAGCTGACGCTGGAGGACCCTGAAATCGTGCGGCAGGGCGGTCAGTACGGGGTGCGGCTCAGCGCCAGCGCCCCCAGCCTGCACATCATGCGTGCCAACATCCACACCGAGCTTTCCCCCACAGTGGGCAGTGAGCAGCAGGGGGAGGAACTCATCAAAAGCCTGCTTTCGGATTTTGAGACCGACCCCGGCAAGCTGTGGAGCACGAACATCTTCGGCAAGAGCCTGAATGAGCTTGTCAGCGAGGGCGTGCAGGCCAAGCTGCTGCATATGCCGCAGGAGGCGCGCACCCGTCTGCAGCAGACCCTTGAGCGTATCATCAACGAGGGCTGTGACGGGCTGATCTGTATTCTGCTGTGACGGAGGGGTTATGTTCAGACGCATTACCAGAGCCGAACGGGAGCGCCGCGCCGCCAAGGCCGAGCTGGACAGCACAATGCAGGCGATGCGCGCCGTTGACAGCGCCTTCCGGGAGGCACAGGACCCATTTTCCATCGAGCAGCTGACCTACCAGCATGCGGCGCTAATGTGCCGCTGCCGCGCGCTGCTGCGCCTGCTGCGGGCAGACAGGGAGGACCCATGACGGCTTACTGGCCCTATGCGGCGGCAGCCGTCTGCCTGCTGAGCGTGGTGCGCTGCGCGGCCCGCCAGCACTGCGGGCTGCGCAGTCTGCTGGGCGGCGCGGTATGCGGTCTGGGGGTACTGGCGCTGCTGGGCCTGCTGGAGCCTATTACCGGGATCAGTCTGCCGCTGAACCGCTTTACGGCCTTCTGTGCCGGGGTATTGGGCCTGCCCGGCGTAACGGCACTGCTGATTTTGCGGCTGCTGCTGTAGGGCTGATACGGTGCTTATAATTTTTCTTGCCAAAGCGCCGGGAATATGGTATACTTTTTTGGAAAACGAGTGGAACATACGGCGGCGGGACAGCCCGCAAGGGCTGCCTGAGGAAAGTCCGGGCTTCACAGAGACAGAGTAACTGCTAACGGCAGCCGGGGGTGACCCCAGGGATAGTGCAACAGAAAGAAACCGCCGCGAAAGCGGTAAGGATGGAAAGGCGAGGTAAGAGCTCACCAGCGCACTGGCGACTTTGCGGCTATGTAAACCCTGCTCGAAGCAACATCCGTATGGGACATTATGCGGAGTCTCGCGCGTCCCGGTGATGGCGTGAGCCTTGCGGCAACGCAAGGACAAGATAGATCGTCGTTTGATACAGAACCCGGCTTACGTTCCAGTCGTTTTTCTTTTGTAATCGGTTAAAGCACACCTGTTTTTTGAGACAGATGTGCTTTTTTGTATTTTTCTGTTCCTTTTCTGCATAAAAAAGCGCAAAACCGGGCAAAAACCGCTTGTTTATTTCAGATAAATCGTATATAATGTAGTGTACGCCTGTGGTTGTGCCAAGATAGAGGGGCACTTATACCACAGCTATATGGGAAAAGTATAGAAATGAATTAGGGGGATCGTACTTATGGCAGATTATTTTGCAATGAATCATGACGAGCTCACCGCTGAAAAGGCCGCGCTCGAGGCACAGTACAAAAAGTTTCAGGACATGGGCCTGAAGCTGAACATGGCCCGCGGCAAACCCGGCCCTCACCAGATGGATCTGGCCATGGACCTGCTCAAGCTTGATGATTACACCGCTGCCGACGGCACCGATGTGCGCAACTACGGCAACCTTGAGGGTCTGGAGGAGGCCCGCGAGCTCTTTGCCGATGTGTTCGGCGTCAAAGCAAGCGAGGTCTTTGTGGGCGGCAACTCCAGCCTGCAGCTGATGTACAATCTGGTCGCAATCGGCATGATGTTCGGCTTTCAGGATTCGCCCAAGCCGTGGAGTCAGGTCGAAAACCGCAAGTTCCTCTGCCCGGTGCCCGGCTATGACCGCCACTTCGCCATCACCGAGGATATGGGCTTTGAGCTGATCAGCATCCCCATGAGCCCCGACGGCCCCGATATGGACAGGATCGAGAAGCTGGTTGCCGAGGATGACACCATCAAGGGTATCTGGTGCGTGCCGCAGTATTCCAACCCGGACGGCTACACCTACAGCGATGAGACGATCCGCCGTTTTGCTGCCCTCAAGACCGCTGCCCCTGATTTCAAGATCTTCTGGGATGAGGCGTACATCGTCCATCATCTGACCGAGGAGATCATCGAGACCCCGGTCCTGCTGAACGAGGCCAAAAAGTACGGCAATGAGGACCGCGTCTTTATGTTCACCTCCACCAGCAAGATCACCTTCCCGGGTGCCGGTGTGTCTGCCATTGCCTGCAGCGAGAACTCCATGCAGTATATGTGCAAAAAGTTCTCCACCATGATCATCAGCTATGACAAGATGAACCAGCTGCGCCATGTTCGCTTCCTGAAAAATAAGGAAGGCGTGCTGGCACACATGGCCAAGCATCGCCGCCGTCTGGTGCCCTGCTTTGACGCTGTAAAGACCGCCTTTGCCACCGAGCTGACCCCCTGCGGTGATATTGCCCATTGGACCAACCCCAAGGGCGGCTACTTTATCAGCCTGTATGTCACGCCCGGCTGTGCCAAGCGTGTGGCCCAGCTCTGCAAGGACTGCGGCCTGACCCTGACGGGTGCCGGCTCGGCCTACCCGTACCACAAGGACCCCGATGACTCGCATCTGCGCATTGCGCCGACCTACCCGAGTCTGGACGAGGTCGAAACCGCTTCTGCACTGCTCTGCGTCTGTGTGCGTCTGGCAGTTGTTGAAAAGCTGCTTGCTGACAAGCAGTAAAATCTATCCCGCCCGCCGGTGCGGGCAAGTTTTTGGAGGTTTCTATGAACAGAAAAGGGAAGTCATGGCCGTTGTTTGTCGTGGCAATTTTGATCGTGCTGTTCTCCCTGACGGCCATCCTCGGTGTAAGCTATACCTATGGCGATACCAAGAATGTCTATGTCAAGGGCGCATCTGATATCCGCTTCGGTATTGACATCCGCGGCGGCGTGGATGTCACATTCATGCCTGCCGGTGATGTGGATGCCACCGATGAGCAGATGGCAGCAGCCAAAACGGTCATCGAGGACCGCCTTGTCGGCCTCGGCATCACCGATTACGAGAGCTATGTTGACAACAACAAGGATCGTATCATCGTGCGTTTCCCGTGGAAGAGCGACGAGGCGGACTTTAACCCGCAGACCGCTATTGACGAGATTGGCACCACGGCCAAGATGGTATTCCGCAAGGGCTCTTCCGCCACGGGTGAGGAGATCCTGAGCGGTGACGATGTGGCTTCCGCCAACGCCGCCTACAATGAGACGGAGGGCTGGGTCGTACAGCTGAAGTTCAATTCCAACGGTGCCTCCGCCTTTGCCTCCGCCACCACCGAGCTGGCTGCCAACAACGGCACCATCTCGATCTGGCTGGATGACAACAATATCTCCACCGCCACCGTCAATGAGGCCATCACCGGCGGTGAGGCCATCATCAAGGGCAATTTTGATCAGGATAGCGCCTCCACGCTGGCCAACCAGATCAATTCCGGCTCTCTGCCGTTTGCTCTGTCTGCGGAGAGCTACTCCACCATCAGCCCGTCTCTGGGCGCCAAGAGCCTGGATGTCATGGTACAGGCCGGTATCATTGCCTTTATCCTCGTTGCGATCATGATGATCTGCCGCTATCGTCTGCCCGGCACCATCGCCGTCATCTCCCTGCTGGGTCAGGTTGCGGCTACGCTGGCGGTTGTCTCCGGTTATTTCACCGTTTTCCCCGGCTCCACGCTGACGCTGCCCGGCATTGCCGGTATCATCCTCGGCATCGGCATGGGCGTTGACGCCAATGTCATCACGGCCGAGCGCATCAAGGAGGAGCTGTCCAAGAACAAGACCCTTGACGGCGCTGTCAAGAGCGGCTTCAAGATGGGCCTGACTCCCATCATTGACGGCAATGTGACCATCGTGATCGTTGCTGCGATCCTGATGGGTGCCTTCGGCCCCACAGACGGCTTCTGGGCCAAAGTGTTCAACCCGATTTTCTTCTGGTTCGGCCCCTCCACTGCCGGTACAATCTACTCCTTTGGCTTCACCCTGTTGACCAGCGTTCTGCTCAACTTCGTGTTCGGCGTCTGGGCAACCCGCGTTATGATCCGCGGTGCTGTCAATTTCAAGCCGCTGCGCAAGGCATGGCTGTTCGGCGGCCGCAAGGACGGCGGTGCCGACTTTAAGACCCCGTCCATCAACTTCATCGGCAACCGCAAGAAGTTCTATACCTTCTCCTGCGCGCTGCTCGCCCTTGTGCTGGTTTTCTGCGGTGTGTTCGGCGTCAAGATGGATGTCGAGTTCAAGGGCGGCTCTATGATCACGCTGGCCTATGAGGGCGATGCCGATCTGAACGACCTGAAGTCCGCCATCAGCACCGAGCTGAATAAGAGCAACTTGACCCTGCAGACCGGCTCTGATATTTCGGGTAACCAGACCCTGACGGTCACCCTGCCCGGCAGTGATACCCTGACCACTGAGGAGCTGGACGGCCTGCTGGCCACCCTGAACGAGCAGTACCCCGATAACGCCTTCGTTCAGAACGAGGTCAGCAATGTCGATGCCACCATCGGCAAGGAGTTCATGCTCAAGAGCATTGTGGCGCTGGTCGCTGCCTGCGTGCTGATCCTGCTGTATGTAGCCTATCGTTTCCGCAAGATCGGCGGTCTCAAGGCCGGCTCCACCGCCATTGTGGCCCTGCTGCACGACATGCTTGTTGTGTTTGGCGTCTTTGTTATCCTGCGTATTCCTCTGAACGGCAACTTCATCGCCGCTCTGCTGACGATTCTGGGCTACTCCATCAACGATACCGTTGTTATCTATGACCGTATCCGCGAGAACAGCGCCCTGTACAGCAAGAAGCAGCTGAGCCTGGCTGAGCTGGTCAATCTGTCCATCAACCAGAGCTTTGCCCGCTCCCTGATGACCTCCATCACCACCTGCATGGCGCTGGGTGTTGTCTGCATCGTCTCGGTCATCTATCGTCTGGACAGCATCTATTCCTTCGCATTCCCGCTGCTGTTCGGCATGGTAAGCGGCGTTTACAGCACGATCTGCATCGCCACGCCGCTGTGGGTCGATTGGAAGACCAAGAAAAAGGCTGCCAAGCAGGCCTGAAAATCCACACAAGGAGGTAAACCGATATGAAATGCCCCTATTGCGGTGAAGTGGATTCCAAGGTCATCGACTCCCGCCCGACAGAGGACGGCGAGAAGATTCGCCGCCGCCGTGAGTGCCTGAACTGCAAAAAGCGCTTTACGACCTACGAGATCGTTGAGACGGTCCCGCTGATGGTCGTAAAGAAGGACCGCTCCCGCGAGGTGTTTGACCGCCAAAAGCTGCTGAACGGCATGCTGCGCGCCTGTGAAAAGCGCCCGGTCAGCTATACCCAGCTTGACGCTGCGGTCGACCGTATTGAGCAGCAGCTGCTCAACTCCTACGACCGTGAGGTTTCCTCCATCCACATCGGCGATCTGGCTATGCAGGAACTCAAGCAGATGGACGATGTGGCCTATGTGCGGTTTGCTTCGGTCTACCGCCAGTTCAGCGATGTCAACACCTTCATGGAAGAGCTGAAGGATATGCTGGACAGCCGCTCAAAGCCCGCCGAAAAATGATTGCCGCACCTGCTCGATCTGTGTGCAGGCGCGCTGCGTCTCCATCTCCAGATCCGCCAGACTGTCCGTCTCGGCACAGGGCGGCAGCACCGCCATCGTCTGGTTCATCTGGTCAAGGATATTGCGGCGCACCAGCAGGTTTAAAAGGCCGCTGCTTTCCCGCGCCTTTTCCGCAGCCCTGCCGTAGGCACGGCGGGCCGCAGGACAGTCGCCCTGCATGGCCAAGGCATACGCGGCCTGCACCTGCTGCACAAGTGCTGCGGTGGTTCGGTCCACATACCGCCCTGCGGCCAACAGCAGCAGACACAGCATCAACAGGATCACAACGGCATACCAGTTTCGTTTCATAAGCACCTTTTTCAGACCGTCCCCTCGGGGGCGGTCTTTTTCTGTATCAGTACGGACCGGTTGCCGTTGTATAGTAGCAATAACACATTCTTTCGTGTCGTGTGCCGCTCCGCAAGCAGGGCATCGAGCGCCGCCTCATCCATCCTGAAAAAGGCAAGGTTTTCCCTGCAGACAGCCGTGTCGATGAGAAGCGGCAGCAGAGGCGGTTCCTGACCGTCCTTCGGCATTGAGGCCGCCGAGATACTGCCGTTCGGCTCTATCACGCCCCAATAGACCTCCTGCGGAGAGAAAATATCCCTGCCGCGCAGGGCCTCTGCCAGATCGGATACCGTGATGCGCAGCTGCGCAAGCGCATCCTGCTGTATCTTTCCATTGCGTATGACGGTCACCGGTCTGCCCAGCAGCAGCTCTGCATAGGCCGGGCTGAACCACAACAGGGTAGAGTTTAAAATTTCCAGCGCCGTAATCAGAAAGATCGGCACAAGGCTTGCAAGCAGCGGCAGGTCCGGCTCATCAATGCAGATCGATGCCACATTGGAGATCAGCAATGTCGTCACAAGCTCGGCCGGCTGCAGCTCACCCAGCTGGCGCTTTCCCATCAGGCGCATGGCTACCGTGACGGCGCAGTAGACCAGCACCGTGCGCACCACCGTAGAAATCATCCTGCCGCCTCCTTATAAAACACCCCTGAACGGCTCACACTATCCTGCGTGAGAGGGGGAACACCGATGACGCCAAAACCGCTGTACCGTTCGCTGGACGAGAACCTTGCGTTTCTGGAAGAAATGTTTGGCCGTTCCGATGATTTTTATACCAAGCACCTGATGATTGCAGGTATTCGATGTGCTATCGTCATGTTTACAGGGCTTTCCTCCCCGGAAAAGCTTTGCCGCATGGCGCTGGATATGCTGGACCGTGACCCTGCCATGCTGGGCGGCGGGGCAGGACTGTGCGATTATCTTTTGACCCAGAGCCGCATTCCCGCCGAGGCCGAGGCCGTTACCGACAGGACCGCCCTTGTGGAGCTGCTCTGCAATGGGTTGTCCGTGCTGCTGATCGATGATGTGAGCCGGGCGGTTGCCTTTTCCACACAGGAAATGCCGCAGCGCGCCGTTTCGAGCCCAACAGGAGAGGGAAATCTGCGCGGCTCTCAGGAGGCATTCACCGAGCTGCTGCGCAATAATATCTCCCTGCTGCGGCGGCAATTCCGCACCGGTACCCTTGTAGCGGAGATCACAACCGCCCATACCCGCGCCAAGACCGAATACTGCCTTTGCTATGACAAAACCCTTGCCCCGGAGGAAACCGTTTCCGCACTGCGCGCACGGCTGGAAAATGTCGAGATCCCGGTCCTGCTCGACAGCGCCTATTTTGCCTCCTTCCTCAAGCAGGACAAGCTGAATCTCTTCCCGGCTGCCGCATATACCGAGCGCCCGGCTACGGCCTGCGCCCGCCTGTGCGAGGGCAAGGCTGTGGTGCTGGTAGCCGGGTGCCCCTATGCGCTCATTATTCCCAGCTTTTTTGCCGAGCATTTTGAGTGCCTTGACGACTACGCCTCCGGCGCTGTGTTTGCAGGCCTCATCCGTATTCTGAAATATCTGGCTTTCCTGCTGGCAGTGTTCGGGCCGGGGCTGTATGTCATGGCCGTTGCCTTTGCGCCGGAGATCATCCCCATGCAGCTGCTGACAAAGCTGGCCCGCGGGGAGGCTGCCACACCGCTGCCGCCCATGCTTGAGATGCTCTGCGTAACGCTGCTGCTTGAGATCGTGCGCGAGGCCGGCCTGCGCGCACCGCAATCTATCAGCCACACGGTCAGTCTGGTGGGGGCACTCATCATCGGGGAGACCGCCGTCAGCGCCGGTATCGTCAGCGTGCCGGTCCTGACGATGGCTGCTGCAGCCACCATCGCCACGCTGGCCGTTCCGTCACTGTATGAACAATCCATCCTGTTCCGCTTCGCGGTGATCCTGCTGGCAGGGTGCTTTGGCGTACCGGGGCTGGCCTGCGCCGCACTGACGATTTTGGCAATGGCCTGCGGCAGTGAGCCTTTTGGATACGACTATCTCTATCCGCTGCTGCCGCTGGGCAGGGCCAGCGTGCGGGACGGTTTTGTGCGCAGCATCTGGAGCCGTCTTGCCCGCTCCGGGGAGGTGATCGGTCAGCATGAAGCGTGAATGTCCCAGTCTGTTTGCTGCGCTGCTCGTCAGCCTGCTTGTCAATGTGCTGCTGCGCAGCCAGACAGCCTACCGCCCCCGGGCCGGTCTGGCAGCAGCCCCGCTCTGCGCACTGCTGCTTGCGGCGGTCGGCTGGTTGTTTGCCCGGTGCTGGCGGCTGGCCTGCGACCCGGTTTTAAGGCTGCTGTTCGGCGCATTGCTTGTGTTTTCCTCGGTTTTGGAGCTGCTGCGGCTCTGGCAGCTTGCCGACCGGCTCTATCCCGGGGCGATCACACTGACCTCCGTCTGTCTGCTGGCCGTGCTGCCGGTCGTCTATCTGCGGCGGGTATCTGCACTGTCGCAGACGGCCCGTGCCGTGCTTTGTCTGCTGGTGGCAGCCACCGCGGTCATGCTGATCTCAGTGCTGCCGCGTCTGCGAATTACGAACCTGCAGTACACAGATTTGACGCGCACAGATTTCCTCACCGCCGCCAAGGATCAGCTGACCCTTTACCCGGAGTATCTGCTGCCCGCCCTCTGGCCCGCGCAGGACAAGCGCGGCCGTCATACACTGCTGCGGCTGGCCGGGTATGCGCTGGCGTTTGATGTCTCGATCCATCTGCTGCTTGAGCTGTTCTACGGCGCTGCCATGCCGCTGCGGGCAGACCCCGTCCACGCCGCCGCGCGGTGCGGTGCGCTGTCCATCTTCAACCGGCTGGAATGGCTGCAGTTTATCCTGTGGGTCATGGCCGTCACCGTCAAGCTGGCGCTTTATCTCTATGCGCTGGTGCGGCTGCTGGGCGGCCGAAGCAAGACGGAGGACAGCGCCGCCGGGCTGGACCGCTTTCCTGTGTATCTGGGCGGCATCTGGCTGCTTTGCGCCGTGCTGCGCAAGATTGATCTGGACACAGCGCTGCCGCTGCGCAGTGCGCTGACCTGGGGCTTTGTTCTGCTGACATGGATTGGAGGTGGGGCCGCATGTCTGTACCGAAGTATAAGGCGCTGCTGATTGCCTGCATCACGCTTTTTCTCTGCGGCTGCGGTCAGGCGCTGTCGGAGCGGGAGATCGTCCGCGCCGTATTCTTCGCACGGCAGCAGGGGCAGTATTCCGTCTGTCTGCTGCTGGCTGACCAGAACAACAATGAGGACGGCCTTCACTACAAGACCTCCTCCGCACGCGGTGCCACCGCCGCTCAGGCTCTCCACCGGGCCGAGGCTGCGCTGCCGGGCCGCCTTTATTACGGTTTGATTGATCTAGCCGTTCTGCCGGCCGATGCCGACTGGCAAACCGCCCGAGAGCTGGGCAGTCTGCTCTACGACAAAGCCCAGCCCGCGCCGGAGCTTTCGGTCTTTGCGCTGGATACAGCCTCCCACAGCTGGGCTGAGGATGCCGCCGCCCTGTATGAGGACATGAAGTCGGTCCGCTCCGCATACCGCCTGCACTGCGGCCTGCAGCAGCTTTTTACACAGGCGGACTGCTGCACCGTGCCCGGCTACCGCGCCGACAGCGGGTATGACCTTCTGCTGCTCGCAAAGCGGCAGACCGCTTCTTACCGCGCTGCCGGTCTGGCTGCCCAGCTGGCCGCTGTGCTCTGCGGGCAGACGGATCGTTTTTACGCGACCTACGCGGGCGGGACCGCCCTGTGCCGTGCCCGGGTCGATGTGACGGTGCAGGATACCACCGTACAGCTGCACCTGCGCGATGCAGCGTTTGAAGCACTCGCACAGACGGGGCAAAATCTGCAGGCATTGTTCTGCGCCGAGCTGCAGCAGGCTTTCGCCGTACTCACCGCTGCACAGTCGGCCGACTTTTTTCACCTGCAGTTCTGGCACGCCAATCTGTACGGTCCCCGCAGCCCGGCACCAGCCCCGCAGCTTACGATTCTATGGGAGTAATAAAAAACCGCGCCCGATTCCGCAAAATGCGGGGTCGGGCGCAGCTGATTACTGCAGGGTGGTGGGCCGGGTAATATAAATCAGGTTTGTGTCGGCTATAAAGGTCTGGAAGTTATACAGCACCAGAACCTCATCGTAGCCTTCTTTTTCGATCGTGGAATCAAGGCCGTACTTGAAATTGCGGAAATCCACCACACCGATCTTGGCGTAGTTGGCGGTCAGATAGGGGATAAAGCTGTTGGCGTAGCTGTCCTTCACAACCAGAATACTGCCTGTCCCGTTGCCCTCGATGGTCGAGTAGCCGTTGTTGCCGTCCAGAAACGCCGCGTATTTGTCGCGGGTCGCAAACTTGTCGGCGTTGATCAGGTTTTCGGTTCGTTCCGGCTCATAGGCGGCCTCGCCGGTGATCCGGTAGACCGTCATCAGATTGTCAAGCGGGTAGTAGGTGATCGTGTCATCCTCCACATTCCAAAGGCGGGTGGCGGAGTAATGGGTTCCCTCAAAGCCTGTCACAGTCGCACTCTCATGGGCATCACGGTCAAAGGGCGTCAGCCCCTTCTGTGCACAGAACGCCTCATACGCGCGGTAGGCACCGTTGGGTGTCCAGTGGTGGTCTGTCTTGAAATACAGATACTCGTCCTTGCGCGCTGCAAACAGTTCGCGCAGGTCGATGATTCCTGCGCTCTGGCCAACCTTGGCAAAGATCTCATCCAGCATGGCATTTTCGTCCACCATCGGCGCACCGGCCGGCAGTTTTTCGGGGTAGATGACGCTGGCCGACGGAGCCAGCAGGAAGGTCACCTTGCCGGGGTGATTGGCAGCAAACTCACTGACGGCCGCGATGTTTTTGTTCAGCTGCTTTTCCGTTGCATCGTCCACGGTGAACAGCTTTGTAAACATCCAGCGGTCCTTGCCCAGCAGGATACCGCCCTCCTCAGCCTTGCGGAAGAGAATCTCGTCTGCGGCACGCTGGGTGTTGACCGCCGCATCACGGAAGGAGAACTGATCCTGCATCCAGCGGGAAAAGCCGCTCTGCCAGCTTCCGTCCAACAATGCACTGACACTGAATGCGGGAAGCTGTGCGGCCTTGCGGTTTTCCAGCTCAAGCTGCTCACGCTTGGGCCACAGCATATTCACAGCCGAAAAGCCGAACAGCAGCACAGCGCAGAGGACGAGCAGCGGAAAGCCCACGCGGCGCCTGCCGCCGCCCTTGCGGTATATGACCTTTGACATACAGCAGTTCCTCCTCTCAGAAATTGGCATACAGCGCTGTTGCGTTGGTGGCAGCCACCACATAGCAGACGCACAGCACCAGCAGCAGGGTAAACACAAGAAGCTTGGCTACCGTGTTCCGGCTGATCTTATCCCAAAGCCGCCGCGGCAGCGCAGACGAGCAGACGCAGCCCAGCACCAGCAGCACGCCGTAGTTGCGCAGACTATACACAGCGGAGATACCGCCCTGCGGCACAAACAGCTTTTGCAGCAGCAGTCCCAGCGGTGCACCGGGCTGGTTGGCTGTAAAAAGACCCCAGCCCAGCACGACAAAGAACAAGGTGTAAAGATGCGGCCAGACCTTGCCCTTTTTCAGGTATTTGAGCAGGAAGGTCTTTTCGATCGTCAGCAGCACAAAGTAGTAGAGCCCCCAAGCAATGAAGTTCCAGCTTGCACCGTGCCAGATGCCGGTAGCAGCCCAGACAAGGAACATGTTGAACAGCTGCCGCGCCTGCCCCTTTCGGTTGCCGCCCAGCGGGATATAGATGTAATCCCGGAACCACCCCGACAGGGTGATATGCCAGCGCCGCCAGAACTCGGTAATGCTGCCCGAGATATAAGGCAGGTCAAAGTTAGCAGGGCAGTCAAAGCCGAGCAGCGCCGCCAGACCGTTACTCATCTCACTGTAGCCGGCAAAGTCAAAGTATAGCTGCAGGCTGTAGGCCAAAATTCCCAGCCAGGCCAGCGGGGTGGAGACATTGGCCAGCCCCACACCGCCTGCGCCGATGATGTCGGTCCACAGCGCACCGATGGAATCCGCCAGAATGACCTTTTTGGCCAGACCAAAGACAAACAGCTCGGCACCGCGCTGCGCCTTTTCCATCGTGCAGCGGTTTTTGCTGTCATGGAGCTGATCTGCCATCTCACGGTATTTGACGATAGGCCCGACGATCAGCTGTGGGAAGAACAGCACATACACGGCAAAGGTCAGCGGATTTCTTTCCGGCTCGATCTTGCCGGTGTAGACATCGGCCTCATAGCTGATGATCTTGAAGATATAGTAGCTGATGCCCAGCGGCAGCACCGTACCGATGTTGAGCGCAGCGATCCCCAAATGGCCGATCTGATTCAGCGTGTCGATCAGGAAGTTGGCATACTTAAAATACACCAGCACCCCAAGGTTGACCAGCACCGCCGCCAGCGGCAGCAGCCCGCGCAGCGTTGTTCTGGCCCGGGCCGTCAGCAGGCCCCACAGATAGTTGAATACAATCAGGACCGCAATCAACGGAAGAAATGCAACGCCGGTCCAGCAGTAGAACAGCAGGCTCTCTGCCAGCAGCACTGCATTTTTGGCACGGCCGGGTACCAGATAATACAGCAGCAGGGAAAGCGGCAGAAAGCAGAACAGGAACACCACACTGTTAAAAACCATGGCGGAACTCCCTTTCTTTTGATGGCATCACCGCGCGAACCAAGTCACCGATACGGCGCAGGACAGGCAGCAATGCTTTGGGTGGGTCGTTATGAAAAAAGGCCGTTGCCGAGCGGCAGCGGCCTTCTTTCAGGGTCTCATCAGAAATTCAGCGCCGTCTCCAGTGCGGTGTCGATGGCAGCGTAGTCAGGGTTTGCAATACCGGCAATGACGATGGCCACATAGTTGCCGTTGGTCACGATGCGGGCATCCTTGGCCAGCGCGATCTTATCGGCAAACTCAGCATACAGGTCATTGGCAGACAGGCTTGCCTTGTAGGCCTCCAGCTCGCTCTTGACGGCATCGACCTGACCATCCTTGGCCTGTGCCACAAAGACAAGGCCGCAGTCCGCCTGATCGTTGGTCACATCGCCCTTGTAGGCAACAAGGTTGTCCATCGTCAGCATCAGTTCATTCTCAACAGAGAAATCATCCAGTGCGCGCGGGTTGGCGATGGGGGTGACCGCCTCAATAGCAGCAACGGCAGCATCCAGATTGGCGGTGTTGGCCTCCTCACCGGCGGAGGCATCGGTGCTCTCGCTGATGACGATATCCGTCGGGCCATCGGCACCGCCGATGGTGCTTTCCGCAGCAGAGCTGCTCTCAGAGGAGACAGCAGCGGAGGTGCTGTCTGCAGCGGAGGTGCTGTCTGCAGAGGAGCCGCAGGCGGCCAGCAGCATAGCACAGCAAAGAATTACAGGAATCAGCTTTTTCATAGGTTCAGATCTCCTTTATATAGTGTATGATATTGTTTTCCTCTACGCACAGGCATAGCTTGCCCGATACCTTATAAGAATACACTATCTTGCCATCTTTTTCAAGCTGTTCGCGGCAAAACACCGGGTGTTTCCGCCGGGAAATATGTAAATTTTTTATGCCTTGACAAACACGCCCCCGGCGGGTACACTCAAAACAAAGTTATACGGCGTTCCTGCTGCCGTCAGAAACGCCGATAACTGCAGTTTACAGAAGGGGGGTGCCCGCCATGCACAATAATACAAAGGCGCGCGAGACTGCCTTGACCGGCATGCTGTTTGCCCTAGCCATCGCACTGTCCTACCTTGAATCTCTGGTATCACCGCTGCTTGGGTTGATGCCTGCCATAAAGCTTGGGCTTTCCAATGTTGTTGTCATGTATGCGCTGTTGTTCCTGCGCACCCGCACCGCGCTGCTGCTGGTGGTGCTGAAGGCACTGTTCGCCTTTTTGACGCGGGGTGCCACCGCCGGTTTTCTTTCTCTTTGCGGCGGCGTTTTATCGCTGGTTGTCATGCTGGTGCTGCTGCACCTGCCGGTCAGCGGGTATATCTTTTGTGCCGGTGCTGCACTGGCGCATAACCTCGGCCAACTGGCGGGGGCAGCAGTGCTGCTTTCCAGCGCAATGGCTCTGGGGTACGCCCCCGTGCTGTTGGCGGCCGGCCTTGCGGTGGGCGGCATCAGCTGTTTGCTTTCGCGCGCCTTATTCGCCGCCCTGCCTGCCTATGCGGGGGAGCAGCGGCGGGGGAGCCCTTTCAAAAAATAGGAATCTTTCTTAAAAAATGCGTTTTACCCCTTGACACCTGCAAAGCTATGTCGTATAATAAGAGCACAGACACAGGAATGTGTCCTATGAGCAATTACAAAATAACAGGAGGCAATTTTTATGGCTAAGTATGTTTGCACCGTTTGTGGTTATATCGCTGAGGGTTCCATCCCCGAGTTCTGCCCGGTCTGCAAGGCCCCGGCATCCAAGTTCATTGAGAAGAAGGATAACACCTATGTGACCGAGCATGTTGTCGGCATCGCCAAGGATGTTCCCGAGGAGATCAAGCAGGGTCTGCGCGAGAACTTCAACGGCGAGTGCAGCGAGGTCGGTATGTATCTGGCTATGAGCCGCGTTGCTGACCGCGAGGGCTACCCCGAGATCGCCGAGGCATGGAAGCGCTATGCCTTTGAGGAGGCCGAGCACGCCTCCAAGTTTGCAGAGCTGCTGGGTGAGGTCCTGACCGACAGCACCAAGAAGAACCTGCAGATGCGTGTTGACGCCGAGTGCGGCGCCTGCGCCGGCAAGATGGATCTGGCTAAGAAGGCCAAGGAGCTGAACCTCGACGCCATCCACGACACCGTACATGAGATGGCAAAGGATGAGGCCCGCCACGGCCGCGGCATGCAGGGTCTGCTGGATCGCTATTTCAAATAATTTTTTCCAAATCCACCTCACGCCCCGGAGCCTGAACGCCCCGGGGCGTTTTTGCATAGCATAAAGAGGGGTGGTGGTATGCGGCGTTGTACAGCAGCAGGGCGGTGCAGGGCAAAGCGGCGCAGCCTTGTGTGGCTGGCTGCAGCAGTGCTGCTGGCAGGAGCCTTGCATATAAACCGCTATGTCAACACCGTTATCAAGCCCACCCTGCACGAGCTGGCCGAGTACGAAGCCCGCGCCGCCACCGTACAGGCTGTCAACCGTGCCGTTGCGGCAGAGCTTTCACGGCAGCCTGCGCTCTGCAGCACACTTTTTGCCGACAACGGCGGCGTCCTCTGTCTGGATGCCGCACGCGCCGGTGCTGCGCAGGCAGCGCTCATTGCTGCCGTACAGGCTGAGATGGATGCCTTGCCGGAGATTTCCTACCGTGTACCCTTCGGCAGTCTGACCAACAATTCCCTGCTGAGCGGGCTTGGCCCCGGTTGGCCGGTACATCTGCAGCCGCAGGGCTATGTGCAGGGGGAAATCCGGCAGACTGCGGAGTCACTCTCGATCAACACAACCCGCTACTGTGCGGTTTTACATCTGTCCGTCACCGTAAATATGATTCTGGACGGCAGCACCGCCACCCTGACCGTGGAGCAGACCTGCCCGCTCGTCAGCCTGCTTGCCGGCGGCGAGATTCCCGATGTGTATGCAACCGGGCAGGATTGAATTTGCACTCGAAAATGTGGTATACTAAGGCATCGCCGCACAATTCCCGCCATAGATTTGCGCATCGCTGTTCCGGCATCCGGAATGCTGCGGCAATGCCCTTAAGCTGATACCAACAAACGGAGTGGAGCAAAATGGAATTAGAACAGGCACGCAAACGCGCGGAGGAGCTGCGCGTCATCATAGAAAAAAGCAACCGCTTATACTACGATCAGGACGCCCCCGAGCTGGAGGATTTCGAGTACGATGCCCTGAACCGCGAGCTGAAACAGCTTGAGGCTGAATATCCCGCGCTGGTCACGGCGGCATCCCCGACCCAGCATGTGGGCGGCACGGCCAGCAGCAAATTTACCAAGGTAACCCACACCGTCAAGATGGAAAGCCTGCAGGACGCCTTCTCCTTTGATGAGCTGCGCGAGTTTGATGCCCGCGTGCGCGATGCCGGTGTAAAGCCCGAGTATGTAGTTGAGGCGAAAATTGACGGCCTCTCGGTCAGCCTTGAGTACCGCATGGGCCAGCTGGTGCGCGGCTCCACCCGCGGTGACGGCGTAGTGGGTGAGGATGTGACCGAGAATATTCTGACCATACGGGATATTCCCCACGAGCTGCCCGATGCGCCGGATTTTCTCGAGGTGCGCGGCGAGGTCTATATGCCGCACTCCGCCTTCTTCAAGCTGAAAGAGCAGCAGGAGCTTGAGGACAAAACGCCTTTTAAAAACCCCCGCAACGCGGCGGCCGGCTCGCTGCGCCAGAAGGACGCCAAAATCACCGCCGGGCGCGGGCTGTCTATCTTTGTATTCAACCTGCAGCAGTGCGAAGGGCGCAGCTTCAAGACGCATCACGAAACACTGGATTACATCAAGTCGCTGGGATTCCCGGTCTCGCCGCGCTACAGCGTGTTTGAGAATATCGAAGATGCGATCCGGGAGATTGAGGCCATCGGCGAAGCGCGCGGCACACTGGAATACGATATTGACGGCGCCGTCATCAAGGTCAATGATCTGGCCGCCCGCCGCACAATGGGCAGTACAAACAAGTTCCCACGGTGGGCCATTGCATTCAAATATCCGCCGGAGGTCAAGGAGAGCGTTGTGCGCGACATCGAAGTCACAGTCGGCCGCACCGGTGTGCTGACCCCGACTGCCGTATTTGACCCCATCTTTTTAGCGGGCACCAGTGTATCCCGCGCCAGTCTGCACAACGGCGATATTATCGCCAGTCTGGGTGTCGGCATTGGTGACACCATCAAGGTCCGCAAGGCCGGTGATATTATACCGGAGGTCATCGGCGTGTCGGCCCGCCTGCCGGGCAGCCGCCCCTTTGCCATGCCCACAACCTGCCCCAGCTGCGGCGCACCTGTCGTGCATCTGCAGGATGAGACCGCCCTGCGCTGCGTCAACCCCGAGTGCCCGGCCCAAAGCCTGCGCAATCTGATCCACTTTGCCTCCCGCAATGCCATGGCCATCGATGGTCTGGGCGAGGCCGTGGCTGTGCAGCTTATCGATAAAGGGCTTGTCACCACCGTGGCAGACCTGTACACCCTGAGCGAGGAGCAGTTGCTCACGCTTGACAAATTCAAAAAGAAGAGTGCCCAGAACCTGCTGAATGCAATCGAGCACTCCAAGCGCAACAATCTGGATAAGCTGATCTTCGGCCTCGGCATCCGCAACATCGGTGACAAGGCCGCCGCCCTGCTGGGCGAGCATTTCGGCAGCATGGACGCGCTGCGCCGCGCCACCGCCGAGCAGATGTGCGAAATTGACGGTTTCGGCGAGGTCATGGCACAGAGTGTGCTGGAATTTTTTGCTAAGGACGGCACCACCGACCTTTTGCAGCGTCTGGAGCGCGACGGCGTGAACATGCAGTGGACCGGCGAGAAGAAGGGCACCGCACTGGCAGGTATGACGCTGGTCGTCACCGGTACGCTGCCCACCCTGTCCCGGCAGGAGGCAGAGGCGCTGATCGTCCAAAACGGCGGCAAAGCCGCCGGCTCCGTCAGCAAGAAAACCAGCTATGTCGTAGTCGGTGAGGCAGCCGGCTCCAAGCTGACCAAGGCGCAGACGCTTGGCGTTCCGGTGCTGGACGAGGCCGGTCTCTACGCACTGATCCGGGAAAAATCCGAATAACCGTTTTCATTCTATACGCTGTTCCTTTGCAGGGCATCCCGATGTGGGATGTCCTGTTTTTTTATGCGGTGCCGTCCCGGTTCTATCCGCCCGCAGACGGGCATACAGTGGCAGTGTGAGGTGAAGAAACGATGGACGAGTATTACCGCATCCTTGAAAGCGTTCCGCCTGCGCTGCGCACACCACTTGGCAGGCTGGACGCCCGCTGCGCACCGCATATACAGGAGATCCGCCTGCGGTTGGGGCAGCCGATACAGTTTACGATCCGTGGGCGGCTGTGCCCCGCCGCAAAATTCCTGCCGGGTGCGGGGCTACCCGCTGCAATGGGGGCGGACCTGCTGCAGGAGTGCTTTCTGCAGCTCTGCCGCCGTTCGGTCTACGCATACGAGGACGAGCTGCAGCAGGGCTATTTCACCGTGCAGGGCGGCTGCCGCATCGGGGTAGCAGGCTGCCGGGGGCCGGGCGGTTTTTCTGCCGTGACCTCGCTGAATCTGCGCATCGCGCGCTGGGTGACCTGCCCGCTGCCGCCCGCGTTGGAGGAGGCCGTGGCCGCCCGGGCCGGGGGACTGCTGCTGGCCGGCCCGCCGGGCAGCGGCAAAACAACGCTGCTGCGGTCAATCGTACAGCGACTTTGTGAGAGTGACGCCCTCGTCAGCGTCATTGACGAGCGCGGCGAGCTGATGGCCTGTGAGACCGGCAGCCTGCCCCGTGCCGCACAAATCCGCTGCGATGTCTACGCCCGCTGCACCAAGCCGGAGGGCATTGCCATGGCGCTGCGCTGCATGAACCCGCAGATCCTCGTCTGTGATGAGCTGGGCACGGCAGAGGACGCACAAGCTGTGGCGCAGGGGGTTGCCTCCGGTGTTGTGTTTTTTGCCACCGTACACTGCGATACCCCGGCGGGTCTACATAAAAAGCCCCCGCTGGCCGCACTGCTGGCCACAGGTGCCTTTGCAAAAGCCGCCTTTTTGTCCGGGCGTGCCCACCCCGGCACCGTGGCACAGTGGGTCACACTGTGACAGCGTTGCTGCATGCTGCGGGCGGTATGCTTCTGCTCTGTGCAGGCATGGGCTGTGGCTTTACGGCGGCAGCCCATATCCGGGACTGCCAGCGGCAGCTGCACAGCCTGTCCCGGCTGTTCGGCTATCTGGCAGAGCTGCTCAACGCACAGGCCCTTGCAGGGCCGGAGCTTTTGCACCGCGCAGCGCGCCGCCCGGAATTTGCAGACTTCTGCCCGGCGGGTGCGGCAGCCCTTGCGGACATGCAGCTTCCGTCCTGCCTGCCCGAGGCCCTGCGGTGCGAAGCCCTGCAGACCCTTCGCAGCGCTGAGGAATCACCGCGCCTGACCGCCTGTGCGGCGCTGCACAGGCTGGCCGCACTCTGCGAGGAGGAGGCCTGCAGCCGGGCAGAGCAGTACCGCGCCGCCCGGCTGCTTTGGCCCCGGCTGGGGGCCTGTCTGGGCGTACTGACCGCCATTTTGCTGTGGTAAGGAGTGGCCTCATGGACATTGACCTTGTTTTTAAGATTGCGGCCACCGGCATCATTGTGGCCGTATTGAACCAGCTGCTCATCCGCTCCGGCCGGGAGGATCAGGCCATGATGACGACCCTGGCCGGGCTGATCGTAGTGCTGACAATGTTGGTGCGGCAGATCAGCGACCTGTTTGTTTTGATCAAAGCATTGTTTGAACTATGACCTATGATCTTATTATGCAAGCTGGCCGCTGCTGTGCTTGTGGCGGCCGTGTTGACGCTTCTTTTAAAAAAGGACCAGCCGGCCTTTGCGCTTTTGGTCTCGGTATGCACCGCCGCCGGGCTGCTTGCTGTGGCGATGCGCCAGATCGAGCCGCTGCTCGCTTGGCTGCGCACACTGGAGGTCTACTTTCAGGGGCAGAGCCCGGCGGTGCTGCTGCGCGCCCTCGGCATTGCGCTGGTCGCGCAGTTTGCCGCCGACACCTGCCGCGAGGCCGGTCTTTGCGCGGCCTCCACCGCCATCGAGCTCTGCGGCCGTGTGCTGGTGCTTTTGCAGGCTCTGCCGCTGCTGCGGTCGCTGCTCGGCTCCTTTGCGGACTATTTGCAGTAATTTTCCTGTTGGCGGTTCCGCCCCCCGCCTTTGCGGACGAGCTGCCGCAGGAGGTGCAGGACATTCTGCAGGACAGCCCCGCGGACATCACCGATGCCGCCGGATGGACCCTTGCCGACATTGCAGCGCTGCTGGGGGACTGGATCGTCAGCGGCTTTCAGCCCACACTGCACTTTGCGGCGCAGTCTGCCGGGTATCTTTTGCTGGCAGGGCTGCTGGGGCTGCTGGTCGGCAGGCCCGCCGGCGCTTATGTTGAGATCCTTGCCGTGCTGGGCTTCGGCTCGCTGAGTCTTTCCACCGCGATGCAGCTGACTGCGCTTGTCGGCTCGACCGCGCAGGATTGCAGCACCTATCTGACCGCCTTTGTGCCGGTATTCGGCGGCGTGGCTGCCGCAGGCGGGCAAACCTCCGGGGCGCTGGTCTACAGCGGGATGTTCTTTGCCATGTCAGGCTTTCTGTGTGCGGTCATCCGGAAGCTGCTGCTGCCCGTCATGCAGATATACTTTTGTTTTTCGGTCTGCGCCTGTCTTTGGGGCAACCGGGGCATCACCGATGCCGCTGCGCTGTTTGCCCGCTGCATGCACTGGCTGCTCAAGGTCTGCGGGGCATTGTTCAGCCTTGTGCTGGGGCTGCAGAATACGCTGGCCGCCACGGTGGACAATGCCGCCCTGCGGACCGGCAAGGGGCTTTTACAGGGCGCGATTCCGGTTGTGGGGGATGCCGCTGCCGCCGCACTGACCGGAGCGGCAGCGGCGCTGCAGCTGCTCAAAGGTTCCCTTGCGCTGGCCGGGCTGCTGGCGCTGGCGGCGCTCTTTGCACCGGTCTTTCTGCAAAGCATCGCCTATACGCTTGTCTTTGCGGCAGCCGGTGTCATTGCCGGGGCTACCGGGCAAAAGCCCTGCGCCCGGCTTTGCCGCCTGTACTTTGAGGGGGCACGCCTCTGCGGATCGGTGCTGGTGCTCTATTTTTTTATGATCTTTCTGTCCACGGCGCTGTTGCTGCTGGCAGGGAACGGGGGATAGCATGGAATCATTCCGCCATCTGGCACTGGGCTGCTGCGTGCTGTCGGCACTGGCGGGCATGCTGCGGCTTTTCTGGCCGGACAACGGCTTCAAATCCGTCATAAATGCCGTGCTGGTGCTGTATATTTTAACAGCGGGTATCCAGATGCTCGGCGGTATTGACTGGGACAGCATTGTGCTGACGCTTCGCAGTCTGCCTGCCGGGCAGAGCCGTCCCTCCGCTGATTTCTCGGCCTACAGCCGCGAGCTTGCCATGACTGCCTCTGTGGAGGCTGTACGGGAAGTCCTGCAGGGTGCGGGCATCCGCGCCGCCGTCAGCTGGCAGGACGGCAGATGCGTCATTACACCGGTAGACATCCGCGACCGCGCCGCGATAGAAACCCTGCTGGCCGTCAACGCCGGTGACCTGCCCTGGTGCATAGCGGAGGGCACGCCATGACCGCCCGTGCGTGTATCGCCCCGCTGGCCGCAAGGCTGCGCACCGCACTGGCCGATGAAAAGCAGCGCGTCAATCTGCTGGCCTTTATGGGGCTGGCGGGTCTTGTGCTGTTGGCGGTTTCCGCCTGGCTGCCAGCAGACGATACGGCGCAGCCCGTCCCCGCCGCTGTGCAGGAGACAGCCGCCGACTACGCTGCCCAGCTGGAAAGCCGCCTGACCGCACTGATCCGCCGTGTGGACGGCGCAGGCGATACTGCCGTCATGGTCACGCTGGAATCAGGCAGTGAGAGCGTCTATGCAACGGACACGGACCGCGATGGCGGCTCCACCCATGTGCTTTTGGGCAGCGGCGGCGCAGACGGACTTGTGGAGACCGTGCAGACACCCCGCGTGCTGGGCGTAGCCGTTGTCTGTGAGGGCGGCGGCACAGCAGCGGTACAGAACCGCGTGACCGCGCTGGTGGAGGCACTGACCGGCGTAGGCGCCAACCATATCACCGTAGCAAAGATGGCATCAACCAACGAAGAGGAGGGCAAACCATGAAGCAACTTACAGCCAAGCTGAAAAGCCGCGGCACCACAGCCGCTGTCCTGACACTGGCGCTGGGGGCCGCCGTATACCTGAACTGGTCCTTCTCCCGCGGGGCACCGCCCAGCCTGCTTGTATCCGATACCACTGCCGATGCGGTGGAGACTGCCGCTGCTGCCCCTGTCACCGACCCGTTGACCGTAGAAGCCTCTGCGGGCGCTGAGGACGCAGAGGCCGCCGCCGTTGATGACGCCGACAAGAACTACGGCGAAGCACAGCTTGTCAGCGTAAATCAGGATTCCGGCACAGAGTTTTTTGAATCTGCCAGACTGACCCGCAGCAAGGCCCGTGACGAGGCGCTGGACACCTTGAAGAAGTCCCTCAAGAATGCCGGTCTGACTAAGGAGGAAAAGGACGCCCTGACCGCCGAGCTGAGCGCACGCATCAGCAACATCACACTGGAGACAAAGCTGGAGACCCTCATCAAGTCAAAGGGCTTTCCCGACTGCGTGGTCAATTTGGAGGGCAGCAAGGCCAATGTGACCGTCATGACTGAAAATGATGCGCTGACAGCCGAGGAGGTCACCCGTGTCCGGGATGCGCTGCTGAGCCAGTGCAAGGGCCTGACCGCGCAGGACATCACCATTGTGGAAGTAAAATAGCGCCAATATTTTGTTGCAAACAGCCCCGTTTTGTGGTACACTGATTTATATTAGTAGAACTATGGCCAAATGGCCGTTTGCAACGGGAGGGTACACACTATGGATGTACACAATACCATCGGCGGCAGCTTACAGATCTCGACTGAGGTTATCGCAAAAATTGCGCGTCTGGCCGCGCTGGAGGTTGACGGCGTTGCCGATGTAGCCACCGGCACCAGCCAGAATGTCCGCTCACTTCTGGGCCGCACCGGTCTGCAGAAGCCGGTCACCGTCGTCATGGAGGACGGCATTGCCACCGTGACGGTGCATATCACCGTTGTGTACGGCAATAAGGTCATGCCGCTGTGCGAAAAAGTGCAGGAGAATGTCAAGCAGGCGATTCAGAACATGACGGGCATTACCGTGGCCCGTGTGGATGTGCTGGTCGTGGGCCTGACCGAGACCCCCGCCGAGAAAGAATAAGACAAGATAAGGAAAGACAGGAACTTTGAGTATGGAGAAAAAGCTGACCCGCCGCGAATCCCGCGAGACGGCCTTTCTGACGGCCTTCGCCGCCACCTTTGAGCCCGAGGAGCCCACCCTCCCTGCGGAGGAGCACCCCGCGCCCGATGCCTTTGCAAACCAGCTGCTGGCTGCCATGAATGACCATGCCGCCGAGCTGGATGAGATCATCACCGCCCATCTGAAGGGCTGGACGCTGCCCCGCGTACCCCGTGTGAGTCTGGTTGCCCTGCGCCTTGCGCTGGCCGAGATGCTCTACGGCGAGGAGCAGAAGCCCGGTGTTGCCATCAATGAGGCCGTGGAGTTGGTCAAAAAATACGGTGCCGAGGATGACTACCAGTTCGTCAACGGCCTTTTGGGTGCCGTTGCGCGTGAGCGCGGCGAGACCGATGAACCCAAATGCTGACGCTGGGCATTGACACCAGCAATTACGCAACCTCTCTGGCAGTGTTTGACACAGACGCCGGAGAGGTTGTTTGCGATTGCAAAAAGTTTTTGCCCGTGAAAGAGGGTCAGCTGGGCCTGCGCCAGAGCGACGCCCTTTTCCACCACACGGCAGCCCTGCCCGCCATGCTGGCAGAGCTGGGCTCACGCGCCGACCTTACTGAAATATCTGCCGTGGGTGTTTCCGCCAAGCCCCGCCCGGTCGAGGGCTCGTATATGCCGTGCTTTCTGGCCGGTGTCAGTGCCGCCACGGCGTTTGCGCTTTCCCGCGCGCTGCCGCTTGTGCAGCTGACACATCAGCAGGGGCATATTGCGGCGGCGCTGTACGCCACGGGTCAGCCGGAGCTGTTCAATCAGGAAACACTGGTGTTCCATGTTTCCGGCGGCACGACCGACCTTTTGCTCTGCCATGGGGCTGAGCGCATCACGCCGCTGGGCACCAGCAGCGACCTCTATGCAGGGCAGGCCGTGGACCGGCTGGGCGTAAAGCTCGGCTATCCGTTCCCGGCGGGTGTCTATGTCAGTGAGCAGGCTGCCCTCTGCACCGAAAAAGTCCGCCCCAGAGTCAGCGTACACGGCCTCACCTGCAGCCTGTCCGGGCTGGAGAACCAGTGTGCCCGGCTGCTGGCCGAGGGACGGGATGCCGCGTATGTCTGCAAATACTGCCTGCTTTGTGTGGGCGAAACGCTTGTGCGCATGGCCAACAACGCGCTGGCCGAGCATCCGGGCCTGCCTGTTGTCTTTGCAGGCGGCGTCATGAGCAGCGATCTGATTCGCACCTATGTGACAAACCGCGTACCGGGGGCGCATTTTGTGCCGGGCCGGTTTGCCAGCGACAACGCCATTGGAATCTCAATTCTGGCGGCAAGGGAGTGTGGCGCATGGCCGACTACATCAATGTAACCAGCCTGAACCGGCTGGCCAGACAGGTATTGGCCCAGTGCGACCCCCTCAATGATCTGATCGTCTGCGGGGAAATTTCCGGCTTTACCCGCCATTACAAGAGCGGGCATCTGTATTTTACCCTGAAGGACGAAAACGCCAGCATCAAGACTGTGATGTTCCACTCACAGGCGCAGCTTTTGAACTTTGAACCGCAGAACGGCATGCTGGTACTGGTCTACGGCCGTGCCACGATTTACGAGCGGGACGGTGCGTTCCAGCTGTATGCCGATTATATGAAGCCATTCGGCGCAGGGGCTGCCCAGATGGCCTTTGACGCCTTGTACAAAAAGCTGGAGGCCGAGGGGCTGTTTGCCCCCGAGCGCAAGCGCCCGCTGCCCGCCGTGCCGCGGTGCATCGGGGTCGTGACCAGCAAGAGTGGGGCTGCCTGGCAGGATGTACAGAATGTCATCCGCCGCCGCTGGCCGATGGTAAAGCTGCTGCTTGCCCCTGTCAGTGTACAGGGCATTGAGGCCGAGAAAAGCATTACCGAGGGGATTCAGCAACTTGACCGCGACCCGCGGCCCGATCTGATCCTTGTGACCCGCGGCGGCGGCAGCAAGGAGGATCTGTGGGTCTTTAATGCGGAGCGTATTGCCCGCGCTGCCGCTGCCTGCCGCAAGCCGGTGGTCTCCGCTGTCGGCCATGAGATTGACACCTCGATCCTTGATTATGTGGCCGATTTGCGCGCACCGACCCCCTCTGCTGCAGCAGAGCTGTGCGTGCCTGACCAGAGCGATGTCCGGCAGAAAATATTCATTTTACAGCAAAATATTCAAAAAAATATACAGAATCGCTGCAAACTATGCTATAATAGGTTTGATCAGCTTGCTACTGCCCAGCTTCTGCAGCGCCAGCACCAGCAGCTTGCCCGCCGGGAGCGGGAGCTTGCCGTCCTGCAGGCCGCTGTACAGCAGGCTGCGCAGCACCGCATGCAGGACGCACAGCGCAGCCTGCAGCACGCGGCATCCGTGGCGCAATCGCTGAGTCCCTACGCTGTGCTGGCCCGCGGCTATACGCTGACTGAGCGCAACGGCGTACCCTGCAGTGTAGAGGCACTGCACCCCGGCGAGGCCGTCACCCTGCGCGGTGCAAAGGCCGCCGCCGAATGCCGCATAGAAGCGGTGCATAATTTGGAAAAACAGACAGGGGAGTGATGCCCGATGAAGCAGCCCAAATCCTTTGAGGAGGGCATGGAGCGCCTGCAGAGCCTTTTAGGGCAGCTGCAGGACGAGTCCACGCCGCTGGCGGATTCCGTCAAGCTGTATGCGGAGGCCGCCGGGCTGATCCACTACTGCAATACAGCGCTGGACAAGGCCAGATTGCAGGTCGAGGAAATTGATGCAAGCCTGACCCCGAACGCGGAGGTACCCCATGAAGCATGAGGAATACAAAGAACAGTTTTATGCTTGGACGCAGCTGACCGGGCAGCGCCTGACGGAATTGTGTGACACCTATCTGCCGCAGCAATCCGAGTTGGGCCGGGCTGCACGCTACAGCCTGCTGGGCGGCGGCAAACGCATCCGCGCCGTGCTGACGCTGGCCGCCTGCCAGCTGTGCGGTGCCGATGCCGCCGATGCGCTCGACTATGCCTGTGCGCTTGAGATGCTGCATTGCTACTCGCTCATTCACGATGACATGCCCTGCATGGACAACGATGATTTCCGCCGGGGCCGCCCCAGCTGCCATAAGCAGTTTGGCGAGGCGACCGCCCTGCTGGCCGGTGATGCCCTTGTCACGGCAGCATTTGAGGTGCTTGCCAACGCCGGTTTATCTGCCGAAAGCCGCATTGAGGCTGTCCGGCTTCTCTCCCGGGGCGGCGGTGACCGCGGCATGCTCTACGGTCAGGAGCTGGACAAGCATTTTGAGACGGTGCGCGCAAGCGAGCAGGAGCTGATGGCCCTGCACGCCCACAAGACCGGTGCGCTCATCACGGCCGCAGTGCATCTGGGCTGCGCCGCTGCCGGCGTTGCTGCTGATACCGACATGCGCGGCGCGCTGGCCCGCTATGCGGCGGAGATTGGGCTTGTTTTCCAGATCGTTGATGATATTCTGGATGTCACCTCTACGACGGAAGAATTAGGCAAACCCGTCGGCAGCGATGCTGACAATGACAAGACCACCTTTATCACGCTGTACGGCCTGCAGGGCGCCCACGAAAAAGCGGAGCGCCACAACGCCGCAGCGCTGGCCGCGCTGGATGCGCTTGGCCCCAAAGCAGACTTTCTGCGCCTGCTGGCTGCGGAGCTGCTGGAACGTAAGAAATAAGGATGTGATTCCCATGCCACTGCTGCGCGCTGCGCTGAGTTGGAATTTTGTGCTGGCAACAGCGGTCTGTGCATCGCTGCTGGCACAGCTTATCAAAGTGCTGTTGAATCTTTTTATCTTCCACCGCTTCATCGCCGAGCGTATGTGGGGGGCGGGCGGCATGCCCAGCTCCCACTCGGCCACCGTCTGCGCCATGGTTGTTGCCACCGGGCGGTACTGCGGTGTAAGCTCGCCCACCTTTGCCATTGCGGCTGTGCTGTCCATCATCGTTATGTACGATGCCATGGGTGTGCGCTATGAGACCGGCGAGCAGGCAAAGGTTCTGAACCGTCTTTTTACCGAATGGATGGATCAGGGGATCGAGCAGTTTCAGTTTCCCCATGGCAAAAAGCTCAAGGAAATGGTCGGTCATACACCGATCGAAGTTCTGACCGGCGCAGCGCTCGGCATTGTGCTGGGCTTTGTCATGCCGATGGTATAAAAACGAGGTGCGTATATGAGCTATCCCTTGCTGGAGCGTATCAATGCGCCCGGAGAAATTAAAAATCTGCCCGCAGACGAGATGCCCGCCCTGTGCGAGGAGATCCGGCAGTTCCTGATCAAAAGCGTTTCCGAGACGGGCGGCCACCTGTCCTCCAATCTGGGTGTTGTGGAATTGACGGTTGCCTTGCACCGTGTACTGGATTTCCCGCAGGACAAGCTGCTGTTTGATGTAGGCCACCAATGCTACACCCACAAGCTGCTGACCGGCCGCCGGGCCGGGTTTGCGCAGCTGCGCCGCAAAAACGGTATCTCAGGCTTTCCCAGCCCGGAGGAAAGCAGCTGTGACGCTTTCATCGCAGGTCACGGCAGTGCTGCGCTCTCCACGGCCATCGGCATTGCCCGGGCCAAAAAGCTCAAAAACGAGCCGGGCAAGGTCGTGGTCATTGTGGGCGATGGCGCCTTTACGGGCGGCATGGTCTATGAGGGCATGAACAATGTCAGCAAGCTGAACAATCTGATCGTCATTTTGAACGACAACAAGATGTCGATTTCCAAAAATGTCGGCCAGATGGCCAACTATCTGACCAAGCTGCGCACCGACCCGAAATACTCCCATGTCAAGGCGCACATGGAAACGGTGCTTGAGCGCATCCCGGTCGCCGGTGATGCCATGGTCAAAGTGCTGCAGGGCGGCAAGCAGCTGATCCGCCGCGGCATCTACAAATCCACGATGTTTGAGGAGATGGGCTTCCAGTACATCGGGCCGGTGAACGGCCATGATGTCGATATGCTGACCCACACCCTGACAAACCTGCGCGAGCAGTATGCCCCCGTATTCCTGCATATCGTCACCCAGAAGGGCAAGGGCCTGAAGCCTGCCGAGGAAAACCCCGGTGAATTTCACGCCGTATCGTCCATCGACCTCAATCATCTGACCGACCCTGAGCTTTCCCCGAAGGATTCCTTTTCCTCGACCTTCGGCTGTGCGCTGGCCGATCTGGGCGATGACGAGCCGCGCCTGTGCGGCATCACCGCCGCCATGAAGTACGGCACCGGCCTCAACTTCTTCAAGCACCGCCATCCCGGCCGCTTCTTTGATGTCGGTATGGCGGAGGAGCATGCCGTCAGCTTTGCGGCAGGTCTTGCCAGTCAGGGCCTGCTGCCGGTCGTTGCGATCTATTCGACTTTCTTCCAGCGCGCCTATGATCAGATCATCCACGATGTCAATCTGATGCAGCTTGATGTTCTTTTTGCCGTGGATCGCGCGGGGCTTGTGCCCGGTGACGGCGCCACCCATCAGGGTATTTACGATGTAGCGTTTTTCTCCAATGTAAATATCCCTGTGTTTGCCCCGGCCAACTATGCTGAGCTGCGCTACTGGCTGACTTATCTTGTGCGGGAGGCCCGCGGCCCCCGCGCGATCCGCTATGCCCGTGGGGAGGAGAACCCCGCGCTGGCTGCGCTGCCCTGCACAGGCAAGCGCTTTGACCTGTTGGAGCCTGCCGCCGGTGCGCGCATCGCACTGGTCAGCTACGGTGCCGAGACGGAGGAGATCATCGCCGCCCGCGATCTGCTGGCCCAGAACGGGCAGCAGGCAGACTGTGTAAAGCTGACCCAGATCTACCCGTTGCCCGATGGGCTGTGCGATGCACTTAAGCCCTACGACACGATCCTCTTTGCCGAGGATTCCGTGCGGACCGGCAGCATCGGTGAGCAGTTGGGCTTTGCCCTGCAGCAATGCGGCTGGCAGGGCCGCTATCTGCTGCATGCGGTGGATAACACCCATCTGCTGCATGCCAATGTACCCGAGCTGCGCAAGGATCAGCAGCTCGATGCAGCCGCGCTCTGCACGGATATACTGAACCATTTAAAGGAGAAGCAGGCATGAGCAAGATACGCCTGGATCAATACCTGTGCCAGAACGGTCTGGTGCAGAGCCGTGAGCGCGCCAAGGCGCTTATCATGTCCGGCATTGTCTTTGTCAATGAGCAAAAGGCGGACAAAGCCGGGGAGATGATCGCACCCGATGCCAAGGTCGAGGTACGCGGCCACGATATAGGCTATGTCAGCCGCGGCGGCCTCAAGCTGGAGAAGGCGATGCAGGTCTTTCCCATGCGGCCGGACGGCAAGGTCTGCATGGACATCGGTGCCTCCACCGGCGGCTTTACGGATTGTATGCTGCAAAACGGCGCGGTCAAGGTCTATGCCGTGGATGTCGGCTACGGCCAACTGGCATGGAGTCTGCGCACGGACGAGCGTGTCGTCAACATGGAGCGCACCAACATCCGCAATGTAAAGCCCGAGGACTTGTCAGAGCCGGTAGCCTTTTTCAGTGTCGATGTTTCGTTCATCTCTCTCAAGCATATTTTCCCGGTCGCAGATACGATCTGCACGCCGGAGGCTGTCGGCGTCTGCCTCGTCAAGCCGCAGTTTGAGGCCGGCCGCGAAAAGGTCGGTAAAAAGGGTGTTGTCCGTGACCCGGCCACCCACCGTGAGGTGCTGAAGATGGCCGAGGGGTACGCCATGGCAAACCACTTTACCCCGGCAGGTCTGGATTTTTCTCCCATCAAGGGCCCCGAGGGCAACATTGAATATCTGATGTATGTCCAGCACTGCGAGACCCCGCAGCCGCTGCCGGACGGCCTGATTGAAAAGGTCGTGGCAGCCTCCCACGAGACGCTGGACAAGACCCCCAACCACCACTGAGAAAGGAACCTGACGCTATGTCGGTTTTACTGATTCCCAACCCGACCAAGGACACCGGGCTTGCCGTTACGCGGCAGGCTGCTGCTGTGCTGGCCGGGCGGGGCATCCCGGTCCTGATGCCGCAGGCCTTTGCGGCGGCCGATGGGCTGGATGGCGTGCGCTTCCTGCCGGAGGAACAGGCCTACCGCGCCGCCGAGCAGGTCGTGACCATCGGCGGTGACGGTACTTTGCTGCGCGCCGGGCTGGACTGTCTGGCGCACGGCAAGCCCGTTCTGGGCGTAAACCTTGGCCGCACAGGCTTTCTTGCCACCTGTGAAGTAGGAGAGCTTGCCACCAAGCTGAACCGGCTGGCAGCAGGGGATTTCACCCTTGTGGAGCGCGGGCTGCTGCATGCCCGCGTGCCCGCCCATGGCTGGGCGGCCGATGCCATCAACGACATTGTGCTTTTTGGCAACACCCGCCTGCATCCGATGGATTATAAAGTATACTGCGATGGCGCCTTTGTAGGCGGCTACCGCAGCGACGGCATGATACTGGCCACACCGACCGGCTCCACTGCGTATTCCTTCTCGGCAGGCGGCCCTATCCTGGACGCTGCCGCCGATGTCATGGTTCTGACGCCGGTCTGTGCCCACAACGCCCATGTAGCCCCGCTGGTGTTTGCCGCCAGCCGAAAGCTGGAGATCATTGCCGATGCCGAAAACCGTGACGGCAGCTTTGCCTGCGCCGACAGCAGCAACCAGTGCGGCCTGCTGCCGGGGGAAAGCCTGCTGGTGACCGGCGGCGGGCAGCATCTGCAGCTGATTACATTCGATGACGCTGAACAGTTTCATGCCATAGAAAACAAATTGATGAGGAGATGATCCCTGTGAAAAGTGCACGCCATCAGGCGATTTTGGACCTGATTGAACAGCATCCTATCGACCGGCAGGAGGATCTGCTGGCACATCTGCGGGAGGAAGGCTTTGATGTAACGCAAGCCACCGTATCCCGCGACATCCGTGAGCTGCAGCTGGTCAAGACGGCTACCGCTGACGGACGCTACCGCTATGTCCCGGCCTCTGCCTCCGGCAAGGTAACACACTCACCCAGCCGGTTTGAGATGATCTTCCGGGAGTCCGTCCTCAAAGTGGACTATGCCGGGCATATGGTGCTGGTCAAGTGCTTCTCCGGCATGGCCAACGCCGCCTGTGAGGTGTTTGACGCCAAGCAGTGGGACAATGTAGTCGGCACCCTTTCCGGTGATGACACCTTCTTTATCCTGATGCGCAACGAAGAGGATGCCGCCGTCATCTGCAAGCAGCTGCAGCAGTATACCCGCCGCGGGTAATTTTAACGACAGGGAGGAGCCGCCCCATGCTGGCAAACCTGAAAATTGAAAATGTTGCGGTTATTGAAAAGGCCGAGGTCAACTTCACCCATGGCTTTACGGTGCTGACAGGTGAGACGGGTGCCGGTAAGTCCATCCTGATCGACTCCATCAATGCTATTCTCGGTAACCGTACCTCCCGCGAGCTTGTGCGCAGCGGTGCTCAGAAGGCGTGTATCTGGGCCACCTTTGAGGCTATACCGGCGTCCGTCAAAAAGCAGCTTGAGAAGTGCGGCTACGAGGCCAGCGATGACCTGCTTTTGTACCGCGAGATCAACGCCGAGGGCAAGGGCAGCTGCCGTATCAACGGTATGCCTGCCACCGCTGCCGTCGTGCGGGATATTTCCGCCGGACTGCTTTCCATCCACGGCCAGCACGACAGCCAGAGCCTGACAAACCCGGCCTTGCATCTGGATCTGCTGGATCAGTACGCCCAGAACCGCGAGCTGTTTGCCGAGTATTACCGCCGCTACCGCGAGCTGGTCACGGTAAAGCGCCAGCTGGATACCGCAAACGCCAGCGAGGCCGACAAGCAGCGCCGCATAGAGGCCCTGACCGCCGAGATTGATGCCATTGACGCCGCCGCGCTGCAGCCCGGCGAGGAAAAGACCCTGCAGGAGCGCAGGACGGTCATCACCCATGCCCAGAGCATTCTGGAGGGCATCACCGCCGCCCACCTTGCACTGGCCGGGGATGAGGACGGCGAGCAGGCGGGCGCAGCGGACCTATTGGGCGGTGCCGTGGACGGACTGCAGAACAGCGCCCGGCTCGATGAATCGCTTGCTGCCATGTCCGAGCGGCTGAACGAGTTGTACTACAGTGCCCGGGATCTTGCCACCGATCTGGCTGACCGGTTGGATGCCTATGGCTTTGACGCCGGTGAATTGGATCAGATCGAATCCCGCCTTGATACGATCTACCGCATCAAGCAAAAGTTTGGCATGGAGGTGGAGGAGCTTCTGGCACGGCGCGATGCAGCCGCCGCCGAGTTGGAGAGTTTCCAGTCCTCCGGTCAGCTGATTGCTGAGCTGAAGGCCCGGATGCAGACGCTGTATGCCGCCGCCAAGGAGGCTGCCGAGGCGCTGACCCAAAGCCGCCTGAAGGGCTTTGCCGCCATGAACAAGCAGATGAAGGCCGCGCTGGAATTTCTGAACATGCCGGGTATTCGTTTTGCACTCAAGCATGCGCGGGGGCCGTTGTCCTCCCACGGGCAGGATACCGTGGAATTTTTGATCTCCACCAACCCCGGTGAGGAGCCCAAGCCGCTGGCAAAGATTGCATCCGGCGGCGAGCTTTCCCGCATTATGCTGGCCTTCAAGAGCGCTTTGGCCGACCGTGATGCCCTGCCTACCGTTATTTATGATGAGATCGACACAGGCGTATCGGGTCTGGCGGCTGGGCGTATCGGCCAGCTTTTGCACCAGACAGCCAAGGGGCATCAGGTGCTGTGCATCACCCATACACCGCAGGTTGCCGCCTTTGCGGACAACCAGCTTTTGATCCAGAAAAATGTCCGCAACGACCGTACCTTTACCGAGATCCACACCCTTGATATGGACGGCCGCGTGGAGGTGCTGGCGCGGATGATCTCCGGTGACAAGGTCAGTGAGCTGAGCCTTGCCAGTGCGCGGGAGCTTATCGAAAAGTCCAAATAACCCCCCTACAAATTCACGCATAATAAAACTCGCGGCCTATGCTTGACAACCCGCGCGGAATATGATAGAGTAATTTTTGTTAAATGCAGTGATGGGACCCAGTACCCGCCTGCCATGCTACAGAGAAGCCCCGGTTGGTGCAAGGGGTCGGCAGTGCAGGCGGCGGAATACAGCCCGGAGCAGCAGGCTGAACGCGAAAGCCAGTAGGCTGTGCCGTGTGCGCACGTTACAGCGTTTGGGTGTACGCAGCCCTTTGTCTGCCGCACCCGCGAAGGCCCGCCGCCGTGAGGCACGAGCAAACAGAGGTGGTACCGCGAAATTTCGCCCTCTGCCAAATTCACATTTGGCAGGGGCTTTTATTTTTGCCCTTGCCGCAACAAACGGAGGTAAAACCCATGACGATTTACGACGAACTGAAAGCCCGCGGCCTGATTGCACAGGTCACGGACGAAGAGGAGATCAAGGAGCTGATCAACAACGGCAAGGCGACCTTCTACATCGGCTTTGACTGCACAGCCGACAGCCTGACCGCCGGTCATTTTATGGCCCTGACCCTTATGAAGCGCTTGCAGCAGGCCGGCAACCGCCCGATTGCTCTGATTGGCGGCGGCACAACGATGATTGGCGACCCCTCCGGCCGCACCGACATGCGCAAGATGCTGACCAAGGAGGACATCGACCACAACGCCGAGTGTTTCAAGCGTCAGATGGAGCGCTTCATCGAGTTCGGCGAGGGCAAGGCCATGATGCTCAACAACGCCGACTGGCTGCTGAACCTGAACTACATTGAGCTGCTGCGCGAGGTCGGCCCCTGCTTCAGCGTGAATAACATGCTGCGCGCCGAGTGCTACAAGCAGCGCATGGAGAAGGGCCTGTCCTTCCTTGAGTTCAACTACATGATCATGCAGAGCTACGACTTCTACCATCTGTTCCAGAATTACGGCTGCAACATGGAGTTTGGCGGTGATGACCAGTGGAGCAACATGCTGGGCGGCACCGAGTTGATCCGCCGCAAGCTGGGCAAGGATGCCTACGCCATGACCATCACGCTGCTGACCGATTCTCAGGGCAAAAAGATGGGCAAGACTGCCGGCAACGCTGTTTGGCTTGACCCCAACAAGACCAGCCCGTTCGAATTCTACCAGTACTGGCGCAATGTCGGCGATGCGGATGTGCTCAAGTGCATCCGTATGCTGACCTTCCTGCCGCTGGAGCAGATCGACGAGATGGACCACTGGGAGGGCGAGCAGCTGAACAAGGCCAAGGAGGTTCTTGCCTACGAGCTGACCAAGATGGTCCACGGCGAGGAGGAAGCCGAGAAGGCGCAGGCTACCGCCCGCGGCCTCTTCAGCGGTGCCGCCGATCATGAGCACATGCCCAGCACGGCGCTGGATGCAGCGCTTGTCAAGGACGGTGCTGTCGGCCTGCTGGCTGCCATGGTGGCCGCCGGTCTGTGCGGCTCCAACCGTGAGGCCCGCCAGCTGGTCCAGCAGGGCGGCGTCCTTGTTGACGGTGAGAAGGTCACCGACCCCAAGGCAGTTCTGACCGTTGACGCGCTGAACAAGGGCGTTGTTATCAAGAAGGGCAAGAAAGTTTATCACAAGGTCACGCTGTAAAGCAGAACTGCTTCACAGTTGTTTTCGGCACATACCATAATCGAAAGCCCCCTGTCCGCACGGCAAACGGTGCTGGACAGGGGGCTTTTTGGTGTAGTATAATGGAGCAAATCGGAAGTTGTGGAGGGAAGCCAGATGAAAGAAAAGACTTGTCAAACTCGTTGCGGAACGATTCACTATTGGGCAAGCGTATCAAACCCGGATACAATTACTCTTGTTTTTCTGCCAGGATTGACTGCGGATCATCGATTGTTTGATAAGCAAATTCAGTATTTTGAGAACATATATAATGTTATCGTCTGGGATGCGCCGGCACACGCTTCTTCATGGCCGTTTCGGTTTGATTTTGACTTGTTCGATAAGGCAAAATGGCTGAACGATATATTGAATCAAGAAGGAATCACAAGGTCTGTTATTATCGGGCAGTCTATGGGTGGATATGTGGGACAGGCTTATGCACAGCTTTACCCAGACAAAATGACCGGGTTCATCTCCATTGACTCTGCACCGTTGCAACGAAGCTATGTAACGGCAGTTGAAATCTGGCTTTTGAAACGGATGGAACCGGTATACGCTCACTATCCGTGGAAATGGCTCCTGAAATCGGGGTCAGAAGGTGTTGCCACGACTGATTATGGTAGAAACCTCATGCGTGAAATGATGCTGACGTATGACGGCAATCAGAAACGCTATGCACAAATTGCCGGACATGGTTTTCGCATTTTGGCAGCGGCTATGGAAAAGGATTTGCCGTATGAGATTAAGTGTCCTGCATTATTGATGTGCGGCACACAAGATCACGCTGGTTCGTGTATACGGTACAACAAAGCATGGCATCGCAATACGAAAATTCCTTTGACTTGGATTGAAGGAGCCGGACATAATTCCAACACAGACAGACCCGAACGGGTGAATCGCTCGATAGAGGAATTTGTTGCAAATATTTCATAACGAATAACTTCCAGTTTGTATGATTGAGCATCGAGAGTGCCGCCCTCTATAATTTCGGGATATAAACAGTAAAAGGTGCAGCACTTCAAACGGGCTGCACCTCTTTGTATGCTTACTTTCTCAACACTGACGCATCAGGCGAACATAAAACTCCACGGCACGGCCAACGGTCTCAACGCGGATGCGTTCGTTGTTTCCATGCAGGGTGCCGCGATCCTCGGCGGTCAGATCCATGGCCGAGAAACGGTACACATGGTCGTTGATACGACCGTAGTGGCGGCTGTCCGAGCATTGCACCATCAGATACGGCGCTAACATCGCACCTTCCCAATTTCATACTTTAACGCGATAAATTAAAGTATTTTCCTAACTTTAACACAATGTTCAAAAAACAGCAATAGAAAAAGTCGTTTTTGCAGCTACAAATGTTTTTCTGCAGCGCATACTTGCCCCCGCGCGCGTTTTGGGATATAATAGAAAAAGTATAGACTTTCGGGAGGCATCCATGCCTAAAGAAAAATTAAAAACCATTTATGTCTGCACCCAGTGCGGCGAAACCAGCCCACGCTGGCTGGGGCGCTGCCCCTCCTGCGGCGCATGGAACACCATGACGGAGGATGTTGTGGCCGAGCCCGCGAAAACAGCCTCCGGCAAGGCGGCCGCTGCACCGCGCGTTGCAGGGCAGACCAGCCTTGTGCCGCAAAAGCTGAAAAGCATCAGCACCACGGAGGAAAAGAGCCGTATCGTCACCGGTATCAGTGAGCTGGACCGGGTGTTGGGCGGCGGTATTGTCATCGGCAGCGTGACGCTCATCGGCGGTGAGCCGGGCATCGGAAAATCCACGATTTTGCTGCAGCTCTGCGGCGAGGTCAGCAAAACCAAAAATGTGCTGTATGTCACAGGCGAGGAATCCGTCCGCCAGATCAAGCTGCGGGCCGTCCGGCTGGATGTGCCGCAGGATAACATCTCACTGGTCGCGGAGAGCGATGTCGATGAGATCTGCGGCCTGATTGAGTCGATGAAGCCCGATCTTGTTGTCATCGACTCGATCCAGACGATGCGTTGTACTGACATTTCCTCCTCCTCCGGCACGGTAAGTCAGGTAAAGGAAAGCTCCGCCCGGTTTTTGAATGTGGCAAAAACGCTGGAGATTCCGACCTTCATTGTTGGCCATGTCAATAAGGACGGTGCCATTGCCGGCCCCAAGGTCATGGAGCATATCGTGGACACCGTGCTTTATTTTGAGGGTGACAAGACCTTGCCTTACCGCGTACTGCGCGCTGTCAAGAACCGGTACGGCTCCACGAACGAGATTGGCATGTTCGATATGACCGGCCGCGGTCTGGCGCAAATTGAGAACCCGTCTCAGGTCATGCTGGAGGGGCGGCCTCTCGGCATCAGCGGCACCTGCGTAGCCTGCGTTATGGAGGGTACCCGCCCGGTGCTGAGCGAGATACAGGCACTGGCAACAAAGACGAGCTTTCCCAGCCCGCGGCGTACCGCCAGCGGCTTTGACTATAACCGGATGTACCTGCTGCTGGCAGTGCTGGAAAAGCGCGCCGGATACGCCTTTTACAGTCAGGATGTCTATATCAATATCATCGGCGGCCTGAAGCTGGATGAGACTGCCTGCGATCTGCCCGTATGCATCGCGTTGGCATCCAGCCTGCTGGACTTGCCGGTGAACGAAAAGACCATGGCCATCGGTGAGGTCGGCTTGGGCGGCGAGATACGCAGCGTTACACATCTGGAAACACGCCTGCGGGAGGCACAGCGCGTTGGCTTTGACACCGCTATCGTACCCAAGCATAATTTAAAGATGATTGATCCTTCGCAATTTCCCGGCCTGAAGCTGGTGGGCGTATCCTACCTGCGGGAAGCCATCAATGCAATAAAATTAAAGTGAGGAACGAACCCATGCCTGAACAGAAAGACCCGAAAGCACCCGTTTTCAACCCGAAAATTAAGGAAGCCATTGCAGCCTTCAAGGCGGAAAACAGCCCCAAGAACCTGAACGATATTCTGAACGAACTGGTGCGCTCGCCGCTGCTGGCCCCGGCTGTATTTGACCTGCAGGGCCAGCCTGCCCCCAAGCCCGGCCCGGACGGCCGTGTACAACTGCCCAAGGACACCAAAATCAGCCTTATGATGGTCACAAGCCCCGAGGGCAAGCACTATTATCTGGGCTTCAGTGATTGGGATGCCGCGCACGAATGGCAGGCAAAGCAGACCAAGGCTGCCCAGCAGATCGTCCTGCTGCGCTTTGATGATTATGCCAACATGATCGCCCGGAACGAGGCCGCGTGCGGGCTGGTCATCAATCCCGGCGACAACAGCCTGCGTCTGGAGCGCCCGCTCATTGAGTCGGTCAAAAAGCAGAAGGACGAGGTCGCACATAAGATTGCGGACGCCGTAGCACAGCGCGAGGCTCACCGTATCCATCCCGGTGACAAGGTCACTTTGGTTGAGCCGAGCATTCTGCCCGATGCCATGGTAGACCCCATCTGCGAGATTCTGGCCGGTGCCCCCGGCGTCGGCTCTGCCTATCTGTCGGTCATGATCGTCAACGGCGAGGCCCGCAGCTATCTGCTGGTGCTGGACGGCCCTAAGGACGATAAGCTCTTTGCAGCCGTAGCGCAGGCCGCCCGCCCGTATCTGCTGAGCCGCGAGAAAAAGATGGATCTGAACATCACCACCTCGATTTCTCCCATGGGCCAGCAGGGTATGCGCGGCAGCGAGCCGTTCTACCGCAAGGGCATTGGCCGCGTAGTTGAGGAGGATGACGACGAATGAGCGTAAAGCGCCTGCTGGACTGCACCCCCAGCGATTTAGCCGCCTACCGCAAGGCTGACCTGCTGGACGCCATTGCCGGCAGCGAGGGGCGTGTGCTGGCCTGTGAGACTATCGGCCTGACACCGCCGCTGCTGGTCGATGTGACAAACGCCGAATACGCAGCTGCTCTGAGCGCAGACATTTTGCTGCTGAACATGTTTGATGTGCAGCATCCGGTCATCAACGCCTTGCCGAAGGTTCCCGAGGCAGAGACCGTGCGGGAGCTCAAGCGTCTGACAGGCCGTGTCATCGGCATCAATCTGGAGCCATGCGACCCCGAAGCAGCAAAAAGCAACGATGGTACGATGTGGAAGATGAGCAGCGGCCGCTTGGCCACGGTAGAAAACGCGCGCCGCGCCGCCGATATGGGCGTTGACCTGATCGTGCTTACCGGCAACCCCGGCAACGGCGTCAGCAACGAATTGATCGTAGCATCGCTGAAGGAAATCTCTGCCGCTGTCGGTGACCGCGTTATGCTGGCTGCCGGAAAGATGCATGCCTCCGGCGTAGCAGGGGAGGGCGGGGAGAAAATCATGACCCCCGCCGATGCCGAGGCCTTCATTGCAGCGGGCGCGGATATCATTCTGCTGCCTGCACCGGGCACTGTACCGGGCATCACACAGGACTATGCCCACCGCCTGATTGAAGCGGTACACGCACACGGTAAACTGGCGCTGACAGCCATCGGAACCTCTCAGGAGGGTGCCGATGCCGCCACGATTCGTCAGATTGCGCTGATGTGCAAGATGGCCGGTGCAGATATCCACCACATCGGCGACACCGGCGTGCCCGGCATGGCACTGCCGCAGAACATCATGGCGTATTCGATTGCAATTCGCGGCGAGCGACATACTTACCACAAGATGGCGCAATCAATCAACCGCTGAAAAAAACACTTATACAAAAGCCCTTCGCAGAAGATCGGTTCTGCGAAGGGCTTTTTCGTTACTGTAGATTTTTATAGTAGTCAGACTGGCCGTCATACCGTGTTTTTTCCTGTAGCTTGTCGATCATATTCAACCTGATCTTTATCATAGCAATGGCCGCTTCGTTTTTCTCGGCGTTCCAGTCCTGCTTGAGCAGCAACAGCCCGCGGTAATAGTCCTCGGTGCGTTTCATGCACTCACGCAGCAGATCAATTTCATCCGGCGTCAGGGAAAGACTGAATTCGTAAGCTGCAAAAAAGGCCGTTTTAAGTGTGGCATAATCGCACAATCAACCTGCAGCCTTGTAAAACGCCGTAGCGCCCTCCCTATATTTCGCTAAACTCTAATTTAGCGAAGTTATAGAAACAGAGAAAAACGCCCTCCCTTTTGCTCGTTTTTCTGTTGCCGCCTCCGCCTTGGCTATTTTGTATGAATATTCATGCGCTTGCGTTTTCTGTACGCACTGTAATATGCGCGATGGTTTGCATTTCTTATAAGTTTGTGAAATTGACGCCCGTCACCTATCTGTGCTACAATAAAAAACGGAATCAGCATTTCTGCATGATTCCGCACTCTTATTTTGTGTTTTGAGGTTCGATCGTGAGCAGTTATATTGATGTGGCCCATCCGGAGCGTCACGCGCCGTATCTGGACATTCCCGATGATGTAATTGAATATCTTCACTATCTGGATTTTGTAAAGCTGCGCTCCCCGCGCACTGTCAACGGATACTATCTTGACCTGCGCGGCTTCTTCCGCTTTATGATGCAGCGCTGGCAGCGCGTGGCCGATACCACGCCGCCCGATGAAATCAAGCTGACCGGCATCACCACCGCCGATATTGCGCAGATTACCAAAAGAGACATCTTTGACTATCTGGATCACGCCCGCAACGCGGACAACGGCCCCAAGGCCCGCGCCCGCAAGCTGAGCGCGCTGAAGGGCTTTTTCCACTATATGTGTACGCAGGTCAACAAGCTGACGGCCAACCCCACAGAAAACATCAGCCTCGGCACCCCTCAAAAAGCACTGCCCAAATACCTGACCGAAACCGAGGCCGTCACCTTGCTAAGCCATATACAAAGCGATTTCTACACGCGGGATTATTGCATTATAACGCTGTTTTTGAATTGTGGCATGCGATTGGCCGAGCTGGTCACGATCAACATGGGCGATTTCCGCGATGACACCATCCGCATTACCGGCAAGGGCAACAAGGAGCGGCTCGTCTATCTGAACGATGCCTGTCTGGACGCCCTGCAGCGCTACCGGAAAGATCGCGCTTCCCTGCCGAATCTTGTGGACAAGGATGCATTGTTTATCTCCAATCGCACCGGCAAGCGGCTTTCAGCGCGCCGGGTCGAGCAAATCGTAGCCCGCTGTCTGCAAAGTGCCGGTTTGAGTGGGCGCGGATTTTCTCCGCATAAGCTGCGCCATACCGCCGCCACGCTTATGTATCAGGGCGGCGTTGATATGCTGGCGCTGAAAGAAATTTTAGGGCATGAAAATGTCTCTACAACGCAGATCTACACCCACATCAACCGTGAACAGCTGAAAAAAGCCGTTGCCGCCTCCCCGCTGGCCAGTCAGAAATATGTGGAGGAAAAGCCCTTATCGCCCGCTGCCGACAGCGAGGACGAGGACACCCCCGACAGCACTGACGGCCGCTGACAAAACCATTGCAGCTGCAAAGCGGCTCAAAAGCCGCCGCACGGTCCCCGGCGTTTCCCTTGTAGCGCGACCCTGCGCGGCGCAGAACAGCTGTGCCGCCAACTGCGCTGACCACCCGGCCAGCCACAGACACAACAGCAGCGTGGCAACATCCGATACAGCCGTATCGCGGCGGTAGCGCAGCAGTCCTGCCGCGCCGTCAGCCGCTGCCACGGAGGCCGCACAGAAGCCGAGAAATCCCCCGCGCGCCGCAAAAAACAGCACCAGCAAGCCAACGCCCCAGATGCAGAACCCGCACAAAAGCACTGCGCAAAGCTGCAGTGCCCCCACCGCAAACCGCGCCCCGAAAGCCGCCGCAAAAGCTGTGCTTTCGGGGCTTTCTGTGTACCAGACTGCCAGCTGTTGGCCCAGTGCCGTGGCGCCGTCCCGGCCCAGCCATATGCCCGGCAGATACCCGACCAGAAATGCTGCGCCAAGCCAGACAACGCAGTCCGGCCGCCGCGCCGACATGGTTTTACGCTTCGGCTCCGTGGTTCGCAGCTGCGGCAGCGCGGGCAGACGCAGTGCCGTCCGAGCCGCCCGCATCAGCGGTTTGTCCGCAGGGCCGTCACTGCACTGCCCAGCAGACCTCCCAGCAGCAGAGCTATCGGCAGCATCACATTACTGCCCTGCCAGGTTACCTCTCCGCCCGCCAGCAGTGATGCCCCGAGCAGACAAGCCGTGTAAAACACACCGCAGCCCAGCCCGCACAAAAGCAGCTTCTCCCTGCACTGATGCGCCAGAACTGCCGCGGATACCGCTGCCCCCGCCGCAGCTGCCATACAGGCCATCGGCCGCACAAGGCCCAGCGGCAGCGCCGTATGCGTCAGCAAAAATGCACACGCCGCCAACAGCAGCATACAGCTTCCCACACCGCAGCCAAAGGCCGCCAACAGCACGGCAGCCGTTGTTTTCCGGCGTGCCGCTCTGGGCGGCTTGCGCAGATTTTTTCCAGCCATAAAAAACGCCCCCTTGCACAGTCAACACTATGCAAGGGGGCGTGTGTATTATGCCTGCTTACTTCTTGACAGGGGCAGACTTGCTGTCCTTGCCGGTGTCCAGCTTTTCCACAGAAGAAATTGCGGAACGGCGGAAGCGGATCTTGGTGCGGTCGCTGCCGGTCTCGATAACGAGGGTGTCATCCTTGTCGGCGATGGCGCAGACAATGCCAACGATACCGCCGATGGTGGTGACCTTGTCGCCGATCTCAATGGAGTTGCGCATGGCAGCATCCTTCTTGTCCTGACGCTTCTGCGGCAGGTAGATCAGAACGATCATAAAGACGATAATCAGAACCATCGGCAGGAAGCTGATCAGCATCTCTGCGGTAGTGGCCGTGCCGGCAGCGGCATTCAAAAACTGGATCATAGCAAGTATACTCCTTAAAAATAACGATTTCTTCTATTATATCGAATCAGTGTGCATTGTGCAAGCGTTTTGTCAAAAAATCAGATGCGGGTGTCAAGTTTATGCACATAGGTATCGTGGAACTGCTGGAAGGTGCCGTTGTCCAGCGCCTCGCGGATGCGCTCCATCAGGTGATTGTAGAAATACAGGTTGTGCATAACTGCCAGACGCATGCCCAGCAGTTCGTCAGCCTTCTGCAGATGGCGGATGTAGGCGCGAGAGAAATTGCGGCAGACCGGGCAGTCGCAGTGCGGGTCGATGGGCGATTCATCGCGCTCATACTTCAGATTTTTGATATTGATGACGCCGTCCCATGTAAACAGATGGCCGTGGCGGGCGTTGCGGCTGGGCATAACACAGTCAAACAGATCCACACCGCGGTATACGCCCTCGATGATATTGCCGGGCGTACCAACGCCCATCAGGTAGCGGATCTTGTCCTTGGGGGCAAACGGCTCCACCGCAGAAATGATATCGTACATTACCTCCGCAGGCTCACCCACAGCCAGACCACCGATGGCATAGCCGTCCATATCGTACTCCGCAATCTGCTTCATATGCTCTACACGCAGATCCGCGAAGGTGCAGCCCTGATTGATGCCGAACAACAGCTGATCCGGGTTGACCGCCTTTTCCTCATGCTTCAGACGGTTCATCTCTGCCTTGCAGCGCAGCAGCCAGCGTGCCGTGCGGGCGCAGCTGTTTTTGGCATATTCATAGGTTGCCGGGTTTTCAACGCACTCATCAAAAGCCATGGCGATGGTGGAGCCCAGATTGGCCTGGATCTGCATGCTCTGCTCCGGCCCCATAAAGATTCGGTGTCCGTCCAGATGAGAGTTGAAGGTCACGCCTTCCTCGGTGATCTGGCGCAGCTTAGCCAGACTGAACACCTGAAACCCGCCGCTGTCCGTCAGGATGGGGCCGTCCCATTTTGTGAATTTGTGCAGGCCGCCCATATCGGCCACCAGCTTATCACCCGGACGCAGATGCAGATGATAGGTGTTGCACAGCATGACCTGTGCGCGGATATCCTTGAGATCCAGCGCCGACAGACCGCCCTTGATGGCAGCGGCCGTGGCAACATTCTGGAATGCGGGGGTCTGTACCGTACCGTGGACCGTGGTAAACTCACCGCGGCGGGCGGCACCTTCCTGTTTGATAAGGCGGTAAGGCATAGATACTATCTCCATTTTATATATTGTCCGAAAAAAGCGGCGCAGGGGGCTTTTCCCCGCACCGCCTAATAGAATATTATAGAAGAAAACCGATGATTCGTCAACCGGCAATCAGCGAATAAACATCGCATCACCGAAGCTGAAGAAGCGGTATTTTTGCTCTACAGCGGTCTTGTAAGCAGCCATCGTCTTATCATAGCCGTAGAAGGCGGCAATCAGCATGATAAGGGTGCTTTCCGGCAGATGGAAGTTTGTGATCAGGCCGTCAATGGCGTGCAGCTCGATGCCGGGATAAATGAAGATGCTGGTGTTGCCGCTGCAGGGCACGATCTTGCCGTAGCGATCCCAGACGGATTCCAGCGTGCGGCAGCTGGTTGTGCCGACAGCGATCACGCGATGGCCCGCCGCACGGGTCTCATTGATAAGCTTTGCAGTCTCCTCGCTGACAGAGTACCACTCGCTGTGCATCTGATGGTCCTCAATGTCCTCCTCGTTCACAGGGCGGAAGGTGCCAAGCCCGACATGCAGCGTAACCTCGGCAATGTTCACCCCGCGGGAGCGGATGGTATCCATCAGCTGCGGAGTAAAATGCAGGCCGGCCGTCGGCGCGGCGGCACTGCCAAGCTCCTTGGCATAGACGGTCTGATACTGGCTTTGATCCTCAAGCTGCTTCGTGATATAGGGCGGCAGCGGCATTTTGCCGAACTCGTCCAGCTTCTCATACAAAGTCTCTGTATCATAGGTGAAGGTCACATGCTTGTTTCCGTCCGGCAGCGTCTCATCCACCACAGCAGTCAGGCTGCCGTCACCGAATTCCACCTTTGTGCCGGGCTGCATCCGCTTGCCGGGGCGCGCCAGACACTCCCATGTATCGCCCTTGACCTGACGCAGCAGCAGCAGCTCACAAACCGCACCTGTGGGGACCTTGGTGCCCATCAGCCGGGCGGGCAGAACCTTGGAGTTGTTGACCACCAGAAGATCGCCTTTTTCCAGATAGTGGGGCAGTTCATGGAATACCGAGTGCAGGATCTTATCGTTCTTGCGGTCCAGCACCATCAGGCGGGCGGCGTCCCGCGGGTCAGCGGGTTCCTGCGCGATCAACTCTTTAGGCAGGTCATACCAGAAATCTTTTTTCAGCATGATTTTTCATCCTTTTTCACTTTAAAGCGATATTATCTTGACATTCTTTCCGGAGCATACTATAATGAATCCAAACACAGAGGCGCGAAGTGCATCAGTACCGGTTTCTTTATTCCCTGCCAAGGGCGGAACCGGAAAAGGGCTCTTCGCCGAAGGGGATGCGCGGCACGCATCTTCCTGGGTCCGCAGCCGAACAGGTGCGGGACTGTCACACCGCAAAACGGTGTGTTGCGCTGTGTTATATGCAATATGATATTATATTGCATTTTGTGCCGGTTTTCAAGCCGGTTTTTTTATTATCTGTGCAAAATTTCGTTTGGGCTGCATAGATATTTGGGAAGGGTTTGTGAAAGGAAGGTTTTAGTAAGGATGAAACAGTACAATGTTGGTGTCATCGGTGCAACCGGTATGGTCGGTCAGCGCTTTATCACGCTGCTGGAAAATCACCCTTGGTTCAATCTGGTTGCCCTTGCAGCCAGCGCACGCAGCGCAGGCAAAACCTACGAGGAGGCCGTCGGCAGCCGCTGGCTCATGACGACCCCCATGCCCGAGAGCGTCAAAAAGATGGTCGTGCTGGATGCCGCCAACGTTGAGGAGGTCGCGTCCAAGGTCGATTTCGTTTTCTGCGCCGTCAACATGAAGAAGGAAGAGATCAAGGCACTGGAGGAGGCCTACGCCAAGGCCGAGTGCCCCGTTGTCTCCAACAACAGCGCACACCGCTTTACTCCCGATGTGCCGATGGTCGTGCCCGAGATCAATGCCGACCATATCGAGATCATCCCCGCACAGCGCAAGCGTCTGGGCACCAAGCGCGGCTTTGTGGCCGTCAAGTCCAACTGCAGCCTGCAGAGCTATGTGCCTGCCCTGCATCCCCTGCGCAAATACGGCATCTCGGATGTGCTGGTCTGCACCTATCAGGCTATCTCCGGTGCCGGCAAAACCTTTGAGACCTTCCCTGATATTCTGGACAATGTCATCCCCTATATCGGCGGCGAGGAGGAAAAGAGCGAGCAGGAGCCGCTGAAGCTGTGGGGTCATATCGAGGGTGACAAGATTGTGTCCGCAGATGCTCCCCGCTTCACGGCGCAGTGCCTGCGCGTTCCCGTTTCCGACGGCCACATGGGCGCCGTCTTTGTACGCTTTGAAAATAAGCCGACCAAGGAAGAGGTTCTGCAGGCCTGGAAGGAATTCCACGGTCCCGCACAGGATCTGAATCTGCCCAGCGCCCCCAAGCAGTTCCTGCACTACTTTGAGGAAAACGATCGTCCGCAGCCGAAGCTTGACCGTATGCTGGAGAACGGCATGGCTGTCAGCATCGGACGCCTGCGCGAGGATAACCAGTACGATTACAAATTTGTCTGCCTGTCTCACAACACACTGCGCGGCGCGGCAGGCGGCGCTGTTCTGCTGGCTGAGCTGCTGGCCGCCAAGGGCTATTTTGACTGATTCGATACAAGGCAACGCTTTGGTGTAAGGAGAATTTGTATGAAGAAACCCGTTTTTACAGGAGCCGCTGTGGCTATCATTACCCCGATGCACGCGGACGGCAGCGTCAACTATGACGAGCTGGGCCGCATCATCGAGGATCAGATTGCCCACAGCACCGATGCCATTGTCATCTGCGGCACTACCGGTGAGTCCCCAACGATGACCGACGAGGAGCACACCGAGTGCATCCGCTATACCGTCAAAAAAGTGGCCGGGCGCGTTCCCGTAGTGGCGGGCACCGGCTCCAATGACACAAAGTATGCAATTTGGCTGTCCCAGCAGGCCGAGGCCGATGGTGCCGATGCCCTGCTGTTGGTCACCCCCTACTACAACAAGGCCAGTCAGGCGGGCTTGCTTGCCCACTACACGGCCATTGCGGATGCTGTGCATCTGCCCTGCATCCTCTACAATGTGCCCAGCCGCACCGGCTGCAACCTGACCCCGGCCACGCTGGCGGAGCTTGCCAAGCACCCCAACATCAACGCCGTCAAGGAGGCCAGCGGCAACATCAGTCAGGTGGCGGAGATCGCCGCTCTCTGCGGTGATGAACTGAACCTCTACTCCGGCAATGACGATCAGATCGTCCCGATACTGGCGCTGGGCGGCAAGGGTGTTATCAGCGTGCTGTCCAATGTAGCACCGCAGTACACCCACGACATCTGCGCCAAGTGGTTTGCCGGTGATTTTGACGAGAGCCTTGCGATGCAGCTGAAGGCGCTGCCCCTCATCAAGGCCCTGTTCGCCGATGTGAACCCCATCCCGGTCAAATGGGCCATGAACCGTCTGGGATGGCAGGCCGGTGAATGCCGTCTGCCGCTTGTAGCCCCCTGCACAGCCGTGCAGGCACAGCTGGAAAAGGCTCTGCAGGATTTCGGCCTGCTGAAATAATTCGCAGCCGACCCTCCGTCTGGTACGGGTCGGCTTTTTGTGTTTTTGTGAAAGGAATGGCAACAATGACGGATATCATCATTCAGGGCATCTGCGGCCGCATGGGACGCGCCCTGCTGGAGAAAATCAGTGCGCGGGACGATTGCCGTGTCGTCGCCGGTGTGGACCGCGAGCCGGGGCATCTGGGCGAGATTCCCATCTTCTCCGACTTTGATGCGCTGCCCTGCCGCGGCGTTATCATCGACTTTTCCTCTCCCGCCGGGGCTGTGGCTGCGGCACAGTATGGCGCAGCCAACGGTCTGCCCTGCGTGATCTGTTCCACCGGCCTTTCCAAGGCGGACGAGGCTGTGCTGGAGGCTGCCAGCGCCAAAACGCCGATCTTCCGCAGCGCCAACATGTCGGTGGGCGTCAATGTACTGATTGAGCTGGCGCGTCAGGCCACAAAGCTTCTGGGCGGCGAGTTCGACATTGAGATCATTGAAAAGCACCACCATAACAAGCTGGATGCCCCCAGCGGCACCGCACTGATGATCGCCGATGCCATCAACGCCGAGGCTGACGGCCGGTATGAGTATGTCTACGACCGCACCCAGATTCGCCAAAAGCGCGGCGCGCAGGAGTTGGGCATCAGCTCGGTGCGCGGCGGCGGCATTGTGGGCGAGCATGATGTCCTTTTCTGCGGCCCTGACGAGGTCGTCACCCTGAGCCACAGCGCGGGAAGCCGCGGTGTCTTTGCTGACGGTGCCGTGCAGGCTGCGCTCTACATTGCGGCTCTTGCCCCGGGCTACTATACCATGACCGATCTGCTGCGGGGTAAGCTGTTATGCGAATGAAAGGAAACGACATTGCCGCCTGTCTGGTAATTGCGCTGGGCGTGGGCGGTGTGCTGGCCGGCTCTCTGCTGGGTGTCGGCAAGCAGGAGCAGGCCCTGCCCGCTGCGGAACCGCAGCCGGTGGCGGCTGTGGAGCCCACTGCCACACCGGAGCCTACCCCCGAGCCGCAGCCTGTTGTGGAAACCGTGCGCTTTTCCGCCACAGGGGATGACCTGATCCATGACGGCATCTTCCTGCAGGCTAAGCAGCGCGGCGGTGACCACTATGACTTTTCCTTTGCCTATGAGAACATGCGGGACTTCTACACCCAGTTCGATGTAAACTGGCTCAATCAGGAAACGCTGGTCAATGATGCTTTCGCTCCCAGCGGCTACCCGATGTTCTCCACCCCCGGTGAGATCACCGATACGCTGTACAGCCTTGGCTTCCGGGTGTTCAGCCTGTCCAACAACCACAGCTATGACAAGGGCGCTGCAGGCATTGATGCCTCGCGTGAGCATTGGGCCGCCATGCCGGATGATGTTGTCTCGATGGGCTTTTATAATCTTGACACCTATGACGATTATGTCTATCAGACCGTCAACGGCATCACTTTCGGCTACCTGTCCTATACGGAGCATACCAACGGGCTGCCAACCCCTTCCGGGGCTACCTACGGCGTGGTTTATCTCGATGACCGTGATACCATTGCCCGGCAGATCGCCGCTATGCGCCCCAACTGTGATGTTCTGGTGGTCAGCGCGCACTGGGGCACCGAGGGCACCCATGTGGTCAACGACTTCCAGAAGGATACCGCCCAGTGGCTGGCAGATCAGGGCGTTGACCTGATCATCGGCACCCACCCCCATGTGACCCAAAACGCCGCATGGCTGACGGGTGCCAACGGCAACACCACCCTTGTCGTATACAGTCTGGGCAACTTTATCAATGCACAGTCCTCGTCTGATAATGTCATCGGCGCGATTTTGGACATGACCTTTGAGAAAACCACCCAACCGGACGGCAGCAGCACCGTTGCCATGCTTGACCCCAAGCTGCACTGCGTCATAAGCCAATATGAGGCCGGATATAAGAATATCCGTGTCTACCCCTACAGCATGTACACCGATGAGCTGGGTGCCGCCCACGGCGAGTTTACCCTCTCCCGCGAATACATTGAAAGCGTGCTCCGCAATTCTATCGATGAGCAGTTTATTACATTCGATTGAAAGAAAGGATGACTGTTTATGTACGGCGTCAGCAAGATCACCAGTGAGCAGAACATCATGCTCACCACCTTTCCGGGTGCCCAGTACAGCGCCCAGAGCCTGGCCGAGCATCTGGATGTCTTTGCAAAGGCAGGTATCGTGGTGGATATGATCTGCCAGAGTGCACCCCGCGGCTCTGCGGTGGATTTCAGCTTCACGACCAGCTATGACAACTTTGCCGCTGTTATGCGGGCACTGCCTGCAGCGGCCAAGGCCAATCCCCCGCTGGTCTCCGGCGGCTACAGCAAGATCAACCTCTTTGGCGAGGATATGGTCACCAGCTGCGGTGTCGGCGCCCGTGCGCTGGCCGCCCTGGCCGGGGCAAGCATCGAGATCGTGCTTATCACGACCAGCGACCTCGATATTTCGCTGTTGATCCGCCAGCAGGACGAGGACGCCGCCCTCGAAGCCCTGCACAAGGCGTTTGCAGTCTGACGGCAATCAAAAAACAGGTGCAGCCCCATTTAAAGGGCTGCACCTGTTTTTTATTTGTTATTGCGGAAGCATGCCGCTGCCAAAAACGGCAGGAATACAACCCCATACATGATGGCGCTGATTGCCACATCTGTCCAGCTGATGATCTGATTTGAAATATCCGCCGTACCGGTCCAGACCAAGACCATGCTGTTGTTGAGGTAGTGCAGCACCACGGGGAGCCAGATATTTTTGCCGCACTTCTCATACGCAAAGGTGAAAAATACACCGAGCGTCACGCAGACAACAAGCTGTGCGGCAATGCTCTGCAGTGAGGTGTCGGGGCTGTAGAAGAAAAGATTCAGCGGCAGATGCCACAGCCCCCACAGCACGCCTACCGCCAGTGCGCCGCGCCGTGCGCCGAAGCGGTTTTGCAGGGCGGGCGTCAGGTAATAGCGCCAGCCGTATTCCTCGCCAAAAAACGGCAGAAAGCTCAGAAAGAAGTTCGGCACAAGAACCACTGCCATAACCCACGGAGCAGCTGTGCGCCAGTAAGCCAGATATTCAGCCCAGCTGTCGCCGCCCTGCATCGCCATCGAAAGAAAGACCATCCCGGTTTTGACCGCAAGGAAATAGACGCAGATGCCAAGAGCCGTCAGCAGCTTGCCGTGCAGGCGCAGGCCGTAGCCCTCGCGCTTTGTCTTTTTCTCGGTCAGCAGAAAGATCCAGCCCAGCACCGATGCGATAACAATAACAAGGTTGGCGATATATAACCACTCCCCCTGCGGCGCAGCGGCGGAAAGCACACTCATAATCAGCATAATAGCTGTAACCAACAGGTGCAATATGTAAAACCGCTTGGGCGTATCCGGCCGCCGCGCCAGCAGGAAGGCCAGCATGACACCCGCCGCCGGGTAGAACATCTGGGCGTTGGCAAAAATCGAGGTATCCCGCCCGTTCTGCAGGCAGATGTATAAGAGCGGCATCATCAGAAACGGCACCGCATAGGCACAAACGGCAAAGACAGTCAGCTCGCGTTTATTCGTTTTCATCATCGTCCTCCTTGGGGTTTTCCAGTTCTGCGTGGCGCTTTTTGTAAGCCTGCATGATGAGCTGCAGCGTTGCAAAGCACAGCACCCAGGTACAGACCCCCATGATGACCGCCTGCAGCACCGCAATGCCCGCGCCAAGCGCTGCAAATTTGATAAGCCCCCACACAAACACGGCAACACCGCCCGCAACGGACACAACGGCATTGGTTTTCGTATTCGGCTTGAAGCGGCGGTCCCAGATACCGGCACGCAGATCACTTATGACCGAATAGGCACTCCCCAGCATAAAGATAAACCATTCCGCCGCCATCTCCCGCAGGGTAAAGCCCAGCAGACTTTCGATGATAAGCGCCGCCAGCAGCAGCACCCACAGCGCCCAGAAGCCGCAGGACTCGATCTTCAAAAGGGTCTGCTTTTGCATTTCGTCCAGATTATCGCGCTTAAAAAATTCTTTTATGTTCATCGCTCATTCCTCCCAGAACAGCTCGTCCAGCGTTTTGCCCAGCACCCTGCAGATACTGCGGCAGAGATTGATCGTAGGGTTATACTCCCCTTTTTCAATGGCGTTGATGGTCTGGCGGGACACGCCTACCGCCGCCGCCAGATCCGCCTGCGTCATATCGCGCACGGCGCGGGCGGCTTTCAGCTTCAAGTTTTTTGCCATGTCGCTTATCCTTTCTTCTTACGGTGCCTTTACTATATCACATGTTTTACATTATGTCAAGTATATATTACTTTATGAATGATATTTTTTGCTTGCAAAAGCAGCACTTGCGGCCCGGCGCGCGCTGTGCTATGATAATTTTATATACTATGATAAAGGAAGTTTGGCTATGAAGTACAGCTTTCCCGCTTTTGAAAACGGTTTTATCCGCGCCGCCGCAGCCAGCCCCGCCCTGCGCGTGGCCGACTGTGTGTATAATGCCGAGCAGATCATCGGCGTCATGCGCGAATATGCCGAGAAGAACGTTCAGCTGCTCTGCCTGCCGGAGTTTGCCCTGACAGGCTACACCTGCAGCGATCTGTTTTTGCAAGACACCCTGCTGCGCGGGGCGGAGGACGGCCTCGCTGCCATCTTAAAGGCCAGTCAGGGCCTCAACATCGTGGTTCTGGTCGGCCTGCCGGTGCGCTGCACCGGCAAGCTGTACAACTGCGCCGCCGTTGTGTGCAATGGCGAGCTGCTGGGCCTTGTACCAAAGCTGCATCTGCCCAACTACGGCGAGTTTTACGAGAAGCGCCATTTCATCTCTGGCATGGCCGAGCCGGAGTGCATCGAGCTGGCCGGGCAGGAAACGCTGATCGGTACCAACCTGCTGTTCGCCTGCAAGCAGATGCCTGCCTTTGTGCTGGCCGCCGAGATCTGCGAGGATCTGTGGGCACCTATCCCGCCAAGCTGCGCCCACGCGCTGGCTGGGGCCACAGTGGTGGCAAACCTCTCCGCCAGTGATGAGACCGTCGGCAAGTCTGCCTACCGCCGGGCGCTCGTCTGCGGACAGAGTGCGCGGCTGCTCTGCGCATATCTCTACGCCGATGCCGGCCACGGGGAAAGCACCACCGACATGACCTTTGCCGGGCACAATCTGATTGCCGAAAACGGCAGTCTGCTGACCGATACCGCCCCCTTTGCAGGCGAGGCCGCCGTGACTGAGCTGGATCTTGGCCGCATGGTGCAGGAGCGCCAGCGCAACACGACCTTTATGCCGGAAACAGCTGGCTATACCACGGTAGAATTTGATCTACCACCGATCAGCCTTGCCCTGACACGCCCTGTCTCCTGCACACCCTTTGTGCCGCAGGACGCTGCCACCCGCGCCGAACGCTGTGAGTTGATCCTGCGCATTCAGGCCGAGGGCCTTGCGAAGCGGATGGAGCACACCCACGCCAAATGCGGGGTGATCGGCATCTCCGGCGGGCTGGACAGCTGTCTGGCCCTGCTGGTAGCTGTGCGCGCCTGCAAGGTTCTGGGCCGCGATGCCAAAGACATTGTAGCACTGACGATGCCTTGCTTCGGCACCACAAAGCGCACCCGCTCCAACGCCGAGATTTTGTGTGAGGCGCTGAGCGTGACCTTCGGCGAGATCAACATCACGCAGACCGTCAAAAGTCACTTCGCAGACATCGGTCAGCCTGCCGACAAATACGATGTCACCTTTGAAAACTGTCAGGCCCGCGTGCGCACACTGGAGCTGATGGATTACGCCAACAAGAACGGTGGCTTTGTCATCGGCACCGGCGATCTGAGTGAGCTTGCACTGGGCTGGGCCACCTACAACGGCGACCACATGAGCATGTACGGCGTCAATGCCGGTGTGCCCAAGACGCTTGTGCGGCATATCGTGCAGTATGTAGCGGACACCTGCGGCAGTGACACACTGCGCGGGGTGCTGCTTGACATTCTGGACACCCCTGTCAGCCCCGAGCTGCTGCCCACCGCTGAGGACGGCACCATTGCCCAGCAGACGGAAAAGCTGGTCGGCCCGTATGAGCTGCACGACTTCTATCTCTACTATGTGCTGCGCTTTGGCTTCAGCCCGGCAAAGATCTATCATCTGGCCCGCACCGCCTTTGACGGCAAGTATGAGCCGGAGATTCTGCTTGCCTGGTTAAAGAATTTCTACCGCCGCTTCTTTGCCCAGCAGTTCAAGCGCAGCTGCCTGCCCGATGGGCCTAAGGTCGGCTCGGTCACACTGTCCCCCCGCGGTGACTGGCGTATGCCCAGCGATGCCTGCAACACCCTGTGGATGGCCGAGCTGGAAAAACTCGAGGTTTGATCTGCCCGCAATAAAAAACATCCCGGAGTCTGACTCCGGGATATTTTTATAGAGTTTTGATTTCTGCGCAGAGGGCATCATAGGTGTACAGCGTGTTCAGCACCTGCAGCAGCTCCTTTTTGCTCAGCCGCGGCGGAAGGCCCAGCCGATGCAGCAGCGCACGGCGGTTTTCCGCACTGTTGGCCGTGCCGGAGATGCCCCAGTCATACAGGTCTGTGTATGTGATGGCGCGGCTTTTTGCGGCGTCTGCGCGGGGCACAGCGCTCTCCAGCGCCGTTGTCAGTCCCTGCAGGATCAACGCATCGGGTACGCCCTCAACGCCCAGCAGGCCCTCCTTGCCGGGCTCTGCCTTGCGCGCCTCCTTGCCCGGCAGCGCCGGCACATAGGCCTGCAGGACATGCTCTGCCCCAACCAGACCCGTCACATAGTGGCGTATCTTAAAGCCTGCCGCATCGGAATCCGTCAAAATGATGAGGCCCTGCGCAGCGGCTATTCGCTTGAGCAGCTTTTGCAGCGCAGCGTCCCGGAATACACGGAATCCGTCCGTTGTCAGGATCGTGCCGTCCACGATATTGGCCAGCCGGGCGGCATCGTATTTCCCCTCCACCAGCAGGGCCTGCTCTACTTTTATCATGCTTTCCTCCCGGCCAGCGCCAGCTCGCACAGTACCTTCTGCATCAGCAGGTCGGCGTCCAGCCTGCTGCTTTTCAAATCGGTGTCCAGCTGCTGCAGGATGCGCAGGCAGCTTTCCAGCTGGCTGCGGTTGAACCGCGCCGCCGTTTTTTCCGTCGAATTGAGGCGGTAGCTCCAGTTGCCCTTATAGCCGAAATCCTTGGCCACATCCCCCAGACTGCGGCGGCTGCGGCGACCCAGCAGCACGCGGTACAGATCCAGATAGTTGCTGATCAGCGCGCCTGTGATCATGATCGGGTCATTCTGCAGCGCCAGCAGCGTCTTGAGCTTTTGCTGTGCCTTATCGGTCTGGCCGCCGGTAAGCAGCTTTACCATGTCAAAGGTATCCGCATCCAGCGTCACAGTGCCCAGCTGGCCAACCATCTGCTGTGTGATCGTGCCGTAGCCGGACAGAGCCGCCAGCTTTTCAATCTCGTTTTTCAAAAGGAACTGATCCTCACCGCAGCGCACCAGCAGGGCGGTCTCCGCCCCCGGTGCAAAGGCAGCACCGGCCTGCTTTGCCCAATCGCGGGCCATAGCCTGCAGTGCCGCCCCTGTGGGGCGGTTGATCTGCACGCAATACCCCAGCTTTTCGCAGCAGCTGATGAGCTTCTGCTCCCGCTTGCCGGGGCGCAGCTTGCCGTACACCTCCTCCACGAGCCCTGTCATGACGAAGATCGCGTTTTCAGTGTCCGCCAAGGTATCACAGAGCTCCTGCAGATCCTTGTCGGAGTAGGTCGATGGGCGTATCAGCGGCATAAGCACCAGCCGCTTGCCGCCAAAGAAGGAGATCGTACCCGCTGCCAGCACGATCTCCTCCACCGCGGGGGTCGGGCCGTCCAGCACGGTCGTCTCCGGGTCATCGCGGTTCAGGTATGCAAGGGCCTTCTGTGCAGCGGCGTGGACAAGGGCCTCATCCGATGCATAAAAATAGTACAGTGCGCAGCCGGACTGCAGGCGTTTTTCAAGTTCCTTTTCACTGTATAGCAATCGTCTGTGCCTCCTCCCAGATCATGCTGCGGCCGGGGCGCAGTGTCAGGCCCGGTGCCTCATCGCCATAGCGCAGCTCGCAGCTTTCGATTTCATCCAGCCATTTCGGGTGGCGTACCGCAGTCAGGATCGTGTCTGCCTGCACGGCATCGGACAGCGCGCCCGGCGCACAGAGTACATCCACACGGATCGGTTCGGCCAACTGTATGCTGCCTGCCCCCACCGCAATATGGCGGTCGCCGATGCCCAGCACCGCCAGACTCGCGCTTTTATTATGATACAGGTCGAGCGTCAATCCGTCAAGCACCGTGCGGGTATCAAATCCCGGCTGGGCCTGCATCGTCACGACCTCCGCCGCCGCAAAGTCCAGTGCCGTAGGTCTGGCGCGCAAATCCACCAGCAGGGCAGGCTCTTGTCTGCTGCGCCCGGCAAGATACCGCTCAACGGCGCTCAGGTTGCTTTCGCCGCCACGGAAAAGCACTACTGCCTGCCCGTTCTGCACACAGACCACGCAGGGATTATTGGACGCGCCGACAAGATTTATCTCCACCACATCCCGCTGCATCCATACGCCCATGGCAACGGCGGCGGCTGTGCAGATCAGCGCAGCAATCGGATACACCCGCAGCCCTTTGCCGTGCCAGTAGTATAGAGCCAGCGCGCCCAGCACCGCCAGCACAAACAGCGTGTACCGCTGCGGTAAATAGACAGACGCAAACGGCAGTGCCGCACATCGCTCAACGATTTTGAGCATTGCCTTAAGCCAAAGGCTGAGTGCCAGCCCCGTAAGGTTTACAAGCGGCAGTAAAAACGGCACAGCACTGAAAATCAGCAGCAGGATACCCATCTGCAGGGCGGGCTGCAGCATCCACACGACCAGCACATTGCAGACAATACCCACAAGGCTGGTGGACATGCCATGGGCTACCAGCACCGGCAGGGTGGCAAGGCTGGCGAGCGCTGCCACCTGCACAGGTTCCGCAAGGCGGCAAACCAAACGCAAAGCGGCCGGCTTGCCTTGCGCCGCCGCACGCTGCTCCGTCTCAGTCAGAGCCGCCGCAGCCTGCACGCCCAGCACGGCACAGAAGGACAGCTGAAAGCCTATATCACAGGGTGCGTAGGCATTCTGCAGCCCCATCAGGACTGCGGCAAAGCCAGTGGATGTCAGCAGATCGACAGGCTGCAGAAGAAACTCCCCCGCCAGCGCTACCGCCAGCACCAGCCCCGCGCGCAGCACCGACACCGGCGCCCCGGTCAGCAGCAGATAAAACAGCGCCGCAGCACCGCGCAGCAGGATAAGCGGCTTATAGAACCGCCACCGCCGGCCGAAGCCCAGCAGCCCGCAGAGCAGCGCCAGATGCAGCCCGGACACCGCCAGCAGGTGCGACACCCCTGCGGTGCGGAACGCCTGCTGTACGGCATCCTCAAGGTGACTTTTATCGGCCAGCAGCATCGCCGCCTCCATGCCGTCCAGCTGCTTCGGCAGCCAGCGCCGCAGCACGGCGCTCCAGCGCTGCCGCAGACGAAAAAGTGCAAATTGCGGTGCCGCGCTGGCCGCAAGGCCGCGGTAGCTGCCGAGATATTCCGCCTGCAGGTAGACCCCCCTGCTGCTGCGGCTCAGGCGGTAGCGGTCATCCGGAAGACTGCTCAGCGCAAAGCTTGCCTCAAACCGCTCTCCCGCGCTTTCCCCGGGGAATGACGAGCATTGCACCCGCAGCCGGGCAGGCTTACCGTTGATCTCAGTCAGCCGCAATGTGCCGCGCAGACGGCTATCACTGTAGGAAGCCTCCGCGTCTGTCTCCACCACAGCTGTACAGGTGACTGTCTGCCCCGCCAGCGACCGGCAGGGCTGTACAAAGATAAGCGTAAACAGCGCAAACCATACCAGCCCGCACAGCGCCCCCAGCAGAGGAGTCCTTGCATCCCTGCGCCTGTTCCAAAATGCCAGCAATGCCAAAAATGCCGCCGCGGGCACACAGACCAGCGGCGGCAGATTGGCCGCAGCAAGCTCAGCCCCGGCAAAACCGAGACCGAACCAACCGAGCTTTCGTTTCATTGCTTAGTGCAGGAAGAGCGGCAGCGGCTCCAGGAAGAAGATGTCGGTGCGCTTGGCGGCATCACCCTCCGCCAAAGCGGCACAGCAGCCCACAACGGTGCCGGTGCTCTTGGCCGCCAGCGTCTCCAGCGCGTGCAGAGAGCCGCCGGTGGAGATGACATCATCCACGATCAGGATGCGCTTGCCATCCATATACTCGATGTCCTTCTTGTCGATGACAAGCTTCTGCTTGCCCTCGGTGGTGATGGACTGGTCCTCAATGATGACCGGCTCACGCATATACAGCTTCGGGCCCTTGCGTGCCGGGATCCAGTATTTGCCGCTCTGGCGTGCCATTTCATAGGCCAGAGGGATACCCTTGGCCTCGGCGGTCAGGATCACATCAAACTCCGGCGCCTTTTTCAGCAGGGCAGCGGCGCAGGCCTCAGTCAGCTCCACATCGCTGAACATGATAAAAGCAGCAATGTCCAAGTGATCATTGACCTTGCAGATGGGCAGTTCACGGGTCAGGCCCGCGATATGCAATGTATAGGTATCTGCCATGATGGTTTTACCTCTCCTTACTTTTACAAATGCGCTGCAGCCTTCGCCATCAGCCCGGAGGCCAAGCGAGGCTGCGCTTGGCCAGCACATGAAAGTGCAGGTGCTTCACGCTCTGGCCGCCGTCCTCGCCCACATTGGTGACAACGCGGTAGCCACTCTCATCCACACCCAGTTTGCGGCAAAGCTGCGCAATCACGGCATAGATATGACCCAGCAGGGCAGCATCATCCTCCGTCAGCGCCGCAGCAGACGCAATGTGGCGCTTCGGGATGACAAGGAAATGCACAGGGGCCTGCGGGTCGATGTCGTAGAAGGCCAGCAGGGTGTCATCCTCATACAATTTGTTTGAGGGGATCTCGCCTGCGGCGATTTTACAAAACAGACAATCCTCCATCCGGAATCCCTCCTTTGCATTGGATTTTATGAGAACCAGATCAATGGTTCATCTCGGTCTTGACGATCTCCGGCACAGCGTTCAGCGCCTCATCGATCTTGGAGGCATCGCGGATACCGGCCATTGCAAAGTCCGGCTTGCCGCCGCCGTTGCCGCCTGCGATGGCAGCGATCTTCTTAACGAGGGCGCCGGCCTTCAGGCCGCGGGCCATGGCATTCTTGGAAACACCGACAGCCATCATCGTCTTGGCACCATCGCTGCCGATCAGAACCGTCACAGCGTTGGGGGCCTTGTCCCGGACCTTATCGACCATATCACGCAGGGTATCGGCACCGGTACCGGTCAGATAGGCAGAAACGATGCGCACGCCGTCAACATCGGCGGCATCCTCAAACAGACCGTCGATCTTGGAGGCAGCAACCTGTGCCTTGAGGATATCCAACTGCTTGGCAGTTTCCTTCAACTCGGCGGCCAGAGCCTCCGCGCGGGCCGGAGCATCCTTGAGGTTGTTGGCCTTCAGGGCAACCGCCGTCTTGGCCAGCGTCTCGGTGCGGTCATCCAGCAGGTCAAGCACACCGAAGGCGGTGGTAGCCTCGACACGGCGAATACCGGCGGCCACGCTGGATTCGCTCAGGATCTTGAAGCAGCCGATCTGTGCGGTGTTGGTCACATGGGTGCCGCCGCAGAACTCCGTGCTCCAGCCGCCTGCATCGACAACGCGGACGACACTGCCGTACTTCTCGCCGAACAGTGCCATTGCGCCCATCTTCTTAGCTTCCTCAATGGGCAGGTTCTTCACAGTGACAGGCAGGGCCTCGTAGATTTTCTCATTCACGCGGCGCTCGACCTCGGCCAGCTCGGCGGGAGTCACAGCGCTGAAATGGGTAAAGTCAAAGTGGGTCAGGCGGTCATCCTGATAGCTGCCGGCCTGATGGACATGCTCGCCCAGAACCTCGCGCAGAGCCTTCTGCAGCAGGTGGGTAGCCGTGTGGTTGCGGCAGATAGCGGCGCGGCGCTTCTCGTCCACAGAGGCAGTGAGTTCATCCTCAACATGGATGGTGCCGTCCAGCAGCTCGCAGGTATGGACAAAGTAGCCCTTCGGGGTCTTTTTGACCTGCGTGACCTTCAGCTTGGCATCACCGCTGACAAGGTAGCCGTGGTCTGCGACCTGACCGCCCATCTCGGCATAGAACGGGGTCTTGTCCAGCACGACAAGCACGCCCTCCTTGACCTCATCGGCTTCATCGGTGGCAATGGCGTCCACAAGCTCCTCACCATCGGACAGTGCCAGCACCTTGGCCTTCTCGCTCAGCGTCTCATAGCCGTCAAAGCGGGTAGGCTCTGCCGTCAGCTCGCCGAACAGGTCGGCGCTCCAGCCGGAAATATCCTTTGCCAGACGCTCGGCGCGGGCGCGCTCACGCTGCTTTGTCATCTCAATATGGAAGGCTGCCTCATCGACTGCAAGACCGGCCTCCGCAGCAATCTCACGGGTCAGATCGAGGGGGAAGCCGAAGGTGTCATTCAGCTTGAATGCCTCAACACCGGACAAAACCTTCTCATGCGCCTCCTTCAGGCGGCCCATCATGCCGTTCAGAATGCTCAGACCGGCATCAATGGTACGGCCGAAACGCTGCTCCTCAGTACCGATGACCTTCTTGATATAGGACTCATGCTCGCGCAGCTCGGGGTAGCCTGCCTCGCTGGATTCGATAACCGTGTCTACCAGTTCGGTCAGGAACGGGCGGTCGATGCCCAGCATGCGGCCATGGCGCGCAGCGCGGCGCAGCAGACGGCGCATAACATAGCCGCGGCCCTCGTTGGAGGGCAGGATGCCATCGGATGCCATAAAGACCGTGGCGCGGATGTGGTCGGTGATAACGCGGATGGAAATGTCGTCCTTCTCGTCCTCGCCGTACTTCTTGCCTGCAATGCGCTCCACATGGTGCAGAACAGCGGCAACAGTATCGACCTCAAACAGGTTGTTGACATCCTGCATGACAACGGCCAGACGCTCCAGACCCATGCCGGTATCAATGTTGGGTCTGGCCAGCAGCTCATAGTTGCCCTTGCCGTCAGCATCGTACTGGCTGAACACAAGGTTCCAGATCTCCATGAAGCGGTCGCAGTCACAGCCGACACCACAGGTGGGCTTGCCGCAGCCGTACTTCAGGCCGCGGTCAAAGTAAATCTCCGAGCAAGGGCCGCAGGGGCCGGAGCCATGCTCCCAGAAGTTATCCTCCTTACCCAGACGGACCATGTGATCCTCGGGGATGCCGACCTGCTTCGTCCAGATGTCGTAAGCCTCGTCATCCTCCTGATACACGGAAATATACAGGCGGTCAGCGGGGATCTCCAGCTCCTTGGTCAGGAACTCCCATGCCCAGGGGATGACTTCCTTCTTGAAGTAGTCCTGAAAGCTGAAGTTGCCCAGCATCTCAAAGAAGCAGCCATGGCGGGCCGTGATGCCGACACGCTCAATATCCGGGGTGCGGATGCACTTCTGGCAGGTAGTCACGCGGTGGCGCGGCGGCTCCTCCTGACCAAGGAACCACTTTTTCATGGGGGCCATGCCGCTGTTGATCAGCAGCAGGCTGGGGTCATTCTTCGGCACCAGCGGGAAGCTGCCCAGGCGCAGATGATCCTTCGTCTCAAAATAGTGCAGGTACTTCTCACGCAGTTCGTTCAATCCGGTCCATTGCATAGGTATTGTTCTCCCATCCATAAAATTGCGATCGCGCCGCCACAAAAAAATACAGCCCACGCCCCACTGCAGGGACGAAGGCTGTTATGCTTCCGTGGTACCACCCAGTTTGCGATACGCGCTGCGCACCGCCGCTTTGTGTCTGCGTTAACGCCGCAGGTACGCTCAGCTCTACGCCGAAAGCTCCGGGGTGGCTCTGCCGTACTCACGCTGAAAACCTTGCACCGTGCGGTTTTCTCTCTAAGAAGCGGAGAGGCGGCATTGGCCCTTTCATCGCTATTTTTCCTTTTACAGGCTTATTATATGCCGTTTTGCCCGTCTTGTCAACGGTTTTCCGTATAAAAAAGCGCAACTGCGCAAAAGCTACCTGCAGGAGGGTGTGTTTTATGTCTGACATTTTTACAGAGATCGGGCAGGTCGTGCTGACAAGCCTGCTCTCTTTGGCCGCCATGTTCATTTTCACCCGCGCGGGCGGCAAGCGGCAGATCGCCCAGATGAGTCCGTTCGACTATCTGAATGCCGTCACGGTGGGGTCCATCGGTGCGGAGCTTGCTACGAACCTTGAGCAATGGCTGCGCCCCTCCTCCGCGCTGATCGTATACGGCGTTGTGACATGGTTCGTCCACTACAGTGCCTGCAAAAGCAACCGGATGCGCAGCTTTTGGAGCGGGCGCAGCCTGATTCTGATGGACGGCGGCACAATTTTAAAAGCCAACCTGCAGCGGTGCGCCATCGACCTGAATGAATTTCTCGGCCAAGCCCGTGTAGCCGGATACTTTGACCCCAACGAAATCGAGACCGCGATTCTGGAAACCAACGGGCAGATCAGCTTTTTGCCCAAAAGCCGCGCCCGTTCCCTGACGCCGGAGGATATGCAGCTTCACCCTGCCGCCGCCAGTGCCTGGTATGACCTTATCATTGATGGGCAGCTTATGCAGGACAATCTGCGGGCAGCCGGACGCGATGAGCGATGGCTTGATGCCCGCCTTCACGCAGAAGGCATCGGACAGCGCAGCGAGGTGTTCTATGCCGCCTGTGACAAGGGCGATGGTTTCTTTGCCTGCCGCGCGATATAAACAAAAAACGACCCGACAGAAATCTCTGTCGGGTCGTTGTGGTGGAGAATACCGGGATCGAACCGGTGACCTCTTGCATGCCATGCAAGCGCTCTCCCAGCTGAGCTAATCCCCCATGCTGGCCGCCGTCAGTGCCGCTCGCTCCTGACGACGGTTGTTATTATAGCAAAGCTGCCATGGATTGTCAACAGGTTTTTGCAAAAAACTTTTGATTTTTTTAATCGTTGCTTCTGCGGCCCAGCATACGCAGGATATACAGGAAGATGTTGATGAAGTCCAGATAGAGATTCAAGGCGCCGATGATGGAGGCCTTGTGCAGCATTGCCGCATCGCCGCCGAAATAAGAGTAGTAGTATTTGAGCATCTGGGTGTCATAGGCAGTCAGGCCCATGAAGATCAACAGCCCCACCGCGCAGAGTACCAGATCCATGACGCCGAAGCTCATACCGAAGGCTGCGAACAGGCCGCCCACCAGAGAGCAGACGATCAGCGCGATCAGACCGCCCATCAGCTTGGGTCCCCAGCCGGTCAGGTCACGGTTGGTGACATTGCCGTACACGGCCATAACGCCGAAATATACCGCGCCGACCAGAAACGCAAGGATCAGGCTGCCGTAGTCATACACCAGAAAAATTGCGCTCAGGTTCAGGCCGTTCAGCACCGCATAGCCGAAGAAGATTCCCGTGGCTGTCGAGGGCTGCAGCTTCTGCACCCGGGCAGACAGCGTAAACACCAGCACCAGCTCGGCAATGGAGGTCAGAATAAACAGACCGGAGCTGATGAGCGGATAGATCAGCCCTGTCATCACCGCGCCGATGCCGACCGCGAAGGTAACCAGCAGACCCGCAAACATCCAGCCGAAGCTCTTGGACATAAACTCGGAAAGTGTCCCAAACGGGCTTTCCGCATAAGAAATAGTAGAATAATTGCGATTCATAGTTGCAATCTCCTTTCTTTATGATATATTATACAGGTATTTTGATAGCAAATCATCACAGAATTGTGAAATCCATCATACAAAAGGTGCATTATGTCCAAAAGTGAGCCGTTTGGCATTTATATTCATATTCCCTACTGCCGGTCAAAATGCCGGTACTGTGATTTTTACTCGGCACCGGGCGCGCGCGGCGTGCCGCAGGCGTATGTAGACGCCCTGCTGCGGGAGCTTGCCAAAAACACCCGCCGACCCGACACGCTGTACTTTGGCGGCGGCACCCCTGCGCTGCTTTCCCCGGGGCAGGTCAGCACCCTGATACAGGCTGCTGCCCCCCTGCCCGGTGCGGAGATCACGCTGGAGGCCAACCCCGATGTGGTGACGCCCGAAACACTGCTTGGGTTTCGGCAGGCCGGGGTGAACCGCATCAGCTTCGGCGTGCAGAGTGCCGATGACGCACAGCTGCAGCGGCTGGGCCGCACCCACACCGCTGCCGGGGCCGCCCGGGCGCTGGCATGGGCACAGAAGGCCGGTTTCCCCGATATTTGCGGGGACATCATGCTGGCGCTGCCGCAGTACACAAACGCCGAATTTGACCGCACACTGGCCTTGCTGCAGCATGGCGGCTGCACCCACATTTCCGCCTACCTATTAAAAGTAGAGCCGGGCACGGCGTTTTACCGCAACCCGCCCGCCGGTCTGCCCGATGCCGATGCTGCTGCAGATTTTTACCTGTACGCCGTACAGCAGCTGGAGGCTGCAGGCTACCGCCAGTATGAGATCAGCAACTTTGCCCGCCCCGGGCACGAGGGACGGCACAACCTGCTGTACTGGAACTGCGAGCCGTACCGCGGCATTGGCCCGGCAGCCCACAGCTGCCTTGACGGGGTGCGCAGCTTCTGGCCCGACGATGTACAGCGCTTTATCAGCGGCACCGCCCGCGAAGAAACCGAGGGTGACTGCACTGCCGAGGATTACCTTTTGATGCAGCTGCGGCTGACCCACGGGCTGGATTTAGCCGAATATGCGCGCCGCGGCGGGCATTTCACCGCGGCGCAGCAGGCATTTATGCGCCAGTGCGTCACCCATGGCTACGCTGTGTGGGAGGGCGGCAGCTTCCGGCTGACCCCCGCCGGGATGGTTGTGCAAAACGCGATTCTGACAGAGTTGATATAAAAAACGCCCACGCGATATTTTTTCGCGTGGGCGTGCTTTTTATACTTCTTTTACCGGCCAGCCGAGCAGATCGGCAGCGGCGCGGTCGTGGGTAACGAGAATCGTGGGGCGGTCCCCCGCCAAGCGTTTTGTGGCGTTGACGGCATCGGCTACCAGCTCGGCGTCCATGCCGGTGAAGGGCTCGTCCAGCAGCAGCGTTTGTGCATCACGGCAGAGCAGCGCCCGCAGCAGCGCAGCACGCCGTTTTTGCCCGCCGGAGAGCCGCGCTGCAGGCAGTGCCAGCTCCGCATCGGCAAAGCCGAGTGTGCGCAGCTCCCGCTCTGCCTCCTGCCGCGTCAGCCCATGGCCGGTCAGCACAAGGTTGGCAGCAGCAGTCAGCTGCGGGCAGAGGCGGTCCTCCTGAAAGACGGCAGCGGGCCTCTCCACGCCCGTGACAGTGCCGGAATCCGGTGCTTCCAACCCCATCAGGATGCGCAGCAGCGTTGTTTTTCCGCAGCCGGAGCGTCCCATCAGCACTGCCGGGCCATCGACCGTCCATGTAAAATCCTGCAGAACAGGCGTATCGCCAAAGCGTTTGCAGAGGCTCCGTATCTCAATGCTCATACCTGTACCTCCCCGCAGAGGCGCATTTTTGCCGTGCGCAGCAGCCGGGCTGCCGCAGCGGACAGCGCCGCCGACAGCAGCACGATCACCAGCGTCCATGCGAATACATCCGGCGTGGACAGCGTGATCTTGGCGCGGTAGAGTGCATCGCCGACCGAATGATCCGGCAGGCCGATGACCTCGGCAGAGACGCCGCTCTTCCAGCACATGCCCATTGCGGCGATGCAGCTTTCGCAGAAGGATGGGAAGATGCCCGGCAGCCATACATACCGCAGCCGCGCAGACAGCGGCAGGCGGTAGACCTGTGCCATCTCCAGCAGCTTTGTGTCTGTGTCGGCGATGCCAGCCAGCACCCCCGCATAGACCACCGGCAGCACATGGGTAAAGCTGACGATGACGGAAAGATTCGCACTGCGCACCCACAGCAGCGCCAGAATGACAAAGCTGGCCACAGGCATGGCGCGTATAAGCTGCATGGCAGGGTCAATGAATACCCGCACCCAATGCCAGCGCGCCCCTGCTGCACCGAGCAGCAGGCCTCCTGCTGCTGCCAGCAGAAAGCCCGCCAATATGCGCAGCGCGCTGAACACGATGCGCTGCCAGAACGCGGCGGTAGGCGCCAGTGCTGCCAGCGCCCCCAGTGTCTGCAAGGGCGTGGCCAGAAACAGCCCGCCATGCCCCAGACCCACAGCAGCAAATTGCCAAATTCCAATCCATGCAAGGATGGCGGCGGCTTTTTGCCACAACGGCGTTTGCAGGGGCGGATGCTTGCATCTGCCCGCGGGTCGATGCGAGCATCGACCCCTACAGAGGGCATGCAAATGGAATTTAGCCGACATAGTAGAAGTCGTCCGCAGGCAGGGTCCCGCCCACGCTGGCGGGGTCGGCGGCATACAGAACATTGAAGTAGGTCGCAAGGTCGTTCTTCATCTCGTCACCCGTCTCAAAGACGATGTTGCACTGCGGCAGCGCCTTCTGGGCCAGTGCAGCCTTGGCGACAACACCGTACTGCTCGCAGAGGGCTGCCGTGCCCTCAACATCGTTGTTGGCGGCCTCAACGCTGGCCCTATAGCCGTCCATGAAAGCGGCAAACGCTTCGGGGTCATTCTCGACAGCATCCTTGCGGACGACCAGAACGCCGGTAACGAGCTTGGAGCCGGCAACCTTCTGCCATTCCTCGTTCATATCCAGTGCAACGCGCAGACCCTCGACCTGAGACAGCGCGCTGGTGACAAAGGGCTGGGGCAGCATGGCGATGGTCGCTTCACCTGCCTGCACCTTGCTCAGGGCCTCGGTGGCCTCGCTGGTATATTCAAGGGTGACATCCTTGTCGGGGTCGATGCCGTTCTCGCTCAGGACATAGCGCAGGACATACTCAGGGGTAGCGCCCTTGCCGGTCGTGACAATGGTCTGTCCCTTCAGATCCTCGACCGAATTGACGGTATCACCGTTCTCAACAATGTAGAGCACGCCCAGCGTGTTGATGCAGGCAACCTCCACCGCACCGTTTGTCTTGTTGTACAGCGCGGCGGCAAGGTTGGCGGGCACAGCGGCGGCATCCAGATCCCCCTTGACCAGCAGCGGAACGATCTCGTCGGCCGCGCCGTACATCGTGAAATCATAGCTGGATGCGACCTCATCGCTCATCAGGTTGACAAGCCCCATCGTTGTGGGGCCTTTCAGGCCCGCGATGCGCAGGGCGGCTTCGGTCGCGGCGGCATCCGCGGTCTCCTCGGTTTCCGGTGCGGCCTCCACGGCAGATTCCGCAGCGAATTCGGCAGCAGACTCGCTCACGGCCGCTTCCGCACCGCAGCCTGCCAGAGCAGCACACATAGCAAACGCCGTCACAGCGGCGAAAACGCGTTTCAGTTTCATAAAAATCTTATCCTCCTTGTTGCTTTTGCCGCCTTACTATACTATAATACAGATGAATTGTCTGTTGCACCGGCAACAGGAAACCCTTCTGTAACCCACGCAAGGAGCCGTATGGACTACACACCCTACTATGAAATCATGCGCAGCACCAGCCTTTTGCGCGGCCTGTCCGATGCAGAGCTGGACACACTGATGACCTGCTTTGCCCCGCGGGTGCGCCGCTACGCCAAGGGCGAGCTGCTGCTGATGGCCGGGTACGAAACCCACGAGCTCGGCCTTGTGCTGGAGGGTGCCATCACGGCCAGCAAGCCGCTGGCTGACGGCGGCACGGTGGTCATCGCCCACATGGGGCCGGGCGGCGTGTTTGCCGATGTACTGGCCGGCGGGCGCAGCCGCAGCCCCGTCAATGTCTCTGCCGCCGAGCGCTGCCTGATCCTCTACCTGCCCTGTGATGCACTGCTGCGCCCCTGCGCAGCCCTGCACAGTGCGCATTTAAAGCTGCTGCAGAACTGGCTTGAAACCATCAGCGACAAATATTTTGCGCTGGATCGCCGGTTGGAGCTGATCTGCTGCAGGAGCCTGCGCGGGCGCATCTGCATGTGGCTGCTGGAGCAGCGCGAGCGCTGCGGGGCCGACACCTTTACCACCGCCATGAGCCGCACCGAGCTGGCCGCCTTTTTGAACTGCGACCGCAGCGCGCTCTCCCGTGAATTGAGCCGCATGCAGGAGGAGGGGCTGATCGAGCTGTTCCGCGGCAGCTTTAAGCTGCCTGACCCGGAGCGGCTGCGCGCGGCCTGCCCATGACCCGCTGCCTGCCACTATTATATTCTGAGGTTTTATGCTATGAATAACCGCACCTGTCCCATCCTGTATATCGTCATCCCCTGCTACAATGAGCAGGAGGTTCTGCCCATCACCGCGCCGATGTTCCTGCAAAAGCTCACCGATCTGACCGCTGCAGGCAAAATCAGCCCCGACAGCCGGGTGCTGTTTGTGAATGACGGCTCGAAAGACCGCACATGGGAGATCATCAACGAACTGGCTGCGAGCGATGCACACTATGCCGGCATCTGCCAGAGCCGCAACCGCGGCCACCAGAACGCCGTGTTGGCCGGGCTGATGGAGGCCAAGAGCCGCTGCGACATCACCATCTCCATCGACTGTGACGGTCAGGACGACATCAACGCCATGGACGGCATGGTGGACGCCTACCGTGACGGCTGTGATGTTGTGTACGGTGTGCGCAGCAAGCGGGACACCGACACCTTTTTCAAGCGCTTTACCGCCGAAAGCTTCTATAAGCTGCTGAACGCCATGGGGGCCGAGGTCGTATTCAACCATGCGGACTATCGCCTGCTGAGCAGCCGCGTGCTGGAGGAGTTCGCCAAATTCCGGGAGGTCAACCTGTTTTTGCGCGGCATGGTGCCGCTGGTCGGCTTCAAATCCACCTGCGTGACCTATGAGCGCCACGAGCGCATTGCGGGCGAAAGCCACTATCCGCTCTCAAAAATGCTGGCGCTGGCCTTTGACGGCATCACCAGCCTGTCCACAAAGCCGATCCGCTTCATTACAGGCTTTGGCGTTTTTGTGGCGCTGGTCAGCTTTATCGGCGTGCTGTGGGCTGTCATCGAGGCCGCACTGGGGCTTACTGTCTCCGGCTGGGCGTCCATGACCAGCATCATCTGCTTTGTATCGGGCGTACAGCTTATCTGTCTGGGCGTCATCGGGGAGTATATCGGCAAGATCTATCTGGAAACAAAGCACCGTCCGCGCTACATCATCAGCGAAGCAACGAAAAATTTCGGTGAAATCAAGGAGGACGCACAATGAGCCGTCAGGTATGGAAGGGGTCTACCCTGCTGAATCCGGAGCCGCCGGTGCTGGTCAGCTGCGGCAGCCCCGACAAGCCGAATTTGATTACCGTGGGCTGGACAGGCACGATCTGCACCCAGCCGCCCATGCTGTCCATCAGCGTGCGGCCCGAGCGGTACAGCCACCATTTAATTAAGGAGAGCGGCGAGTTCGTTGTGAACCTGCCCACCGAGAGCCTTGTCCGTGCCATCGACTGGTGCGGCGTCAAGAGCGGCCGCGATGTGGATAAGTTCGCCGCCATGCACCTTACCGCTGCACCTGCCGCCAAGGTCGGCACCGTGCTTGTCGAGGAAAGCCCCGTGAATCTTGAGTGCAAGGTCACACAGGTCATTCCACTGGGCAGCCACGACCTGTTTTTGGCCGAATGTGTGGCCGTGGATGTCGATGAGCGGCTGCTGGATGAGAGCGGCAAGCTCTGCCTGAACAAGGCGAAGCTCATTGTGTACAGCCACGGCGATTATCTGGCGCTGGGCCGCAAGCTGGGCAGCTTTGGGTATAGTGTGCGGAAGAAGAAAAAGGTGATCAAAAAATAATAGGGGCAAATTCCATATCCGCCTCTCGGCTAGAAGGCAGCCGCGCTGTAAATGCAAGGTTGCGGGCCGCAGATGTGCGGCCCCTACAACTCTGCTAAAGCACAAACAAAAGCACCGTTCACAGTTTTTTCTCCGTGAACGGTGCTTCTTTTTTACAATATTCCCTTACTCTTGAGGATGCCGACCAGCACTACGATGACCAGAGCGGCTACGCAGATGCCGATGAAGATGTCTATGTATTTCAGCGGAACCTTGCGGAAATTCTCGTAGAAATTCTCAAAGGCATTCAGCTGGCTGCGGTCGGGGCGGTCGGGTTTCTTTTCGGTCTCGGGAGTAGTCTTTTCTTCGCCCATAGGTTACTTCTTCGCCAGATACTTGCGCAGGTCAAGGGCAACGGCGATGACGATGACAAGGCCCTGTGCAATGTAGGTGTAGGCGGGGTCGACGCCGAGGAACTGCAGGCAGATCTTCAGGACTTCAAAGACCAGAACACCGACCAGAACGCCGGAGACCTTGCCGACGCCGCCGTTGGTGGAAACGCCGCCGATGGTGCAGGCTGCGATAGCTTCCAGCTCATAGCCGTTGCCGGTGTTGGTGGAAGCGCCGCCGGCCTTTGCGCCGACGAGGAAGCCGCCGAGAGCATACATGCAGGAGGCCAGGATGTAGATGCGGATCAGGGACGCGGTGACATTGACACCGGCAACCTGAGCGGCGTTCTCGTTGCCGCCGATGGCGTACATGTACTTGCCGTGACGGGTCTTATTGTACAGGAACCAGAAGAAGATGCCGACGATCAGCGCAAAGATGGCCAGGAACGGGATGGGGCCCAGCGTACCGCTGGCAACGGTCAGGTAGCTCTGCTTGTAACCGCCCATGGGCTGGTTGTTGGTGATGACGGAGCACAGGCCGTAAACGATGGTCTGCATGCCCAGCGTAGCGATGAAAGGAGGAACCTTCAGGAATGCGATAATGCAGCCGTTGATGGCACCAAAGCAGGCCATGATCGCCATGACGATCAGCAGGGCCACAGGCCACGGAATATCGGGCAGCCAGGGCAGCATGCGGGCAGAGTAGTCAACACTCTGCAGCAGCATGGCGGAGAAGCAGGCGGCCAGACCGACCTGGCGGCCGGCGGACAGGTCAGTGCCCTTGGTAATCAGGCATCCCGAAACGCCGCAGGCGATGATGAAACGCGGGGCGACGTTCAGCAGCAGGTTTTTGCCGTTTGTCTCGGTAAAGAAGTTCTGGGTCGTGCAGCCGACGAAGAGGGCCAGCAAAATGATCAGAATAATGATCGCGTTATTGGACAGGAATTTTTTAAAGTCGAATTTTTTCTCCATTTTCGGATCTCCTCCTTATTCAAACTGGGTAGCCAGCGTCATGATGTTCTCCTGATTCGCCTTATCACCGTTGATAAAGCCGGTGCAGCGGCCATCGCACATGACCATGATGCGGTCAGACATGCCGATCAGCTCGCTCATTTCGGAGGAGATCATGATGATGCTCTTGCCCTGTTTGGCCATCTCGGCGATGATGCAGTAAATTTCATACTTTGCACCGACGTCGATACCGCGGGTCGGCTCGTCCATGATGAAAACATCGGGGTCGTTGGCCAGCCAGCGGGCAATCAGCACCTTCTGCTGGTTGCCGCCGGACAGCGATTGAATCTGCGTTTTGGAGGACGGCGTCTTGATGGACAGCTTGGCGACATTATCCTGCACGAGCTTTTCGATTTTGTTGTCGTCCAGCATGATGCCGCCGATCAGATACTTGTTCAGCGATGCAATGGAGACGTTATCCGCAATGGAAAGCACACCCAGAATACCGGTGGCGCGGCGGTCCTCGGTCAGCATGGCGATGCCGTTTTTAATGGCGTCCTGCGGCTGGTTGATGGTCAGTTCCTTGCCCTTATAGGTGATGGTGCCCGACGTGTGGCAGCGCAGACCGAACAGACCCTCCATCAGCTCGGTGCGCTGGGCACCGACCAGACCCGCAACGCCGAGGATCTCGCCCTTGCGGACATTGAAGTTGACATGGCGGAAGCTCTTGGGGTTGATGGATGTGAAGTCCTTGACCTCAAACACGACCTCACCGGGCGTATTCGAGCGCGGCGGGTAGAGGTTCGACAGCTCACGGCCGACCATCTTGGTGATGATCATATCGGTGGTCAGTTCCTTGGCCTCCCAGGTGCCGATGTACTGGCCGTCGCGCATGATCGTGACTTCGTCGCTGATGCGAAGAATTTCGTCCATCTTGTGGCTGATGTAGACGATGGAGACGCCCTTGGCGCGCAGCTCGTCCACGATGGTGAACAACGCCTCGACCTCGGCCGCCGTCAGCGAGGAGGTCGGCTCGTCGAGGATCAGCACCTTGCAGTCTGCGGAGACCGCCTTGGCGATCTCAACCAGCTGCATCTGGGAAACGCTCAAGGTTCCGAGCTTTGCGTGCGGATCATAATTCAGGTGGACTTCCTTTAAGACCTTGGCCGCATCCTCGTACATCTTGTCGTGGTCGATGACGGTGACAGGTCCGTATTTCTTGGTTGGGTAGCGCCCGACGTAGATATTCTCGCCGATGGAACGCTCCGGGATGGGCTGCAATTCCTGGTGCACCATCGCAATGCCGCGGTTCAGTGCATCCAGAGGTCCCTTGATCTGGACCTCCTGTCCCTCATAAATGACCTTGCCTTCGTCCATGTGGTAGATACCAAACATGCACTTCATCAAGGTAGACTTGCCCGCGCCGTTCTCTCCCATCAGCGCATGGACGGTGCCGGGTTTCAATTTCAGCTGTGCGTGATTCAGTGCCTTGACGCCGGGGAACGTCTTGACGACATCACACATCTCCAAGCGGTACTCTGACAATTCGCTGGCCCCCTTTAATCTTTTGTAACCTTTTCATGAAAAAAGGGTGCGTGCGCCTGCGCACACGCACCCCGATTGTTCTGGTTTAAGCTGTGGCTTTCGTCAAATTACTGGAAGTCCTTGACGTTGTCAGGGGTAACCTTGACGTAGTCAACATAGACGCTCTGGCTGCCAGCCTCGAAGGTCTTGCCGCCCAGCAGCTCCTCCATGGAAGCAACAGCCTGCGTAGCCTGACCCTTAGCGTCGTTCAGAACGGTACCGGTCATGTTGCCATTGGCAACTTCGTTCTTGGCAGCGTCCAGAGCGTCAACACCGACGAGGTAGATGTCCTTGTTGACGGTACGGCCGGCAGCCTGAATAGCCTGCAGAGCGCCGATAGCCATGTCATCGTTGTTGCAGAAGACAACCTCGATCTGGTCGCCGAACTTGGCGAGGTCGTTCTGGCAGATTTCCTGGCCCTTGTTGCGGTCCCAGTCACCACGCTGCAGGTCGAGCTGCTCAACCTCAACGCCGGCATCGGTCAGAGCCTTGACGGAGTACTCGGTACGCAGCTGGGCGTCGATGTTCTCGGGGTCGCCCTGAATCATGATGTAGGAAACCTTGCCGTCGCCGTTGATGTCGCCCTTGTTCTCGGTGTCGAGGATCAGCTCGCCCTGGAAGGTGCCGGACTGAGCAGCGTCGCAGCCAACATAGACCAGCTTGTCGTAAGCGGACATCTGATCGGCGGTGGGCTCACGGTTGATCAGGACGGTGGGAACATCGGCACCCTTGACGGTGGAGATGATCTGGTCGGCAGCGGAGGTCATAACGGGGTTGATGATCAGTGCGTCAACGCCCTGGGTGATGAAGGTGTTGATCTGCTCGTTCTGCTTGGCCTGGTCGTTGTTGCCGTCGACGATGGTAACTTCGTAGCCCTTGCTCTCGAGGATCTCCTGCAGAGCATTACGGTAGGTGGTCATGAAGGCATCGTCGAACTTGTAGATGCAGACGCCGATCTTGCCGCCCTGAGTGGCCTCGGTAACGCTCTCAGCTGCGCTCTCGGCAGCGGAGGTGGCGGCGGACTCAGTAGAGGCAGCCTCGCTGGAAGCGGGGGCGGAAGCGGAGGCGCCGCAAGCGGCGAGGGATACGGCCATGCAGCCAGCAACGGCCAGAGCAGCAAACTTTTTCATAATAAGTTTCTCCTTCTTTTTGCAGTGGATTTTTTTCGGGCCGCGGTAGAGGTGCGGGCCCTGTTGACAGTTATTATAATACTCGGGCAACGGGGAAAAAACAAGGTGAAATTTCACCGACAAAAGGGGAAAATTTTCACCGTTTAGGGCACCTTTCCCAATCAGAGCTCACCTTTTTTGTGCAGAAGGCTCATAAAAAGTGACAAAACGGTTCCTGTTGTTTTTATTTTGTAAGATTTTTGCAAACAAAAAACCTCCCTCTGTGAGGGAGGTGCGCCGCAGGGGCGGATTCCATACCCGCCCGCAGAGGGGTAAGCCCCACAGATTTCACCCGAACGGGAACAGTGCCTTTTGCTTATCTATGGCGAACATATTGTCCCGTGTAACGGCCCGGACGGCGGTAATGTTGGATTTTTCCACGCTGCTGCCCTGCCCGGCCAGCAGCCTGTAGGCGCTCTCCACGCCAAAATAGCCCATGCTGTAGGTGTTCTGCACAATCAGAGAGTCCACTGCGCCGCTTTGCAGCGCATCAATCGTCTGCACATTGGAGTCAAACGCCACCAGCCAGAGGTCATCGACCCGCTCCATCTCCTGCACAGCCTGCACGGCCCCCACGGCAGTGGCCTCGTTGAAGGCCACCAGCACATTGATCTCGGGGTGCTGCTGCAGCATCCGTAGGGCATCGCTGTGCGCGCTGGCCGCATTCGGATGGGTCTGCATTGAGGTAACGACCTCAGCGCGGCCGCTGTCCGCAAAGGTGTCGCGGGCCCCCTGCTCCCGGTCGCGGCCGTTGGCGCCGTTGACCTCATAGTTGATCAGCCCCACACAGAGCTTTCCCTCCGTGCCTTCCAGTGCGCTGCGGGCCGCCAGCCGCCCGGCGCCGTAGTTGTCGGACCCGATGTAAGCCGCTACCTGATCAGAATGTACGGCCGAGTCGATCCCTACGATCGTCACACCCGCGGCGGCGGCTGCATCAATGGCCTCGGCGTTGGCCTCGTAGTCGATGGCAGAAAACACAATGGCCTGCGCTCCGTCCTCGACTGCCTTTTCAATCAGCTGATTCTGGGCATCATAATTCTCCTCATTGTCGGGGGCAAGGACGGTGAGCTGCATATTGTACTCGGTCGCGGCGGCCTCGGCCCCGGACAGTACCGCCTTCCAGAATTCAGACTCGCGGGATTTGGCAACGACCGTTACCCTGTACCGCGCGGTGGTGGCCGCCACAGGCTGCACCGCGCAGCCTGCCAGCAGCAGCGCTGCCAAAACGGCGGGCAGCAGCATTTTAATGCGTTTTATCATACTCGCCCTCCCTGTCCTCCGGCACGCGCGGGGTGCGGATGGTAACGGTCGTGCCCGCATAGGGGGCGCTTTCGATGGACAGTCCGTAGCCGGGGCCGAAGTAGATGCGCAGCCGGTCATTGACATTCTTGACGCCGATGCCGGTGCGGTCACTCGGCTCATTCTGCAAAAGCGCCGCAACCTGCTCCGGCTCCATGCCGATGCCGTCATCACTGACGATCAGCAGGATGTCGTACCCGTCCGGCCTGACCGTAATCTCGATATGGCCATCGTCCACCATCAGATCCAGTCCATGGACGATGGCGTTTTCAATGATGGGCTGCAGGGTGATCTTGTTGCACAGGCAGTGTATGCAGTCCTCATCTACCGTAAAGTGATAGGTAAACTGGTTTTTGTAGCGGTATTTCTGGATCTGCAGGTAGGCCTCGGCGTGCTGCAGCTCCTTCTCGATCGGGATCAGCTCATGGCCGCGGCTGATGCTGATACGGAAAAGCCTTGCCAGCGCATGGACCATCTGCACAGCGTCAGCATTTTTGCCGCGCTCGCACATCCATGCGATGGAATCCAGCGTATTGTAGAGGAAATGCGGGTTGATCTGTGCCTGCAGTGCCTTCAGCTCGGTCTTGCGCAGGACGATCTCCTCCTCGCGCACGGTGGTCATCAGCCGCTGGATACGCCCGACCATGTGGCCGAAGGAATCCGATAGGTTCTGCACCTCCCGCGTGCCGCGCACCGCGCAAAAGACAAAGTGGTCGGCATCCTGCTCAAACGCCTCCATTGCGTTCTCCAGCTGCTGGAGCGGGCGGGACAGCAGGCGGGACAGCACCCAGCCCACCGCCAGCGCCGCCACAAAGATCAGCGCTGCCGTTGCCACAGCAATGCGCACCATCTGCCAGAAGCTTTCGTTGACGGTCTCATCAATGTAGCTGACGCCGACAACGCGCCATGGGCTGCTCGGCACGCGCTGGACACTGTAGATGACGGTATCCTCCACATAGGTGCCGTCACCAAGGCAGGCCAGACGCCCTGCCTCCTCCTTTTTCAAGCCTGCGTAGAGAAGCTGCTGCTGTGGGTGGTAGACCATATTGCCGCGCTCATCCATCAGGTAGCAGTAGCCGTGCTGGCCGATGCCGACATTGCTGATGGTGGCTGCCAGCTCGGTAAAGCTCAGATCCAGCGACAGCCAGCGCTTTTCGGCGGTGCCGGGCACTGTGCGGACAATGGAAACGACCCATGGATAATACCCCGCAAAGATCGACTCGACATGGGGCGTGCTGATATAGCCCTGACTCAGACGGCGGGCGGTCGTCAGATTAAACGAAAGATTGCGCAGGATCTCCGCCTTTGGGGTGCGGCCGTCCTGCGCCCAGCAGTCCAGCAGCACACCGTCTGCATCGTAGGCGGTGATGGCGGCCACCTCGGGCCGGGCCGTCAGGAACGCACCCAGAAACGCATCCCGGGGCTCCTCGGCATCGTCCAGATGCCCCATAACGATGGTGACTGCGCTCTCCATCGTGTTCACATAATTGCCGACGGCCCCCACAACCTGACTGACGGCCTGGGCGCTGTTGGTGCGGGCAGCCTCGACAATCGCATTGCGGTAGCTGCGCAGAAAGAGCGTTGTGCAGAGCGTCAGCACCATGACGGCCACGGCGGAGATCAGCGCTGCCGCCAGATGGGCGGTGCGCGGCGGACGCATCATGTGCGGACCTCCCCCGCGGCGCGGGCGCGGCGCAGTGCCACCGGCGAGGTACCGCTGTACTTTTTAAAGCAATAGCTGAAATAGTGCTGGTCGGTGTAGCCGCAGCAGCGGGCGATTTCCTGAATCTGCATGTCGGTGGTCAGCAGCAGTGCCTGCGCCTTCTCCATGCGGCGGCGCACCAGAATGTTGATGAAGGTTTCCCCCTCCGATTTCTTGATGCAGGCGCTCAGGTGGTTGGGGCTGACATCCAGCATGGCGGAGAGGGATGCAAGCGAGAGGTCCTCGTCCATATAATGCTGGTCGATGATCTCCAGCGCGCGGTCGCAAAGGCTGCCGGTCTTGCGGGCGTCCGCCGTAAAGCTGACGCCGCCCTCCCCCTCAGCTGCGGTGTGCAGCGCCTCCACAGCCTGACGGTAGGCATCGTTCAGCGCACTGAGGTGCGCAAACTCCCGGCTGACACCCACATTGGCCGTGCGGCCCAGCGCGCGTTCTGCCAGCTGGCAGATCTCATCCGCCAGAATGTGCAGATACTCCTCAAAGTCGGAGGGGTTGCCCAGCAGCACCGCCACAGCGCGGCCGCAGCAGTAAAAGACAAAATGGCGCAGGTACTTGTTTGCGCTCTGCTCCACCAGCTGGGTAAAGCCCGCCTCGTAGTCAGCCGCCCCCTCCAGCGAGGCCGCCAGTACCACCAGCGTGCTGCGGTCATCGGTGCCGCGCAGCAGGCCGCAGGCTGCGGCGGCGCTGCGCAGCCGTTCCTCCAGATCGGCAGGGGCATTGTCGTACTGTGCGAGCACCAGCGGGATGAGAAAGGCAGCCCGGTCCGCGTGGGATGCATCGGCCCGGCGCAGCCCGGCATAGCGGGCATCAATCTTCTCATGGATGGACTTCAGCTCGGCGGCCAGACCATCCATCGTCAGCGGCTTGAGCATATAGCTGATGATGTTGTACTGAATGGCCTGTTTGGCGTACTCAAAGTCATCATAGCCGCTCAAAAAGGCAATGTGCATGGCAGGGCGGATCTCGCGCACCTGCCGGGCCAGCTCAATGCCCGAGATGAAGGGCATCCGAATGTCAGTCAGCAGCAGATCCGGCTCGAGCCGCTCGACAAGCTCAAGGGCGTCCAGTCCGTTGCTGGCACTGCCCACCAGATGGAAGCCCAGCGCCTCCCAGGGGATCATGGTGCAGACGGCCTCGCGCAGCTCGTCCTCATCATCGGCCACGATGACGGTGTAGATGTTTTTATCAGCCATACCCTTTTTCCTTTACAGCCAGAATTGAACCAGACGGCTCACATTTTCATACAAGGCGGGGTTCTGCCCCATCAGCTGGGGCTCCGCCGCAAAATAGACACAGAAGTTATAGCAGATACCCGCCAGCACCGCCAGCGGAAAGACCGTGCGCAGTGCCTTTGTCAGCACCGGCAGCCCGCGCCCCTGCAGGGTACGCTCCGCCAGCAGCCACGCCAGCGCCGCCGCCAGCAGCAGCGGGCCGAGCCAATCGCTCTGGTAACGGTAGAGCATACCGGCCATCTGGCAGTCCAGCACCGCCAGCACCACCGTGCAGATGGCCGTCAGGCGGAATACAGCGCGCAGATCACGGCAGCGATCAAGCCGGCGGCGGGCCAGCGGCAGGCAGCCAAGGCCCCACAGCAGCGGCAGGCAGGCAAACGCGCCGCCGTAGTACAGCTCGGTGATGGTCAGCCCCATGTAGTTCGTCTGCATTTTTGTGGCGCTCAGATACGGAAAAACCGTCTGCACGCCGGGGATTCCAAACAGGAAGGTCACGACCGCCGGGGCGATGCGCCCCACCGCAAAGCCGCGGCGGGTCATATCATTGCTGGTCAGGTTGTAATTTGCACCGAAGTCAAATACCGAGCCGAACCGTGCGGCGTTGTACCACATCAGCCCCGCCGCCACCAGCACGACCGGCAGCAGGAAGGCAGCGCACTCCCCTGCGCCCTGCCGGGTGCAAAGGCGCTTTTCCGTGATATAGCGCGGCCACAGGATGGGCAGCGCCAGCACGGCAAACAGCACCATCTGGGGGCGGCAGCCTGCCACCAGCGCCATGCAAAGACTGCCCAGCGCCAAATGAAACAGCACCCTGCCGCGCTTTTGCGGCGGCGTGTTCGCAGCCAGCAGCCACTGCCACAGCGCCCACAGCACAAATACCGCCCCGCAGAGGATGGCATATTCATACACCGATGGACGGTGCAGTAAGTACCAGAGCTGCGTCCCCGAGGCCGCGCCCACAGCGGCCAGCAGACAGGCCGCGGCGCTGGCATCCGGGAACCAGCGGCGCACCGCCTGCCGGACAAAGCCGAACACCGCTGCAATGTACAGCCATGCCAGCAGGATCATCGGCAGGCTGGGCGGCAGATCCTGTATGCCGGTCAGTGCCTCAAAGGGCAGCTGGAACAAAAGGCAGGGCACGACCCCGAAGTAGACATAGTACCGGCCGTTATAGTAGGCCACATCCCACAGTGCATCGGGGGCCGCCTCCTGACGGGCGGCGGTGTCGTAGGGGTTTTGCAGCGCCGCCATAGCGGCGGGCGGGTCCTTCTCAAGGTCAAGGCGGCCGTTCAGCAGGCTGTGCGCCAGCGCACCATACTGAGCCGATGCGTTGGAGGCCCAGTCATTGATGTGCATGGTAAAGTCGATGCGGCTCGTCCCCGACCAGTCCGGCGTATTGTAAAAGCCCGTTGCAACGCCCGCATTGAAGCGGTCCCCGAACGGTGCCAAAAACGCTGCCGCGCAGAGCGCAAGCCCCGCTGCCAGCATAGCCGGGCGGTATTTTTTTTCATGCGCACAATAGGAATCGCGCCAGAGAACGCTGGCCGGGCGCAGTGCAAAGCCTGCCAGTGCCAGCGCAAAGACCGCCGCGAACCGCAGGAGCGAGAAATCCAGCGGGCGGCGCACATTGGCACAGACCGTGGTCAGCTGTGCGTTCAGCGGGTAGCTGCGGTACTCCCCCTTATAGCCGGTGACGGTCAGCGTCAGGGTATCGGCCCTGCCGGAAAGGTCCAGACTGCGGACCAGACTGCGGGCCGATGCAGGTGCAGCCTCCCAGCCCCAGCTTTGGCGGGATGCCGAGCTGGCCTCATCCGTGGCAGCCACATAAAGCTGGAGCAGGACATTTTTCTGCTCAGGGGTATCGCCGTCCGCCAGCGAAACCAGCCCGTCCAGCTGCAGGTTGTAGACCTCAAAGCCGAGATCCGCAAATTCCAGCACGGTGCTGTCCCCCTGCAGCGTCAACGGCGCAGCAGGGTCCGGGTCATTTGTCAGGTACGCCCGCAGATCCACCGGCGTATAGCGGCTGGTTGCCAGCCAGTTAAGGTTGCCGATGAACACCTCCGCCCCAAGGCTGGCCGCCAGCAGCAGGACGACCGCAGCCGGGGTGCGCAGCTTTTGCGGCAGCGCGCCGCGCAGGCGGAACCCGCAGACAACGCCGCAGGAAAGCCCCTGCATGGCCAGAATGGCCGCCAGACGGAATCCGTCAAAGTCAGCGGTCAGGCCCGGGCGGGACCAGATGCAGACCGCCCACAGCCAGACAAGCGCCGTGGCGCCCGCCCCGGCGTAACCATCGGCGCGGGCGGGCTTGCGGTGTTGGACGCGGGCGGGCAGAAGGGTGAAGCCCGCTGCAAGGGTGATAGAAAGAAGTATGGTCAGAATCAGCATAAGGATAAATCCGTTTTACATTGTTGTAGGGGCTGCACAGGTGCAGCCCGCGGCCTTGCCGGGAAATATCATTTCCCGTATAGTTGAGGGTCGGGCAGGGCAGGCCCCTACCGGGTAGTGCGTCACACTCATTATACCCCATTCCGCAGCGCGTTGTACAGCATTTCCGCTTTGGCGTGGCTGATGCCCTTGACCTCCTCCAGATCGGAGATGCTGGCAGCCTTGACCGCCGCAACGGTCTTGAAGTGTGCCAGCAGGGCAGCGCTGGTCTTTTCACCCACGCCGGGAATGGCCGTCAGCGTGGCTGCATAGGAGCGTTTTTTCATCGCACGCTTGCGGTAATCGTTGGCGTAGCGGTGTGTTTCGTCCTGAATATTCGTCACAAAGGTAAAGATATTGCGGTTGCGGTTGATCGCAATCTCGCCGCCCGCATCGTCCACAATGGCGCGGGTGCGGTGGTGATCGTCCTTGACCATACCGAAGGTGGGGACATTCTCCAGCGCCGTGCCGCGCAGGGCCTGCCTGACCGCGCCGACCTGTCCCCTGCCGCCGTCGATGAGCAGCAGATCCGGCAGGGTGGCAAACTGGTTCTGCGGGCCGTCAGGCTTCTCCCCGCGGCGGGCTGCTTCGTATTCCGCCGCACGGCGGGAGAGTGTCTCTGCCAACGAGGCATAGTCGTCCGTGCCCGCGACGGTGCGCATCTTAAAGCGGCGATAGCCGGCACGGTGGGGTTTGCCGTCCCGGAACACGACCATGCCGCAGACGCTGGAGCCATCACCCCAGTTGGAGATATCGTAGCTTTCGATAACGCGGGGCGGCTCCTTCAGGCCAAGCAGCTGGGCGGCCTCCTCCAGCAGCTTTTCCTCGCGGGTGTAACGGCCGCTCTCACGGCCAAGGCGCTCCACGGCATTGGTGTAGGCCATTGTGACCAGCTTTGCCACATCACCGCGCTGCGGCACATAAAGCTCGACCTTTGTGCCGCGGGCCTGATTCAGTGCCTCATTCAGCGCCTCGGCATCGGGCGGCAGGGCGTCCACCGCAATGGTTTTGGGGATGTTCTCACCGTCCAGATAATACTGCGGCAGGAACTCCTCCCGCACGGCGTTGATGTCGGTGGTATCGTGGAAAACAAATTCCCGCTTGTCGGTCAGGCGGCCGTCCCGGTAGCGCAGCACAGCGGCGCAGACCGCATGGGTCGTGCCGGCCAGCGCGATGACATCCATCTCGGTATCGCTGTCCATGACGACCTTCTGGCCTGCGGCCACACGGTCAATGGCCATGATCTGATCGCGCAGCAGGGCGGCCGTTTCAAAGTCAAGGCGCTCGGAGGCGGCCTCCATCTTATCGCGCAGCTGCTTGACGATGTCCTTTTTGCCGTAGCGGATCATCCGCAGCGCGCCCTGCACTGCATCGTTGTAGGCCTCGCAGCTGATCTTGCCGCTGCACACTGCCATGCACTTTCCGATGTGGGCATTCAGGCAGGGGCGGCCCTTGCCAAGCTCCTGCGGGAAGCTCTTGCTGCAGCGGGGCAGCAAAAAGCAATTCTGCGCCGTTTCCACCATCTCCCGCACGGCAAACGATGAGGTGAACGGGCCGATATAGTCGGCGTCATCATCATCCTTCTGCAGTGCCGCTGAGATGCGCGGCCATGCACCGCGCGTGACCTTGACATAGCTGTAGCCCTTGTCGTCCTTGAGCAGGATGTTGTACTTCGGCGTGTGGGCCTTGATCTGGCTGGCCTCCAGCACAAGCGCCTCAAACTCGCTCTGGCAGACGATGACATCAAAGGTGAACGCATGGGCGATCATCTGGCTGACCTTGGCATCGTGGGGCACCCCCTCACGGAAATACTGCGACACGCGGGTTTTGAGGCGCTTGGCCTTGCCGATATAGATGATCGTGTCTGTTTTGTCACGGATGATATACACGCCGGGCAGCAGCGGCAGCATGCAGGCTTTTTTGTAGAGTTCAGCTTTTGTCATGGACAGACCTTTCTTACGGCAGTGCCGCTGCGCCCAACGCGCTGTATGCGGTGCCGCCGTATACAAAAAAAGCGGCGGGTCACCCCACCGCTGATTGTTTAAGGAAGATTACTCGGCAAAGCCGGAGCTGACCAGCTTGACCAGACCGTCAACTGCAGCCTGCTCATCGGCACCGTCAGCAATAATGCGGATGGTGGTGCCGCCGACGATGCCCAAGCTCAGGACACCGAGCAGAGACTTGGCGTTGACACGGCGCTCCTCCTTCTCGACCCAGATGGAGGACTTGTATTCGTTGGCCTTCTGGATGAAGAAGGTAGCCGGACGGGCGTGCAGACCAACCTGATTCTCAACGGTAACTTCTTTAACGTACATAGTTATTCTCTCCTACTTTTGAAAATAATATGCCCCTGTGTATCTACCGCGGGCGACTTCCAGGCGGTCTATTGCGTGTTAATACGCCGCCTTGATTGTCTCTATTTTATCCTATTCGGTCGATTTTGTACAGTGGAAAATTGCAAATTTGGCATGATTCTGTAATTCTGCCAAATCTTCGCGCGCGCGTTTGTGCAACTTTGCTAGTTTATTTTCAACATCGTTGTGGATTGACGACAAAAACAACGGTCAGCCCTGATAGCGCATTTCCAATTCTTCACAGTACAGCGCCGCAAAGGCGTTTGCATCGGCGGGATCATAGCGGTGCAGCACGCTGCCGGTCAGCCGCCAGCCCATCCGCTTGTACAGCGCAATCGCGCGGGTGTTGGTGTTCAGCACCCCCAAGGTCGGGTGGGGATGCTCGGGCAGCTTTTTGCGGGCGAAATCCAGCATCTTAGCGCCGTATCCCCTGCCGCGGGCCGCTTCGGTCACAAACAGGCGGCCAATCTCCCCCGTTTTGTGGCAGACGCCCACCATGCCGTCAGCGCTGTCCTTGGTATAGTGCAGATAGAACGCCCAGCCGTTCTTTTTATCCTCCTGCAGCACAGGCAGATGGGCCTGCGGTGTGAGCATTTCCAGAGTTTGCTCGGTACAGACTGCCTCGCAGACAGCGCGGCGTCCCTCGGCCATCAGCGCGGCGCAGAGGGCGAGCTGTTCGTCATTTTTCACAAGGCGCATATTTTCGCCGCGCTTCCACTTCGGCAGCTCGGTCAGCGGGTGGCTCTCGCACCAGCCGTCATACAGGTCGGGGCGGCGCTCACGGGTCCGCTCACGGCTTTGGGCACCGCGCCATTCGTCAATTTTTTTGTGGTCGCCAGTCAGCAGCACCGGCGGCACAGCGCGGCCCTCCCAGACCTCAGGGCGGGTAAACTGGGGATATTCCAGCAGTCCGTCCCAGTAGCTCTCATCCTGATAGCCCTTTTCCTCGGCCAGCACGCCGGGCTGCAGGCGCAGCACACTGTCGGCCACGACAAGGCTGGCCAGCTCACCGCCGGTCAGCACATAATCACCGATCGAAATCTCCTCATCACCGAAGGCGTCAATAACCCGCTGGTCAATGCCCTCATAATGGCCGCAGACGAGCGTAACGGCGTCATAGGAGGCCAGCTCACGGGCCTTTTCCTCATTGTAGGGGCGGCCCGCAGCGGTCAGAAAAACCACATGCGGCTTTGCCCTGCCCTGCGCGGCGCACTGGGCCTGCACAGCCCGCAGGCAGTCGGCGATGGGCTGGGCGTACAGTACCATGCCGCAGCCGCCGCCATAGGGGTAGTCGTCGGTCTGCTTCTGCTTGTTTTTTGTATAGTCGCGGATCTGGTGGCAGTGCGCCTCGAACAGGTTTTTCGCGCGGGCGCGGCCCAGAATGCTGGCCGAGAGGAAGCTGTCGCACAGCTCGGGAAAAAGCGTTACGATATCAATGCGCATCTGCTCAGCCCTCATCGCCGTTCACAGCATCGGTGAACATGCCCTCGATGGGGGTGATCAGAATGCGGCGGTTTTCAATGTCGATGGTTTTGACAAACTCCGGCACGGCGGGCAGCATGTGCTCCTCCCCCGCTGCATCGGTCACGGTGTAGATATCCTGCGCAGCCGGATGCTCCACATTCGTCAGGCGGCCGTAGACGCGGCCGGTATCGGCGTCTGCGACCTCACAGTCCAACAGATCGTCAATGAAGTAGCGGCCCTTGGGCAGCCGGGCATCGGCCTTGGCCAGATAGTACACCCGCCCCACCTGAGCGCGGGCGGTGTCCATATCGGTAATGCCGTCCAGCCGCAGCAGGATCACATTGCCCTGTGCGCGCACGCCCAGCACACGGGTCTCGCCCGCGCCCTCGGCCGTGCTGAACAGCCGCTTGAATTTTGCCAGAAACGCCGCGCCGTCACAGAGCGGCAGGGCCTTCATTTCGCCGCGCACGCCGTGGGTGGACACGATCTTGCAGGCGGGAAGATAGTTTCGCATATATTCCTCCTGATACAGAAAAAGCACTTTACCCTGCGGCAAAGTGCTTTGTAACGGGTCTTAGTCGATCTCAACGATGACTTTTTCGCCCTGACGGACAGCCGCGGCACGCATGACAACGCGGATCGCCTTGGCGATGCGGCCCTGCTTGCCGATGACGCGGCCCATATCGGCCTCAGCCACCTTGAGGTGGTACACAACAGTGCCGTCCTCACGCATGGGATCAACAGTCACCTGCACGGCCTCCTTGTCCTCGACAAGGCCGCGGGCAACGGCTAATAAGAGTTCCTGCATGTGGCGTTCCCTCCCTAAAAAGCGAACAGATTACAGAACAGCGGCCTTCTTCAGGATCTCGCGGACAGTGTCGGTGGGCTGAGCGCCGTTGGACAGCCACTGCTTGGCCTTCTCAGCGTCGATCTTGACGACAGAGGGCTCCTTGGTCGGATCGTAGTAGCCGATTTCCTCAATGAAGCGGCCATCACGGGCAAAGCGGCTGTCAGCAACAACAACGCGGTAGAAAGGAGCCTTCTTGGCGCCCATGCGGCGCAGACGAATCTTAACCATAGTAATATTCCTCCAAAAATTGTTTACGGCCCTTGGTTGGGCATCTTTAATATATTGTACATCCCGTGGGCCGTAAAGCCGAGCGGGTCATACCTTTGTGAAAATCAGCGGCCAAAGCCTTTAAAGCCGCCTCTGCCGCCCATACTCCCGAGGCCGCGCATAAAGGCCTTGGGGTTGCGCTTGACCTTTTTCATCATCTTCTGCATCATTTCAAACTGACGCAGCAGCTTGTTGACATCCTCGACCGAGGTGCCGGAGCCGGCCGCGATGCGGCGCTTGCGCTTGGGGTTGATGATGTCGGGTTTAGCGCGTTCTGCCGGGGTCATCGAGTAGATGATGGCCTCGATGCGGGGCAGTGCCTTTTCATCGAGGGAATCGGCATCGATCTGACTGCCGCCGGGCATCATTGCCAGCAGCGAGGCAGCGCCGCCCATCTTCTTGATCTGCTGGAACTGGGCCAACAGGTCGTTCATGTCGAACTTGTTTTCCATCAGGCGCTTGGCGGCGGCCTCGGCATCCTTGTCGTTCTGGACGCTCTGCGCCTTTTCGATCAGGGAAAGCACATCGCCCATGCCGAGGATGCGGTTTGCCATCCGCGCCGGGTAGAACGGCTCAAGATCCTCGAGCTTCTCGCCCGTGCCTTGGAAATAAATCGGCATACCGGTGACAGCCAGCACCGAAAGCGCCGCACCGCCGCGGGTATCGCCATCAGTCTTGGTCAGAATGACGCCGCTGATGCCGACCTTCTCATTGAAGGTCTTGGCCACATTGACGGCCTCCTGACCAGCCATGGCATCCACGACCAGCAGGGTCTCATCGACCTCGACTGCCTGTTTGATCCGCACCAGCTCATCCATAAGCTGGTCATCAATCTGCAGGCGGCCTGCGGTATCCAGAATCACAATGTCATTGCCGTGATCCTTCGCGTAGGCCATCGCCTTCTGGGCGATAAGCTCGGGCTTTTCGGTGCCAAGCGTAAAGACGGGGACACCGGCCTGCTCGCCGACCACCTTCAGCTGCTCAATGGCGGCGGGGCGGTAGATGTCGCAGGCGACCAGCAGCGGGCGGCGGCCCTGACTGCGGTAGAATTTGCCGAGCTTGGCAGCGTGGGTAGTCTTGCCGTTGCCCTGCAGGCCGCACATCATCAGCACGGTCTGACCCTTGTTTTTCAGGCGCAGGTATTTCGGCTCATTGCCGCCCATAAGGCTGGTCAATTCCTCGTTGACGATCTTGACGACCTGCTGGGCGGGGGTCAGGCTCTCCATGACCTCCTGCCCCATCGCGCGCTCCGAAACCTGAGCGCAGAAGTCCTTGGCAACCTTGTAGTTGACATCGGCCTCCAGCAGCGCCATGCGCACCTCGCGCATAGCAGCCTTAATGTCGGCCTCGTTCAGCTTGCCCTTGCCGCGCAGCTTTTTGAAAACGCCATTCAAGCGCTCTGTTAAAGACTCAAAGGCCATCGGCATCCTCCTGCGTGTCCAAGCGTTGTAAGATCGTGAGCATTTCCTGCGTGTCATGGTTGATACGCGGATCCGGCGTGAAGGAGCCGGAATTACAGCAGCGAACCTCCGTGACGAGCACCCGCAGGCGGTCCAAATCGGCCTGCATCCGGGTGTGGCGGCGGGCGTTGCCGAGCTTTGCTTCCAGTTCGTCCAGCGCGGCCTCGCCATGCTTGATGGCGTCCCGCACCCCCTGCCGTGTGATGCCGAGATTTTCGGCAATTTCAGCCAAGGACAAATCCTCGTCATAGTATTCCGTCAGGATGACGCGCTGTTTTTCCGTCAGAACCGGGCCGTAGAAGTCCAGCAGGACGGAGTAGGCAAGGTTTTTCTGCGGCTTACCGGCCATGCCCGCGCCCCCTTTGCTGCTTGTAAAGACTGTGTAAAGTAATTTTCTTTACATCAGCCTATGAATTATAACAGAACAGGCGCCGGAAGTCAAGTCTGTGGAGCGATTTTTTGAAGAAATACGGCAGATTTTTTGGCAGCGCCGTGATGGCATACGGGGAAAGCCCCTCCGACTTCGCTGCGCTCGTCACCTCCCCGCATAGCGAGGAGGCTTTCTCGCGGGCTTTGCCCGCGCAAAAGGCGCCCCACGAAGTGGGGAGCTGGCCGAGCCTGCGAGGCCTGAGGGGCCTCCCCCTTCGCCGCAATATTTTTCTCTCCATCCATAGCAAACCAACCCGAACTATGCTATAATAAAAGTGTTGTCGTTTTTTGAAAGTGAGGTGTCTGTCTGTGCCCATCCTGCGCAGTTATTATCAGGAGGTCTACCGTTCGCCGGTCGTGCGGCTGGACGGCTACTCCGGCCGCCACGGTTTGGAGGCAGGCATCCTCGCCTATCTGGATTTCGGCGGGGCGACCGGCACCTCCAAGGACGGTCTGGCCGAGACGATGCTGGCCTTTGCGACCGAGCGCGGCACGCTGCAGCTCGGCATGCCGGTGGTAGAGGTAAGCTCCGGCAGCTTCGGCGCTGCGCTGGCTGTCAGCTGTGCAACCACAGGGCACCCCTGCATCCTTGTCGTGCCGAGCAGCCTGCCCATCGCACGGCGCAAGCATCTGCAGGACTTGGGCGCGCGCATCATTGCCTGCAGCAGCGGCGGCCGCCGCGCCATGGAGCGCATCGCCGAGGACACTGCCAAACGGTACGGCGGTTATTACACCCACTATTTTTCCAACGATGATAACCCCGAGTATCACCGCCGGGTGACCGGCCCGCAGATCTTAAAGCACGCGGGCGATGCAATCGACGCCGTGGTCATCGGCGTGGGCAGCGGCGGGACCATCACCGGTGTGGCCGAGTACATAAAGGCATGGAACAGCATGGTGCGCATCGTAGCCGTGGAGCCTGCCGAGTGCGCCGCCATCTCGGGCGGGTTCATCGGCCAGCACAGCATCGCGGGTATCGGCCCCGGCTTTGTGCCGGAGAATTACAACCCCTATGTGGTGGACACCGTGCTGACCGTCACCTCCGCCGATGCCGAGCGTGCCGCGCGGGAGGTACTGTTCTTTGACGGCGTACCCGCCTGCACCAGCGCCGGTGCCACCCTGGCTGCCGCCGTGCAGCTGATGGGCATGGGCAAGGCCAAGCGCCCCCTGTGCGTCTTTGCCGGGCGGCGCACCTACGAATAAATTGTAAAATCTGTACACGCGCCCCGTGCCGGACCTTCCCGGTGCGGGGCGCGTGTGGTATAATCAAAGAAAAAGGCGGTGTTCTGTCATGAAGCTTCTGCTCTGCGTTTTGTCTGCCCTGCTGCTGGCCGGGTGTGCCGCAGGGGCGGCATCCGGGGATGCGATCTGTGCATCTGCGCCGGCTGCCACCGTGGAAACTGCCGAAGCAGCGCCGACTCCTGCCCCCGCAGCCGCTGCACCGCAGGGTCTGGAGCCGACCGGCGCGGCGGTGCTGGACTATGACGACATTCGGCTGATCGACTATGATCGCGCCATGCAGACCTACCCCGACACCGACTATTACACGATGTGCAAGGACGGCCTTTGGGGCCTGATGCGCAGCGATGGTACAGAGGTGCTTTCCTGCCGCGCGCCGGAGCCGCTGTTTGAATGTGACATTGACGAGCACCACTGGCACGGGTATCTGGACGGGCTTGCGTGGGAGGAGATCGACCCGCTGGAAAGGGAGTACAACGCCCGGTTAAAGGCAAGCGGCGACGGCACCCTCTGTGACGCCCACGACGGCGGCGGGTATCTGGGCTTTGTCGATTTACAGGATAACGCTCTGCATATCTACTACGGCTCCCTTGGCCCGGGTGAGCTGAGGACACCGACCGATGCGGACATGCTGCTCTTCAGCGGCAGCGCCAACGGCTTTGTGCCTGTCCGGGACGGTGCGCTGGAGGCCGAGGGGGACGGCTGGTTCAACTACATTGGCGGCGAGCAGTATGTTTATCGAAACAGAGACAGCAAAGCTGCGAACAAATTTATTTACAGTGCGGCAGATTTCTTTTTTGACGCGCCGCTGGCCCCCGCACAGCGGGACGGCAAATGGGTATATCTGGATACAGCGGGCAACGAAGTAACCTCCCCCTGCTACGATGGCGTGTACAGGCCCAACCGCTGCACCGACGAGCCGCGGGTCTTTGCCCGGGCCGCACCGCTGCTGAATGGCTGCGCAGTTGTCAGCCGTGACGGGAAATTCGGCCTGCTCGACAGCACCGGGGCGGAGCTTGTCCCCTGTGTGTATGACGGCCTTGTGTGGGACGGCGGCACGGCATGGATCAGACAGACTGACGGCTGGCACGAATACAGCATTCCCGGTGTGACAAAGCCTGACCCATGGCGGCTTTTGCTGGACAGTCTGAGCACAGATATTACCGCCCCCGACACCCCGCCCGCGCGGACAGACGCAATCTATTTTACGACCCGCACCAACGGCGAGCGGCTGAACCTGCGCGCCGGGCCGGGCACAGGGTATGACATCATCGGCAAAATCCCCGATTATCTGCGGCTGCGCATCTACGGTACGATGTCCAGTGCCCCCGGCTGGGCGCTGGTGCAGTACAACCAGCAATACGGCTGGGTCAGCACAGAATATTTGCAGAGATAAGCGAACAGCCCCAGACGGCGGTCTGGGGCTGGTTTTATTTCTTTTGGCGGGGCGTGCGCTTGGCGGTACGGCGAGTTGCAGGCTTTTTGACCGGCTTCGGCACCGGCTTTACCCGCACAAACTGAATGGGATTGCCGTTGGCAAGGATGCGCTCCTCAACCTCGAGTTCCGCCAGTGAGGTCAGGAATTTGTTCAGGCTCTTGGAGCCGAAGTTTCGCACATCGAAGTCCGGGTAGCGCTTGATGAGCTGATCCCCCACGCGGGAGGTGCGCACCCAGCCGGTGCCGTCATCCATCTCATCAATCAGACCATGGATGATGCGGCCGATGGAAGCCCGGTTGATGGCGGTGTCGTCCCCCGCAGCGGCGCGGGCGCTCGTCTCGGCAGCAGGGGCGGCCGGGGCATCGCCCTCCGCCTCACTGAGATCACCGTGGTCGAGGATCAGATCAAGGTACTTGAACTGGTCGCAGGCCTTGACAAAGGGGCCGAGCGCCTTGCTCTCCCCCATGCCGATGACAAGCTTGCCGGCCTCCCGCAGGCGGGCCGCCAGCCGGGTGAAATCGCTGTCCGAGGAAACAATGCAGAAGCCGTCCAGATTGCCGCTGTAGAGCAGGTCCATCGCGTCAATGATCATAGCGGAATCTGTAGCGTTCTTGCCGGTCGTGTAGCTGTACTGCTGGATGGGGATGATGGAATTGTTCAGCAGCGCATCCTTCCAGCTTTTCAGCCGCACATCGGACCAGTCGCCGTAGATGCGCTTGCAGGCTGCAACGCCAAAGTTTGCAGCCTCGTCCAAAATCACCTTGACATACTTGGGCGAGATATTGTCCGCATCAATCAGGATCGCCAGTTTCAGGTCTTCCATGGCTTACTTCCTCTCCCGCTTGGGCTGCTCAAAATACATATAGAGCTGGCACGGGATCATGCCGTTGTAGATCTTGCGACGGCGGGCAGCCTTTTTGCCGAAGTGCTGCTCAAAGTCCGCATCGGCCGTGATGGCGTACAATCCCTGCGCAGGGTGCGCCTGCCAGACCTGACCCAGCGTGCGCGCCAGACTTGCCGCCTCGGAGGCATCGCCCAGACGCTCGCCGTAGGGCGGGTTGGTCAGCACGACCGCATTGTCGAGCGCGCGGAAATCCCGGACATCCGCAACCTCAAAGCGGCAGCGGTCCCCCACACCGGCCAGCTTGGCATTGGCGTTGGCCAGCGCCACAGCGGCGGGGGCGATGTCATAGCCGACGCCCTCAAAGGCGGCATCCTTGCGGACCTCCTCAAGAGCCTTCTGGCGCTGCTCTGCCCAAATTTCAGCGGGCACAAAGTCGAAATGCTCGGCGGCAAAGCGGCGGCGCAGACCGGGGGCCAGATTCAGTGCCTTCTGCGCGGCCTCAATGACCAGCGTGCCGGAGCCGCAGAACGGGTCCTGCACGAGAGAGTCACGGCGCACACGGCCCAGATCGGCGATGGCGGCGGCCAGCGTCTCCTTGATGGGCGCCAGCGTGGCATTTTTGCGGTAGCCGCGCTTGTGCAGGCCGTCACCGGAGGTGTCGAGATAGATCTCCACCGTATCCTTGCGCAGCGCAAAGCGGATCTTGTACAGCGCACCGTCCTCCGGCAGGGTGCCGACCTTATGGCCGTTCATCAGCCGCTTGACGATGGCTTTTTTTACGATGCTCTGGCAGGCAGGGACGCTGGACAGCTGGCTGGACAGGCTCGAGCCCTTGACCGGGAAGGCCGCGTTGGCGGGGAGCAGCTCCTCCCACGCGATAGCGTAACAGCCGTCAAACAGTTCATCAAAGGTAGTGGCCTTGTAGGTGGCCAGCAGCAGCAACACGCGCTCGGCGGTGCGCAGGTTCAGGTTGGCGGCGGCGATCATATCCGCCCCGCCCTGAAATGCCACACGGCCGTCCGTCACCTGAATATTCTGTGCGCCCAGACGCTTGACCTCAAAGTTCAGCGTGGATTCGGTACCGAAGAAGCAGGGCGCGACCATCGTGTAAAGTGTAGACATAGGTGTCCTTTCTTGTTGATATGCCGTGAATTGTGTAAGGGCGAGCAATGGCTATCCCCTACATTTTGTATTGTAAAATTGCAAAAAGACCCCAGCCCGGCGGCTGACAGCCGTCAGGATAGGGCCGTTCATTGTATGGCTTTCGCGGCCGGTATCAGCCGCGGCGGCGGGAATATCCGCCGCGATGGTTCTCCGTCACGCGCTTGAGATCCGCGATCTTTTCCTCACTGCGGGTCTTGTAGCGGGCCATCATGTCCTCAAAGCTCATATCGCCCTGAGGTGCGGCAGGCTTGGGCTGCCAGACGCGGGGCTTTTCCTCACGCTTGGGGCGCGGGGCCGGGCGACGGTCACTGCCGCCAGCAGCGCGCTCACCGTGCTGCTGGCGCGGGCCGCGCTCCGGCGCGGGCTGGGTGCGCTTGATGGACAATGCGATCTTGCCGTCCGGTGCGATCGAGATCACCTTGACGGAAACCGTCTGCCCATCGCTGAGCACCGTGGAAAGATCCTGCACAAACTCGTAGGAAACCTCGGAGATGTGGACAAGACCGGTCTTGCCCTCCGGCAGAGAAACGAACGCGCCGAACGGCTTGATACCAGTGACCTTGCCCTCGACAATATCCCCAACTTGTAATGCCAAACTATGATACCCCTTTAAATGTAATTTTTATGTCAGGAGGCTGCCGCAAAGCGTCCCCGCTGAAAACGATTTATTTACCGCTGATGTCCACAAAGACGCGCTCGTTGGGCTTGGCGTAGCCCTGCTCCCGGGCGTAGCGCTCGATAATAGCGCTTTCGCCCTGATCCAGCGTTCCGGACAGCTCGGCGTTTTCGGTAAGCTGTGTGCTGAGTTGGTTCTGCACAGACTGCAGCTCCTGCTGCTTGGACGCAATGGACACCTGATACTGCACGAGATTGACGAACAGCGAGCCGCAGACGATCAGAAACACCGGAACGGTGATCCACCACGGCAGGAATCCACGCGGGGACCTCCCCTTGTTTTTGCTCATAGTGGGATGCCCCCTTCCCCAAAAATGCACACACAACCACTTGTAGCTAATTATATAATATGGTCGAAGGTTTTTGCAACTGTTTTTCAGCGGATTTTTGCTTTTTTTCGGACTTTTTTGCCTTTTTGCGCTCTCTGCGGCGGCTGCGGGCGGCGGCAAGGCGCTTTTTGAGGGGCTGGATAACGGTTTTCTCCACCGCATGCAGCGGTGCCAACAGGCAGGCGGCGGCCGCAGCTGCACAGCGGTGTACAGCGGGCTGCACGGTCCAGTGCCAGCAAGCAGCCCCCAGCAGCAGCGCGGCGCTCATATACCAGCGGGCCAGACCGCCCGCACTGGCCCCGGCAGCGAAACCGCAGACCAGCACCGCCGCCGCGGCGAATGCCGCTATATCCCGGAAAAAGCAGCGCAGCGCGCCCTCCCCCAGTGCAAGGCGCACGGCATCCCGCACGCCCGCCAGCAGACAGCCCAGCCCAAGGCACCACAGTACATCCCCCAGCACCGCCCACGGGGCAGGTGACGGGGCCATCTAACGGAAGAGCCTCGCCAGCAGACCGCCGCCGGACTGCTGGTTTTCCGCATACTGCAGGTATTCGATCCTGCCGGAGATCTGCACCTGCCCGCTCTGGGTGGACAGCTCCCCGATCTGCAGTTCCTGCCCGCCGACGGTCAGATTGCCGAGCGGCGTTTCCAGCACAGCGGCGCTTTCATCACAGCTGATGACACGGCTGACGCCGGTCACGGCCAGATGGCGGCGGTCCCGCAGGGCAAGGCCGTGGCTTTGCTGCTGCGGCTGGCCGGCGCGTGGCTCCAGTTTTGTTTCCGGCATGGCGGTCCCTCCCCTGCTTGGTTACAGTGATACTGTATGCGGCAGGCACCGCGTTTAGAACCCCGCGCCGGGCGGTGGGGCATTATTCCTCAATAATCTCAAACATTTCCCGTGCGACATCCTTACCCTTCTGCTCCACATCGGACAGGACGCGGATCTTGACAGGGCGGTTGCCGAAGGTGACCTCGATGATGTCGCCGAGCTTTACGGTATAGCTGGCCTTGGCGGGCTTGCCGTTGACCAGCACGCGGCCCGCGTCCGCGACCTCGTTGGCGAGGGTGCGGCGCTTGATGACACGGCTGACCTTCAGGTATTTATCCAGACGCATAGATGTTTTCCTTTCGATACAAAACCGCCCCGCCGCAGGAGCGCGGCGGGGCGGAGCGGACCATTACTTACTGAACAGAGTCCTTCAGGGCCTTGCCGGCCTTGAAAGCGGGCAGCTTGGAGGCCTCAATGGTGATCTCCTCACCGGTCTGGGGGTTGCGGCCCTTGCGTGCAGGGCGCTCACGGACCTCGAAGGTGCCGAAGCCGACCAGTGCGACCTTGTCGCCCTCCTTCAGGGCGTTGGTGATGGCGTTCAGGGCGCTGTTGACAGCAGCCTCGGCGTCCTTCTTGGTCAGGTTAGCTTCATTCGCAACAGCGGCGATCAGTTCAACTTTCGTCATGGTATTATACCTCCAAAGTGTTATATCAGCAAAAAGCAGCTGCGGAAAGCTCCGTCCCGCTCGGCTCACTTCTTAGCTTTCTGGGTTGTCGGCGTGCGCCGCGGTAAACGCAGCGTTGCATTTCTGCAGGGCCTGTTCCGGGTCGATGCCTGCACTGCGTGCAAGCGCCGCAGCGGCAAACAGCAGCTGGCCCATCGCCTGCTCCGCCCGGGCCTTGTCCGGTGCGGTCTCGACCGCCGCAGCCGCAGCAGTGATTGCTTCGGCTGTTGCCTCTGTCTGCACGCCGCAACGGGCAGCACGCTTCTGCAGCTTAGCGGCACGCATCAGGGCAGGCAGCGCCTTAGGGACGCTTTCGAGCTCGTCTGCGAGGGTCAGACGGCCCTTTTCCTTATTCTTGAGCGAATCCCAATCTTTTATGCTCTCGTCCCCGCCAAAAATATGCGGGTGACGATTGATAAGCTTACGGCAGACACCGTCACACACCTCATCAAAGGTAAAATGACCGGCCTCCCGCTCGATCTGCGCGTGAAAGACCACCTGCATCATCACATCGCCCAGCTCCTCACAGAGAAGCGCGGGGTCGTTCAAATCAATGGCATCCACTGCCTCGTAGGCTTCCTCAAGGAAGTTCATCCGGATCGAGGTGTGGGTCTGTACCTTGTCCCAAGGGCAGCCGCACTCCGGGTCCCGCAGGATTGCAATGATCGCAGCCAGGTCGTCTGCCGTATACTGCTGTTTTTCGGGGTATGCGTTCATAGACCTTCTCCGCGCTCACAGAAATGCAATACGCTACATTTTACACAAATCGGCGGATTTGTCAAGCGTTGGCCGTCCGCCCGGCTGCATTTTTTCGCTGTAGTGTTATTTTTACAGCTGTGCGCCGCAATGGTTGCAGAACAGCGCGTCACCATCGACCTCGGCCTTGCAGACGGGGCAGATCTTGGTCTCGCCGCGCAGCTGGATGGGCTCCTCCTCGATTTCTTCCTCCTGCTCCTGCTCGGGGGCATCCTCGGCGGTGTCAGCGGCCTCCTGTGCCTCGACCTCTGCGCGCTCGTCCTCGGTCATGCCGGCCTTGATCTCCTCAATGGCCTTCTCGACCTCTGCCACGGCGTCGATATACTTTTCGACCAGTGCGGGGTTCTCCTCACCGGCCTTGTGCAGGCTGTAGACCAGAGCGCCCAGCTGGCGCTGTGCCTTGGACAGTCGTGCCTGCTGGTTCAGAAGATCCAGCTTGTTTTTGCCCTTGTCTGCCAGATCCTGCGCCGTCTTTTTAGCGGAATCCACCAACTGCAGGCCCTGCTCCTTCAGCATCTCAATATCCAGTTCAAACATAGTCAAGCACCTCTTTCTTCTTGCCTGAACACGGCATCTGCGCCGTGCGATTTAGGTCTATTATAGCCTATTGCGGCGCGGTTTGCAACGCGCAAATGTATATTTTCCGTGAATTGTACGGCATTATTTACCAATAAACTCCCGCAGCAGACTGTTTTGGGGCACAAGCTCGGTGCCCAGCGCCGGAAATGCGTCAAACTTTGCGCGCAGCGCCTCCAGCTGGCGGGCCTGCACGGGGGTCAGCTCCGGGTCGGCAGGCATCGCGTCCAGCACGGTGCGCCACAGGCAGACCTCATAGGTATGGGTCGTGTCCAGCAGCAGGTTGGCGCGCGGCTTGTAGGGCTTGATGAACCGTTCCTCTCCCGCGCAGACATGGCCCCACAGCCCCAGCGTAAAGGCGGCCCCATGCCCGCGGAACAGATAATCCCGCACGATGCGCCGCGCCAGCCGGATATCCCGGGTGGCCAGGCAGCAGGCATCGCTGCTGTCGGCGTATTCCTCCCGCAGGCCTGCATACAGGCAGAGGGCGGCCCCGGCGGGCAGTTCCTCGGTCAGGGCCGGGTTCAGGGCGTGCAGACCCTCGATGATAACCACCCCGCCCCGGGCATCAATATGGCGGGTGCCGCTGGGCTGCTGAAGCGTAAAGTCAAAGACCGGCGCTTCACAGATGCCGGTTTTGTACAGCTCCTTCAGGCAGAGATGCAGCCGCTCCAGATCCAGTGACTCAAGGCTCTCATAATCATCGCTGCCATCGGGATTTTTGGGGTATTTCCCTTCCCCGATATAAAAATCATCCAGACTGACGACCTGACTGCTGTGGCCGCGCGCCGCGATGGCCCCGGCGATCTTATGGGCCGAGGTCGTCTTGCCCGCAGCGGACGGACCGGTCAGCATGACGATGCGCTGGCCTGCCGCCAGCACCTCATCGGCGATGCTCTCGATCTGGTCGTGATAATGCTGCTCACTCAGGGCCGCCAGTTCCTGCGGGCTGCGCGCGGCCAGCGCCACAAGGTCACGACTGATGAAGCGTTTGCGATGTGTAACGTGCATAGAAATCCTCCACGGCCTTTTTGCGGTCAAGAAGCTCCGCAAAGCGGTCGATGTACTCAGTGGGATATTTGAAGTTGAAGATGCGCTCGATCTTGCCGCGGCGCTGCCCCGGAATGACAAGCTTGGTGGACCCGCCCGCACCGGCCGAAAGAATGGTGTGGACCTCCTCCATAATATAGATATTATACAGACACTCAAAACCCGGCTTGGCCCAGCCGATATTTTCCAGATTCTGCAGTGTGCCCTTCTGGCGGTACATATAGTAGGGTCGGTAGCCGGCATCGGCCAGCATACGGCAGCTGTCAAGCATGGCGGCAACATCGGCATAGTCGGCAGCGCGATGCTCGACCACAATGTTGGACGCCCGCTTGAGGGTCAGCGTGTGGACCGTGATGTTCTCCGGCGCAAGCGCGATGGCCTGCCGCAGGCTGGCTGCAAAGCCCTCGACCGTGTCCCCCGGCAGGCCCGCGATCAGGTCCATATTGATGTTGGTATGCCCTGCAGCGCGCGCGGCCGCGAAGCAGTCGATAATATCCTGCGCCGTGTGGCGGCGGCCGATGTTGCCCAGCACCGCATCGGAGAAGGTCTGCGGGTTGATCGAGATGCGGGTGGCGCCGTACTGCTTGATGATGCGCAGCTTTTCGGCATCGGTGCAGTCGGGGCGGCCCGCCTCCACCGTGTATTCCTCCAGCTGTGCCAGATCAAAGGTGCGGGCAATATGGGACATAAGCTGCGCAAGCTGGGCAGCCGACAGGCTGGTGGGCGTGCCGCCGCCGATATAGAAGGTGCGGATACGCAGCCCGGCGCGGTCGGCGGTCTGGCGGATGGCGGTCAGCTCCTCACAAAGCTTATCAACATAGGGCTGCACAAGCGCGCGGGTGGCTTTATCCCCCACCGTGCGGGAGACAAAGCTGCAGTAGCTGCACCGGGTCGGGCAGAACGGGATGCCCGCGTAGACGCTGCAGTCCATCGGGTCGGCGGCGTCCAGAACCGGTTTTTGCAGGTCGGCGATACCGAGCGCGAGGGCGAACTTTTCCGGTGCGCAGCCAAAGTGGTCAAGGAAGCGCGCGCGTATCTCGTCCTCCCCCGCACCGGCTGCGCGCATGTCGTGAATGATGCGCACCGGCCGCACACCGGTCATCATGCCCCATGGCGGCGTGATGCCGGTCGCTTGGCAGAGCATACCGTACAGCAGCCGGCACAGGGCGTACTCCGCATCTTCGCCCTGCGGGCGCAGGGCGGTTTTCCACTGCAGCCTTCCGTTGAGGCGCAGCAGGGCCAGATCGGTGCAGTGGTGGCCCTGCGCCAGCACAAAATCACCCTCCTGCGGTAGATTTTCTGACTTTTCCGCGCTGGGAAAAAACAGCCGCGCGGTATGCTCGGCTTCATAGCCCGCTGCGGGGCCGCGTAAAATGATCTGCATCAAAACCATGCCTCATTCATATAGGGGTTGGAGCGGCGCTCCTGCCCAAGGGTGGTAAAATCCTCATGCCCGGGCAGGACTTTTGTTTCATCGGGCAGGGGCAGCGCCGCCAGCAGAGAGAGGCTCTGCTGCATCTGGCGCATGCTGCCGCCGGGGAAATCCGTGCGCCCGCAGGAGCCGGCAAACAGCGTGTCCCCGCTGAACAGCACCCCATCACACCACAGGCAGACGCCACCCGGCGTGTGGCCGGGGGTGTGGTAGATCTTAAAGGTCAGCTCATCGATCGTAAGCTCGTCACCAGCCGGCCATGTGTCCGTGATGGCATCGGGCGTCAGGGGCAGCAGCTGGCTGCCCGCCGCATCGGCCGGGTCCATATAGACCTTGCAGCCGGTTGCTTTTTTGAGGGCTGCCACCGCCCCCACATGGTCGTAGTGACCGTGGGTCAGCAGGATATGGCTCAGCTCCGCGCCCGCCTTCTCCAGCGCCTTCTGGTAGGTGGCAGGCTCGGCCGCGGCGTCGATGATGATGCCGTGCTTGGCGTTCGTGATAATTAAAAAGGTATTCGTGTACAGCGGCGGAACGCCGTGGATATGCTGGATGTTCATTGCGTCCTCCCTTGAATTTTGCTTACTTTTTCCACTCGTCGGTATCGATCACGATGGTCACCGGGCCATCGTTCACAAGGTCGATCTGCATGTCTGCGCCGAATTCGCCGTGCTTGACCTCCTGCAGACCCTGACGGTCCATCTCATCGAGGAATTTTTCATAGCACGGCACCGCCAACTCCCCCTTGGCGGCATGGCTGAAGCTTGGGCGCTTGCCCCTGGCCGTATCACCGTACAGTGTGAAGTTCGACACCACCAGCGCTGAATAGCCCAGCTCGACCGCGCTGCGGTTCAGCTTGCCGTCCTCATCCTCAAAAATGCGCAGATTCGCGCATTTGTCGGCCAGTTTCGGCACAATATCAATCTCATCGGTTTCACGCACGCCCAGCAGAATGACCAGACCCGGGCCGATGGCGCGCGGCTCGCCGCCGTTGACCGTAACGCTTGCGCGGGTTACGCGCTGAATGATTGCTCGCATAGGGTGCTCCTTCCATGTAAGGCTTCCCCCTTGGGGGAAGCTGGCGCCGTAGGCGACTGATGAGGGGCGGCGCTGCGGCAGCTACCCATTCACGGGTTATCGCGGAAAGCTTACCCCTCATCCGCCCCTTCGGGGCACCTTCCCCCCTCAGGGGAAGGCCTTCAAACTCAGTTCCTCGTCACGCTGACGACATCCTTGATCTTTTTCAGGCGGGCCACAACGCTGTTGAGATGCTCGGTGTTGGTAATGCCCACCGTAACACTCATCCGGGCACGCCCCTGCTCGGCGGCGCGCGCCGTCAGCGAGTAGATGGGCACACGCATATCGCCCAGCGCCAGCGCCACATCCGAGACAAGGTTCGGGCGGTCCATACAGACGATATCGAGCGTTGCCTTATAGCTTTCGCGTGCCTCGTCATCCCAGTAGGCGCGGACCCAGCGGTCGATATTTTCGGGGTGGCGCATGCTCTCGCGGGCGTTGGCGCAGTCCCGCTTATGGATGGAGACACCAAACCCGCGGGTGACAAAGCCGATGATCTCATCGCCGGGCAGCGGTGAGCAGCACTTGGCGAACTTGATGGGGCAGTTGTCGATGCCCTCCACCACGACGCCCTCGGAGGAGTGCATCCGCTTGAGCTCGACCGTGACCGGCCGCGGCTCGGTGGCCTGCAGCTTGGTGTACTCCTCCTTCAGCTTGGGCAGCATGCGGGAGAGCTGCAGCCCGCCGTAGCCGATGGCGGCGTACATCTCCTCCACACTGTTGCAGCGGTTGCGGCGGGCCAGCGCCTCCATAAAAACGGGGCGCTGCTCATCGCTCAGCGTCATGAGGTTGCGGCGCATCTCGCGCTCAAGCGCATCGCGCCCCTCTTGAAGATTTTCCTCCCGCCGCTCCTTTTTAAACCAGTTGCGGATCTTATTTTTAGCCTCGCTCGTCTTGACGATGTTGAGCCAGTCACGGCTGGGGCCGCGGTTTTCAGGGCCGGTGATGATCTCGATGATCTCACCGGTCTGGACCTTGTGGTCGATCGGCACGATGCGGTTGTTGACCTTTGCGCCGATCATGCGGTTGCCGACAGCCGAATGGATGGCGTAGGCAAAGTCGATGGTCGTGGCACCGGCCGGCAGGTTAATGACATCGCCGCGCGGGGTAAAGGCAAATACCTCCTCCGGCAGCAGGTCGCTCTTGATGTCGCTGAGCAGGTCGGTGGCATCAGCACTCGAGCGCTGGCTTTCCAAAAGCTGGCGCACCCACGCCAGCCGCTCATCCAGCTTGTCGCCGCTGCCGGTGATGCCGGCCTTGTACTTCCAGTGGGCGGCGATGCCATACTCCGCCATGCGGTCCATATCCCAAGTGCGGATCTGCACCTCAAACGGGATGGCCTCGCGGCCGATGACCGTTGTATGCAGGGACTGGTAGCCGTTGGGCTTCGGGGTCGAGATGTAATCCTTAAAGCGGTTCGGCAGCGGATGGTACATATCGTGGATCAGACCCAGCGCCGTGTAGCACTCGGGGACATTGTCCAGAATGATGCGGACGGCGTAGATGTCGTAGATTTCCTCAAAGTCCTTGTTCTGCATATACATCTTGCGGTAGATGCCGTAGATGCTCTTGACACGGTGGCGGATGGTGGCCTTCTGGATGCCGTTTTCCGCCAGATGCTTGGCGATGGTATGGCAGACCTGATGCAGAAACTCATCCCCGTGCTTGTTCAGCAGGTCACGGATCGTCTCATAGCCGACCGGGTCCAGATAGTGCAGGCTGCGGTCCTCCAGCTCCTCCTTGATGTTGGAGATGCCGAGGCGGTGGGCAATGGGCGCATAGACCTCCATCGTTTCAAGGGCCTTGTCGCGGCGCTTCTGCTCCGGCCAGGCATCGCCGGTGCGCATATTGTGCAGCCGATCGCAAAGCTTGATGATCATGACGCGGACATCCTGACTCATCGCCAGCAGCATCTTGCGCAGGTTCTCAGCCTGACGGTCCTCAACATTGGAGAACTTGATCTGGGTCAGCTTGGTAACGCCGTCAACAAGCAGCGCGACCTCCGGGCCGAACTTCTGCCGGATTTCCGTTACCGATACGGGGGTATCCTCCGCCACATCGTGCATCAGGGCTGCAGCAATGCTCTCGCTGTCCATACCCAGCTCCACAAGGATCTGCGCCACGGAAAGCGGATGACAGATATACGGCTCGCCGCTGCGGCGGCGCTGCTCACCATGCGCCTTGGCGGCCAGCTCATAAGCGCGGTCGATCATCTCAAAATCATACGGACGGCCGCTGTCGATCATGCTTGCCTTCAGGTCATCATAGGTGATGGGCATTTTTACTTCCTGCACGGTTGTGTTTTCCATGGTCCATTCCCCTCTTCATTTTTATAAAATCGCACAGCCCTTTGTAGGGGTCGATGCCCGGCATCAACCGGGGAACATCGCCGTTGCTGCCACGCTCTGCGGGCGGATGCGGGCATCCGCCCCTGCAATCCCGGATAAAACCGTGTTTTATCCTTGTTTCGCCATGGTCGCCAAACGCTGCAGCACCGGTGCGCTGGCCAGATCCTGCTTAGCAGTCACAGCCACAGGCAGCCAGCGGCCGTCCTGCTCCTCAATCAGGCCCAGCTCCTGCAGCGCGGTCAGGCTGGCCAGCATACGGCCGGTGTTCTGCACGCCCTGCGCCGCAAACACCGGCTGCAGGTCCGCTGCAGCTACCTGACCCATGCGGATGCGGCGGTAGAGTGCCACGGTGTCGGCACGGTCCGGCAGCAGCACAGCGGCACGGTCGGCAGGCAGGGTGCCGCCGGTGCGGAATGCTTCAAACCATGCGGCCTGCTCGCTGGGCGTATTGCCCAGCCCGGCGGGGCGGATGGCCTTGAGGTGCGCCGACACCATCGGCCCGCTGCGCCCATTGAAGATCGACACCTCGAGGGCAGCCTCGACCTCGCTGCCCACCGGGTAGGCAAACGCCTGTGGTGCAACGCCGAAGGTCGATGCAAACAGGGTATCGCTGCCCTGCCGCAGCCGCAGACGGGTGTGCCGCCCCTCACTGCCCATCGGCCAGATGCCGTCCACAAAGGCGTGCTGCACCAGCAGCACCGGTGTGGGGTTTTCGCGGCCAAAGGGGGCCAGACGGCCAAGCTCCTGTACATTGTCAAGGCTCAACTCCCCCAGCGTAACGGCGGCATCAAGCTGCAGGCTGACGGCCTCGGGCTGTGCGGCGTGGTCTGCGGCCCATGCATTGATGGCCTGGCGGAAGGCGGGCAGGTTGTCCTCCTCAATTTCGACACCGGCTGCTGCCGCATGGCCGCCGAAACGGGTCAGATACTGTGCGCACCCTGCCAGCGCGCTGTGCAGATCAAACGGGTCAGGGGCGCGGCCGCTGCCGCGTCCCTCGCCCTCATGCATCGAAATAACGATGACCGGGCGGCCGAACCGCTCCATAAGGCGCGCGGCCACGATGCCGATGACACCGGGGTGCCAGTCCTCACCGCTGACGACAAGCACCCGGTCCCGGGTGCGGGCGGGGTCCTTTTCCAGCGTCTCCGATGCAGCGGCAAATACCTGCTGCTCGGTTTGCTGACGCTCGGTGTTGATCTCTGCCAGACGGTCCGCAATGCCGGTTGCCTGCTCCTCGTCCCCGCAGAGCAGCAGCTTGAGCGCCACGGCAGCATTATCCATGCGGCCCGCCGCGTTCAGGCGCGGGGCCAGACTGTAGCTTACCGTATCCGCCGTGACCGGCTTTCCGGCACAGCCGGCGCTTTCCAGCAGGGCGTGCAGGCCGGGGCGCATCGTATCCTGCAGAAGATCCAGCCCCTCCCGGACGATGGTGCGGTTTTCCCCCACCAACGGCATGACATCGGCTACCGTGCCGAGTGCGGCAAGCTCGCCGTACATCTCCAAAAGTTCGGCAGGGTCGCAGCCCTCCAGCGCGGCGCAGAGCTTAAAGGCAACGCCCGCACCGCACAGATCCTTAAACGGGCTTTCATCGTCAGCCCGCTTGGGGTCCACCACGGCAACGGCATCGGGCAGCGTATCGCCCGGCAGATGGTGGTCAGTGATGATAAGGTCCAGCCCCAGTTCTCTGGCGCAGGCAGCCTCCTCCACGGCAGAGATGCCGTTGTCCACCGTCACGACCAGCTTGAAGCCCTTCTGTGCCAGCGATTCAAGCGCAGCGCGGGTCAGGCCGTAGCCGGAGCCGCGCGTGGGCAGCTTGCAGCGCACATGCGCCCCCTGACTGGTGAGACATTCGTACAAAATAGCCGTTGCCGAAATACCGTCCACATCATAGTCACCGTAGATGACCATGAGCTCCTCGTTTTCAACAGCCTGTTCGATGCGGGCGACTGCTTTGTCCATATCCTTGAGCAGAAACGGATCACTGAGCCCCTCGCCCTGCCCCAGCATTGCCTGCGCAGCGGCGGGCTCAGTACAGCCGCGGGCGGCCAGCACCCGGCGCAGCAGTACACCGCACCCGGCACCCGCCAGCGAGGTTTCGGCGGCGGGATCGCCCTTTTTCAGTTGCCACGCAGGGTAATTCATACAGTTTAGCTCCTTGTGTTAAAATCAGATTCAAAATCATGGGTCAGGCCGTCCTGCCGCAGCATCGTTTCGAGCGTGTCGATCTCGGTCGAGACATCCATGCTCACATCCTGCAGCAGCGTATCATACAGCTTTGCATATGCCTGATTCAGCGTATGCAAAATGCCGGTGATGTCGCGGCGTATCTCAGCGGCATTGGCAGTGTCCGTATCGCCAAGACCCTGCGCTGTATCGAGCAGCTTGCGGGTCGTAGGCAGGTAATATTCGCGGAAGCGGCGCACCCGGCCAAGCTGCTCGGGGTGGTTATGCACAAAGCCAAGAATCGATGCGCAGATCTTGCGCATCTGCACCAATTCTTCATCGGCATCGCTGCCCAGTCTGCCGCAGCAAGCCTTTAAATAGTTCAGAAAATCCACGCCCTCGCGCTGGAACCGCTCAGCCTCAGTCAACGGCGCAGCCGATGCCGGCTGCGGTGCGGCGGCGGGTTCCGGTGCGGACGGCAGGAGCGAATCATCCAGATAGAGGGTGCTGTAATCATCGGAAATGGCGGCGTTAGGAAGATCCCCGTTCGCCACAGCCTTTGCAACGGTTTCATAGGCATTTTCCTGCTTGATCTGCGCCTTGCGGGCCAGCGCGGGCAGGTCGCAGGTCCAGTCATTGGCCGCGCGCAGCAGCTTGCGCAGGCGGCTGAAATAGGTCAGCTTTTTCATGCCCACGATGGCCATAAAGAGGAAGCCGAGCGTTGCGGGGGTAAACACGGCCGTCAGAATCGGCAGGGCTATAAAATCCTGTTGGGAAAGCCCCAGCGGCCCTGCGCCGACCGCCGTCAGGATGCCCAGCACAAGCGCCGTGATGCCAAAGCAGCCTGTAAAGGTCCAGCCGACCGCCGTCAGCGCAACGCCGACAGACTGGCCGCCGTTTTTCCACTTGCGCTCCAGACGGCGCTTCCACGCGGAGAAGCTGTCCGGTTGTTTCACGCCCATAGCATCGCCCGCCTGCTCCAGCGCATCGGCAATGCTGCCCAACACGGAGGAGCCGATCCTGCTGCCCATCTCGACCGCATTGTCGATCACATCGCCAAGGTCGTAGTTATATTCGTAATTGTGTTTGTTGTCTGGCATGGTTTGTCCCATCTGTTTGTTTTTATCGTCTGCTGCCGTGCGGCGGTCAGAGGACTGACCGCCCTACATCTGCGCCCCACGGTAGGGCCGGCCAGTCCCCTGGCCGCCGTCTCAGGTCATTCTGCAGGTGCCCAATTCTTCATCAGCTCGGCGGCGCAGCGCACACCGTCCACGGCAGCGGTCATGATGCCGCCTGCATAACCAGCACCCTCACCGCAGGGGTAAAGGCCGCTCAGGCCGGTACACCGCAGGTCCTCTTTGCCGCGTTCAAGGCGCACCGGGCTGCTGGTGCGGGTCTCAAGGCCCGTCAGCACGGTATCGGGGGCGCGGTAGGCTGCCAGCTTTCGGCCAAAGGCCGTCAGACCCTCGCGCAGGGCGCCGCTCAACTCTGTGGGGAGCAGGCTGCCCAGATCGCAGGGCGTCACGCCCCGGGGGTAGGTCGGCTCCACACGGTCCAGCGCCAACGCGCTGCCCCCTGCCAAAAAGCTGCCGACCGTCTGCGCCGGGGCGCGGTATTCCCCGCCGCCCGCGCGGTAAGCGGCCTGCTCAAGCTGACGCTGGAACGCCACCGCCTTAACCGGGTCGTTGTCAAAGTCACTGCCGTCCACGCTGACGACCACCGCCGCATTGGCGTTTTTGCCGTCGCGGGCGTGCAGGCTCATACCGTTGGTGACAACGCCGCCCTCCTCACTGGCGGCGGCGCAGACCGTGCCGCCCGGGCACATGCAAAAAGTATAGACGCAGCGCCCGCCGCTGACATGCTGGCTGAGCTGGTACTCGCCCTTCGGCAGCGCCGGGTGCCCTGCCGCACCGTGGTACAGGCTTTTGTCGATCTCCGTCTGCAGATGCTCGGCGCGGAAGCCGACCGAGAAGGGCTTGCAGGCAAGCGGCAGGCCCAGCTCATGCAGCATGGCAAAGGTATCCCGGGCGCTGTGCCCCACGGCAAGGATAAGCTGCTCACAGGCAACGCCGCCTGCCGTGGTGTCAATGCCGGTCAAGGCACCGTTTCGGATCTGCAGGCCGGTCAGCGCCGTATTGAACCGCACCTCCCCGCCCAGAGACTCTATCTCCCCACGGATGCTGCGAATCACATCCCGCAGAAGGTCGGTGCCGACATGCGGCTTCTGCCGCCATGCAATATCTGCCGGCGCGCCATGGTCGAGGAAAGCCCCCGTCACAAAGGCGCACAGCGGGTCGCCGACACGGGTGGTCAGCTTGCCGTCCGAGAAGGTCCCCGCGCCGCCCTCGCCAAACTGGATGTTGGCATTCGGATTCAGCTCGCCGGTCTTTTCAAAATGGCTGACCGCGCGGATACGCTCATCAAGGGCGGGGCCACGCTCCAGCACCAGCGGGCGGTAGCCGCTGCGGGCCAGCAGCAGCGCAGCAAAGAGGCCCGCCGGGCCAAGGCCCACGACCACCGGGCGGTGTGCCAGCGGCCTTTTGCCCCGGGGAAAGTCAAAGGCAGGCGGCTGTGTGAAACAGACGCAGGGCGAGGCCCCGGCCAGCGCCGATTCCTCACCCTCGTCCTTGAGTGTGACTGCGATGGTGTAGACAAGCACCGGCACACCGCGCCGGGCGTCCACGCTGAGCTTTGCCACACCGCAGTGCGCCGCCTTGCGGGCGGGCACGCGGAGAATGGCCAAAGCCTTGGCCGCCGCCTCGGCGTCCGGGTCGGGGCAGGTCAGCGGCAGGCGGATATTGCGGACTAGAAGCATAGATGTTTTTTCCCTTGCTGTGGCGGCTGCAGGGGCGGAGGCTTGCATCGACCCCTGCAGAGCAGTATTGGTTATTTCGATGTGACCTCGCACTGGACGGTATAGCTGCCGGTGGCAAAGATGCGGGTCGCGGACGGGATCTGGATGCTGACGGCAATCGTCTGCTGGCCCACTGTCAGGTTCAGGCTCTGGCAGTCGATCTGCGCCACAATGCTGTCGGCGTTCAGCTTTTCGATCTCCTCTGCCGGGCCGTAGAGCGTGACGCCGCTGACAAGGCTGGAGAGTATCTGCAGCTCATAGTTGCTGGGCACATTGATGGCGTGGATGTTCGATACATTCAGCTTTGTGGAGCCCATCTCGGAGGTGTCAAAGTCCAGCGTCACATTGGTCACACCGTCCAGCGAAACGATGCCGGCCGGCAGCTCGATCAGACGCTGGTAGTCGCGGCCCGGCTCAAACTCGCGGGCAAGATCAAAATCGGTGACAGTCAGAGCTTCCAGCGTACTGATGGTGCGGGCCGGGCCTGCCACGCGCAGCGTCTGCTGACTGAGCGAATAGTGCAGGCTTTCCACATCAAAGCCGTTCGGCGTGCCGATGAAATCCACCTTGAGCGGCAGCTCCCGCACCTGATAAACGGTCAGCGTCACATTGGCGGAGTCGCTCTCCATCGAGGTGTACTGCGGCGTAAAGACATTGCCGACCTCATCCCGCAGCTGCAGGGTTGCGGGCACGGTCGTGGTATCGGCCAGCTCGCCGTCGATCTGCACAGGGGCCACGATGCTGGACACCTGATCCAGTTCGCTCGTGGGGCCGCGCAATGTGATCTCGGCGGGCACGGCGGTGGTCTTATTGAGCATATAGCCGTTGGAGATCGGCACGGCGGAGGCATCCACCGTGACCGGGATGGTCTTTTCGCTCACCTCGTCAAAGACGACATCAATGGTATCGGGGCTTTCGACCGTACACTCGATGTCCCCGGGGAAGTCGGTCGTGTTGGTCACGCGGGCCTGCAGGCGCAGCGTCACCTTGCCCGGGCCGCTGACGCCGGCATAACTGGGATAGACCATGATGTCGGAGTTCTGGATGTTGCCGATGATCGTGCCGTTGCCCTCGACCTTGACGGTAACGCCCTCGATGTCAGGCTTTTCCACGATGTCCAGCCCCTGAGAGGTGTAGGCGGAGGCGCCGCTGGTGTAGTTGATGGGCACCTTGGTCACGGTCTTGGAGCCTTGGGGGTCGATGTAGACCGTCACAATGGTCCATGTCGCAAAGCCCATGATGAGCGCCAGCACCATCATAAAAACCGAGTTGTTCCAGAAGGTGCGCGGTCCCTTGGGCACTGCCCCCATCGGCCCCGGGGCGGCGGGCTTATTCGGGCTTGGCATGGTTCAGTGCACCTCCCTTGCGCAGCAGCTTTTGCAGCGGCGAGGCTTTTTCGGCCTCGGCCTCCTCAGGGGGAACGATCTCCTCCTGCAGCAGATTGAACAGGTTCTGACGGTCCAGACGGCGTATCAGAACGCCGTTTTTGGCCATTGAGATAATGCCGGTTTCCTCACTGACAATGACAACGATGGCATCGGAGTTCTCACTCATGCCAAGGCCGGCGCGGTGGCGGGTGCCCATATCCTTGCCCATCTCGAGGTTGTTGGACAGCGGCAGCACGCAGCCGGCCGCAACGATCACACCGTCCCGAATCACAACAGCACCGTCATGCAGGGGCGTACCCTCATAGAAGATCGTTCCCAGCATTTCGGGGATCACATCGGCGTGCATCGGCGTGCCGGTGCGGATGATCTCGTCCAGATTGTTGTTGCGCTCAAGCACCATCAGGGCACCCGTGCGGGTGTCCGAAAGCTGTTCTGCCGCATCGCAGATCGCAACGACAGCGCTCTGCCATGCACCGCGCAGCGAGGGGTCGCTGCGCCGATTGCCGAGCATCAGGTTAGCCCACATCGTGCTTTGGCCCATCCGCTCCAGCGTGCGGCGCAGCTCCGGCTGGAAGATGACCACCGCAGCCATAAAGCCGATGGTGATGACATTGTTCAGCGCCCATGTGACGGTCTTGAGGTTCAGCATAACCGCCAGACCGTAGAACACCAGAATCAGAAGGATGCCCTTGACAAGCTGGCCCGCACGGGATTTGCGGGCAAACTGCAAAAGCTGGTAAAACACAAACGATATGATCAGGATGTCCAGCGTATCGGACAGCGGGTCAAAGGTGCGCAAACTGCTTAAAATAGCGTTGAGCGTCTGGTTGGGCAGCATGGTTGCCGCGTCCCCCTTTCCGGGTCAGGATGATGGTTTCACTCGATCAGTGCAACGGCGTGGGCGGAAATGCCAAGGCCCTCGCCGGTAAAGCCGAGATGCTCCTCGGTCGTAGCCTTGACGCTGACGGCGTCCACCGGCAGACCGAAGGCATCGGCAATCTTCTCGCGCATTGCGGGGATGTGGGGGGCCAGCTTCGGGCGCTGGCAAAGGATCGTTGCATCAATGTTGCCGACCTTATAGCCGTGGGCGGCGATGATCTTTGCCACCTCGCGGGTCAGCTGCAGCGAGTCTGCGCCCTTGTAGGCGGGGTCATTGTCGGGGAAATGCTGACCGATGTCCCCCAGCGCCGCCGCACCCAGCACGGCATCCATGACCGCGTGCAGCAGTACATCGGCATCGGAATGGCCCAGCAGGCCCTTTTCAAACGGGATCTCAACGCCGCCCAGAATGAGCTTGCGATCCTCCACTAAGCGGTGAACATCATATCCGTGGCCAATGCGCATGGTTTTCTCCTTTTGTAGATCCTCTTTGGTGGTAATCTTGTAGTTGGCGTAATCGCCCTTAGTCAGGGTGACGGGCAGGCCCGCCAGCTCAAACAGGCTGCAATCATCGGTGACAAGGCTTGCCTTTTCGCCGGTAACTGCCGACAGCGCCTGCAGATACAGGCTGCGGCGGAAGCACTGCGGCGTCTGCACGGCATAGAGCGATGCGCGGTCGGGCGTTGCGGCTACACGGCCTGCCCCGTCCGCGATCTTGATGGTATCCTTGACAGGCACGGCGGGTGCCGCCGCGCCGTCCGCTGCCGCAGCCGCCAAAGCGGCATTGATGACCGCCTCGCTGACGAAGGGGCGGGCAGCATCATGGATGGCAACCAACTCCCCCTCTGCCGCAGCAAGGCCGCTGCGCACACTGTCGGCGCGGGTCGCACCGCCCTGCACGACCGTGCAGGGCTTTGTGCAGCGGGCCGCAATGGCCTCACACTCCGTCCGGTTGCCGCCGCAGACCAGCACAAGCCCGGTGACTGCCGGATGCGCCGCCAAGGCGTCGCAGCTTGTCTGCAAAACGGTGCGGCCGTCCGGCAGGCGGAAGCTGAGCTTGTCAAATCCCATCCGGCGGGACGCCCCCGCAGCCACCACAATGGCGGTCACGGCAGGCAGATTCATTTCTTTCATGGGCACACTGCCCCCTTTACCTATGTATAATAAATATTATACAGGGTTATACCAAAAAAATCCACTAAAATCCAGATGATTTTTTGTGGGAAATGAAAAAATTCCCGCCGCCGCGGAGCGTCCGCGAAGGCCGACAGATAGCCGCTGCAAACCCGCCTTGCGAAACGCCGGCGCTTGCGGTATAATAGTTTCATCTTAGTACAGGAGGGGCACACGATGACTGCCAACGCCGCCGATTTTGCCGGGTCCGGATGCGGACGCCGCTATGAAAAAGAACTCGAGACCCACTTCCGCGATTGCCTGCTGTTCTATCTGGACGGGCGCATCCGCTTTGAGCGGTACTGCTACGGCGAGGCTGCCTGCCTTGTGTTCAGCGTGTGGGCCCATGGCTTTGACGCAGACGGCAATATTCTGTGGGACCGGGAGCCGGAATTTGACAGCCAGCGCGCCGCCATTCCCCGCTGCCTGACCGATATACAGGAGGACGGCAGCGCCCTGCAGTTTGACGGTGCCTTTAAGCGGTATGTGAAAACCGAGGAATTTGACGCGGACAAGCCGAACGGCTACGGAAAATTCAAGGTGTTCTGGCTGAAGCGAAGAAAGCAATAACAAAAAACGGTTCCTGCGGCGCACAAAAACGCGGCAGGAACCGTTTTGTTTGCACAGGGGGGATTCAGCCCTCTCCTATGGCTATAAATCAGAACCGCTCTACCCCATCGCTGGTCACCCTTGCGTAGATCAGCGGCGGGAGAACCGGCTTTTCATCGCGGATTACCAGACCGCCGCGGTACATCTCCTCAGCGGGGGCAAACAGAGCCTCATCATCGGCGTAGAGGGTGCAGATGCTCTCCCCTGCGCTGACATGATCGCCCAGCTTTTTGTGCATCGTAATGCCTGCGGCAAAGTCGATGCTGTCCTCCTTCTTGATACGGCCTGCGCCCAGCAGGACGCTGGCATTGCCGATGCGCTCGACATCGTTTTTGTAAATGTATCCATCGGCGGGGGCGGTCAGCTCATAGCTGAATTTCGCCTTGCGGAATTTGTCTGCATCCCGCAGCACGCTGATGTCACCACCCTGCGCGGCAAACATCTGGCAGCATTTTTCAAAGGCGGAGCCATCGGCGATAACACTCTCAGCCAGCTTACGGCAGGCGGGCATATCGCCCTTGCCGGCCAGCACCAGCATATTGCCGGCCAGCTGCAGGCATACCTCGGTCAGGTCAGCCGGGCCCCTGCCCTGCAGGACGGCCATGCTCTCCGCTACTTCAAGCGAGTTGCCGATATTTCTGCCCAGCGGCTTGTCCATATCGGTGATCAGCGCGGCAACCTTGCGGCCGTGCGCCGTGCCGATCGCAACCATCTGGCGCGCCAGCTCAAGGGCGCTGTCCAGATCCTTCATGAAGGCGCCGTCCCCCATCGTCACATCAAGCAAAATGGCGTCTGAACCGGCCGCGAGCTTTTTGGACATGATGGAGGATGCAATCAGCGGGATACAGCCGACCGTGGCGGTCACATCGCGCAGGGCGTAGATCTTTTTGTCAGCCGCAGCGATCTTGCCGCTCTGTCCGATGACCGAAATACCGATCTCATTGACCTGCTTGAAAAACTCCTCCTGCGTCAGGCTGGTGCGGGTGCCGGGCACAGCCTCCATCTTGTCGATGGTGCCGCCGGTGTGGCCCAGCCCGCGCCCGCTCATCTTGGCGATCTTGACGCCGCAGGCCGCCACGATGGGCGCAATGACGAGCGTAGTCTTGTCCCCCACGCCGCCGGTGGAGTGCTTGTCCGCCTTGATGCCCGCGATGGCGGACAGATCGACCATATCGCCGGAGCGGGCCATAACATCAGTCAGCACTGCGGTCTCCTCATCGGTCATGCCGCGCAGATAGATAGCCATGAGCAGCGCCGACATCTGGTAGTCGGGCACATCCCCGGCCACATAGCCGTTGACCGCAAAGGAAAGCTCCTCACGGTTCAGCGTGCCGCCATCGCGTTTTTTGGCAATAATATCATACATTCGCATAAGCTTGTCTCCTTCAAAAAAAGCACAGGCCGCCCGGCTGTAGGCGTCGGGCGGCCTGTGTATCGTTTGTATCAGCGGCTGCCCTTATCGTAGGGGATACCCTCGGCCTTGGGGGCCTGAGAGTTTTTGGAGGTAAAGATCAGCACGATCATCGTGACGATATACGGCAGCATCTGGTAGAAGTTGGAGATCTCCTTGACACCCTCAAACTTCGGCAGGAAGGACAGCGACGAAGAGTACGCCGCAATGACCTTGAACAGTGCGAAGAAGAGCGACGAGGCCAGAATCGGGAATGGTTTCCAGTTGCCGAAGATCATGACAGCCAGCGCAAGGAAGCCGTAGCCGCCGACATCGGAGTTGAAGCCGGAGCCGGCCGCCACCGTGTAGGCCAGACCGCCGACACCGCCGAGGAAGCCGGAGATCAGCACACCGGCGTAGCGCATCCTGTAGACGTTGATGCCCACAGAATCCGCCGCCTGAGGATGCTCGCCGCAGGCGCGCAGACGCAGGCCGAAGCGGGTCTTGTACATCACAATATAGGCTGCGATGAACAGAACGATGGCAACCGGGGTCGTCAGGTAGAAATACTTGAAGATGAGGTTATTCCAGAAGCTGGGGCCGTCCACCGGGGCGAGGCCGAAAGTATCGCGGGTGATGCGCACCCAGCTGGGGATCGAGATGGTGGTCAGGCCCTGGCCCTGCACGGCCCATGTCATAACGACCGCAAAGGCAGGCGCAAACTGGTTCAGCGCCGTGCCGCCGATGGTCTGGTCAGCCTTCAGATTGATGGCTGCAAAGCCCAGCAGCAGCGAGAAGATCATACCGGTGGCACCGGCCACCAGAATGGCAATGAACATCGAGAGCTGCGGATGCGCAGGGCCGAAGCCGCTTTGGTCCAGCCCCTGCAGGGTAAAGCAGGCGAACAGCGCGCCGATGATCATCATGCCCTCAAGCGCGATGTTGATAACGCCGGAATGCTCACTGAACATACCGCCCAGCGCCACAAGCAGCAGCGGCACCGCAAACAGGATGGTCAGACTGATAATGTTGGCAGCGATCATCATTTGGCAGCGCCCCCTTTCTCTTTGCGGCCGGAGACCGCCTTGGCGATCACGCCGCGCATCAGCAGGGCGAAGGCCGCCAGATAGATGATGACAGCGATCACGATGTCAATGGTCTCCGAGGAGTAGGCGGGCTGCATGGCCGCACCGCCGACCTGAATATAGCTGATGAAAAGCGCCGAGAAGATCGTGCCGATGGGGTTGGAGCTGGCCAGCAGCGCCACGGGAATGCCGTTGAAGCCCATGCCCAGAATGGATTTTTCCAGCACATACTGGCCCGTACCGGCCAGATAGTAGATGCCGCCGCCGATGCCGGACAGCGCGCCGGAAATGACCATCGAAAGCACGATGTTGCGCTTGGAATTGATGCCTGCATACTGGGCGGCATCCCGGCTGAGGCCGCAGGCCTTCAGCTCATAGCCGAAGGTGGTCTTTTGCAGAACCACCCAGACGAGGACGGCAAAAACAATCGTAATGATGATGGAAATGTTGATCCAGCTCGAATTGCCGAACAGTGCGGCAAACGGCCCCTTGGGCAGAATAGCCCCGGGGTTTGCAGCGGACAGCGCCGCCGTGCGGTCCGAGTTGGACGCGCCCCATGCAGATGCCAGCATAGTGGGGGTGTTGGCCAGCAGCAGGTTCACAAGGTACATGCCGATCCAGTTGAACATGATGGCGGTGATGACCTCGTTGACATTGAAGTACGCCTTGAACAGGCCCGGGAAGATGCCCCAGATCGCACCGCCGACTGCGCCCGCCAGCAGGCAGACAAACCACGGCATCTGGAACTGAATGGCGCACAGCAGTGCAAAGAATGCGCCCATCGTATACTGACCGGATGCGCCGATGTTGAACAGGCCGGTCTTGAAGGCAAAGCCGACCGACAGGCCGCACATCATCAGCGGCGCTGCCTGATACAGCACCTTGCCCAGCTTGTCCATATTGGAAAAGCCGGTCGTCAGCATTGCCTTCATGCCGCCCACGGACGCGCCGGGGTTCAGCACGACCAGCAGCACAAAGCCCAGCACCAGACCAATGACGATGGACAGCAGGCTTGCCAGCACGCCGATGACGGCGGGCCGCTGCAGAAGCGGCTGTTTATTCTGTTTGCTCATGCTTTCGCCTCCCCCTGCTTTTTCGCGCCGGCCATATACAGGCCCAGCTCTTCCACGGTGGTCTTGCGCGGGTCAAACTCGCCCACAAGCTCACCCTCATAAATCACCAGAATACGGTCGGACAGGTTCATGACCTCGTCCAGTTCCAGACTGACGAGCAGCACCGCACGGCCCCTGTCGCGCTCGGCCACGATCTGCTTGTGGATATACTCAATGGCGCCGACATCCAAGCCGCGGGTGGGCTGGACCGCCACAAGCAGCTCCGGCTCCTTATCGACCTCGCGGGCGATGATGGCCTTCTGCTGGTTGCCGCCCGACATACTGCGGGCGATGGTGGCAGGCCCCTGACCGCTGCGCACATCGTACTGCTTGATGAGCCGCTCGGCATAGTCGAGGACGGCCCCCTTCTTAATAAAGCCGTGGTTCTGGAACTCCGGCTGCCAGTAGCGCTGCAGGACCATATTGTCAGCCAGCGTATAGTCCAGCACCAGACCGTGCTTATGGCGATCCTCGGGAATATGGCTCATGCCGGCCTTGGAGCGCTCACGGATGGGAGCATTCGTGATGTCCCTGCCCTCCAGCCTGATCGTGCCGCCGGTCGGCTTTTCCAGACCCGTGATGCCGTAGATCAGCTCGCTCTGACCGTTGCCGTCAATACCGGCGATGCAGACGATCTCGCCTGCGCGGACATTGAAGCTGACGCCGCGCACGGCGTTATTCTTGTGTACCTTGCTGGGCACAACGAGGTTTTCCACCTCGAGGATCGGCTTGCCCGGCTCGCTGGGCTTTTTCTCAACGGCGAACTGCACATCGCGGCCGACCATCATCTTGGACAGCTCTTCCTTGGTGGTGTCCTTAATATCGACTGTGCCGATATACTTGCCCTTGCGCAGGACGCTGCAGCGGTCCGACACAGCCATGATCTCGTTAAGCTTGTGGGTGATGAAGAGGATGCTCTTGCCCTCTGCCTTGAAGCCGCGCATGATCTCCATCAGCTCATCGATCTCCTGCGGGGTCAAAACAGCCGTAGGCTCATCGAAAATCAGGATTTCGTTGTCGCGGTAGAGCATTTTCAGGATCTCGACACGCTGCTGCATGCCGACCGAAATATCGCTGACAAGCGCATCGGGATCGACCTTCAGGCCGTATTTTTCACTCAGCGCCATGACCTTTTTGCGGGCCTCGTCCCTCTGTAGGAAGCCGTGCTTTGTGTCCTCCACGCCGAGGATGATGTTATCCAGCACGGTGAAGCATTCCACCAGCTTAAAGTGCTGATGCACCATGCCGATACCAAGCGCGTTGGCGTCATTCGGGTTGTTGATCTTGACCTCCTGCCCGTTTTTCTTGATAACACCCTTTTCCGGCTGGTACAGGCCGAACAGCACACTCATCAAGGTGGATTTACCGGCGCCGTTTTCGCCCAACAGGGCATGGATCTCGCCCTTGCGCAGCTGCAGGGTGATATCATCATTCGCTTTGATGCCGGGGAACTCCTTGGTGATGTGCAGCATTTCGATGACATAATTTTCTGTCAACCGTTGCACGCCCCTTTCGATGTGTACAGGCTTGTACACAATTTAGTACTCTATATTATACAGAAAATTTCATTTTTGTACAAGAGATTTTGCACAAAAAGTTGTCACATTATGGTCATTCCATCCGCTTTGCCTGTCAAATCGCGGACAGCCCTGCCCTTATACGCAAAAACCGCCCCGTGCGGTAAGGCACGGGGCGGTAAAAAGTCATACTTTTAAGCTATCAGCTCTGATAGTCAACAGTCACATTGGTGACGGCGGGATGTACATCGGCGTCAAAGCTGTCGTCAATGACCAGAGAGCCGTCCACAATGGCAGCATACATAGTGTCGTACTGCTCCTGAGTGAACTTGGTGAACTTGCTGGTGGACATCGGCAGGCCAACGCAGTTCTCGGCAGCGCCGAGCTTGGTCTCCTTGCCGGAGTAGGTCTCACTGAACTTCCAGCCGTTGTTCAGGGCATCGGTCAGGGCCTCGTTGACAGATTCGGCCAGACCCTTGGTAGCGGAGGTGACAACGGTGTCGAACTGACCGGACTGGTCAACATCAACGCCGATCATCTTGCCGCCGTTGGCCTGTGCAGCAGCATCGCAGCTCTGGCAGACGGGGCCGCCGCAGGCAAAGACGACCTCGGTACCCTCGGAGTACCAGCCGTCCATCTTGTTCTTGACCTCATCGGTAGCAGCAAAGCCGCCGGAGTACCAGTACTTGATGTTGATATCGGTCACGCCCAGCTCCTTGGCAGCGGCGTCAGCGCCCTGCACAAAGCCGTAGCCGTAACGGATAACTGCGGGAACGGCCATGCCGCCCAGGAAGCCCAGCTCCTTGTAGCCATCGGTAACGGCAGCGTAACCGGCCAGATAACCAGCCTGCTCTTCCTTATAGGTGATCAGCGCGGTGTTGGAGGTAGGCGCCTTGTCGCCCAGATCAGCGGTGGAAACATCCAGCGCGAGGAACTGAACATCGGGGTACTTCTCCTGTGCCTCGGCGATGGCAGAACCGAACAGGTAGCCGGCGACGACGATGGACTTAGCGCCATCGTTGACAGCGTTGTCCATCTGCTCCAGACGAGCTGCGTCGGAGTCCTCGGTGGGGCGGTAGTAGTTGGCGTTCAGGCTGTTGGCACTGCAGAAGTCCTGCACGCCCTGCCAGGTGTACTGGTTAAAGGACTGGTCATCAATGTTGCCTACATCGGTAACGAAAGCAACATCGGTCTTGCTGCCGGAAGTGGAAGCAGCGGCCTCAGAGGTAGCCTCCGTCGTGGTGCTGGCCGTGGAGCTTGCGGGGGTAGAACCGACGCAGGCAGCCAGAGAGAGCGCCATGCTGGCAGCCATTACAAAAGCGAGAAACTTTTTCATGGTTTTAATCTCCTTAGGTTGATTTTCAGTTGTCCGGCAGGGCGGTTCCCTGCCGTAATAAGTTCAGTATACCGCATTTGGGGCGGTTATTCAATGACAAAACGCTAAAGAAATCATTACAAAAGCATAACAAAGCTGCTGTGCGGACTGTGTCAGCGCAGGCGGGTCAGTGTGACATTGGGGGTGTCGGGCAGCGTGTCAAGGTCGGAGTAGGTGTCCACCCGCAGCACGCTGGTGCGCAGCTTTTCATACAGCTTGCGGTAGCTCTCCTGACTAAAGCTGTCCAGCCGCCATGGGCTGCCGGCCTGCAGCGCCACCTCGCCGTTGGTAAAGCCGACCTTCTCGGTCTGGCCGGCGCTCTGGGCATCCCATGTGCCCTGTGTAAAGAAGGTGTACAGCTCGCGCTGGACTGCCGCATTGTAGCATTTGACGGCGCTGGCAAGGATGCGGTCGCCCTGATCGGTGCGGTCGCAGTCTGTCGTGATTGCCTTGGCGCCGGTCTGGTTGACAGCGTTGACAGCGCCCGTATAGAGGTCACCGCCGCTGACCATGATCAGCGTTGTTCCGTTATTGTACCAGTCGATCATCCGCTGCGTGATGGCATCGTTGACCGTATCCGTGTCGGCGAACCAAGTCTGCAGACTCACGCGCTCACCCTGCTGCTCGGCGGCGGCCTCTGCGCCCTGCAAAAAGCCGGTGGCGTAGCGCACAATGCCGGGAACCTCCCGCGTACCGACAAAGCCCAGAGCAGTATACCCTTCGGTCACAGCGGCATAGCCCGCAAGATAGCCCGCCTGCTCCTCCTGAAAGAGAACGCAGTGGACCAGATTGGCCGTTTTGTAGGCGCTGTAGTCGTCATTATGGGGTTCATCGTCAAACAGCAGGTAATGCACATCCGGGTAGTTTTCCTGCATGCGGTAGAGCGCCTGACCCATGACCTCGCCGCGGCAGACCACAAGCTTTGCACCGCTCTCGGCCGCAGCGCGCAGGGCAGCCTCGGCATCATCGGCGGTGCTGCCCGCCGCTGTCTGGCTTACCGCCGTGTAATGGTAGGTATTGGCAAAGGTCTGTACGCCCTGCCACAGCATGGCATCCTCGCCGCTGTCCGTGCCGCCGGGGCCGGTCACCAGCGCGATGGTCTGCCCGCCCGGCAGCACCTGTGTCGGGTCCTCCGGCTCATAGACAAAGGCAGCGTCATTGGTCGGGGCGGTCACGACATGCACCACCTGTGCTTCGGCGATGGCTTCTCTGCCCTTGCAGGCAGTCAGGCCCGCCAGCAGGGTCAGCGTCAGGAACAATGCTAAGAACTTCTTCATGGGTACGGGAAAATCTCCTTGGTATTCGTTTCTTTGCAGGGGCATGGTTTCCCTGCCTTTGGGGTCATTCCAGATTGGCCGGGCCAAAGCCGTAGGGCAGCAGCTCGCCGAGGGTCGTCACAATGTAATCCTCCTCGCTTTTGGCCATGATCACAGTCAGCCCGGGGCCGCCGAACTCATAGAGTGCCTGACGGCAGACGCCGCAGGGGCCGGTGACAAGGGTGTTCTTCTCCCCCGCCTTGCTGCCCACAATGGCGATAGCGTCAAACTCGCGCACACCCTCGCTGACGGCCTTGAACAGCGCCGTGCGTTCGGCGCAGTTCGTAGCGGTATAGCCTGCATTCTCGATGTTGCAGCCCTTGAACACACGGCCGTCCTTGGCCCGCAGTGCCGCCCCCACATGGAAGCGGGAATACGGCGCATAGGCAAACCCCTGCCCTTCAAACGCAGCGCGGATCAGGGTCCGGATCTCAGCTTTTTCCATGCTTACTTCTCCAAAAAGGCATCCACGCCGAGCGCGACCTGCATCATGGCAGTAAAGCTGGTCTGGCGCTGCTCGGCGGTCGTGATTTCCGGCGAGACAAAGCTGTCCGAGATGGTCAGCAGGCAGGCTGCCCGCTTGCCCAGCACCTTTGCATTGTGGAAAAGGGCGAAGCTCTCCATCTCAACAGCCAGACAGCCCTTTTCATCGCGCAGGCGCTCCCAGTAGGTCGGTCTGGCATCGCTGGGCTGGCGGTAGAACACATCGGAGGAATGGATATTGCCCTCGATCAGGGGGATTCCTGCTGCGGCAGCGCTGCGGCGCAGGGCGTTGTTCAGCTCGGCGCTGGGGGTCTGGATGTCGTCTGTGTCGCCGCTCTGGGTCACGGCATAGTTGCTCTCGGAATACGCGCCGGTCGCCAGCACGACATCAAACAGCTTGGCCTTGTCGGTATACGAGCCGGCAGAGCCGATGCGGATGATGTTCTCCACGCCGTACTGGCTGTACAGCTCATAGGAATAGATACCGATGGACGGCATGCCCATGCCGCTGCCCATAACGCTGATGGGGCGGCCCTGATAGCTGCCGGTGTAGCCGAGCATACCGCGCACATCGGTGACGAGGCGGACATCCTCCAGAAAGGTTTCCGCGATGAACTTTGCGCGCAGCGGATCGCCGGGCATCAGAACGGTCTTGGCGAAATCGCCCTTTTCCGCGCGGTTATGAGGGGTAGACATAAAAGCACACTCCTTTATTTTGGGATATTGATAGATATAGTATACCACACTTTCCCGGTTTGTGGTAAACTTATAGAAAAGTTTTTTGTGAAAGAGGTTTTTGCCATGCAGCTGCCGCACCACTGTACCCTTTGCCCCCGGGCCTGCGGGGCCGACCGCGCCGCAGGGCAGCGGGGCTTCTGCGGGGCCGATGATACCCTGCGGGTGGCCCGCGCCGCCCTGCACCACTGGGAGGAGCCCTGCCTGAGCGGTGACCCCAATGCCGCCACCGGGAGCGGCACGGTGTTTTTCAGCGGCTGCACCCTGCGGTGCTGCTACTGCCAGAACTACCCCATCAGTCAGGGCGAGGTAGGCAAGACGATCACCGCCGAGCGGCTGGCCGAAATTTTTATGCAGCTGCAAAACGGCGGCGCCAAAAACCTGAATCTGGTCACAGCGTCCCACTATCTGCCTTGGGTGACAGAGGCGCTGGATGCTGCCAGAGCGGCGGGCTTTGCCCTGCCTGTGGTCTACAACACCGGCGGCTACGAAACCGTTGAGGCTGTCCGCGCACTGACCGGGTATGTAGACATCTGGCTTACCGACTATAAATATTGCGACAGCACGCTGGCGGCACAGCTTTCCAGCGCACAGGATTACCCTGCCGCAGCAGATGCCGCCCTGCGCGAGATGCTTGTGCAGACCGGCGCGCCGGTCTTTGATGCAGACGGCTACCTGCAGCGGGGCGTCATCGTGCGGCATCTGGCCCTGCCCGGCCATGTGGCGGACAGCCGCGCGGTGCTGCAGCGGCTGGCAGCGCTGCGGGCAGAGACGGGTGTAGAATTTATTCCGAGCCTGATGAGCCAGTTCACACCTTTTTATAAGGCGGCCGAGCACGGCTTAGGGCGGCGCATCACGACCTATGAGTACCGGCAGGTCATTGACGAGGCCGTCCGGCTGGGGCTGACCGATGGCTACATGCAGGAAAAGAGCAGCGCCCGGGAGGAGTATACCCCGCCGTTTGATCTGGAAGGGGTATAGGGTGCATTATGATTGTATCCGTTTGCTATCTGTTCCTGTTTCTCTTTGTCGGTCTGCTGCTGGCGCGCCGGGCCGTGCCGGACGCAGACAGCGCCGTTCTTCTTCCGCTGGGCTGCGGGCTTGGGGTATCCCTGCTGGCGGCGCTGCCCGCCCTGTTTGCCCTGCCGTTCGGCTTTACCCTGCCGGCGGCCTGGCTGGCGGGTGCCGCTGCGGCAGTGCTGGGCGGGGTGCTGCTGCGGTGCGGTCCCCGGCTGCGTGGGGCCGCAAAAGACCCCGACCGCGGGGCAAGCTGGGCCTGCCTGCTGCCGGTGGCCGCCGTGACGCTGTTTCTGCTGCACACCCATGTGCTGCACACGGTGAACGGTACTCTCCACACCGGGCAGAGCTGCTACGGCGATATGCCGATGCATCTGGGGTTCATCCGCTATATTGCGCAGAGCGGTGAATTTCCGCCGCGCTATCCCCTGCTGGGCGGCGCACACCGGTTTGGCTACCCGTTCCTCTGCGAAACGGTCTCCAGTGTCTTTCTTCTGCTGGGGGCGGATCTGCGCACCGCTTACCTGCTGCCGATGCTGCCCGCCTTTCTCTCAGTATACGGCATGTTCTGGCAGCTGGCCCGCCGCGTGACGGGCAGCGCTGCCAAAGCAAGCCTTGCGTTTTATCTGTTTTTTATGGGCAGTGGGTTCGGGTTTGTGTATTTCCTCGGCTCTGCTGCAGATTTTGCGGGCATCTTCACCGGTTTTTACACAACGCCGACCAATTTTGTAGAGAAGAACATCGTGTGGGTCAACCCCATCGCAGATCTGCTGATCCCGCAGCGCGCCACCCTCTTTGGCTGGTGCGTGCTGCTGCCCGCCCTGTATCTGCTGTGGCGGTTCTGCTATGAGGGCGAACGCCGCCTCTGGCTTTGGCTGGCTTTACTGGTGCTGCCTCTGCCGCTTTTGCACACGCACAGCGCACTGGCGCTGGTGCTGCTCTGTCTGGTGAGCGGGCTTTACACATTGACACAGGGCGCACACAAAGAGGCGCTGCTGCCTTGGCTGGGGCTGGCCGCCGTCTGCGGCGCGGCATGGCTTTTCCAGATGCTGCCGACCGTGCTGGCGCAAAGTCTGGACGGTCAGCAGATGCTGCGGCTGCACTTCAACTGGATCAACGGCCGGAATGACGGCACCCTGAAGGACAGCTATCTCTGGTTCTACATCAAAAACATCGGCCTTGTGTATCTTCTATTGATTCCGGCGTTTGTACATGCCAAACCAAAGCAGCGGTGGCTGTACGGCGGCGGGCTGGCAATTTTAGCGCTGGCGGAGTTTGTTGTATTCCAGCCGAACAATTATGACAACAATAAGCTGCTGTATGTCTGGCATATGCTGGGATGTATTCTGGCAGCCCAGCTGCTGGCCGACCTGTTTGCAAAGGTGCGTGCCCTGCCATGGCGGGCGCTGGGGCTGGCGGTGTGCTGCTTTGCGGCAATGTTCGGCAGCGTGCTGACCCTTGGGCGGGAGGCCCTGAGCGACTATCAGCAGTGGAGCGCCGATGACATTGCACTGGCAGCGTATATTGACGAGAATGCCGAGAGCGATGCGCTGTTTTTGACCAGCGACAGCCACCTGACGCCGGTGTTTGCACTGGCGGGGCGGCAGATTCTGTGCGGGTCGGGCAGCTATGTCTACTACCACGGCATGGACTACGCCGATGAATACAACGCCATGCGCACCTTGTATGAAACGCCAGACACTGTCACCCTGCAGATCTGGGGCGTACAGTACGCCGTGTTCGATTCCTCCGTCTACAGCCGCTTTGCTGATGCGGACGAGGAATGGTATGCGCAGCGATACTCCCTGTGGTACGAAAACGGCGGCTGCCGGGTGTATAAGATCCTCTAAGCCCCTTCAATTTTATAGCCCATCTTTTTCCGGCATATCGGCGCACTTTTTCACATAGGATTTGACAGAAAATTCTATGCGAGGAGGTCAGGCTATGAAGGGCGACCCTGAGGAGCGCGCTGCTGCGGTGGGGCGGTATATTGTGCAGAGCGGTGCGACCGTGCGGGCGGCGGCAGCCGTGTTCGGCGTAAGCAAATCCACGATCTGGAAGGACCAGCACCGCCTGCGCCGCCAGAATCCCGGCCTTTGGGCTGAGGTGCAGGCTGTTGTGCAGAAAAACAAGGCCGAGCGGCATCTGCGCGGCGGTGAGGCCACCCGCCGCAAATATTTGCGGCAATCATCTTGCACAGGCCCGCACGGCACAGTATAATAAAGAAAAGAATAATTAAAAGGACGGTGTATCTATGAAGCGGAAGGACTACATCAGCTGGGACGAGTATTTTATGGGCATTGCCCTGCTTTCCGCCATGCGGTCGAAGGACAACAACAGCCAAGTCGGGGCCTGCATCGTCAGCCCGGAGAACAAGATCCTGTCGCTGGGCTACAACGGCATGCCCATCGGCTGCAATGACGATGATATGCCATGGGAGCGCGAGGGCGATGACCTTGAGACAAAATACATGTATGTCTGCCACTCGGAGCTGAACGCCATTCTGAATAGCCCCAACCACGACCTGCGCGGCTCACGGATGTATGTGACGCTCTTTCCCTGCAATGAGTGCGCCAAGGCCATCATCCAGAGCGGCATCAAGGAGCTGATCTACCTTTCAGACAAATATCACGACACCCACGCCTGTGTGGCCAGCCGCCGCATGTTCAAGATGACCGGCGTTGTGTGCCGGGCCTACCAGCCCACCGGGCGCGAGATCAAACTGGATGTATAAGGAGCAGCAGCTTATGAATACCATCATCATCGGCATTGCCGGCGGCACCGGCAGCGGCAAGACCACCTTGACCGAAAAGCTGCGGGAGCATTTCGGCAGCGACGAGGTCAGCGTCATCAACCACGACAGCTACTATAAGCGCCATGACGAGCTCCCCTATGAGGAGCGCTGCAAGCTGAACTACGACCATCCCGACAGCTTTGAACGGCGCTGATGATTGCCCACCTGCGGGAGCTGCGCGCCGGGCATCCGGTGCAGGTGCCGGTGTATGATTACACCATCCACAACCGCAGCAACCGGACCGTGCTGGTGCAGCCCGCACCGGTCATCATTGTTGAGGGCATCCTGATCTTTGACGCACCCGAGCTGTGCGAGCTGATGGACATGAAGGTTTTTGTGGACACCGATGCCGATGTGCGCATCCTGCGCCGCATCGTCCGCGATGTCAAGGAGCGCGGCCGCACGCTGGACAGCGTGGTAAGCCAATACCTGACCACCGTCAAGCCGATGCATGAGCAGTTTGTCGAGCCGAGCAAGCGCAAGGCTGACCTGATCGTGCCCGAGGGCGGGCGCAACCTCGTTGCGCTGGAGCTGCTCATCAAGTGGGTCGACAATCACCTGCACAACGCAGAATGAAAGAAAATCCGGCAGACGCTTTTTGGGGCGTCTGCCGGATTCTTTGTTGCAGTAAATTGGTTTTCGGGGTGCTTTTTACGCCTTCATCTCGCTCGGATGTGCCACAGGCGGCATCTTGGCAAACAACGCTTTAAGCACAAGCGGCGTAGCAACGCTGGACACCACAATCAGCAGGATAACCGCTGTGAAATAGACGGGATCGACCACATTGACCTCCAGCCCCTTCTGGGCCACGATCAGGGCGACCTCGCCGCGGGTCATCATGCCGACGCCGACCTTGAAGGAATCGCCCCAGTTGAAGCGGCAGACCTTGGCCGCCAGACCGCAGCCGATAATCTTGGTCAGCAGGGCCACCAGAACAAAGCAGAGGCAGAACAGGAAAATTTCCGGCGTCAGGCCGCTGATGTCGGTCTTTAAGCCGATGCTGGCAAAGAAGATGGGGGCAAAGATGACATAGTTGCTGATGTCAACGCGGCGCTCAACATACGGTGCGTCCTGCATCGTGCAAAGAACGATGCCCGCAATGTACGCGCCGGTAATATCGGCAATGCCGAAGTACTGCTCAGCGATGTAGGCCATGGCAAAGCAGAACGCAATGCTGACGATGGTAATGCGCTGGGTATGGGGGTTGCGGGCGTCGAGCCACTTCATCGCAAAATGGATGACAACGCCGATGCCGACAGCAACCAGAAAGAAGAGTGCTGTCTGGATCAGCACGCCGCCGATGCCGGTACCCTCGCCCGAGCTGGCACCCAGCACGCAGGTCAGCACAATGATGCCGATGACATCATCAATGACCGCCGCGCTGACAATGGTCGTGCCGAGGAAACTTTTCAGGTGGCCCATCTCCTGCAGCGTGGCCACCGTGATAGATACGCTGGTGGCCGTCATGATCGTGCCGATGAACAGCGCACGGTAAAACTCCGGGCTGCCCACGGCCGAAAAGCCATAGAATGCGCTGTAGAGCAGCGTGCCGCCCGCCAGCGGCACAAAAACGCCGACACAGGCGATGAGGGTCGCAATGGGGCCTGCGCGCAGCAGCTCCTTCAAGTTTGTGCCAAGGCCGGTCGTAAACATCAGCAGCACAACGCCGATCTCCGCAAAGGTCGAGATTGCATCACTGGTCTGCACCAGATTCAAAAGGCAGGGTCCGATAAGCAGGCCGGCAAGGATCTCGCCCACAACCTGCGGGGCCTTGCATTTACGGGCGACCAGCGCAAAGAACTTTGCGCTCAGGATAATGATCGCCAAATCTCGAAAAATGGAATACATGAAATATCCTCTCTCCTTACAGCATGGTAATTCTCTCCGGCATGACCGCATAATGCCCGCTGCCGATACGCCGAGCGCGATGACGCCCTTATAGTTTTAGCACTATACGCCGCCGTTTGCAAGAGGATAAAACGCGCAAAATATGCAGTTTGAGCGCACAATTTGCATGCACTTTGCCCATGCCGCCCACAGCCGCGAAAAACTTTTAAAAAACCGCAAAATAATGCTTGACATTTCCCGCGCACATTGTTATAATAGCTCATGCAGTCAGGCGCTGCGCAAAATGAATATGGAAAGATGGCTGAGCTGGTCTAAGGCGCACGACTGGAAATCGTGTAGGGCCCCTAAAGCCCTCAAGGGTTCGAATCCCTTTCTTTCCGCCATGAAAAAGGCTACATCCGGTTTTGGATGTAGCCTTTTTCTTATCTTTGCGGACGCTGCAGTCACACAAAACCGGATACCGTGTGCGGGGTCATTCAGCCCCGCGCGCGGTATCCGGTTTTGCTTTTTCTCCGCAATTTCTCACTATAGGGGAATTTTTGTTGACATTTTTGGTCTATTGTAGTAGACTGTAAATAAAGATAGGTCTATTGCAGTAAACCAAAGGAGTATCCCCATGCTGAACCATGAACCGCTCCGCCTTGCCGATGGCGAATACCGCTTTGCCTGCCTTGTGTGGGATAACGAGCCGCTGCCCAGCGGGCAGCTTGTTACGCTGGCCGCCGCCGCGCTGGGCTGGAAAAAAAGCACCACCTACACCGTTTTGAAGAAGCTCTGCGAGCGCGGTGTGCTGCAAAATTCAGACGGTCAGGTGACAAGCCTGATTCAGCGGGAGGATGTCCAGCAGGCCGAGAGTGCCGCCGTGGTGGACAAGACCTTCGGCGGCAGCCTGCCGCGCTTTGTGGCCGCCTTCCTCAACTCAAAGCCGATCAGTGAGGCCGAGGCTGCCGAGATCCGCGCCCTGCTGGATGCCGCCCAACAAAAGGAGGGGTAGTTATGCGCAGTATCGTACTTTCCTTTTTGCTGCTCAGCGCACGCGGCGCAGTGGCCGCAGCGGCAGTCTGGTGCGTTTGCCGGGCGCTGCGCCGCGCCCACGCCCCCAGCCGCCTGCTGTGCTGGCTGTGGCTGGCCGTGGGGGTACGGTTCGTGCTGCCGTGGGGCATTCCGCTGCGGCTGCCCCGCCCGCAAAGCGCCCCGCTGGCTGCCGCTGCCGACACTGTGCAGGAGCTGGGCGCGCTGCCGCTTCCGGATTTGGCACCGGCAGCACCCGCCGCTGCGGTCGCGCTGCCGTGGTATGCCCGGCTGACCCTTTGGCATGTACTGACGGCAGTCTGGCTGTCCGGTGTGCTGGTGCTGGCGCTGCGCGGCCTTGCAGGCTATTGGCGGCTGCGCCGCAGCGTTGCACTGGCCTGCAGGGCACCGGACGGCTGCTACGGCGGGGCCTGTGTGGCTGCACCGTTCACGCTGGGCATCCTGCACCCCCGCATCTATCTGCCGGACAGTCTGCGGGGCGCGGCCCGGCAGGCCGTGCTGCTGCATGAGCAGACCCACATCCGCCGCGGTGACCCGCTGACCAAGCCGCTGTTTTATGCCGCAGCCTGTCTGCACTGGTTCAACCCGCTGGCATGGCTGGCGTTCCGCGGTTTTGAGCGCGATATGGAGGCCGCCTGTGATGAGGCCGCCGTGCAGGGCCGCCCCCTGCCCGAGCGCAACGCCTACTGCGAAACGCTGCTGCAGTTTGCTGTACAGGGGCAGCGGGTGCCGGGCAGCCTGACCTTCGGACAGGGCAGCGTAAAGGGGCGCATCGTGCATCTGCTGCACTACCGCCGTCTGGGCGCGGGGGCACTGGCGGTCTGCATAGCCGTGGTCGGCCTCTGCTTTGCCGCCTGCATGGTCCGACCGGAGCTGTCCGCACAGCCCGAGACCACAACAGCCGCACCGGAAAGCCCGGCCACCGCCGAGACCGCCCAGCCAGCCGAAACGCCCGCGCCGGCGGTGCAGCCCTCTGCCCTGCCGACATTGAGCGATGCCGCAAACAGCCCGCGCTTCCTCTGCCCGGTCGATTACAAGTACATCTCCCGTTTCCGTTCGGACGAGGACGGACACCGCGGCGATGACCTCTGTGCGGATGAGGGCACCGAGATCCGCGCTGCCGCGGATGGCGTGGTGCTTGCCGCACAGGAGCATTACAGCTACGGCATTTTTGTCGAGCTTGACCACGGCACCGATGCGGACGGCCTGCGCTGGGCCACATTGTACGCCCACATGCAGAAGTGCATCGTACAGCCGGGCCAGACCGTCACTGCCGGGCAGGTCATCGGGTATCTGGGGCACACCGGCAACACAACCGGCAACGCCTGCCATTTTGAGATGCAGGTCAATGGCACGCTGGTGGAGCCGCGCTATTTTACCGCCTACACAGGCAGTGATGCCGCCGAGCTGACGCAGGAAAAGGCAGACGAAATTCTGGCCGAGGCCGTGCGCCGCGCTGCTTCCGACCAGACGACTGCCGTTGATGGAGCTGCCGCCCTTTCCGGCGCGGATCTCTTTACCCTGCCGGTCGCGCCCCCGCCGCAGGTCAGCGGCTATGCCCCCGAAAACGGCCACTCCGGCATTGACTTTGCCGCCGAGGAGGGCGCGGAGGTTTACGCCGTTGCCGGTGGCATCGTGACCGCCGCCGACTACGATGTTGAAAAGGGCAACTATGTCGTCCTTGACCACGGCGGCGGGCTGGAAACAGAGTATCAGCACATGAAGTCGCTGCTCGTCTCTGCCGGGCAGTCCGTGGTTCAGGGCCAGGTCTTGGGATATGTGGGCAGCACCGGCAATTCCACCGGGCCGCACCTGCACTTTGAGGCACGGCAGGACGGCGCGCCTGCAGACCTGACCGGGACTGCCCTATTAGCGGAGTAATAAGATGAGATACAGGTACTTCCCCGCCGCTGTATTGGCGGCGGGGCTGCTTTTTTATACCCTTTTTTCGGGCTTTGCCGCACAGGCGGCAGACAAAAAGGGCGAATTGACGCAAAAGCAGACTGAAACCCGGCAGGAGTACGAGGCCGCACAGTCCGCACTGGCCGCGCTGCAGGCGCAGCAGGCCCAGACCGAGGGCGAGATCCAGTCGCTGAACGGACAGGCCGCCGAGCTGGCGGGGCAGATTGAGGCGGTAACCGCTGCCGTGCAGCAGGCACAGACAGAGCTTGACGCGCGTTTGTCTGATGCGGAAGCCGCACGGGCTGCCCGGGACGCCAAGCAGGCGGAGTACGAGGCACGCCTTGCCGTCTGCAAGGAGCAGCTGCGCGCAATGCAGCGGCTGGACGGCGGCGGGGCGCTTTGGCTGCTGACACAGGCCAAAAGCCTGTACCAGCTGCTGACCTTTGACACCGTGCTGCGCCAGATGAGCGCCAAAAGCAGTGCCGTGCTGGCCGAGCTTGACGCCGAGGCCGCCGCGCTGGAGCAGGCCCGCGCCGAGGCCGAGGACGCTGCCCGCCGCGCTGAGGACGCAAGAGCCGAGCTGGAGGGCCAGCAGACTGCCCTGCACACCGCGCAGAGCCAGCTGGAAGCCGCCCTGCTGGATGCCAACAGCACACTGACCGCCCAGCAGGCCGCCGCACAGGCCCAGACCACCGTGACCGATGCCGCGAAAAAAGCCTACGAGGAAGCTACTGCCGCGCTTGATGCCTATGTGCGGGCGCAAAGCCGCCGCTACACGACGGCAGAGCTGCGGCTGACAAGTCTTGATTTCCGCTGCCCGCTGGACAGCTACGGGCGCATCACAACACAGTTCGGCGAGGCGGACCCCTGGGGCATCCCCCACAGAGGCACCGACTTTGCCGCGCCGGGCGGTACACCGATCTACGCCATTGCGGACGGCATCGTCAGCGCTGCGCGGGCGATGAACAGCTACGGCAACTGCGTACAGGTCAGCCACGGCACAGCGGATGACGGCTGCCGCTACGACAGCCTGTATGCCCACATGAGCAGCATTGCCGTGGCGGAGGGCACCGCCGTGCGGCGCGGCGATCTGCTGGGCTATGTGGGCAACACCGGCAATGTCTACGGCGCCGGCGGCGGGTATCACCTGCATCTTGAACTGCGGGTGAACGGCAGCCGCACAGACCCGCTGGGCTATGTGCCGAGCCGGTAGGGATAAATTTTATCGGCAGCCTGCGAAGGCCCCCTCTCCCCTGCGGACGATTTGAAAACGAGGTTTCCTATTTTGACCTTCGGTGATTTTTTGTATTTTGTCGGCTTTCAGGTCGAATATACCGCCGTGCGCCTCGCGCGCGGGGTGTGGGCGGCAGCACAGTGGGCTGCGTGGGCCGCGCTTACGCTGCTGGCTGTGCTGCTGCGGCCTGTGGTGCGGGCGGCGGCAAATTTCAAGGCGGCGCTCTGCGCCCCGCGGCAGCTGGCAGATTATCTGCTGCCCGTGCTGGCCTGCGCAGCGCTGGCCGTCTACCTGCGCACAGCGCTCTCCCAGCCCTTTGTGCTGCGGGTCGAGGTAAACGGCCAAAGTGTCGGCTATGTGGCCGGTGAAGCAGCCTTTGAGGCGGCGCGCGCCGATGTGCAGGCCCGCATCAATGGGGTGGCCGACTGGCAGGTACAGCCGGAGTACACCCTTGTCCGGGGCGGCGCAGATACCCCCACCCTGACCGAGCGGGAAATTGCCGATGCCATCCTGCGCGCCTCCGGCGGGGAGATCACCGAGGGGACCGCCGTCTACATAGACGGCGCGCTGCAGTTCATCACCACCGAGGGCGACCATCTGCGGCAGTTCCTCTATGCGCTGCGCCGCCCCTGGCAGCGCGAGGGTGTGCAGACAGCCTTTGTGCATGGGCTGCGCATGGTGGACGGCATCTACCCTGCTGCAGCGGTCACACCCTACCCTGATCTGATAGAGGCGCTGCAGCACGGGGACGGCCTGTTGCAGGTCAAGGTCGTGCGGTATGAGACCGTGACAAAGGCGCTGCCCTTTGAGACACAGACCGTTGAGGATCCCGCGCTGGACTTTGGCAAGACCGAGACCGTACAGGGCGGGCAGGACGGTGCCGAGCAGGTCACAAGCGAGATCACCGAGATAGACGGCACGGTCGTGGCCGTGCAGGCCGTGGATGTACAGCTTTTACAGCCCGCCGTGCCGGAGATCATCCACCGGGGCACACGGCTGAAGGACGGCATGATCGGCAAGCTTGGCACCGGCACATTCCTTTGGCCTGTGCCGGGGTATTCGGGCATCAGCCGGTGGGCTAATCTACCCTATGGCCACCGCGGGGTGGACATCACCGCGCCCTACGGCACGCCGATTTACGCCGCCGACGCGGGCACCGTCATTGCCGCAAAGTGGCATAACCACCCCACCATGAGCTGGGGCTACTATGTGGAGCTAGACCACGGCAACGGCTACAAAACGCTCTACGCGCACATGTGCCGCTATGTTGTACAAGCCGGGCAGACCGTGGAAAAGGGCCAGCTGATCGGCTATGTGGGCGCTACGGGCGCCGCCAACGGCAACCACTGCCATTTTGAAATGTATTACAACAACACCCTGATCAGCGCACGGAATGTGTTCCCGGATATATAATTAAATTTATTTCGCAAACCACTTTACTTTTTTGATTTTCCGTGGTAGAATACTTCACATAGTAAAGCTACAAAAGCTCTCGTTCAGGTGCAATGACGCACACGAACGGGAGCTTTTTGCCTAAAATGAGGTACTGCTATGGATCACATCGACCGCAAAATCATCGACATTCTGCAAAATAATGCCCGTTCCCCGCTCAAGGAGATCGCCGACCATGTGTTTTTGTCCAGCCCTGCTGTGTCAGCCCGCATCGCCCGGCTCGAGAGTTCGGGGACTATCTCCGGCTATCAGGCGCAGGTCGATGCCCCCAAGCTGGGGTACATGGTCAAGGCCTTCATCAATCTGGATATGGACCCCCAGCGCAAGCCGGAGTTTTACCCTTATATCCAAAACTGCCCCCATGTGGTGGAGTGCAACTGCGTCACCGGCGATTACAGTATGCTGATCGAGGTGCTGTTCAGCACAACACAGGAGCTGGACCAGTTCATCAACCATCTGCAGCAGTTCGGCCGCACCCGCACCCAGATCGTCTTTTCTACCCCGGTAGAGCATCGCGGCGTCCCGGTGGCAGTGCCGGAGGAATGATTACAGGTATCCCCCGCAGCGCAGCAGGAAGATCCAGCCCGTCAGCGTCAGGGCGGAAAGCAGCGTTGTCAGGGCGATGCAGCTGGATGTCAGCACGCCCTCGTGGCCCATATTCTTGCTCATGACATAGGCGCTGGGGGTCGTAGGGCTGCCCAGCATAATGAGCAGCGCAACGAGTTCCTCATTCCGGAAGCCGAGCGCCACTGCACAGGGCAGAAACACCGCCGCCAGACCGACCGTCTTGATGAAGGCCGCCGCCACCGTGGGGCCGAGCTTTTGGATGGCCTTTGTGCCCTCAAACGATGCACCGATCGACAAAAGCGACAGCGGCGTGGTGAGGGACGCAAGGCTGCTCATGGTCTTGGTGACCATCTGGGGCAGCGTGAACGGCAGCAGCGCATAGACTGTGCCAAAAAGGATGCCCAGCAGGATCGGGTTGGTGGCAACCCCGCGCAGCAGCTGCCCGGCGCTTGGTGTGCTGCGCTGCAAGGGGGATTCCATCATTAAGATAAGCACGGCAAAAATGTTGAACAGCGGCACACTTCCCAGAATCATCAGCGGGGCCATGCCCGCATTGCCGTAGATATTCTGGATAAACGCCACGCCCAGCACGGCAGCGCTGCTGCGGTAGCCCGCCTGCACAAACTCCCCCACCAGAGCCTTGTCCTTCAGGAAGCGTCTGGCCCCTGCCCAGACGGCCAGAATGCCGACAAGCGTAGCCGCAAAGCAGAACAGCACAAATCCGGGCTGGAAATCATGCAGAATATCCACACTGCCCATGTCGAGAAACAGCATGACAGGCAGCGTGACCTTAAAGCAAAGCTTATCCGCCGCCTTGCAGAATGCAGGCGGCAAAAAGCCTGTCTGCCCCAGCAGATACCCCACCACCATGACAAAGAACACCGGCATGGTGGCATTCAGACTAAACAGCAGGTTTTGCATTGCGCCCCCTCATTTCTTTATATAAAAACAAAAAAGAAAAGTCCTACAGCGAAAAACTGTAGGACTTTTCTTGGTGCGGAAGATGGGACTTGAACCCACACGTCATAGACACACGCACCTCAAACGTGCCTGTCTGCCGATTCCAGCACTTCCGCTCAAATCGCATTGACTGCGAGAGATATAATACCACAATCCGCACCCAAAAGTCAAGCCTTCTGCGAAAGTTTTATTCACGAATTGCCAAAAAACGCCCTGCGCCCCCGGAGGTTTCCTTCCGGGGGCGCAGGGCTGTTTATGAAGAGAAAAGAAAATGGCAAATCAGGCGCGGTAGCTTTCGGGCAGCTGGTCAAGGGTCTGCCACTTCTCCATGGCAGCCTCCAGCGCCATACCGTTTGCAACGGCATCGCGGCGGCAGGCGTTGACAGCCTGAATCTCCTTCATCTTCTCACCGGTCAGGGCGTAGCCCTTCATGGCGATGAGGGTGGCCGCCCATGCGACCATCGGGATGACGCAGAACAGGACGATGACAACGACATTCATGCCCGGTGTGTAGGGGTCATACTGGGTGGGCAGGTTGTTCAGGCCGATGAAGGTCACAGCGATGCCAACGACCGTGGCAGCCAGACTGGACACCAGCTTATCGACAAGGCTGAACAGCGTACCCATGATGCCGGGGATATACTTGCCGGAGCGGTAGGTCTCGTAATCAGAGCAGTCGGCAACCATCGGGATAGGCATATCGGCAGTGGCGTAGTATGCACCGTAGCCGATGCCGAAGAAGAGGATGAACAAAACCGTGTACAGATTGATGGACAGGCCATTCTCCCCCAGCAGGCTGAGGTGGAATGCATCGCCGTGGCCCCACAGCAGCAGCAGGACCAGCACGCCGACATAGCAGGCCAGCGCCACGCCGACATACTTTGTCAGGCTTGCCTTCTGGCCCTTCTTCTGGCTGGTGCGCACAGAGAGCAGGAAGAACGGCACACTGAACAGATAGCCCAGCACCATCATGGGCAGATACAGACCATCGTAAGCGCCCATCATGCAGCCGTACAGCATGCAGAGGACCGTTGTGTTGTTGGCGATGGAGAGCGCCAGCTTGGTGCCGGCACCCGCGATCATCAGCCGCTGCATGGGCTTGTTTTCCTTGATGATCTGGATATATTCGCCGACCTTGACCTTCTGGGGCTTTTCGCCGCCGATGCCGAAATACTTGGGCTGGTCCTTCTCCCAGATGCCGATGATGGCAAGGATGGTCAGCACAACGGACATAGCGATGCCGACCGGGGCCAGCGTGCGGAAGAACCCTGCGGAGGAGTAGCCGCCCTCATAGCTCTTGGCCAAAATCGGCGCGAGGAACTGCATGACGCCCATGCCCAGCAGGGAGCCGACCGTGTTAAAGATCGTGAAGAGCGGGCGCTGCTTCGGGTCGTTCGTCAGCACAGTCTGGCCGGAGCGGGTGCAGCTGGTCTGGAATGTATAGCCGATGACCCAGACGAAGTACAGCCCCACAAACGCAGCATAGCGCGCCCACATCATGGTATCAGGGATCATGGGGGTGATGCCGTACAAAATCAGGATGCTGACGGCCATAATGATATTGCCAATGGCCATGAACGGACGGAACTTACCGAACTTGCCGTTCGTGCGGTCCATCAGCGCGCCGATGATCGGGTCGGTGATAGCATCGCACAGACGCATGGCCGTGACCATGACCGAGGCAAACAGGGTGCCCAGCGCCAGTACATTGCTGCCGAAGGTAGCAATGTAGGAAAGCACCAGGACATAATAGACATTGGTGGCACCGTTGTTCAGCGGAAACAGTACCAGCTGGTAGAGTTTGGCGCGGTTGACATTCGACGCCTTTGCATTTTCGCTCATGGGCTGCTCCTTTATCGGTTTTTGTTATGGCATTGCCGCCCCCGGCGGCCTTTTATACCCAGTTTGCGCTGGAGGATTTTGCCTTGCCCAGCTTGTAGGCGGGGTTCGGGGTCTCGACCTTGCGGAATACCGCATCGTCGATGCAATCCCCTGCCACGGCCTGAACCTTCGTCTCGCCGTCCAGCTTGACGCGGAACTTGAAGATATGCTCGCCTGCCTGCTCATCCAGCTTTTCGCCGTTGACATAAAGGCTTACCTGCTTCTGGTTTGAGTAGACCTTGACCTCGATCTCGTTCTGGGTGCGGTCCGCAAAGCGTTTGGAGCAGATATGCACAAACGGCTCATCGCTCCACCATGCCTTGTAGATGTAGAAGCTGTCCTTCTTGGTCTTGCGGTCAAAGGTGACAAGACCCTTGTGGTTCATGCCCGGCTCGCCGCCCTGATCGCGGGCGTCTGCAGCAAAGTCGTACATGTTCCATACATGGGTCGACCACAGCCAGCTGTGGCGTTCAAAGCAGCGCAGCATGTACTCATGGTAGATTGCCTGATATTCCTCGGTATGGTCGCCGCGGCGGGGGTGCTCACTGTGCAGGTTGGGCATGCCCTCGGCGCCGTATTCGCTGAAGCCCAGCGCGCGGTTCGGGTAGCAGAGATGGAAAAAGTCCATCCAGAGGTCATTCAGGAAGAGGCCCGGCACATACCAGCCTAGGTACAGGTTCCAGCTGACCAGATCGGTGATGTGGGCCACCGGGTTGAAGGGGCCGCACATCGCATAGCAGGCCAGCGTCGTCAGGCGGGTTTTATCCATCTCATGGCAGAGGTCGTTCAGCACGCGATGGTTGTCCAGCATGTCGCGCTTGTCTTTGGTGGAGATTGTGATTTCGTTGGAAACACCCCAGCAGACGATGCAGGCGTGGTTGTAGTTCTGGACGATCAGCTCCTTCATCTGGGAGATCGTGTTCTCACGCCCGTTGGGCATATGCTCAGAGATATAGGGGATCTCCGCCCAGACGACCATGCCTGCCTCATCGCAGAGGTCGTAGAAATACTGGTCGTGCTGGTAGTGCGCCAGCCGAATGGTGTTCGCGCCCAGCTCCTTGATAAGCTGCATATCCTCGTCATGCATTTCCCGGGTGATGGCATTGCCAAGCCCCTTGCGGTCCTGATGGCGGGAAACGCCGTGCAGCGGGTAGGCGCGGCCGTTGAGGAAGAAGCCCTTCTGCGGGTCAACATGGAAACTGCGCACGCCAAAGCGCTGCCGCACCTCGTCCTGTACGGCTCCGTTCAGCACCAGACGCACCGCGCAGGTGTAGAGATAGGGGTCGCGCACGCCATCCCACAGATGGGGATGCGCAAGCGTGACCGCGGCGTCACTGCCCTTGCCGGTCAGCACCTCAGCCCCGGCGGCATCGAGGATCGAGAACTCGATCTCGCCCTCCCCCTCAACGCGGGTCTTGACGGTGATGTCTGCATTTGCGCCGTTGACGGTCGGGGTGATCTGCACGCCACAGCTGCCCAGATAGTCCAGCGCAATGTGATTTTTGCTGACGACCAGCAGGCTGACATCGCGGTAGATGCCGCCGTAGAAGGTGAAGTCCGCCTTCTGGGGATAGACGCGGTCGTTTTTGCTGTTGTCCACCGCCACGGTCAGCTCGTTCTCCTCCGCCAGCAGGCCGGTCACCTCTGCGCGGAAGGTCGAATAGCCGCCGTCATGGCGCATGACCTCCTGACCGTTCAGCGTGACCCTTGCGCTGGCGTTGACGCCCTCAAACTGCAGCCAGACCTGCTGCGTTTCAGTGTCATAAGCGGGGGCCGCAAACTGCGTTGTATAGGTACAGGTGCCGCGCCAATAATCATTGCCGCCGTCCTGACCGTCGATGTTGTTCCAGGTATGGGGCAGGTTTACCGCAGCGGTTTTGCCGTCCGGCCCGGTGAACTGCCAGTTTTTCATCAGCTTGATCGTGCTTCGCATTGCGCCCTCCTGTGTTGGTTTTTGTACTATAAGCATTGTACAGGAGTGCAAATTTATTCGCAATAGGTTTGCGAAAAGCGGTACTGCCTGTGCGAAATTCGGTTTTTTCGCCACAAAAAAAGCGCCCGCAGCTTTGTACAATCTGCACAAAGCTGCGGGGCGCGTTTTGTCTATTCAGCTTTCGGGGGCGGCAGTACGATCTTGACTGCAAACAGCGCCTCGCGGGGCTCCGTTGCCATGGTGCCGCCGTATTTCTGCACAATGCGGCGCGCCACCTTTAACTCATAGCTGTGGCGGCGGCCGTGATCTGACTGCTCCGCCGGGTGCGGCCCAATGACATTGATGACCGCAAAGCCCTGCCGCCTGCAGACCAGCAGGTCGATCATGCGGCGGTCGGTATCCCGCTGCTGGGCAGCGGCGTCAATAGCCTGATCCAGCAGGTTGGAGAAAAGCGCATACAGATCTCCCGGCTCAATGGCCGCCAGACAGGTGCCATCGGCCACACAGTTCAGCCGGATGCGCTGGGCCTCGCACAGCAGGCTCTTTTCGGTCAGCACAACATCCAGCACCTCATTGCCGGTGGCAGCGTTGGCGTCATACATCCGGGCGGCCTGCTCGGCCTCGTCCAGACTTTGCGAGGCGGCTGCATCGGGCTGCAGGCGGCGCAGGTCTGCAATCTGCACCTTCAGCTCATGGCATTTACGGTTGATGATCTGTACATTCTGCCGCGCGATCTGGTACTGCTTGCGCTGGCGGTCATACAGCAGGTTGAGGGCATCCATCTCCTTTTGCAGGGCGGACTTTTTGAAAAGCTCCGTCTGCAGATAGAGCAGCGTCACACAGTAAAACTGGGTCAGCAATGACGGTGCCACCACCGCCGAGGGGCGCAGCCCGATACGCAGACTCGTCTGCAGGGCAAAGAACTGAAAGACGAACATGACCCCCAGCAGCCCGGCACTGCCAAGCTGGCGCGGGCCAATGTGGTAGGTACCATCCTCCGGCATCGTCCGGGCCACGGTAAAGCGGACCACGATGCAGCACACCACCACAAAGCCAAGCTGGCCGAGCAGCATCGGCGTGCTGTACAGGGAAAGGTGCCGCATGCCGAGTGCCTCGGCGGTCCAGATCAGGACCCGCCACAGCTCATACACCGACTCCGAGGTCAACACGATCCAGACGCTGCAATAGGCGCTGGCTGCCCAGTCCAGCCGGGTGCACAGATGTGTGGATACCGCAGCATAGGCAAAATAAACGGCGTAGATCACAAGCAGCAGCAAGGTGTCCAGATGGCCACTGTTGCCAAAGACCATCAGCTGCGAAAGAGGGATCACCAGAATAAGATCCAGCAGGGCGCGCAGCCGGAAGCGATCCCGCTTTTTCAGCGGCAGCCAGTAGGCCAGCTGGGCCCCGCAGATGCCTGCGGCGCAGACGGCCAGACTCAGGATGGAATCCACCTACAGCGCACCCCCGACATACGCCGCCACGGCGGCTAAAAACGCTGCGCGCTGGCGGCGGCTGATCTCAAGCCGTTCCTCCCCCACCTGCACAAAGTCGTCCTGCACGCCGCGCACATGGCGCAGATTGACCAGATAGCACTGGTTGCACCGGGCAAAATGGTAGGCGGTCAGATCCTTCTCCGCCTTGAGCAGACTGCCGCGCACCGACCATGTCCCGGTCGTGGTGTGGTAATGCAGCAGCCGGTCGCGCGTTTCCAGATACAGGATGTCATCGGTGGCCAGCAACTGCACGCCGCCGCCCACCTGCAGGGTAATCTGCCCGCCGCGCCGGCGGCAGATACGCTGCAGCGCACGATCCAGCTTTGTGCTGAACTGGTAGTAGCTGACGGGCTTCAGCACAAAATCCAGCGCATCGACCTCATAGCCGCGTATGGCATACTGCGCCATATTCGTCACAAAAATCAGCACCACATCGGGGTCCAGCAGCCGGATGCGCTCCGCCGTGGGCATGCCGCCCAGCGTAGGCATCTCAATATCGAGAAAAATAATATCAAACCCGGGGCGGTAGGGCTCCACGATCTGGGAGCCATCCGCAAAGGGGGTCACTTCCAGCAGCTGGCCGCTCTCCTGCGCGTACTGCGCAATAAAGCCGCACAGCTCCTGCCGCACAGCAGCGTTGTCCTCGACAACAGCGATCTTTGCCACGGGCTGTCTCCCCTTTCTTACATATATATTTATTATGACAAATATCCATAAAAAAAGCAACACCCTTTATAACAAAAGGTGTTGCCCGGAGCGGAAATTATTGGCTGCTGCCGCTTACCGGTCCGGCTCGCAGTCCAAGATGGAGGGGATGTTTTCCCAGCGGGCCGCCTCACTCCGGTAACGCTCCTGCAGCCAGGCCACCGCTGCATCCAGCCCCGTCTGGCTGCCGTCAAACTCAGCGGACTCGATTTTTTCCTCTGCCGTATGCTCAATGCTCCACGGGCCGGGCCAGATCCGGGCAGTCAGGTACTCCAGCTTTTTCTTGCCGCTTTCATCGTTGGGGTCTGCCTTTTTGCCGGGCGTGATGACATACCGCATACCGCCCTCGGCCCCGGAATAGGGGTTGCCGTTATGGAACCAGTGATAAATCGGGAAAGCGTCAAGCATGGCGGGCACCTCACAACAAAAAATGTCCTGATGCAAGAGCATCAGGACATTTTGGAGCGGGATACGAGTCTCGAACTCGCCACCTACTGCTTGGGAAGCAGTCACTCTACCGGATGAGCTAATCCCGCATCAGTGACTGCTATTATAGCGCAAATCAGGCGAGTTGTCAAGGGGGTTGCGCTTGGTTATGGTTGTAGGGGGCGATGCCTGTATCGACCCGCGGGCGGATGCAAGCATCCGCCCCTACAGGATTTCCCGCAGATTGGCACCCTGTTTACATCATACTGAACAAATCGACCTGACTGGTTTCGGGCAGATTGCCGAGAGCGCCGACTGCGCGCAGCTTGTCAAAAACCGACTGTGCAACGCCGCTGGCCTGCTGCAGCTCCTCGACCGAGATATACTCCTGCCCGTGCATCGTGGCCTGCTCAAGCGCCACGGCGGCGGCATCGCCCAGACCGCGGATGGCCGTAAACGGCAGACGGACCTTGCCGTCCTCGACCACATACTTGCTGGCATAGCTCTTGCCCAGTTCGATCGGCAAAAACTCGCAGCCGCGCTGCAGCATCTCGTTTTCCAGCTGCAGGCTGACCAAGGCGTCATCGTCCTTGGCGGTGCGCTCGTCCTTGGGGATCTTTTCGTTGTCCTTCAGGTGCTGCTTGGCCACGCGGACGCCGCCGACGGCGGCCTCATAGTCGATGTCCGCGCCGCGCACGGTGAAATACACAGCATAGAACACCGCCGGGTGGTAGACCTTGAACCACATCAGGCGGATGGCCGCCATCAGGTAGGCCACGGCGTGGGCCTTGGGGAACATATACTTGATCTTGCGGCAGGATTCGATATACCAGTCGGGCACATCGTGCTCGCGCATGGCCTCCTCCCAGCCGGGCTTGAAGCCACCCTTGGCGACCTTGCCCTTACGCACGGCCTCCATGATGTCAAACGACATCTTTGGTTCCAGCCCTTTGCGCAGAAGATACAGCATAATGCTGTCACGGCAGCCGATGACCTCTGCAATCGTGCAGGTGCCCGAGCGGATCAGCTCGTCCGCGTTGCCGGTCCAGACGTCGGTGCCGTGGGACAGGCCCGAGATCTGGATCAGCTCTGAGAAATTCTTCGGCTGGGCGTCCAGCAGCATCTGACGCACAAAGTTTGTGCCCATCTCCGGAATACCGAAGGTGCCGGTGCGCGAGCCGATCTGCTCCTCGGTCACGCCGAGCGCGGCCGGGCTGGTCAGCAGGCTGTAGACCTTTTCATCATTCATCGGGACCGAGTCAATGGGGATGCCGGAGTATTCCTCAAAGAATTTGTAGAAGGTCGGCACATCATGGCCCAGCTCGTCCAGCTTGAGCAGTGTGTCGTGCAGGTATTTAAATTCAAAGTGGGTAGTCAGCAGACCGCCTTTGACATCGTCCGCCGGGTGCTGGATGGCACAGAAATCGTAAATATCAAAGGTATCCGGCACAACGACCATGCCGCCGGGATGCTGGCCGGTCGTGCGCTTTACGCCGGTGCAGCCGATGACAAGGCGGTTTTCCTCGGCACGGTTGACGGTACGGCCGCGTTCCTCAAGATACTTTTTGACATAGCCGTAGGCCGTTTTATCCTGCAGACCGGAGACAGTGCCTGCCTTGAACACATTTTCCTTGCCGAAAAGCTCCTCGGTGTAGCGATGCACGCAGGACTGATACATGCCTGAGAAGTTCAGGTCGATATCAGGCTCCTTGTCGCCGTAGAAGCCGAGGAAGGTCTCGAACGGGATGTCGTGTCCCTCCACGATCATCGGCTTGCCGCAGACCGGGCAGCTTTTGTCGGGCAGATCAAAGCCGTCAAAGTGGATGCCGTCATTGATCCACTCGCTGTGCTTGCAGTTGGGGCACAGGTAGTGCGGCGGCATCGAGTTGACCTCCGAAATGCCGGAGAAGTGCGCGACAGCAGACGAGCCGACGGAGCCACGGCTGCCGACCTGATAGCCGCCCGCGTTGGAGTAGGCCACCAAGCGCACGGCGATGACATACAAAACGGCGTAGCCATGGCCGCAGATGGAATCCAGCTCCTTTTTCAGCCGCTTTTGCAGCACATCAGGCAGTGGCGCGCCATAGTCCCGCGCAGCATGCTTCCATGTGTCATCGCGCAGCTCCTGCTCGGCGCCGGGGATGCTGGGCGGGTAGGTGCCCTTGGGGATGGCGCGCAGGTTGTTGTCGATGGTGGCGGCAATCTTGTTGGGGTTGGTCACAACGATCTCGTAGGCCTTTTCCTGCGGCAGGTAGCTAAAATCCTCCAGCATATCGGGCGTGGTGCGGAAGTACAGCGGTGCCTGATTGTCGGCGTCCTTAAAGCCGTTGCCGGCCTGCAGGACTGCACGGTAGATCCAGTCCTCCGGCTCCTGAAAGTGGGAGTCACCCGTAGCCACGACCGGCTTGTGCAGATCCTCGCCCAGCTGTATGACGGTGCGGTTGAAGTTTTTGATCGCCTCGATCGAATCCACCTGCCCGTTGCGAACCATAAATTCATTGTTGCCGAGGGGCTGAACCTCGAGATAATCGTAATAATCGGCGATGCGCAGCAGCTGCTCATAAGGCTGGCCCGCCACGATTGCCCTGTAAAGCTCACCCGCTTCACAGGCCGGGGAGAGCAGCAGTCCCTCGCGGTACTGGTTGAGCAGGCTGCGCGGCACGCGCGGTTTTTTGAAGAAATACTGGGTGTGGGCGGCGCTGACAATGCGGTAGAGGTTTTTTAAGCCGACCTGATTCTGCACCAGGATAATCAGGTGGTAGTATTTCTTTTTCAGCACTTCTTTGTTGCCGCCAAGGCCAGTGTTGATGGCCTCGACCGCGTGGATGTCCTTCTCCTCCAGATCGGTCAGCATCACCTCAAAGATGCGGGCCAGCGCCATGGCATCATCGACAGCGCGGTGGTGGTTGAAGGGCGGTATCTCAAGATGCTTGTTGATCGTGTCCAGCTTGTAGTTGCGCAGCCCCGGAAAGAGCGCCTGCCCCATCGGCAGCGTGTCGATATAGGTGTTCTCATCCCAGCTGACGCCCGCCTTCTCTCCCGCCTTGCGGATAAACAGCATATCAAAGCTGTGGGCATTGTGGGCCACAAGAATGTTGTCCCCGCAAAATTCTTTAAAAGCGCGGATGGCCTCCTCGGGTGTCGGGGCGTCGGCTACCATGGCATCGTTGATGCCGGTCAGGTCAACGACCTTCTGCGGAATCGGCTTGCCGGGATTGACGAAGGTGCAGAATTTCTTTTCCTCGTTGATCTTACCGTTTTCCACATAGACGGCGCCGATTTCGGTCAGCCGCTCGGTGTTGGCGTCAAGGCCGGTCGTCTCGGTGTCGAACACAACAAACGAGCCGGACAGCGGCATCTGCGCCGCGCCGTAGACGGCGGGGATCATATCATCGACAAAATAGGCCTCGCAGCCGTAGATCAGCTTAAAGTTCGGGTCGGTTTCGTGGATGGCATCGGTGGCCAGCATGGCCTCCGGATAGCCTTGGCACACACCGTGGTCCGTGATGGCAATGGCGCGGTGGCCCATGCGGTGCGCCAGACGCACGATCTTGCCGGGGTCGTTGAAGCCGTCCATCGAGCTGGACTTGGTATGCAGGTGCAGCTCGACCCGCTTTTGCCCCTCGGGCGCAGTGTCCTGCCGCTGCTCGCGCTCGACCTGCAGAACATCGTAGGGCAGGATGACAAAGTCATGCTCGTACTTGTCATACATATAGTTGCCGCGCACAATCAGGGTGGTGCCGGGCTTGAGACCCTCCCACTTGGACATATCGGCGTCCTCGTCCCCCAATACCTTGAGGTTGACCGAGCCGGAATAGTCGGTGATGGAGGTAAAATAAATCTTGCGGCGGCTGCCCTTGACCTCGGTGGCAAACACATCGCCCCAGACCGTCACCTTGCCGCCGTCCCCCAGATCGTTCAGATGGCGGATGTCGGTCGGCTTGAAGGTCTTGCCGTAGAACAGCTTGACCGGCTTATTGGTAAGGGCCAGCCCCTCGATCGTAAAGTCGGGCGGCGTTTCCTTGGCCTCAAACTTGACGACAGGCGCTTTCTCCTGCAGGTACTGCTCAAACTCCTCCTCGGTGCGGGTGTTGCCGGTATCGGCCAGCCGCACGATGGGCAGTGCGCCGGTGCGCTCCTGAATAAGCTCTGCCAGCACGCGGGGCAGCTCCACGCTCTCCAGAATCTGACGGCCCGCATTGACATGGATGGTGATGCCGTCCTCCCCGAAGGTGACAGGCTGTGCCTTGTCGAGAAAGCCGTTGACCGGCATGCCCCGCTGCTTCAGCTCCTCCAGCATAAGGCGCACCGACTCCGGGGTGATGCTCTGGTACGCAAAATAGCTGCGGATCTGCAGCTCATACCCGGCAAACACCTCGGAAAGGGATGCACAAAGACGCCCGCACAGCGCCTGATCCAGAGGTTCAGCACTGCGCAGGCAGATCACGACCTGTCTTTTTGTGCGGTAAAGCTCCACACGGTCGACCAGCACACTGCCGAACGCCGCACAGAACTGCTGGTCCGCCGTAAACTGCGGCCAGACTTGGGTGACGAAAGGTTTCAAGGGAATTTTACCTCACAAGTGGGTGTAGAGACAAGGCTTCCCCCTCGGGGGAAGCTGTCCGCGAAGCGGACTGATGAGGGGCGGGCTTACCATCATTGCCCGGTAAAAGGGCGGCAAGGCAGACGCGCCCCTCATCCGGCCCTGCGGGGCCACCTTCCCCCAAGGGGGAAGGCTTTATGGGTTACATTTTATGAATTTCTTCCAGCAGCTGCCCTACAATGTCGCCCTTCAGCATACGGATCTTTTCACCGCGGATGAAGAGCAGCGCCTCGTCCTTGCCGCCGGCAATGCCGATGTCTGCATCGGATGCCTCGCCGGGGCCGTTGACAACACAGCCCATGATGGCGATCTTCAGCGGCTTTTTGAAGCCCTCGTCCCGCAGACGGCGTTCGACCTCGTTGGCGATCTCGATCATCGGGTACTGGGTGCGCCCGCAGGTCGGGCAGCTGATGATCTCAGGGCCTGCCACAGCGTAGCCTGCCGCGCGCAGAATGTCATAGCCGGCATAGACTTCGTTCTCGGGTTCATCGGTCAGGCTGACACGCAGCGTATCGCCAAGACCCTCCATCAGCAGGCCGCCGATGCCCATGCCGGATTTGATCAGACCCATCCGGTTGCCGCCCGCCTCGGTCACGCCGACATGCAGGGGGTAATCGGTCTGGCTGGCCAGCAGGCGGTAGGCCGCCATCATGCGGGGCACATTGCTGGATTTGATCGAGATGACGATATTGTCAAAGTCGAACTTCTGCAGCAGGCGCACATGGTACATGGCGCTCTCTACCATCGCCTCGGGCACGGGGGCACCGTAGCGGGCCAGAATATGCTTTTCAAGGCTGCCGCCGTTGACACCGATGCGGATGGGTACATTTTTGGCGTTGCAGGCATCGGCCACTGCCTTGACGCGGTCATCATCACCGATGTTGCCGGGATTGATGCGGATCTTATCGGCACCGGCATCCAGCGCGGCGAGCGCGGCGCGGTAATCAAAGTGGATGTCCGCCACAACAGGGATGTCCACCTTCTCTTTAATAGCGGCCACAACGGCGGCATCCGCCGGGGTGGGTACCGTCACACGGACGATCTGGCAGCCGGCGGCCGCAACGCGCTGCGCCTGTGCCACATTGCCCGCAATATCCTTGACGGGCACATTCAGCATCGTCTGTACGGCGATGGGGTTTGTGCCGCCGATCTTGAGATTGCCAATCTTGACTTCTTTTTTCAGTTGACGCTGCATCGTAGTTCTCCTTATAAGAATCGTGTAATGTCCTGCATCGTTACCAAAATCATGAGCCACAGCAGGGCGACCATGCCCGCCGTGTGGATAAAGCCCTGCGCGCGCAGGGGTACAGGATGGCCGGTCAGCCCCTCCCACGCAAGAAAGAGCAGCTTGCAGCCGTCCAGCGCTGGAATGGGCAGCAGGTTGAAGATGCCCACATTGATCGTCAGCAGAGCCATCAGGGAAAGCACATCCCGCCAGCCGTACCGCACAGCCTGACTGACTGCCGACACAGTGCCGATCGGGCCGGAGAGATCCTCCATGCCCGCCCGGCCGGTAAACAGCTGCCAGAAGCCGCCCAGAATCGCGCCGCTGTAATAGCGGAACAGCTCCCCCGCCATGGCCAGAGTGCTGTGCACCGACAAAGGCTGCGCTGCCACCCGAAAGTCTGTGGCGTACTGCACACGGCCGTTTTCATCCAGCGTTGGGCTGACCGTCACAGCGGGCAGGCTCACGACCTCGCCGCCGCGCAGCACCTTCATGGTATGGGTCTTTTCGGTACCGTCAAACAGATCAGACAGTGCGTAGACCGTGCGGCAGGGCTTACCGTCCACCTGCAGAAGGACATCCCCCTTTTGCAGGACAGCGGCGCTCTTGGCATTCTCGCCGAAATCCGCAACCGTTGTGCTGCCGAGCCGCCCCTGCGAGAGGACCAGCACCAGCAGCACCGCCATGCCGAGCAGAAAATTCATCAGCGCCCCGCAAAGCGTCACAAAAAAGCGCTGCCATGCCGTGGCCTGCTCAAACTGCTGCCCGCTGACCGTCAGCGGGAACAGCGCAGCTTTGCGCGGCGGGGCGCTCTCCTCCGCCGGCGGGTCTGCATCCTCCTCCGGGGGTTGACTGAACAGGTTGTAGCCGCCCAGCGGGAAAAGGCGCAGTGAATAGGTTGTACCGTTTTTTTGGACCGACCACAGGCGCGGGCCAAAGCCGATGGAAAATTCCTCAACATGGATACCGCAATGCCGGGCCGCCATAAAGTGGCCCAGCTCATGCACCAGAACAACGCCGCCGAACACGAGCAGCGATGCCAGCCCGGTCAGCAATACAGTCATAGGCACCTCGCAAGTTACTATTTTTGCACAAAACAATACAGGGCTACCATAGGTAGGCCGCCCCTCATCCGGCTGCGGCGAGCGCAGCCACCTTCCCCCGCAGGGGAAGGCAAAGCGAAATTTTTAGGGCAATACCGCATAATTCTAAGTGCCGATACGGCGAGCGAGGCGCGGCAGCTGCTAAGCCAAAAGCGCAGATAATACTTTGTGTATTATCGAGCATTTTGGCAACGCAGATGCCGTGCCGCAGCCGCCGGAGCGGTGCTTAAGCCGTAAGGCGGGAATTGTGCGGTGTTGCCTTAGATATGTGCCTCCACATAGGCTCGCGCCATGCGGTCGCACTCATGGACATCGGCGAGCGTGTAATCCCCGCCGAAGGAATCGCTGTCCACGATGCCCTCCACAAGGCGGCCAATGTCGAGGAAGCCGATCTCATCCCGCAGGAAGTGCGCTACGGCGGCCTCATTCGCGCCGTTGGCGGCGCAGGGGGCCAGACCGCCCTTGCGGATTGCCTTCTTGCAGGCCTTGAGGCAGCGGAAGGTCTCGTCATCCGCAGTGGCGATGCTCAGCTTGGTCAGTGCCGTGAAATCCAGCTCCGGCACAGGGCTGGGCAGACGCTCCGGCCAAGTCAGCGCGTACTGAATGGGGATGCGCATATCCGGCACGCCAAGCTGCGCGATGATGGAATGATCGGCAAACTGCACTGCGGAATGGATGATGCTCTCCCGCTGGACAACGATCTGAATCTTGTCCTCCGGCAGGCCGAAGAGCCACGCAGCCTCGATCAGCTCAAGGCCCTTGTTCATCAGGGTGGCGGAATCAATGGTAATTTTTGCACCCATGTTCCAGTTGGGGTGCTTGAGGGCATCCGCCTTCGTCTTGGTGCGCAGCTCCTCGGTGCCCATGCCGAAGAACGGCCCGCCGGAGGCGGTCAGCAGGATCTTTTCCAGCGTTTTGGCGCTGTGCTGATCCTGCAGGCACTGGAAGATGGCGCTGTGCTCACTGTCCACAGGCAGCAGGTGGACACCGTTTTTCTTGACGGCATCGGTCACCAGATGGCCGCCGGTGACAAGACTTTCCTTGTTGGCCAGCGCCAGATCATGGCCGCTCTCGATAGCCGTCAGCGAGGCATCCAGACCGGCAATGCCGACAACGGCGTTCAGCACCGTGCCTGCGCCGTCCATGGCGGCCAGCTCACGCAGACCGTCCGCCCCCTTGAGCAGCTTAGGCGCACCCGCCTGCCCTGCCAGCGCGGCGGACAGCCTGTCGAACGCGGCGGGGTCGGTGACAGCCACATACTTCGGGTGAAATTCAGCGATCTGGGCCAGCAGCTTGTCTACGCTGGAGTTGGCCGACAGGCCGAACACCTCATAGCCATGCATGCGGCAGACATCGAGGCTTTGGGTGCCGATCGAGCCGGTAGAGCCCAGCAGTGTGATAACTTTACTCATTGTACATTCCTCACAGCAGATAGAAGAAATAGCGTACCGCGATGGAAACGAACGGCGCAATGAACATAACGCTGTCAAAGCGGTCGAGAATACCGCCGTGCCCCGGGAAAATCGTGCCGTAGTCCTTGATGCCCGCCTGACGCTTGACGGCAGAGGCAAACAGATCGCCCAGAATGCCCAGCACCGATGCCACGGCGCCCATGCCGAGCAGCACCATATAGTGCCGCGCCAACACATGGATGCTCAGCACATTATAGGTCTTTGACAGCAGCGAGTAGACCAGCGTCAGCACGCAGCCAGCGGCCATGCTGCCCAGCACGCCGCCCACAGCGCCCTCCACCGTTTTGTGGGGGCTGACAATGGGGGCCAGCTTGTGCCTGCCGAGGGCGCGGCCCGCAAAGTAGGCAGCGGTGTCCCCGCCCCATGCAAAGCAGAGGATCAGCAGGATGAAATAAATGGCATCATAGCGAAACTGCGCAAAGGGCAGCATCCGCTTGAGATGGATGAGCGAGTAAAAGCAGAAGGTGATCACGCCCGAAAAGTAGACAAAGCCCGTCAGCTTGCCGTAATCCAGCGTCTGGACATGTGCGATCTGGCAGACATTGTAGAACAGCACGGTCAGGAACGCCACCGGCAGCAGCAGCCCGCGCACCATCTGTGAGCTGCTGAGCATGACCAGCAGGGTCAGCGGCACAGCACCGACATACAGATACCATTGCTTTTTGCCAAAGCCCATGGCGGAAAAGACCTCATGGATGGCCAGCAGGCAGATGGCACTGAGCACCAGGTCAAACAGGAAGGTGTCGAAAAACGCCAGTACGACGGCCAGAACGCCCAGGCCGACAATGGCAGTGATGATGCGGGTCTTCATAAACAGTGATTCCCTTTCGCGGAATAGATTTTCTTGCAATAACAGCCTATGCGGGCGTGTCAGATGACATGCCCGCACAGGCTATCGTTCATGGAGAGATCAGACCTCCATGATCTCCTTGTTCTTGTCGGCGCAGGTGTCGTCGATCATCTTGACATACTTGTCCGTCAGCTTCTGGGTCTCCTCCTCCAGCTTCTTCTGATCGTCCTCGGTGATCTCGCCGGCCTTCTTCATGGCCTTGAACTTGTCCATCGCATCGCGGCGGATGTTGCGCACGGCGGTCTTGGCATCCTCGCCCTGCTTTTTGACATCCTTGGTCAGCTGCTTGCGGCGCTCCTCGGTCGGAGCCGGGAACACCAGACGGATGACCTGACCGTCATCAATGGGATTGATGCCGATGTCGCTGGTCTGGATTGCCTTGGAGATGGGCTTGAGCATTGAGCGGTCCCACGGGGAGATGGTCAGGATGCGGGCCTCGGCCACGGCCACAGCGGCGATCTGCTGGATGGGCGTGGGGCTGCCGTAGTAGTCCACCGCCACCTTGTCGAGGATGGCGGGGTTGGCGCGGCCGGCGCGGATGGAAGCCAGCTCATGGACCAGATGGTTGACGCTGGCGTTCATTTTTTCTTCAAAGGGTTTGGTCGTGCTGCTCATAGTAAGATTCTCCTTATTCGTAAAATAGTATAGGGGAAAATTATGAATTTTTCAAAGCTTCAGCTTTTTTTGATTTACTCCTTCACAAGGGTGCCGACCATCTCGCCCTGCACAGCCTTGGCGATATTCTCGGGCTTACCCAGATCAAACACAAGGATGGGCAGACCGTTGTCGCGGCAGAGGGTCGCGGCGGTGGAGTCCATAACGGCCAGACGCTCGTCCAGCACGCGGGTAAAGGTCAGCGTATCATAGCGCACGGCATCGGCATACTTGTGGGGGTCCTTATCGTAGACACCGTCCACCATCGTAGCCTTGAACATGGCATCGGCGCTGATCTCCAGTGCGCGCAGCGCGCTGGCCGTATCGGTGGAGAAGATGGGGTTGCCAGTGCCGCCGCCGAACACAACGATCTTGCCGCTCTCCAGCGCAGCGATGGCCTTGTCGCTGGTGAAGCACTCGGCCACCTGCGGCATAAAGGAGCTGGTCATGACAACGGCCTCCACGCCCTGCTGGCGCAGTGCATCCTTGACGGCCAGCGCGTTCATGACGGTAGCCAGCATGCCGATCTTGTCGGCGTCCATGCGATCCATCCTGCCGCTGGAGCGGCCGCGCCAGAAGTTGCCGCCGCCCACAACAATGCCAATCTGCGCACCCAGATCGTGCGCCGCCTTGATACCGGCACAGATAGAGGCGATGGTTTCCTCATCAAAGCCCGTGCCCTTGGGGCCGGAAAGTGCCTCGCCGCTGACCTTCAGAAGAATACGTTTATACTGAATTGCCATAAAAACACCACCTGTAGTTATTTTGGCGGTCTACCCTGCCGTACAGGCATAGTAAACCATTCTTTTTGTATTACATTTTACAATAATTTACGCACAAAGTAAAGCGGTGCAGCAAAAAAAGCACCGCTTCCCTGCCGGGACAACGGTGCCATGTCATTTCACAGCAATTCCTGTGCCTGCAGCACAGCCAGCTCGCGGCGCAGCGCCAGCCGCCGGGTCTGCCGCTCGGCCATGCGCTCAACGGGGGATTCCAGCATCAGATCATCGAGCGGCGGCGCGGGCGGCAGGGTGAAGCACAGCTCTGTGCCCGGCCCCGGCCCCACGGCCAGCGTCCAGCCCATGGCCTTTGTGTAGGCCGCGATGAGCGGCAGCCCCAGCCCGCCCGCATAGAGCAGCCGGGCGCTCCAGCAGCCATCGGTCAGCAGCGCCTTTGCATCGGGCGGCAGACCGGGGCCGTTGTCCCGGTAGCAGAACAGCCCCGGCTCACAGCGCAGTGTGATGCAGGCCCCCGGGTCTGCGGAGAGCGTGTTGGAGATCAGGTTTGTCATCAGACCGTTCAGAAGGGCCGCATCCCCCACCGTGGGCAGCACGCTCTGCCCGGCGGTCTGCAGCTCAATCGTGAACGGCAGGTCATACCGGGCGGCCTCCTCCCGCAGGATGTCGCATATCTCGTCCAGCTGGCTCAGCAGGTCGATGGGGCGCGGCACGCAGGTGCTGTGCAGCACGGCGGCTGTCGCCGCATCGGCGGCCTGATCCCCCAGACGGCGTGCGCCGAGCAGCTGCGTCTGCATATCCTGCACAAGCTGCGCCATTCCGGCGCGGTCCGCCGGGCTCAGGGGGTGTTCAAGCTGGTCAAGCAGGACCTCAAAAGCGTTTTCCATGCCGTCAAACACACGGCGGAACCGGCCGCGCAGTCCGCCGCGCAGGGCCAGCAGGTCTGCCTTGCTCTGCTTTTCCTCCATGGAAAATGCCTCCCTTTATCGTTCTGTCATGCCGCGCAGCTGCTGAAGCATTCCTTTAAAAAGCTGTCCGTTGGAAAGCACGCCGTCCTCCGGGCGGCCGCACCGCAGGCAGAGCGCCCGGTACGCATCGGTGCCGCGCCTTGCCATGCCGGCGGAAAGCCGGTTCAGCGCCGAGGTCACTGTTCCGACCTCGATGTCCTCCTCCGCTGCGACATACTGCTGCAATACGCCGATCGGCTGCGGCTTGTCCGCATACAGGGCGTAGAGCAGCATCCGCTCGGCGTAGCGGTAGCCGTTCAGGGTCGTGGGTGCGCCGTAGCCTTCCAGCACATCCTCACAGCAGCGGCGCAGCCGGTAGAGGCGGTTTTCTTCCTCATCGGTGCCCATGCGGTAGATCTCATCAAAGAGGTTTTTCATGCCGTAGGGGCGCAGCATGACCTCATACCGGGAGAACAGCCCCAGCGCACGGCGGGCGGCAGTCTCCTCCGGCACAGGCACGAGCACCAGCACAGCCGGCTCCGGATTCAGATCCATTTTGCCGATCTCCTGCAGTACCTGCATCACGGCAGGCTTTGTGAGCAGCGCGTCCAGCACCAGCACCTGCGGGCGAAGGCCGCCGTGCAGCAGCTCCAGTACCTCCTGCCCGGTGGATGCGATTGCCGCCGCGCGGACCTCCTCGCTGTGGGTCCGGGCAAACAGCTGCATCGTATCCCGGTCAAGGCGGGAGCCGAACGCAAAAAGTGCCACAACGGCCGGTGTTTCCGGGAGTTTGGCCTGCCCGGCAGCCCTGTCCATCAATACCACTGCCATCTCAGCCCACCGCCCATCCGCAGATATCCCGGAGGATTGCGGGCATCTGGTCTGGCTCCACCGCATTTTCATACAGAAAGCGTGTCAGCATCCCGGCGCGCTCCTCCTCTGTGTCGCACAGCATCCGCTCCACCGGCGGTTCTTCATCGCGCTGCACGCAGATGACAAAGGCGTCTGCCTCGCGCAGCAGTGAATAGGTCACGGTCCCAGCCGCCTGCAGGTCTGCCAGTGCAGAAAATTCCCGCCGATAGCTTGCGATCCGTTGCGTATCCATACAAAAATCTCCCTCCACATAATGTTGCTCCCGTTTGCTTAAAAATACTATAGTGCAACACCTGTGCAGGTTCAATCCAAACCGCGTATACGATTTTATACGGCCAGAGCAAGATTTGTATTATTATAGCACTATTTATAGCGCAGCGCAATAAGCGTGCGGAAAACAGCCGCCCGCAATAAAAATCGTATGTTACACGACCTGTCCCCCTTTGGCCCCACAAAATTCTTGTTTTGCTCTTGACTTTTTGCGCAAAATGGATTACACTGGTTTAGTCGCAAAGACATGGGCCTGTAGCTCAGTTGGGAGAGCGTTCGGTTCGCATCCGAGAGGTCAAGGGTTCGAATCCCTCCAGGTCCACCATTCAGTTCGTACTCGAACCCGATTTTCTATGAGAATGGGTTCGGGTACGTTTTTTGTTTACGGGAGGTTCTGCGGCGAGAGTACGCAGAGCGGTAAACGAGCAAAGGCAGGGTATCACCATGACGGTGGTATCCTGCCTTTTGCTTTGCTATGTTTTATCAGTAAATCACAGCATCCGTTGCAGTATAGCCTTCGAGAGAATTTTCCTTGACCTGAATACAAATATAAGTGATCTCAGAATTGCTTGCAGCAAAGAACTGACGCTTTGCCACGGGAGAGATCTTCAGCCAGTCGCCTACTGCAAGGCTGATCTCTTCGCCATCGATAACAGCCTTACCTTTGCCGGAAAGAACACCGTAGATTTCCTCATTTGCCTTGTGGGAGTGAACAAACGGAACATTTGCTCCCGCAGGAAGCGTATTCAGGCTGATCTCCGCACCGGTCAGGCCGAGCTTTTCATGAAGCTCCGTCCGATTTTCTTTTCCAACTGTCATTTTTGTGTA
>ENA-OWPB01000027-OWPB01000027.1-human-gut-metagenome-genome-assembly--contig:-NODE-27-length-194261-cov-9.825984_pt1 | contig 194261 bp, 165 predicted proteins | sample MGYA00248260_ERZ651838 | MGnify/ENA primary metagenome ERZ651838 (study PRJEB26924, sample SAMEA4378304) | human gut metagenome | biome: human gut; feature: human-associated habitat; material: faeces... | reverse complement strand
AGTTATTGAAAAATAGAGACTTATTATTAGCCATGGAAGTAAAGGCTTTTTTCTTGTTGAAAGTGAACAGAAAATAATTGATACAAGAAATCAGGATTTGAACACGCTAATAAAAATATTGAAGGTGATTATAACGGTCAGGGACAGAGAATCAGAAAGACGGAAACAACAACGGCAGATGGAAAGTCCATCACAACCACAACATGTTATTATTATGAAGGAAGTGTACTATTATACACAACGGATGATAATGGTAAAAAGACAAGCCAGAACATCATAGGAAATGAGAACAATACATTTGCAGGCATTAGATATTATGGTGGTAGCCAGAGTGAGTATTTCTATTCAAAGGATGTTCAGGGCTCTACAACAGCCATAACAAATGGAAAAGGTGAATGCAGTCAGAGTTACAGTTATACAGACTATGGCGAAACATCAATTGAAACAGATAGTGATTTCTATAATGAAATTTGTTATACAGGTGGAATTTATGATGAATTAACAGGACTTTATTACCTGAATGCTCGCTATTATAATGCAGAAGCGGCATTCTTATAGTCTTTTTTATTAAGGAAAATAATACCTTGATAAAACATTCCGGTTGTGTAATCAAGATTATTGTATATGTTTGAAAGAAGATTGGCAGAGCGAGCTGATATTTCGTTTAAATTATGATAGTTTTCTACAAGTCTAATTGCTTTGTTGTATTTCTTTATAGCATTGTCATATTCTTTTTTTGAAAGTAAAAGCCATACTTTGTAATCCAACAACAGTGCTTTGTCTAGTTCGTTTATAGTGGATTCTTTTTCATTCATCAATAATTCAATTCTGCTTATTATGTCGGGCAATACGTTAATTAATCCGTACTTTTCAAAGTAAGGGAACATATCCTGAAGAAAAGAAAGATAATAGTTATTGTGTTCTATAATAATGTGGTTATTTATACTTGTAAGTGCATTAGTTATAATGACAGGTCTTGTCACATCAAGACCTCTTGCAAGGCAAATAAAATGTAGATGATTAAGTAGCTTTTTGCATAATGATACAGAAGGCATATTCTCAACTAGTGAAACCTCCATAATCATCTGATGGAGTGATATAAATTTATTGGTGTTGTCTTCACTTATTATTCCGTATCGTATTAGTTCATTTACGGTATTTAAGTTATCGAGCTCAAGCCATTATTTAATGAGCGATTTTCAAAAACTGCTTTGTATCTGCTTGAAAACTATGGTTCTGCTGAAAAGATGGCTCGCATGAATTCAGCTTCTTATGAAAAACTTCGCTCATTGTCCAGAGGCAATTTTTTGCCTCAGCAATTCCTGAAGTTAAAGGAGTTAGCAGCAAATACTGTTGGTGTAAATAATTCTATCTTTGATGTAGAACTAAATAGCCTCTTATCTTTACCGAGTAGCTATTATTCATGTCGCAAAGAAGCTAATTAGAGATATCCAAAATCATTATATGACAATTATTCATAATTCGTTGTTCGCAAGGGCATCTAATAAAGATTATTTCGGTTTGTAAATTTAATAAGAATATCACATTCTTCGTTACATTTTATTAGAATTCCTAATTTGTGCAAGTGCTTTTTTAAACTGGAATGTAAACAAAACAGATGTAAACAGCACAGCAATAATATCTGCAATAGGCTCTGCCATGTATACGCCAATAGTTGGATTAGATACAACGTGAGGCATAATATAAATAAGCGGAAGTAACAGTACGAACTTACGCACAACAGCAACAATAATAGAGTTGACTGCTTTGCCAAGGGACGTAAATGTTATCTGACAGGCAATTTGAATTCCGAAAAGGAATAAACCACCCAAATATATTTTTAACATTGGTGCAGTAAAGGCAACCAGTTTTGCGTCGGAAGTAAAAATACTTACGAATACTTTTGGAATAATTTGTACTGCAGCCCAAAGCAATGTGGAATATGTTAAGCATGTAATTACAAGCAGACGGAAAGTTTTCTTTACCCTGTCTGCATTTTTTGCACCGTAATTATAGCTGGCAATAGGCTGTGAACCTTGGGCGATTCCCTGAAGTGGCAACATGGCAAACTGCATAACGCTGGTTAAAATAGTCATGGCACCAACGGCAATATCTCCACCGTAATGAAGGAGAGATGAGTTAAAGCAGACGGTTACAACGCTTTCGCTTGCCTGCATAATAAAAGTCGCAAGTCCCAGTGCAACACATGGAAGAAAAACTTTAGGTTTCAAGCCCATATATTTTTTTCGCAGATGAAGCTGTGTTTTTTTGCCACTAAGAAAAACAACTACCCATATGGTTGAAATTGCCTGTGACAGCACAGTTGCAAGGGCTGCACCTTTTACGCCCATATTAAAAACAAAAATGAATACAGGGTCTAAAGTAATATTACAAATGGCACCGATAAGAACGGAAACCATTGAAGTTGTTGTAAATCCCTGAGCAGTAATAAAAGCATTCATGCCCAGAGTTAACTGAACGAACAATGTACCTAAAGCGTAAATACGCATATAGTCCGTTGCGTATCCAAGTGTATTTTTACTGGCACCAAAAGCCATTAACAAATCTTTATTCCAAATCAGCAAAACCACCGTAAGAACAATAGAAACAACAATCTGTAAAGAAAAGCAGTTTCCCAATATTTGTTCTGCGGATTTATTATCTTGTTTTCCCATACAAATAGAAGCTCTTGGCGCACCACCGGAACTGATAAGTGCTGCAAAAGCAGTAACAATCATAATAATCGGCATGCACACGCCGACTCCGGTAAGAGCAAGACTGCCTTCCCCCGGAATATGTCCTATATAAATTCTGTCTACAACATTATAAAGCATATTAATAAGCTGGGCGATTACCGTTGGAATAGACAGCTTTAGAAGAAGCTTTCCAATAGGAGCCGTGCCTAAGAAATTTTTGTCATTCTGCATATATGTACCTCTTTTGAATATTTTTTCTGTATAAAATAATAATCTATGTAAAGTGGAAAGTCAAAAAAGAATATATTGAAAGAGCGTATTGTGGTAAGAATGCAGATACACGAAAAAGACATGAATTATTAGTGCGCGCCATTGATAATAAAGTTAATGGAAATGTTTAGACTAAAAAGAAACCTATTTATCAATATAATTGCTCCCGAAAAGTAATAAACGGGGATTTGCGTAGAAATCAGATGAAAACGAACAGGGATTTGTGTAGAAATTAGAAACAAACGAATGGGGATTTGCGTAGAATTTACGTTTACGTCAATGGGGATTTGCGTTATACTGATGCCAGAGAGATGAAAAAATATGCCCAATTGAGGTAAAGTCAGGCAATTACAGAGGACACAAATCGTTAGATGTATTTTGCGATAAGTTCAGTAGTCGAATTAGAGACAGATATGTTGTCCATACCAAAGATTATAAATGGGAAAATGGTATTAATTATATACCTGTATATATGGTGCCGTTTATATAAGATATTAAAGGAATGCTTTAAAAACAGAGAATGATTTATAGCAAAAAGCCCATATAAAGGGCTTCTTTGCACAGTTGCAACCATCAGTTGACAAATTTCCAAGGCGACTTTATAGCCTGTAACCGGCTATTTATGGTAAAATCAGGATGTTCGAACAGAAAGGAAAGTAGAATATGATTTTAGCAGAAAAAATATCAGAAGAAAGAAAAAAGAACGGTTGGAGCCAGGAAGAGTTGGCTGAGAAATTGTCAGTTTCAAGACAGTCGGTTTCAAAATGGGAAAGTGGCCAGTCAGTGCCTGATTTAAACAGAATTTTGGAAATGGCAAGAATTTTTGGCGTTACAACTGATTACTTATTAAAAGATGAAATTGAAGAAGCGGAAAACGTTGATGGTTTTAAAAGTACGGAAAGTTCTAAGAAGCTTCGAAAGGTTACTATGGAAGAGGCAGATGAATTTTTACGAATTAAGACTAAAACGTCACCTATCATAGCATTTGGAGTATCTTTATGTGTGGCATCTGCAGCACCATTGATTGCCCTTATAGGTTTAAGTGAAAGCAGAAGAATTGGAATTACAGAGGATTTTGCCAGCGGAATAGGCGTGGCAATACTTCTTGTAATGGTGGCTGTAGCAGTATTTCTATTTATTTTAAGCGGAAGGGAATCCTCTAAATATGAATTTCTAGGCAAAGAAGAAATAGAAACTGAATATGGTGTTGATGGCATTGTCAGAGAAAAGAAGAATGATTTCTCGGGGAAGTTTACAATATCAGTAGGAATTGGAGTAGTTCTATGTATTTTAAGCTGTGTGCCATTAATGCTTTGCGCAGGAATTAACGCAAAAGATGATATTGTGGTGATATCAGTTTCAATTTTGCTTCTGATCGTGGCAGTGGCAGTTAATCTTTTTGTGAGAGTAGGCATCATTAATTCAAGTTTTGACGTATTATTGCAGGAAGGCGACTACACTGTTAAGAAAAAGAAAGAAGCTCCTGTTGTTGGAGCCGTTATGCTAGTGTACTGGTTAATCTTTGTGGCAATCTATTTAGGATGGTCATTTCCAACAGGAAAGTGGGATATTTCATGGGTTGTGTGGCCAATAGCAGGAGTACTTTCCCCGATAGTGGCTTTAATAACAAGAATGTTTGTGAACAAAAAATAGCTATATAAGTTTTGGTAAAAATAGTCATGGTTTAAACCGTGGCTATTTTTGTGTTTAACAATATAAAAGTAATAATTTAACATTGAATTGGCAATGACATAATAGTAATATAATATACAAAATCCTTATTTGGCTTTGTCAGAAGAACAAATATTACAAAAGCTTAAAATCTGACAATTATAGGCACACAGAAAGGTTTAAAAATGAATATAAAACTATTGCAAACATTAAGAAATTATAACAAAGACAATTTTATAAAGGATATTATTGCAGGAATTATTATTATGGCGGTGTCTATTCCTATCTCTATGGGATATGCACAGATAGCCGGTCTGCCTGCAGTTTACGGATTGTATGGTTCGGTATTTCCAATTCTTGTTTTTGGACTTTTTTCTACATCGCCTCAGTTTATATTTGGTGTGGACGCGGCTCCTGCAGCTCTTGTAGGTTCAGCGCTTTTGACACTTAACATAGAGGCTGGTTCAGACAAGGCTATGGCAGCAGTTCCTGTTATGACGTTTTTTGTTGCCTTATGGTTGTTGGCTTTTTATTTTATGAAAGCCGGAAAGCTGGTTAATTACATTTCAGCACCGGTAATGGGTGGTTTTATAACAGGTATTTGCACAACAATCATATTAATGCAGATTCCAAAGGTTATGGGAGGCACATCGGGAACAGGAGAGTTTTTCGAATTAGCCGAACATATCTATAAGACTGCGCTTAATATAAATATGCCATCAGTAATTATGGGAGTGATAGCGCTGGTAATACTTTTTGTCTCGAAGAAGATAATGCCTAAATTTCCAATGGCAGTAGTTTTAATGTTTGTGGGTACGATTTTCACAATAAGTCTTCCAATAAGAGATTGGGGAATTAAGACTTTAAATGCAGTAGAGCCGGGACTTCCAAAGTGGAGTATTCCTGATTTCCCGGCTATTCCAATTCAGCAGACTATTACTATCAGTTTGTCGGTGGCAGTAGTAATTATGGCTGAAACTTTGTTGGCAGAGAATAGTTTTGCTCAAAAAAATAATTACAGAATAAATGATAATCAGGAGATTTTTGCATTTTCCCTAGGTAATTTTATGGCTGCTTTTACAGGATGTTGCCCTATTAACGGTTCAGTTTCCCGTACGGCAATGGGTGAACAATATCAGGCAAAAACTCAGCTTACAGGCATTGTGGCAGGATTTTCTATGATAGTGTTACTTCTTTGCGGAACAGGATTTATCGGATATCTTCCTATTCCTATTTTGACGGCAATAGTTATTTCAGCACTTATGGGTGCAACGGAGTTTGACTTGGCGGCAAGGTTGTGGAAGGTAAGCAGAACTGAATTCCTAATTTTTATGGGAGCTTTTCTCGGTGTACTTTTACTTGGAACAATAAATGGTGTTTTAATTGGTATTATTCTTTCTTTTACAGAAATGATTATAAGAACATCAAAACCTTCAAGATGTTTTCTTGGAATACAGCCGGGGCATAGACATTTTAGGGATTTGAACGAGGGAAGCCAAATACATGCCATTGAAGGAGTTATAATTTATAGATTTAGCAGTAATTTGTTTTTTGGTAATATTCAGGTGTTGCAACGCGATATTGAAGACAGCATAAAACCGGATACCAAAGCTGTAATTCTTGATGCAGGTGGCGTTGGAAGTATTGATATAACTGCAGCAGATAGGCTGGCAATGTTGTACAAGTCACTTGAAGACAAAGGCATTAGATTTTATATGACTGAACATATTGCAAAGATTAATGAACAACTTCGAACACTGGGACTAGGGTATATGATTGAAGAAGGAAGAGTTAGAAGAACTATTCACATTGCTTTGAAGGATATGGGTATTGGAAGACCTTATCCTTTAGAGGGTGGCGTAGAAAATGAAGAAAGAAGTGCTTCAAGAAAAAGAGTAGATAACAAGGTTCAGGAGTTCGTTTGGGCATACGGAGCTGAAAGTGAAGAGCAAATTGAAAAGCAGATTGTTCTGCAGATTCAGCAGTTAAAGAAAACAGGAGATATGGAGAAACTTTTCCACGGAAGCTGGTCACATATGGATGCTTTTGACGAGGACGAGTGGTTAGAGCATCTTGAAGAACATCTAAAAGAGATTGTTAATATTTCAGGAAAAGATGAAAAAACTATTGCTGAACGTTTCGAAAAGCATAGAGAAGAAATACATAGAAGAATCAGGGATGAACATCCTGAAATGGCAGAAAGATTTAAGGAAAGAAGACATGTTCTTGATGAGCATTTAAAAGAAAAGCACCCGGAAGTGTTTAAATTAATTGAAAATCTGAGAGAAAATCAGAATTAAACTTAAAAATTCTTCTATTTACACAGTAATTATGTGCTTCACTATGGTTTTATGGATGAGCATTTACAACGTAACATTACACACAGGAACATTTAACACGCAGGTTATTAAGGATGCATGGTTAGGATTTCCAATTGCCTATGTATTTGCAGCATGTATGGATTGGTTTGTAGTTTCAGGATTGGCTAAGGGATTTGCCTTTAAATATTTAGTTAAGCCGGATAGCAGTACACTTAGAAAAGTAATTTCAGTTTCATGTTCAATGGTTGTTCCAATGGTAATTATAATGTCACTTTATGGTGCGGTTGAAGCAAGTATTAGAATGGGTGATTTCAGCAACGTATTATTCATCTGGTTAACTAACATACCAAAGAATTTTGTAATGGCATTACCATTCCAGTTAATTATTGCAGGACCATTAGTAAGAAAAGTATTTAGAACAATATTCCCTGAAGGAAAAGTATTAGCATAAAACTATTTTTAGAAAAATGAATCGTTTTTATAAAAATATGAAAGAAATAAAATTTTAATTATGCCGAATTTTCGTGCTAAATAATAGTAAAATTAAGTAAAAATTATACAATATATACAAAAATACGTCTAAAATCAACTATTCTTTGTTGAAATATTGCAAAAAACGTTTTCCTAAAATATTCTAGAAAAGTAATTTGATTTTTTGAGAATGTTTTAGATTGGAAAGGACTAGAATATTTCTTTAAAGAAATCCAGGTACGGAAGGTTTTAGAGGGTTAAAAGTATATATTGTATTTTTTTATTTAGGAGGTAAGAAAATAATGAGAAAAGGTAAGAAGATTGCAGTGGCAAAGAAAGCCACAGTGGCCTTTTTGACAGCGGCAATGGTTACGGGAATGTTGCCGGCAGGGCAGATTCAAAATGTTATGGCAGCAGACGATTCACCTTATGTAATTTCTACAGGAAGAATGGTGTATGCAAGTTCTTCAGTGGGAAATAGTAACCCGGCTTATGCAGTAGATGGATCCACCGGTACAAGATGGGAAAGTGCATGGAATGATAACACAGAGTGGATTTATGTTGACTTGGGAAAAGTTACTGATGTAACAGGCGTAAAGTTATATTGGGAAGGTGCTTATGCCAAGAAATACAAAATTCAGGTTTCAAATGACGAAGAAAATTGGAGTGATGTTTATGTTAATTCCGATTGCAAAGGTGGAAATGAGGACTTAAACATAACAGCAAATGCCAGATATGTACGAGTTTATATGACAAAGAAGGCTTTAGAAGCTTACGGATATTCTTTGTATGAGTTTGAAGTGTACGGTAAAGACGGGATAACAAAAAGACCTGTAGATTATGGCGAAAATCTTGCCTTAAATAAAAATGCCACAGCATCATCATTAAGAGATGTATGGTGGATGTACGACGATAATGGAGTAATTGACCAGACTTCTGTATTGGCTAAGAATGCAGTTGATGGAAATGATAATTCATATTGGACATCAGGAGAAAAAGACAATCAGTGGTTTATGGTTGACCTTGGAGCAAATTATGATATTGGACGTGTTGAAATTGATTGGTCATCTGATGCAGGAAAGATGTATGACATTCAGGTTTCAAAAGATGGGGGTAATTGGACAACTTTATACAGACAGCTTAAAGGTTATGGTAATGAAGTTGCAAATATTGAACTATATGCCAATGCACGTTATGTAAGAATGTATGGATATACAAGGGTTGAAAGTGGTAGCGGATTTAGCATAAAGGAAATGAAGGTTTATAAGTACAAATCAGGCGACAGAAAGGTAAACCATAGTATTCCAAACCTTCCTGATTCGTATGTTGTTTCAAACGGTAAGGGAACATATCTTGCAAATTCAATGTACAACGAAAAAGCAAAATTACCTGTTTACAAAACAGATGATGTTAAATCACCGATAGCAAGTAATGACTGGTGGCAGTCAATGCTTATTAATAAGTTTGGAAACTTAATGTCAACTCTTCCAATGAAAATGAAATATTCATCTAAGGGACTTGGCATTTTGACAGCAACAAGTGGCTGGCTTCCTGACATGGGCAGTACTGATGTAAACGTGTCGGTTAATTCTGAAACTGAAACTGATTTTTATATTTTGCCTGAAAACCTTGATACAGCTACAGCTTGTGATAAGGTAAGCGGATATAGTGACTATTCAGTAACAGCACAGCTTGCAGACGACAATCATGTTGCAATGACAAGTACATTTGTAAAAGGTTCACCTTACATCTATACAGAATATGGCGATACAAAGTCAGTTTATATTTCATCATCAGCCATTACATCAATTTTTGACGGTAACGGAAATGAAATATTGGCAAAAAATCTTGATTCAATGAAAGCAGATCATATCGGTCTTGAAATTACAGACAGTGATAACAAGAGCAAAACAAAAACATCAAAAAGTTATTATTGTTTAACTGTTCCTGAAAATACAACATTTAAGAAGATTGGAAGCTATATTAGAGTAACATTCCCTGAAACTAACGGTTACATGTCTATTGGAACAATGAAAGATAAATCACAGATTGAAACATTCTATAGACATGGATATGCTTTTGTTACAGATACAAAAGTTACATACAGTTATGATGACAGTAAAGCAAAGGTAACTTCAACATATAAGACTACAACAAGTCTTAAGAGAAATGGATTTACAGACCAGACATTTATGTGTATGCTTCCACACCAGTGGAAAAATTCAACAGATGATGATAAGGCATTTGCAACATATTCATCTGTAAGAGGTGATTTAAAGACTATTGAAGGACTTTCATTTAAGACAGTTTCAGAGTTTGCAGGACTTCTTCCAACATTTGCTCTTCCAACTAATGCAGAGTTTGATGGAGAGGCAGTTTTAGGTTACTTAAATGAATTGGAAGATGCAACAAAGAACTTAAATCCTGCAGGTGATGCATATTGGGAAGGCAAGAACCTTCATCCTTTGGGAATGGGAGTTCTTATGGCAGACCAGCTTGGAGAAACAGAACTTAGAGATACATTCTTAAAGAGAATGAAGAAGATTCTTGTTAACTGGTTTACTTATGACGGAAAGGATGATATCAGTTATTTTATTTATAATAATAACTGGGGAACTCTTTACTATGAACAGAGCGAGTTTGGGGCAAATGCAGCAATTTGTGATCACCATTTTACATATGGTTACTTTATGTTTGCAGCAACAGTTTTAGCTACATATGATCAGGAATTTTATAATGATTACAAAGGTATGATTGAAATGATGATTAGAGATTATGCCGGACCTTCTGACAATGACAGTGAATACTGTAGATTTAGAGCTTATGATATGTACGAAGGACATTCATGGGCAGGCGGATACGCAGACAATGATTCAGGTAACAATCAGGAATCAGCCAGTGAATCATTATTTAGCTGGGTAAGTATGTATCTTTGGGGAGTTCTTACAGAAAATGATGAATACAGAGATGCAGGAGTATTTGGATTTACAAATGAAATGGAAGCAGTGGAACAGTATTGGTTCGATTACGACAAAGACAACTGGATTAAAGAATGGCCATACAATGTAGTAGGTCAGGTCTACGGTGGAATTAACTTCTATGGAACATTCTTTGGTGGACAGCCATTATATGTTTATGGTATTCAGTGGCTTCCGATTTCAGAATATTTAACATATTACGGAATGAATCAGAGCAGATGTGCTGAAATATATCAGGGATTGTTAGATGATACAACAATAGCAATGGCTAAGGCAGTACAGGCAGCTAAGAACGAAGGAAAGAGTCAGGAAGAAATTGACAAGATGCTTAAAGAGTATCCACAGGCAGATACAGGTTGGCAACATATTACATGGCCATTCCTTTCACAGACTAATCCAAGTCTTGCAATGGAGAAATTCCTTGCAAACGATACAAAGGTTCAGAAAACAGATACAGCTAACACATATTGGTTTATTAACAGTATGAAACAGTTAGGCGTAAAAACAACTGACATTGTTGCAACAGGAGATTGCTCAGCAGCAGTATATTACAACAAGGATACAAGCAAATACACAGCAACAGTTTGGAATCCTACTAACGACACAAAGGTTGTAACATTTAAAACTAACGGTAACAAGATTGGCACAGCGACAATTGGTGCAAAGGCACTTGTAAACTTTGAAGTATATAAGAATAAGAGCTTTAACATAGTACAGGCTTCAACTCCTGAAATATCTGTTCCATCAGGAAAATATGATGATACACAGTATGTAACAATTTCATCAGAAACACCTAGAGCTACTATTTACTATACAACAGACGGAACAATGCCAACAACATCATCAAAGGTTTATGATGGAGTATTTGCAGTATCAAGTACAGCAACAGTTAAAGCTATCGCAGTAAAAGATGAATATATTACATCTGCAATGGCCTCAAGCACAATCACTGTGAATGGCACAGATGTTTCACTTAAAGACAATATTGCATTAGGCAAGAACGTTAAGGTTTCATCATCAGAAAATCCAAGTGTAGACGGAAGTAAGATAGTCGATAACGACGGAACAACAAGATGGTCTTCAGAATTTACAGATAATCAGTATTGTCAGATTGATTTAGGAAAGAATTACACAATTAATAAGGTTACATTTAACTGGGAAGCTTCATATGCTAAGGAATACAAGATTCAGGTTTCAAAAGATGGAAACAACTGGACAACAGTATATGAAAATAACAACGGAAAAGGTGGAGAAGAAAGCGTTGTATTTGACGCAACAGAGTGCAGATATGTAAAAATGCAGGGTGTAAAGAGAGCTCTTGCTTACGGATATTCATTGTGGGAAATGGGTGTGTATGAAGCTGCAAAAGTTGAAACACCAATATTTAGCATTCCATCAGGAACATACAGTAATGCTTTGAATGTAAACATTAGCAGTAATACTAAGGGTGTGGAAATCAGATATACAACAGACGGTTCAACACCTAACGAAAAGTCAAACTTATACGTTCCAAGTATTAAGATAAGCAAGAATACAACATTAAAAGCGATTGCTTACAGAAAAGGAATGATTGATTCACCTGTGGCAACAGCAGAATACAAGATTGACGGTTCATCAACAGAACCTGAGCAGCCAACACAGCCGGGCACAACAGAGACAAAGATTGTTTCGAAGAACTGCAATACAGTAACATCAGGTTCAGAAAATGATGTATTTGGTGGCAAAAACGCAGTAGACGGAGATAAGGGAACACGTTGGTCATCTAATTTTGCAGACGATGCATGGATTTATGTAGACCTTGGAAAAACATACTCAGTTAATAAAGTTGTTTTAACTTGGGAAGGTGCTTACGGAAAAGCGTATAAGATTCAGACATCAACAGATGGAAAAACATGGAAGACAGTTAAAAACGTGACTAATGGAAAAGGTGGAGAAGAAACGGTAGCATTTAATTCTACAGATGCAAGATATGTAAGAATGCAGGGTGTAGAAAGAGCATTACCATATGGATATTCATTATGGGAAATGGAAGTTTACGGTAAAGTTTCAGGCTCAGTATCAGATGATTCAAATAATGAAGATTCATCAGTTCCATCAGATACAAACGTTGCAAAATCAGCTAAGGCTACATCATCAGGAAATGAAACTGATGCAATGGCAGCAAAATATGCAGTAGATGGGGACAACGGAACACGTTGGTCATCAAACTTTGTAGATGATGCATGGCTTTTAGTAGACTTAGGCAAGGCTTACACAATCAACAAGGTAGTACTTAACTGGGAAGATGCTTACGGAAAGGCATACAAGATTCAGACATCAACAGATGGCAAAAACTGGACAACAGTTAAGAATGTAACAGATGGAAAAGGTGGAGAAGAAACTATAACATTTGACGCTACAAAGGCAAGATATGTAAGAATGCAGGGCGTGGAAAGAGCACTTCCATATGGATATTCATTGTGGGAAATGAGTGTTTATACTAAATAAAATTTAAGTTAAAGAGGCACAGTTTACGGTAATTAGTAGGCTGTGTCTTTTTCTTCTTATAAACTAATTTGTACTAATTATTAAATTGCAAAAATTATTTTTAATATCAAAGAAAATTTCCATAAATGCTTACTTTTATTGATTAATTAGCAATCAGATGTTATACTGTAAAAGTTAATATTGGGAAAAATATGCCTGTTAATTTGGGCTGTTTTAGATACAATCATATAGAATAAATAACGAGAAAACATTCAATACGAATTATTAGAGAAAGGGTAGACTAATATGAAAACAGCAGTAATGACTGATAGTAATAGTGGAATTACACCGGAAGAAGGAAAGAAAATTGGAATATATTCTCTTCCAATGCCGGTTATCATAGAGGGAGATGTTTTTTACGAAGGAAAGAACATTACACAGGAAGAATATTATGGCGCAATGACTTCAGGAAAGAATGTTACAACATCACAGCCATCACCCGGGGATGTAATGGATATGTGGGATGGCATTTTGAAGGAAGGCTATGAACAGGTTGTTTACATTCCAATGTCAAGCGCATTAAGTGCTTCATGTCACGCGGCAATTCAGCTTTCAGAAGAATATGACGGAAAGGTTCAGGTTGTTGATGACCACAGAATCTCAGTAACAATGAGAGAGTCAGTTCTTGAAGCAAAATGGATGGCTAATCAGGGAATGACAGCAGAAGAAATAAAAAAGAAACTTGAAGAAAATGCTTACAATTCAAGTATTTACATTGCTGTTGATACTTTAGAATACCTTAAAAAAGGAGGACGTGTTACAGCAGCAGGAGCAGCCATAGGAGCAGTTCTTAACATTAAGCCTGTACTTACAATTCAGGGTGAAAAGCTTGATGCATTCACTAAAGTTAGAGGAATGAAGAAAGCTGAACTTAAGATGTTAGAAGCTATTGAAGAAGACCTTAATACAAGATTTGCTGATGTAGATAGAAAACAGTTAAGACTTGGAGCAGCAGGAACATTCCAGAAACAGGAAGACGCAGACCAGTGGTACAAGATGGTAAAAGACACATTTGAAAACGAAATCCACGATATATATTATGATTCATTGTCATTTAGTATAGGATGTCACGTTGGACCTAATGCAATTGGTATTGGAATAAGTGTTGTTACAAGAGATGAAAAGTAAATATTAAAAAAAGAAGAATCCCTCGGAAAGTGTCAGCTTTCGGAGGGGTAATTTTTTTAAAAGGATTAAATACAAACATAATCCCCTTAGTTAGTTGAAATAAACTCCTAAAAATAGTATCATTAAGGGTAAGACTATTTTGTAAATTATAGAAGGCAGGTACGATTATGTATGCAGTTTTTGGATTAGGGAATCCTGATAAGGAATATGATAAAACAAGACACAATATTGGTTTTGATGTTATAGATGAGTTGGCAAGTCAGATGGGTGTTGAGGTAAAGACTAAGAGACACAAGGCTTTATGCGGTATTGGAAATATTGGTGGCGAGAAAGTGATTTTGGTGAAGCCACAGACTTATATGAATCTTAGCGGTGAGTCAGTGAGAGCAGTTATGGATTTCTATAAGCTTGATCCGGAGAATGACATTATTGTTATTTCTGACGATATTAATTTGGCTACGGGAAGAATTAGAATTAGAGCCCAGGGTAGCGCAGGCGGTCATAATGGTTTGAAGAGTATTATTAATCACGCGGGAACTCAGAAGTTTAAGAGGGTGCGCGTGGGAGTAGGTGCAAATGAAGGAAATCTTGTAAATCATGTGCTTGGTAAGTTTAGCAAGGGCGAAAGAGTTTTGGCTGAGCAGGGTATAAAAGATGCAGCCTCAGCAGTTGAAGTTATGATTTTGGAAGATATAAACACAGCAATGAACAAATTTAATTAGAAGATATAAATATAGCAATGAATAGATTCAACTAGAATCTATCAAAATAGTGAAGTCCGGGAGTAGTAAATGAAAAGTTTTGATTATCCACTATTACAATTAAATGAGTTTGAGCAGGTTAAGGTCTGCTTGTCTGAACACAAATCCTGTCAGGTTACAGGGTGTGGGGAATCCCAGCTTGCTCATTTTATTAATGGATTGAGCAATGGCTACAAGCAGAAAGTCATTGTTACTTTTAGTGCAACAAAAGCAAGTCAGTTGTATCAGGATTTAAAGGGCTTTTCGGACGATGTTGTAATGTATCCTGCAAAGGATTTTATTTTCTTTAGTGCGGATGTACACGGAAATCTTATATTGCAACAACGACTTGAATTTATTCAAAAAATAGTTGAAGATAAGCCATTTACGGTAATTTTGACGCCGGATGCCTTTATGGACAAGATAATGCCAATTGAAAAAATCAAAAATAATTATCTTGAAATAGCAGAAGGCAGCATAATTCAGATGGATGCCTTAAAGAGCAAGCTTGTGCAGATGGGATACGAGCCGGTTGTTCAGATTGATGGACAGGGACAGTTTGCGGTGCGAGGAAGTATTGTTGATATTTACACGCTGACAGATGAGGTGCCTTATCGAATTGATTTTTGGGACGATGAGGTTGACATAATAAAGAGTTTTGAGGTGGAAAGCCAGCGTTCAATTGAGAATCTTGAATCGGTAAAAATTTATCCTGCCAGCGAATATTCACTGACTAAGAAAGAAATTCAGGCGGGAATGGCGAAGATTCGACAGGATTTAGACCAAAATGTTAAAAAATTCAGAAAAGATTTTAAGACGGAAGAGGCTAACAGACTTAGAGTTACAGTTGAAGAGTTTCTTACAAATATGGATATTAACCCAAGTCAGGTAGCAGTAGATAGTTATGTAAACTATTTTTATGATAATTTGGTAAGTCTGCTTGACTATTTTGAAAATCCAATATTTTTTATTGATGAGCCAAAGAGGGTAACGGAGCAACTTAACGTGGTAGATGCGGAGTTTGGAGATAGTATGGCTAACCGCCTTCAGAAAGGCTACGTGCTTCCGGGGCAGACAGATGTAATTTGGGACAAAAATCAGATAATTGCCAAGATTGATAGTGGCGAAAAAGTCCTATTTACAGCAATTGCCCAGAAGATTCAGGGATTTAGCGTGGATGATTTTGTGGAAGTGGGATCAAGAAACGTAAGTCCATACAATGGCAAGTTTGAGATTCTTGTTCAGGATTTAAAAAAATATAAAGAGCAAAAATATGCGGTTCTTCTTGTAACCGGTTCAAAAACAAGAGGCCAGCGTTTGGCGGAGGATCTTAGAGAGTTTGAGATTAGCGCATTTTTTGAAGAAGACGGGGAACGTCAGGTTATGCCTGGTGAAGTTATGATTATAAAAGGTCAGCTTCGCAGTGGCTTTATGTACCCTATGATTAAGTTTGTGGCTATTTCAGACACGGATATTTTTGGCGAAAAGAAGAAAAGAAAACGTAGAAAGCATGGCTATTCAGGTACTAATATTTCAAGTTTTACTGACCTTAACATTGGTGATTATGTTGTCCACGAAAACCACGGACTTGGTGTTTATCGTGGAATAGAAAAAATAGAAGTAGACCATATTGTAAAGGACTACATTAAGATTGAATATGCCAAGGGCAGCAACCTTTATGTGTTAGCAACCCAGCTTGATATGATTCAAAAATATGCTGACAGCACGGCGAAACCACCTAAACTTAACACATTAGGTGGCCAGGAATGGAAAAAAACAAAGACCAGAGTTAAGAAGGCTGTTGCGGATATTGCGAAGGAGCTTGTTCAGCTTTATGCAATAAGGGAGAACAGCAACGGATATCAGTTTTCTCCTGACACGGAATGGCAGAAGGAATTCGAGGAAATGTTTCCATTTGAGGAGACAGATGATCAGCTTAATGCCATAGCTGAAGTGAAAAAAGACATGGAAAGCACGAAAATTATGGACAGACTGATTTGCGGAGACGTAGGTTTTGGCAAGACAGAAGTGGCAATTCGTGCGGCTTTTAAGGCAGTGCAGGATGACAAGCAGGTGGCTTATCTTGTTCCAACAACGGTTTTGGCCCAGCAGCACTACAAAACTTTTAAGCAGAGATTTAAGGATTTCCCTGTCAGAGTGGAAATGCTTTCAAGATTTAGAACAAAATCAAATATTGATAAAACAATAAAAGATTTGAATAAAGGTTATGTTGACGTTGTTATCGGAACTCATCGTATGCTTTCAAAAGATGTTAAATTTAAGGATTTGGGACTTTTGATTATTGATGAAGAGCAGAGATTTGGCGTAAAACATAAGGAACAGATTAAAGAATTGAAAAATAATGTTGACGTAATGACTCTTACAGCAACTCCGATTCCAAGAACTCTTCATATGAGCCTTATTGGAATAAGAGATATGTGCGTAATGGAAGAACCACCTCAGGAACGTATGCCAATACAGACTTTTGTTATGGAATACAATGAGGAAATTGCAAGGGATGCCATAAACAGGGAGCTTGCAAGAGGCGGTCAGGTTTATTACGTGTACAACAGGGTTCAGGATATAGCTGAAATGGCAGGAAAAGTTCAGGCTCTTGTGCCTGATGCCAGTGTTGCCTTCGCACACGGACAGATGAGTGAGCGACAGCTTGAAGAAATAATGTATGATTTTGTTAACGGGGACATTGATGTTCTTGTAACAACTACAATAATAGAAACAGGTCTTGACATACCAAATGCCAACACCATTATAATACACGATGCAGAAAAAATGGGCTTGTCCCAGCTTTATCAGCTTCGTGGCCGTGTAGGCCGTTCAAACCGTACATCGTATGCTTTTTTGATGTATAGCAGAAACAAGATGCTTACGGAAGTTGCGGAAAAGCGACTTGGGGCAATAAGGGATTTTACGGAACTTGGCAGTGGTGTAAAAATTGCAATGCGAGACCTTGAAATCCGTGGTACCGGAAATCTTCTTGGGGCTGCACAAAGCGGTCATATGGAGGATGTTGGTTACGACCTTTATTGCAAAATGCTTAACGATGCCATTAATACTTTAAAGGGCAACAAGCCAATGGATGATTTTGAAACAAAGGTAGACCTGACAGTGGATGCTTTTGTTCCACCTTCATATATTAAAAATGAAGCTCTTAAAATGGACATTTACAAGCGAATTGCAGGAATAGAGACAATGGAAGAATACGAGGATATGCAGGATGAACTTCTTGACCGTTTCGGTGACATACCGAATCAGGTTGAAAACCTTCTCCAGATTGTTTTGCTTAAAAATGCAGCACATCAGGCATATGTTACTGAAATTTCAGGTAATAAAAACAGAATCAAGCTTACAATGTGGAAAGACGCTGAGGTGGATGTGGAAAGAATACCAATTCTTGTCCGCGAGTACAAAGGCAGACTTAAGTTTATGCCTAAAGACGAGCCGTATTTTATTTTTGAGCCAAAACCGGGCACAGGCACAGTAATAGAAAATGCAAGAAAACTGGTAGAATCACTGTCTACATTGAAGGATGAAGAATAGAATAAGGTATGTGAGCTACGACTAAAGCAGTTGAAATATATTGTGAAAATATACAACTGTAGAGTCAGTCACATATGCTGTGATTAAAATAGTTGAAAAGATAAGGTAATGGGAATAGATTGTATATAGTGGCAAGTCAGGGGAGGTGATTGTCTTTGAGAAAAAAGTTAATATGTATTTTGGCAGGATTTACAGTTGCGGTGGGACTTGTAGGTTGTGGTCAGGGAAAAACAGTGGAGGAAACCACGGTGGCTACAAGTGAAACAGGTTCCGAGAGCTCAACAGTTTTAAAGGGAACAGTTTCGAAAAGCTCAACTGGTTCTGACGGGGCAGATACTATTCTTACTATTACTGCAGGCGGTAGTCAGGTTATGCTTGACGAGGTAAGGTATTATGCGTATACAGCCCAGGCGACTTATGAAACTTATTATCTTACAAAGGGCAAGGAAATAGACTGGGACTCAAAAATGGATGGCAATGTGACTTGGGAGCAGGGTGTCAAAAGCCTTGTGCTTGACGATATTTGCAAGAGGGAATGGCTTAATGAAATTTCATCACAATATGATATTAAGCTTACAAAGAAAGAAAAGTTATCTGTTAAAACAAAGGCTTTAGAGTATTTTAAGAACACCAATGTTAAGCTTGCAAAGAAAATAAATATTAGTGAAGGCCGTTTGATTAAGGTTTTTGAAAAGGCAGAAATTGCTAAAAAAACTGAGAAAAAGATGGAAAAAGATGGAAGTTCCACGAAGGAAATGTATATAAAATGGAAAAAGGGAAATAATGTTACGGCAGAATCACAATGGAATAACATTAATTTCAAGGAAGCGATATTTACATTGGAGGATGTTAAATGAGAAAGACAGGAAGATGCATATTAAGCGCAGTTATTGCAGTGCTTCTTATGATTGGAGCAATTGATTATGCATTTGTAATAGGAAAGGCGAAGCCGGTAGGCGATTTAAAGACAAGCCAGAGTGAAGTTATTGTTAAAGATTTTATCCACGATAACTATGAGATTAGCGAAAAAAATCCGTGGACTGATTATGGACTTCATCCAATCGAATACACGGAATCAGCAGGAAAGAGCGGTTTTGACAAGGCTATAAGTGCCAAGGCAGCTATTCTTGTGAATGTTAATTCAAAAGAGATTTATTATGAAAAAAATAGCGATGCCAAGATGTATCCGGCAAGCACAACTAAGCTTATGACAGCTTTGACTGTTTTGCAGAATATGAAAACTACTGATATAGTAACAATCGGCAGTGAAATTAATATGATTGCAGCAGATTCAAGTAAGGCAGGTTTTAGTCAGGGACAGGTTGTAACAGTTCAGGAGTTGCTTGAAGGTTTGCTTATTTCATCAGGAAATGACGCAGCCTATGTTTTGGCAAAAGCAGCAGGCGAAGCAATTCTTAAAGACAATATTGCTAACGAAGGAAAAACTTTTACAGCAGCACAGTGTGTTGAGCGTTTTGTTTATGAGATGAATAAGAATGTCCGTGACATGGAACTTGAAAATACACATTTTATGTCACCGGATGGCTATGATGCGGCAGACCAGTACACATCAGCTAGCGACTTGTCTAAGATTGCAATTGAAGCATACAACAACGAAACAATTCGTAAGATTTGCGGAACACAGTCTGAAAAGTCCGGCACATTAAACAAGACTTGGGTATCAACAAATGCCCTACTGAACAAGTCAGGACAGTTCTACTACCAGTACTGTGTCGGCATGAAAACGGGAAGTACAGGCCTTGCAGGCAAGTGCCTTGTGTCAGTGGCAAAGAATGGCGACACGGAATGCATAAGCGTAGTCTTAAATGACAGCACAGATGAACAGCGCTGGACAGACGCAAAGAAATTGTTGCAGTTTGGCGTGGAGTAAAGCTTAATATAGAAAAATAGATTGATTCACCCCCGTAGGGAATTGGCAGGAGCCAATTCCTACGGGGGTTTTTGTTGTGGTGGAAGGAAAAAAGTGTCAGGTCTGTTGCAAGTTCCCAGAAAAGCTTATGAATACAATAGTAGGTTTACATAACATAGAAGAAATAATCAATATTTAAAATATCGGGGTACATCGCCAAAATAAATTCAAAAATCTAGAAATTGCAGAAAAAATTCTTGCCAATACAAACTATGCGTGATTCCAAATTCCACTAATAAGTAGAAATTCGCCACAAAAAAAACGCTCGCTAGGAAACCTAGCGAGCACCTTTGGTATATGGGGCTTCTACAAAAAAATGGGGGGATAAGTCGAAGCCCTCTATGTCACATTATATTACCTTTTGTTGTATTCTGCAACCTTTTTATTAATTTTTTCTATAGGATTTAATAAATCGCTTATAGAAGCGTCATGATTTAGTCTGTCAATGAATGTTGCAGTGAACTTTGTAATGTCTACATTGATGTACCATTCTCTCTGAAGAAGCTCTGGAGACTGGTAAATTGAGTTAGTTGTCATGATTCTGTAGATAAGTCCCTGTTCGTAAGCTTCATCAAATCTTTCAAGACCGTTAGTAAAGAGACCAAATGTAGAAGCAACAAATACTCTGTTAGCTTTTCTCTTCTTAAGCTGCTTAGCAACATCAAGCATACTATCACCTGAAGAAATCATATCATCAATAATAAGAACGTCCTTACCTTCAACTGAATCACCAAGGTATTCATGAGCCACAATAGGATTACGTCCGTCTACGATAGTAGTAAAATCACGACGTTTGTAGAACATACCTACATTAATTCCAAGAACGTTAGCGTAGTAGACAACTCTACCCATAGCACCTTCGTCAGGGCTGATAACCATAAGATGATCAGCATCAAGCTTAATGTCATCAACATTTCTAAGAAGATTTTTTATAAACTGGTATGTTGGCATAATTGATTCAAAACCACTAATAGGAATAGCATTGTTTACACGAGGATCGTGAGCGTCAAAAGTAAGAATATTGTCTACGCCCATGTTTACTAATTCCTGAAGCATTACTGCACAGTCCATAGATTCTCTGGATGTACGTCTGTGCTGTCTTCCTTCATAAAGGAAAGGCATAATAACTGTAATTTTTCTAGCTTTACCTGCAGCAGCAGCGATAACTCTCTTAATGTCAGCAAAGTGATCATCAGGAGACATATGATTCTTGCAACCACAAACAGTATATTCAATGCTGTGGTTAGTAACATCATCGATAATGTAAAGGTCTGTACCACGAACAGATTCGCCTAAAGTACATTTAGCTTCACCTGTACCAAATCTTGGTGTTTTTACATCAAGAAGGTAAGAATCTTTAGTATAACCCTTGAAAGTAATAGGTGATTCTTTAGCTTCAATTCTCTGGCTTCTCCAATCAGCAATATAAGCGTCAACTGCTTCGCCTAACTGCTTACTTCCTGATAATGCAACAATTGCAAGTGGTCCTACAGGAATAGATTCAACATATTTTTTGATAGACATTTCAAAATTTCCTCCGTGTGTTAAATAGTAAATTTCTTTTTTATTCTTATATCATCACCAAAAATCTTTAAAGGAGTGTAATTACCCGCTGTACGGGAAAAAATACGCTCTTCATATTTCTGCTGTAATTCCTGTAAAGAAAAATTAGTAGAAATAATAGTAGATTTCTGATGTATAAGTCTCTCATTAAGACAATCAAATAGGGATGATTCAGTAAAGGAGTTAGACATCTCCGTGCCCAAATCATCAATAATAAGTAAATCACAACGAAGCAACTCGTCAAAACTAATCTGACGGTAAATAGTGGTGTTGCTACGCTTAAAGGAATAATCTGCCAACAAATCGAAAAGTTGTACTGCTGAAAGATAAATAACAGAGTAGGATTTTTCGATTAATTCCTTTGCAATGCAGTTAATGAGAAAAGTTTTCCCTGTACCTGCCCTGCCATAGAATAACAGATTATCAAAGGTTTTGTCAAAGTTATTTATAAAATAATGACAATGGTCCACAACAGCGTCAATATTTTCTGCTGCGGAAATCCCTGTATCGGGATCAATGTAGTCATCAGAATACAAATCATATTCAAAAGTATCAAAGTTCTCGCGTTCAAGAATCTCCTTAAGCTCAGAACGGGAATAAAGCAGTCTGACAACCTCTGCCTTAAGGCATTCACAAGGTTTTCCGTCAATAAACCCTGTATCTTTACATTTAGGGCATGTAAAAATCTCATCCAGGTAATCGGCGGAATAACCTCCGGCTAAAAGAGCTGCTTTCTTTTGTTCACTTATAAGGGCAATGTCCTCACGAAGTGTGTCCTTAGCAGAAGAATTGCCTGAAAGAGAAAGTCTAAGGGCACGTCCTGCAAGAACACCAATCTGCCCGTCTAAATCCTTAATAAGAGGAATTTTTTCGTAGACTTCTTCAATACGTCTGTTTAATTTAATTTTATTATTTAATTGACGGTCATTGTAACTGTTTGCAATAACGTCAAATTGATCTCTGGTTAAAGCCATATTAAATCCTTAAAAATTTTTAAAATAAATATCTACAATAATTAGAGTGTTCAAAACCCCAAATTTAATTATAGGAATTGTTTTCAACAATCTTACTATAAAGATACCTTATATTTCAAAGGTAAACAATCCTTTTTTGTAATTAAACGTCCGGATTAATAAAAACCCCTAATAAATATTTCTGCAATAATATACAATGTCTATTACTTGTTAGACTTAAGCTTGCTGTCTCTGTTGGCAATAAGCTTTCTTTCAAGATCCTTATAGTCATATGTACGCTGGTCAAAAGTCTGCTTCTTAGGTGCAGCCTTAGGAGTCTTAGAAAACTTAGCGTTTGCAAAAGGAATATTCTTCTGGAAAGTTTTTGACATTTCCTCAGAATGAAGTTTGTCTAACTTTTCAATATCGCTCATATCCTTAACATTGTTAGTATACCACCTTGTAAGAATACCATCAGTATAATTGAAAAGATTTCCGCTGTGCATATGAGCCATAGTGCGGTTGCATGCTTCAATAATAATTTCGTCGGTAAAACCGTATGTATCAGTCCATTTTGCAATGTAAGCAATCTCTTTTCTTACAGGAACGGTAGGAGCCTGTCCGAAAATCTTATAAATGCTTTTAGAAATGCCTTCTCTGAACTTTTTGTCTGCCTTAGCTTCTTCTATTGAATTTATATCTTTTTTTGCGTATTCAACGGCTCTCTTCTCGATAGAAGATAAAGAGTTAAAACCGTCCCTGATGCAGGCATCCATAATATATTCAATAAAATCTGCATCAAAACAAAGTCCGTCAATCATATACAAAATACTGTTAATGTCATTAGAGCTAAGTGGTCTTCCAAGATAAGTCTGTGCCAAAAGCTGAACGTCATTAAAAGTATCATTATCTGCAAAATCAAGAATCTCTCTTGGTGTATATTTGCGCTTGGCAGGAATAACATGTCCTGTGCTTTCCGGAACAGGAATAGACTCACTCTGACCGGAAGCTGATGCCAAAAGGTTCGTTTCAGTGCTTGTAATACCCTTTACAATATAACGGTTGCGAAGGATAGACTCTAAAGTAATGCCTGAAATCTCATTCTGGCTGTTATAAGACAAAGTAATGAGATTCTGTTCAGCCCAATAGTTAAGAGCACGAATAACGTCAGACTCTAACATATTAAACTTGTCCGCGATTCTTTCAGTTGTAAGCTCATCAGCAATGTCGTTATTGCTGTTAACAAGGCGCAACAAATGAAGATAAATCTTAATAAACTCTCCGTTGGCCCTAGGCATATATTCATCCATAAAAATATTTGATACAGAAGTAAATTCTGCAATGCTCCCTCTATCTAAAACCAATTTACACATTTTGTCTCATAATCCTTTTCGTAAAATTATTATCTCACAAAAATGCACACAAATCCCCGAAAACTTCTGTGAGACTTGAAGACTCCCAGAGAAGCGGTGCAAGAAGAAGTATAGCATAAAGAATTAAAAAATCAACATCACAAATTGGGTGAAATGCCCATTTTTAAAGGGTTTGCGGGCAATGTTAATAATGTTGATAATGTGAATAAAAAGCCGGCATAAAAAGTCGAAAATTAGTGAAACCCTTATAAAATAAGAGAATTGGCAGGTTGCAAAATAACAAAGTTATGTAAACAAAAAATCCACAAAAAATCATTGAGAGTTATCAACGAAATTTTGTGGACATGTTAATAAGTTAATTACCTAGCAAATGTTCCCCGATTTTTACTACATCTCCGGCGCCCATTGTTATCAACAAATCACCTGTTGAACAATTTTCTAATAAAAAATTTTCGATTTCGCTAAAAGATGGGAAATAATATGCTTCAGTACCAAGTTTTTTGATACCTTTCATAACATCTTTTGAGCTGATTCCGAGAGTGTCTTTCTCTCTTGCTGCGTAAATATCTGCAAGAACAACAGCGTCTGCTTCTGATAAAGCTTTGCAAAACTCTGGTAATAAAGCCTTAGTTCTTGTATATGTATGTGGCTGGAAAACAACCCACATCTTCTTATGTGGATAATGTTTAGCCGTTTTAATTGTTGCTCTAATTTCATCAGGGTGATGAGCGTAGTCATCAATAACAGTAATATCACCTAATTTGCCTTTGTACTGGAAACGTCTGTCAGTTCCACCGTACTGCTGTAAACCAGCAATAATGCTGTTATCGTCAATACCCATAAAATGAGCAGCAGCAATAGATGCAAGTGAATTGTAAATATTGTGTTCCCCTGTAACCTTCAAAACGATATGAGTCTTAGTTTCGCCGTTTACAACAAGGTCATAAGAACCTCTTGCAAATTCATCATAAGTAATGTTAGCGGCGCTATACATACTCTTTTCAGGATCAGAACCTACAGTAATAATGTTGCACTTAAGCCCTTCAGTAAAATAGTCAAGGTTATCAATATCGCTATTAATAACAAGTGCACCGTCTTCAGGAATAAGTTCTGCATATCTTCTAAAACTATGTCTAATGTCATCAAGGTCCTTGAAGAAATCAAGGTGGTCTGCAGCCACATTAAGAATAATTCCAATAGTAGGTGCAAAAGATAAGAAGCTGTTAGTATATTCACAAGCTTCAGTAATCATATTGTCTGAATGACCAATACGTGTGTTGCCGTTAATTGCCGGCATAATTCCACCAACTAAAATAGTAGGGTCGGTATTTGCTTCAAGCATAATCTGTGAAAGCATTGAAGTTGTTGTAGTCTTGCCATGAGTTCCTGAAACACCGATGGCAGTATGGTAATTCTTCATAATCTGACCTAAAAACTCAGCTCTTGTCAAAAGAGGAATATTCATCTCTGTAGCAGCTACAAGTTCAGGGTTGTCAGCCTTAACTGCAGCAGTATATATCAAAACTTCTGTATCGGCAGCCACATTAGAAGCCTTCTGGCCATAGTAAATAGTTGCTCCAAGAGATTCAAGGTGTTTAGTTATTTCAGATTCTCTTGAATCAGAGCCTGTAACAGTGAAGCCTTTAGAAAGCATAATCTCTGCAAGTCCGCTCATACTAATTCCGCCAATTCCTGTAAAATGGATCTTTGCCGGAGTATTAAAATCTAGTTCGTACATAGTTGTTTATTTCATCCTTTCTTAAGAAAAAAATTAAAAGACGAAAACGCCTTTCTACTTATTAATTAAGTATACTCTTAAATGATTTATTTTTAAAGACTGAAAAAAGAAAAAAAAACAGGAAAATAAAAACTCTTTTGAAAAAATAATAAAAAAATTAAGCAAATAATAAAAAACACGAAAAAGTAATAAAGAAATTGGTAATTTTGCATAACACATGTAGAAAAAACAAGAAATTTAGAGAAAAAATACACAATAAAATTCATTGAAACTCTTTTATTGAAAGGGGGTTAGTGCTATAATTAACTCATCAATTATTCGCAGCGAGGTGAGGGACATGATTAAAAAAGAAATGATTGCAATGCTGTTAGCAGGAGGACAGGGAAGCCGTCTCGGTGTTTTAACAGCAAAAGTTGCAAAACCTGCAGTTGCATTTGGAGGAAAGTATAAGATTATTGATTTTCCACTTAGTAACTGCATTAACTCAGGCATTGATACAGTAGGTGTTTTAACACAGTATCAGCCACTTAGACTTAACTCCCATATTGGAATTGGTATTCCATGGGACTTAGATCGTAATATTGGAGGCGTTACGGTTCTTCCGCCATACGAAAAAAGTAAGAACACTGAATGGTATACAGGTACAGCCAATGCCATTTTCCAGAACTTAGACTATATGGATTCATATAATCCTGATTATATACTTATTTTATCAGGTGACCATATTTATAAGATGGACTACGAGGTTATGCTTGATTATCATAAGGCTAATAAGGCAGATGTTACAATTGCAGCAATGCCTGTTCCAATTGAGGAGGCAAGCAGATTTGGTGTAGTAGTTACAGATGAGGATCACAAGATTACAGAGTTCCAGGAGAAGCCGGAACATCCAAAGAGTAATCTTGCATCAATGGGTATCTACATATTTAGCTGGCCGGTTCTTAGAGAAGCATTGATTAATCTTAAAGACCAGCCTAATTGTGACTTTGGTATGCATATTATTCCATATGTTCACAGAGAAGGAAAAAGAATTTTTGCATATGAATATACAGGATATTGGAAAGATGTAGGAACATTAAAGTCATATTGGGAAGCCAATATGGAATTAATTGATATTGTGCCTGAATTTAATTTATATGAAGAATTTTGGAAGATTTATACTAAGAATGATGCTTTACCACCACAGTATCTGTCAGACAGTGCAGAGGTGGAGAAGAGTATTGTAGGCGAGGGCTGTGATATATACGGCGGTGTTTATAACTCGGTAATAAGTGCGGATGTAGTGATAGAAGAAGGAGCGGAGGTTCACGATTCCATTATTATGCATGGCACCAGAATTAGAAAAGGAACTAAGGTTTACAATGCCATTATTGCAGAGAATGTTGAAGTTGGACAGGACTGCGAAATCGGCATTGGAGAATATGCAGACAGCTTGTTAAGTCAGAAGATTTATAATTGTGAACTTGCTGTTATTGGAGAAGGTTCAAGTATACCGGATGGTGTAAAGATTGGAAAGAATGTAGCAATATCAGGAAAGACGGAAATTACAGATTATCCGGACGGAAAGCTCCCATCAGGTGGCTATATTATTAAGGCAGGTGAGATTTAATGAGAGCAATAGGAATAATTTTAGCAGGTGGAAATAACAGTAAGATGCGCGAACTCTCAAAGAAGAGAGCAATTGGAGCAATGCCTATAGCAGGAAGCTACAGAGCTATAGATTTTTCATTAAGTAATATGTCTAATTCACATATTCAGAAGGTAGCAGTTTTAACACAGTACAATGCGTGGTCATTAAATGAACATTTAAGTTCATCTAAATGGTGGGATTTTGGTAGAAAACAGGGAGGATTGTTTGTATTTACACCATCTATCACATCAGACAATGGATTCTGGTATAGGGGAACTGCAGATGCCATTGCACAGAATATGGCATTTTTAAAGAAGAGCCATGAACCATATGCAATTATTGCATCAGCAGATGCAGTATACAAGCTTGATTACAACAAAGTATTAGAAAGACATGTTGAAACAGGCGCAGACATTACAATTGTCTGCAAGGATATCGGTTCAACAGAGAAGGCTTTAGCATACGGTGTTGTAACAACAGATTCTAACGGCAGAATCGTTGATTTTGAAGAGAAGCCGGGCGAAACAACAAGCTCAAAGATTTCAACAGGAATTTATGTAATCAGAAGAAGATTACTTATCCAGTTAATTGAGCAGTGTATGGCAGAAGATAATTATGATTTTGTAAACGACATAATTATCAGAAACAAAGATACAAAGAGAATATATGCTTATAATCTTGATTCTTATTGGCAGAATATTTCTAACATAGACAACTATTATAGTTGTAATATGGATTTTCTTAAACCGGATGTAAGGGATTTCTTCTTTAAACAGTATCCGGACGTATATTCAAAAGTGGCTGATTTGCCACCGGCAAAATATAATCCTGGTTCAAAAGTAAGAAACAGCTTAATTTCAAGTGGTTGTATCATTAACGGTGAAGTGGACGGATCCGTGGTATTCCATCAGGCATACATTGGAAACAATTGTGTAATCAAGAACTCAATTATTCTTAATGATGTTTATATTGGAGACAACACAGTAATAGAGAATTGTATAGTTGAAAGCCACAGCACTATTAATCCTAACGAGAAATTAGGAAGCGAAGATAGCGAAGTACAGATTATTAATGAGAGAAACTTCAGATATAGTTTGTAGAAGTAATCTAAGGGTTGTACATAAAAATACTTAGGCAAATATAATAGAAAGGAAGCGCAGGTGTATTACAGGTACACCTGTACCTCAAAGCAGGAAATTGAGGAAGGACATAATTATGAATATTACAGATGTAAGAGTTAGAAAAATGACAAAAGAAGGAAAGATGAAAGCAGTTGTGTCAATTACTATTGATGATGAATTTGTAGTACATGACATTAAAGTAGTTGAAGGAGATAAGGGATTATTCATTGCAATGCCTAGCAGAAAAGCAGCAGATGGTGAATACAGAGACATTGCTCATCCAATCAACTCAGGTACCCGCAACAATATCCAGAAGATAGTTCTTGAAGCTTACGAGAAGGCCTTACTTGAACCGGAAGCTGAATAGAAAATTATAAACAATAAAATAATATCTAACTAAAAAGGCTACAGCTTGCGGAAACGTGGGCTGTAGTTTTTTTGATTGAAAATTCTTAGGAGAATTTGTTGAATAGAACAACCTAAATGACAGAATCATATTGACGGGAAGGATGATAAATAATAAAATCATAGTATTAAGGAGAAAGAAAAAATTACTATGAGAAAGATTGAAACATTAGAAATGGCGTTGGAAAGAATTAAGGAATTAGAGGCGGAGAACCAGAAGCTGAATGAAGAATTGGAATATTACAGAAACAGAAAAGTAAGCGGACGTCAGAAACATAACGATAAGTGGCAATCTATTTATAATGATTTTGTTGTTTTATATGAATCGGGAATGTCAATTGCTGAAATTGCAAAAGAAAAAAAATTGAGCGAAAGAACTATCTATAGATATAAGGCTTATTATGACAAGGTGATAAGTGAGCAGAAAGCATTGGCGGAATAGATATTTGGGAAGAATGTATGCTTGAAAAAATATTTTATTAGGAGAAGAAAATGCTATTGGAAGAGTATATAAATGTTATAAATGCTATTAGAAGTTATGTTAATGGAGAGAAAATGGACCAGGCATTTTGTTCTAATTTGGCGGGAGCATATCAGATTTGCAAGAAACATAATTTAACTGCGCTTATGGCAGAAGTTTTGGATAGAACGGATGTTGACAAGAGGAGTCCGATATATCAAAGATGGCAGATGGAAAAGAATCAGGCTGTTTACAAGAATGTTTTGATGGATGTTGAGCGCGAGGAGATTATTGCATTCTTTGAAGAAAAGAATATTTGGTATTTGTTACTGAAAGGTTTGATTATTAGGGAATACTATCCAAATCCTGCCTTAAGAGAGATGTCAGATAATGATATTTTGGTTGACAGAAAATATATGAAGGACATTTATGACTTCATGGTTGGTAGAGGGTACAGTATTAAAGGATATGGAACCAGCAATCATGATGAGTATTTAAAGAAACCGGCATATAATTTTGAAATGCACAGAGCTCTTTTTGACAAAGATGATTACGAAAGTTGGAATAGTTATTTTGACAATATATTTGATAAGTTAACAAAGAAGTCTGAGAATAGCCTGGAATATGTATTCAAAGAGGAAGATTTTTATATTTATTTTATGGTACATACATATAAGCATTATGCAAGTGGCGGAATGGGACTTAGAACAATTCTTGATGTGTATTTGTATTTGAGAAAGAATAAAGAGTTAGATTTTTCTTATGTTGAAAAAGAATTGGGAAAATTAAATATAGCAGATTTTGAAAAGCAGTTTAGAAAGCTATGTTTTGATGTATTTAGTGTTAATAAATCTGATGCTAAAGCGGATTGGTATGAAGGTCTTCCAACAGATGAAAAGAATATGCTTGATTATATTATGGGAGCAGGCACATATGGAAATTTGGATAATTTGGTAGCAAATAAGCTTGGAGATGACGATGATGTAAAAAAATCTAAGTTTAAATATGTTTTTAGACGAGTTTTCCCAGACTATAAAAGTTTTAAGAAGTATCATCCATTGATATGTAGGTATAAGGTTCTTGTTCCTTTTGGATATTTATTTAGAATTATTAAGCTTCCTTTCACAGGTTGGAAGAGAGCCATGGCAGAACTTAAGGCTGTATTGAGAAAGTAGGCTTGACACTATTTTAAATGAATTATATAGTAAACTACAGTAAATATGAAAAGGACTGGCTTACGATGCGATTCATTTGGGGCTAGGCAGGGAAAGGAGCAGGCAGTATTCATAGGTATTATTGGGAGTGGCATTATGGATATTGCAAAATAGTAGTATGTACGATTATTTAGTAGTTGGAGCAGGTTTGTATGGAGCAGTTTTTGCTAATCAGGCCAAGGCTCAGGGAAAGTCTGTTTTGGTTATTGATAAAAGACCTAATATTGCAGGAAATGTTTTCACGGAGAAGATTGAAGGCATCAATGTACATAAGTATGGGGCACATATTTTCCATACTAATAATAAGAAAGTTTGGAATTTTGTTAATCGGTTTGCTGAATTTAACAGATTTACTAATTCACCGGTAGCAAATTATAAAGGGGAACTTTTTAGCTTGCCTTTTAATATGTATACTTTCAACAAGATGTGGGGAGTTGTTACACCAAGTGAAGCGCAGGCAAAGATTGAGGAGCAGAAGAAACAGGCTGGAATTACTGAACCTAAGAATTTGGAAGAACAGGCTATTTCTTTGGTAGGAACCGATATTTATGAAAAGTTGATTAAGGGTTACACAATGAAGCAGTGGGGAAGACCTTGCGATAAACTTCCTTCTTTCATTATTAAGAGATTGCCGGTTCGACTTACTTTTGATAATAATTATTTTAATGCACTTTATCAGGGGATTCCTGTAGGTGGATATACCAAGATGGTTGAAAATATGCTTGAGGGCATTGATGTAAAACTTGGAGTTGATTATTTTGATAACAAGAGTGAATATGATGCAATGGCTTCCAAGGTAGTTTACACAGGGGCTATTGATGCATATTTTGACTACAAGCTTGGAACTTTAGAGTACCGTTCAGTAAGATTTGAAAATGAAATCCTTGATATTCCTAATTTTCAGGGAAATGCAGCAGTTAATTATACTGATTCTGAAACACCTTGGACTCGTATTATTGAACATAAGTGGTTCGAGTTCGGAAAGGATGAAGAAGGTAATGACTTGCCTAAGACTGTTATTTCAAGAGAGTACAGTGCTGAATGGAAGCCGGGAGATGAACCTTACTATCCTGTGAACGACGAAAAGAATGGCGCTCTGTATGAGCAGTATAAAGAGTTAGCAAAGAAGGAAGATAATATTATTTTTGGTGGCCGACTTGGTGAATATAAGTATTATGATATGGATGCAGTTATTGCGTCCGCACTTGAAATGAGTGAGAAGGAATTAGCTTAGGAAAATCCTAAAGAGGTTAAATTTTTTTGAATTGTAATATTTTTTGAATTACAATATTTTTGAATGAAAATATCTTTGAATTAAAGCATCTTTGAACTGACGTTGTGGGTTTGAAGATGTTTTTTTTGTTGGAAAAAACAGAAATAATGTATAAATAATTTATTATTGTAAATTTTTTTAACTCTGTGCTATAATATCTTTATATTTATAAGGTGAAAACTTTATAAAATTAAAATATGCTGAAAAATATTATATTGAAAGGAGTACTACTTATGAGACATGAATTAGACCATATAGATGAACAGATTATTAAGTTGCTTCATGAGAACGCTCGTATTCCCCTTAAAACTATTGCGAGCCAGGTCTTTTTATCATCACCGGCGGTATCTGCCAGAATTGAAAGATTAGAACAGGCAGGAATTATTACAGGTTATACTGCAAAGGTTAACCCGGCAGAATTGGGTTATCATATTAAGGCATTTATAAACCTTGAGGTTAATCCGGGACAGAAGAAGGATTTCTATCCTTATATTAAGAGTTGTAACAATGTTATTGAATGTAACTGTGTTACAGGAGACTATGCAATGCTTGTTGAGGTAATGTTTAAGAGCACTGAGGAGCTTGATCACTTCATTGGAGAGCTTCAGACATTCGGAAGTACGAAGACACAGATAGTATTCTCAACATCTGTAGAACATAGAGGAATTCCACTTTCTACAGAAGAAGAATAGAATTTAGTATATTTTTATAAATTAATTTGTTTTTATAATAGAAGTTGTAAAAAAGGAGCTGTGTGCTAATGATTTTAGCAATCGTTAGAACAACAGCTCCTTTTTAGTGTGCCATTACGAAGCAATTATAAGTATATAGAAGCAAGAATATGTGACATTAGAAGGAAAGATACCACAACAATAGTGGAATACATAAAATGTTGTGGTGCATTTGAGAAGAAATGCAATTTAAAAAAGCAAATTTGATCTACACAACCTTTATTTATCGCATGTTTTTGAACATTTCACTATATTGAGTGAAAAAAATGTTGTGGGAATAGAAATAAAATTTGTTGAAAAGTTTTCTCAAACGTGGTAAGGTATTGAATACGTAACTGCTTGTTATTTATTTAACAATTAAGAAGATGATTAATATTGAAAGCATTTGCTATAAAATAATTTGAACGCTTAAGGGGAATTCAATTAAATGAAAAGATTTGGTTGTTTAGAATGTATTCAAGTATTGATACTATCTTAATTGTTTGGAAGTACTCAAGTTTGATAATAATCAACAATTGAGAATCGAGAAAGAAAGGGAATGAATAAATATGAACAGTTTTATTTATTTAGCTCCGGTTGCAGGTGTTATAGCATTGATTTTTGCTTTTTATAAGGCAATGACTATTAACAAGAGCGAAGCCGGAAATGACAGAATGAAAGAAATCGCTTCAGCTATCGCTGAAGGTGCCAGAGCTTTCTTATTTGCAGAATATAAAGTTTTGGTTATTTTTGTAGCAGTATTATTTGTAGTTTTAGGATTTGGAATTAGCTGGCTTACAGCAGTTTGCTTCTTAGTTGGAGCATTATTCTCAACTTTGGCAGGTTATTTTGGCATGACAGTAGCTACAAAGGCTAACGTTCGTACAGCTAATGCAGCTAAAGAAAGCGGAATGAACAAAGCTTTATCAATCGCTTTTTCAGGCGGTGCTGTTATGGGTCTTAGCGTTGTAGGTCTTGGTATTATTGGAATAAGTGTCATTTTCATTATTCTTAATGCCACAGGCGAAGTTACAACAGACGCAGTAAGTATTCTTACAGGATTTAGCCTTGGTGCTTCATCAATCGCTCTTTTTGCAAGAGTTGGAGGTGGTATCTATACTAAGGCAGCAGACGTTGGAGCTGACCTTGTAGGTAAAGTAGAAGCAGGTATTCCTGAAGATGATCCAAGAAATCCTGCTGTTATCGCAGATAATGTAGGTGACAATGTAGGTGATGTTGCAGGCATGGGTGCTGACTTATTTGAAAGTTATGTTGGAGCTTTAGTTTCAGCTATTACACTTGGTCTTGTAGCAACAAATATTGGTAGTGCATCTCATTTTATGGCAGCTTTATTCCCACTTGTAATTGCAGGTGTTGGTATTATTGCATCAGTTATCGCTACTTTCTTTGTTAGAGGAAAAGACGGTTCTGATCCACAGAAAGCACTTAATGCAGGTGAATATACAGCAACAGCATTAGTTATTATTGCTTCAGCTATTTTAAGTAATACATTCTTTGGTAACTTTAATGCATTTATCGCAATTATTGCAGGTCTTGTAGTTGGTACTATTATTGGTAAAGTTACAGAAATGTATACATCAGAAAAATATAAGAGCGTTCAGGAAATCGCTGAAAGCTCACAGACAGGTTCAGCAACTAACATTATTAGTGGTCTTTCAGTTGGTATGAAATCAACATGTATCCCTATTGTTGTTATTGCAATCGGAATCTTAGTTGCATTCCACTTCTGCGGAATGTATGGTATTGCTCTTGCAGCAGTTGGTATGCTTTCAACAACAGGTATGACAGTAGCAGTTGATGCTTACGGCCCAATCGCTGATAATGCCGGCGGTATTGCTGAAATGTCAGAACTTGACGAAAGTGTTAGAGATATTACAGACAAATTAGATGCAGTAGGAAATACTACAGCAGCTATTGGTAAGGGATTTGCTATTGGTTCAGCAGCTCTTACAGCTTTATCACTTTTTGTTTCTTTTGCGGAAACAGCAGGAATCACAAAGAACGGTATCAATATTTTAGATGCAAGCGTTGTAGTTGGTCTTTTCATTGGTGGTATGCTTCCATTTATGTTCTCAGCTTTGACAATGTCTTCAGTTGGTAAGGCTGCAAACAAGATGATTGAAGAAGTTCGTCGCCAGTTCAAAGAAAAACCAGGTATACTTAAGGGAACAGAAAAGCCTGACTATACATCATGTGTAGGTATTTCAACACAAGCAGCATTACATGAAATGATTGTTCCTGGTATCATGGCAGTTCTTGTGCCACTTGTTATTGGATTTTTACTTGGAGCAGAAGCTTTAGGTGGTATGCTTGCAGGTTCACTTGTAAGTGGTGTTATGATGGCAGTATTTATGGCAAATGCCGGTGGTGCTTGGGATAATGCTAAGAAGTTTATCGAAGGTGGTTTTGCCGGAGGTAAAGGAAGCGAAGCACACAAGGCAGCCGTAGTTGGTGATACAGTAGGTGATCCATTCAAGGATACATCAGGACCATCAATTAACATTCTTATTAAGTTAATGACAATTGTTTCACTTGTTTTTGCAACAGTAATTGCACAGTATGGTGGAATCTTATTCTAGATTAAAATGAAATTGATTGCTACGTATTGGTAATGAAGAAATTTGTTATAAATAGTACGTCTATCTTAAAACTGTATATTGGAAGCCATCACTTTATGAGAGAAAACATAAAGTGGTGGCTCCTCTTTTTTTTTGCTTACAGTGTACAAGTCCAGTCATCCACCTGTGCTTGCACAAAGGTGGATGACTGGACTTAGGACACGCCCCAAGAATGAGCATAAAGTGAAGCGAAAGCTTCACGATATGCTCATTCTTGGGAAGGATTGCGGGAGTGCGAAGCACGCAGCAATCCGGTAAGCAAAAATGTAGAGGGAATAACTTGAGAAATTATTGCGGGAGTGCGAAGCACGTAGCAATCCGGTAAGCAAAAATGTAGTGAGAATAGACTTGAGAAATTATTGCGGGAGTGCGAAGCACGCAGCAATCCGATAAGCAAAAATGTAGTGAGAATAGGCTTGAGAAATTATTGCGGGAGTGAAATTTGACAATAATGGGCAAACTGGTTTACATAAAACAAGAAAACAATATTATTATCGGATAGCGTACCCCAAATTTTTAAAAATAGTGAATTTTTGTGGTACGTTTATTGCCATTAAGCAAGTATAAGTAACATAGTGGTTTACATAATAATTAAAATAAAAGTCAATATGTGATGAATTGAATAATGAAGCAAGAATATGTGATGTGATTAGTTTACATAACTTAAAAACGTACCACAAAATTTTGGAAAATGCGTTTTTTGTGGTACGCTTGCAAAAATTACGATAAGTTATGTTGAGTTTTGTTATCAACCCTTCTACTTAAGTGACACATTTTTGTTTTTATGCTATAATACTTTGCTAACAGACAAATTAAATGTGAGGGTTGTTATGAGTTTTGATTTTTATTATGTAGCACTTTTATTTTTTATTTATAGTTTCCTGGGCTGGTGCGTTGAGGTGGCGTTCGTTGCCATTACAGCAAGAAGAGTTGAGAACAGAGGATTCTTGAATGGGCCGGTTTGTCCTATTTATGGTTGTGGAATGTTGGGAGTTCTTGCAGCGCTTACTCCATACAGGGACAATTTTATTTTGCTTTTCATTGGTGGGTTTATTATTTGTACAGCTGTTGAACTTTTTGGCGGCTGGGTTTTGGACAAAATTTTCCATATGAGATGGTGGGATTACACAAAGAACAAGTTTAATATTGGCGGCTATGTTTGCTTAAGATTTAGTATTATGTGGGGACTTGGCGTTGTGGCAGTGATGAAGCTTGTTCATCCACCGATTTTTGCTTTGGTTAGAAGGCTTCCAAAGATTGCAGGAATTATTATAATAAGTATTCTTGTTACTATTTTTGCAATAGATATGGTTGTTACTCTTAAGAATCTTATTGGTATCCGTAAGAGTTTGGGACAGCTTGACAAGGTGGCTGAGGATCTTAATAATCTTGGAAATCAGATTAAGGATGTTGTTGGAAATTCTGCAATTAATATGGCAGACAGAGCTGAGGAAAGTCTTGAAAAGCTTGACGAGAGAACTGAAGAAAGCAGAGAAAAGTGGGCCAATGCCAGCGAAGCTGCAAAAGAAAAATTTGCAGAAGCAGTTGAACCGGCAAGAGAAAAATTTGCAGAGGCAGTTGAGCCGGCTAAAGAAAAACTTGCAGGTGCGGGAGAAGCTACTAAGGAGAAACTTGCAGGTGCGGGTAATGCAACTAAAGAGTTAATTTCCAACGCAGGTGGAGCTACAAAAGAAATTATCACAAATGCCGGAAGTGCCACAAAAGATATGATTTCCAGTGCCGGTAATGCAGCTAAGGATAAGCTTACTGCCGGTGCAGCTTCAAAGAATAAAAATCAGAATTCTGCAATGAAAGAGAAATGGGCTATCCAGAGAGCTGAATTGGAAGCCAAGATGGATTCTTACATTGCTAAGATAAATATTTACAACAAGCATTCACTTAATTCTCTTCCAAAGTTGAATAAATCCGGAAAGAGTATTAATATAAAAGAGTACATTGAAATGCTTAAAAATAAAAAGGACGAATAAGAAGGTAGGTACAGTTATGAATTTTGAAGGAAAATCATTTTTGAAATTATTGGATTTTACACCGGAAGAGATTAGTGCCCTTATTGATTTGGCAGCCAATCTTAAGGCAAAGAAGAAAGCAGGAGAACTTGTAGATGTTCTTAAAGGAAAGAATATTGCTATTATTTTTGAAAAGACAAGTACTCGTACAAGATGTTCTTTTGAAGTAGCAGCTCACGATCTTGGAATGGGAGTTACTTACTTGGATCCAACAGGTTCACAGATTGGAAAGAAGGAAAGTATTCCTGACACAGCAAGAGTTTTGGGCCGTATGTTTGACGGTATTGAATATAGGGGATTTGAACAGACTATTGTAGAACAGTTGGCAGAATACGCAGGAGTTCCTGTTTGGAATGGACTTACAAATGAATTTCATCCAACACAGATTCTTGCAGATTTCTTAACTTTAAGAGAGAAGTTCGGACGTCTTAAGGGACTTAAGTTTGTATATATGGGCGATGCCCGTTACAATATGGGAAATTCACTTATGGTTGGTTGTGCAAAGATGGGTATGCATTTCGTAGCCTGTGCACCAAAGAAGTATTGGCCTGACGAGAAACTTATTGAAGAATGTAGAGAAGTAGCTAATGAAACAGGGGCAAAAATCGAATTCGAAGAAGATCCTATGGTTGCAACAAAGAATGCAAATGCTATTTACACTGATGTTTGGGTTTCAATGGGTGAACCTGATGAAGTTTGGGAAGAGCGTATTAATGACCTTCTTCCATATAGAGTAACAATGGATTTAATTAAGAATTCAGCAGAAAATGTTGTATTTATGCATTGTCTTCCTGCATTCCATGACCTTAATACTAAGATTGGAAAACAGATTCACGAGAAGTTTGGACTTACAGAAATGGAAGTTACAGACGAAGTATTTGAATCAAAGAATTCAGTAGTTTTTGATGAAGCAGAAAACAGAATGCACACAATTAAGGCAGTTATGGCAGCAACACTTGGTGCAAAGTTTTAATGAGATAATTAATCAAAAGTTGGGTATTTTGATATCCAAATTTTAAAATAAAAAAGATGTTGTGTAGTTTGCACAGCATCTTTTTTATGTATTAAAATCAAAATATAGTAATTTTTATTTTATTTTCGCTAACATTTTATTTGCAGTTTCATATATTTTCTCAGGTTCTTCACCTATATTAAATTCACCTTTTTCGTATAGAATATTTCCATTAACCATTGTGAGAACAACGTTTTGCTTTGAACCGCTGTAAACAAGGTTTTTTGTAATATTGTTAATTGGCTGCATATTAGGCTGGTTTAAGTCAATGACTATTAAATCGGCAAGTTTTCCACGGGATAAAGTGTCACAATTTCTAAGTCCCATAGCTCTGGCACCGCCAAGTGTAGCCATTTTAAGCACTTCATTGGCATCAACTGCTGATGCGTCTTTTTCTTTAAGCTTGGCAAGGGAAGTTGTAAGGAACATTTCCCTAAACATATCAAGGCAATTATTGCTGGCAGGTCCGTCGGTGCCAATTGCAATGTTAATTCCTTTTTTCATAAATCTTGAAATAGGAGCCACGCCGCTTGCTAACTTGGCATTAGAGCCGGGATTAGTTACAACGGACAAATCGTGTTTTTCAAAAACAGAAATATCATCCTTAGTCATATGGACGCAGTGATAGCCACCACCACCGTAGTTAAACATTCCAAGTCTGTCAAGAAAAACTGTGGGAGTTGTTCCATAACGGTCCAAACATTCTTTGACTTCTTTTTTTGTTTCTGAATTATGACAAAAAACAGGTGCCTGATGTTTCTTGGCAATGCTTGCCATACCTTCTAAAAGTTCCCGGGAGCACGTGTATTCAGCGTGAAAGCCAAGTTCGTAGCTTATAAGTGGATTGTAACCATTGTATTTCTTGTAGCATTCATCAATTTCTTCAACAGTCTGGGTAAAATTATTTAGCCCACCTGTCATTACAGTTCTAAATCCACAATCAATAGATGCCTGAATAACCGGATTAGGGCTAATGTACATATCAAAGTTTGAGGTGATTCCTGAAGTAAGGTATTCCATTATGGCGATTTTTGAAAAAGCATATATAAGATCGTCATTTAGCTTGGCTTCCATTGGAAAAACCTTCTCGTTAAGCCATCTGTCAAGTGGCAGATCATCAGCAAAAGAACGTAAAAAAGTCATTGCTGAATGTGTGTGGGCATCTTTAAAACCGGGCATAATTAGATTCCCGTTAAGGTTAATTTCCCTGTCCCATTTAATATTATTGTCCTGAGGCTTTCCAACGTATCCGATTAAATGGTCAAAAACCCAAACCTCACCACTTGAAAGTTCAGTTCCATTTTCAAGTGTTAAAATTGTTCCGTTAAAAAATCTAATATTCATATTTTTATAAGGCTTTTGCCGTCCTTTCTATTGAATTTGCATTTGATTATTTATGATGTTTAGTAATTTATATTATAATAAAAATAATCTGAAATTTTAATAGGTTATGTATTATTTTCCATAACTAAATTAAATAAGTATTTTAGACATAAATTACTAATTAAAAAAAGAAAATAGTGCGATAAAAAACAAAAAATAAGTTATGGATGCTTTACAGGATTTTTTGAAAATTATACTTGCTTTGTGAAAAGTGATATGCTAATATTTATACAAACAAATGTTCGAATAAATGAAAGGGAGGGATTAAGTTTTGAGATTTTTACATTTAGCAGACCTTCATATAGGAAAGAGAGTTAATGAGTTTTCTATGATTGAAGATCAAAGGTATATATTGAATCAGATACTTGATATTGTTAAAGAACAGGAAGTTCAATGTGTTCTTATAGCAGGAGATATTTATGATAAGGCAGTTCCGTCAGCGGAAGCGGTGTTACTGTTAGATCAGTTTATTAGCAGGCTTGCAGAGATGAATGTTAAAGTTGTGGCAATTAGCGGAAACCATGACAGTCCTGAGAGAATAGGCTTTGGTGCTGAGATTATGAGTACCAGTGGAGTGTATATGAGTCATCCTTTTAATGGTAATGTTGAAAAGGTTACTTTGGAGGATGAATGTGGACCAATTAATATTTATATGCTTCCTTTTATTAAGCCGACCGTAGTACGCCCTTTTTTCCAGGAAGAGGATGTTTCAAGCTATGATAGGGCTATGGAGATTGTTATTAATAGTATTTCAATTAATAAGGATGAGAGGAATGTTCTTTTGGCCCATCAGTTTGTTAAAGGTGGAAGTATTTGTGAGTCAGAAGAAGTGTCAATAGGAGGCGTTGATCAGGTGTCAGCGGATTATTTTGAGAACTTTGATTATGTTGGATTAGGACATTTGCACGGTCCACAGACGATTGGCAGGGAAACTGTACGATATGCAGGAACCCCTCTTAAGTATTCTTTTTCTGAGGTTAATCATAAGAAATCAGCACTTATTTTTGATCTTAAGGAGAAGGGCAACATTGAAATAACTAAGATTCCTTTTAAACCTATTAGAGATATGAAGGAGATTAAGGGAACTTACGACCAGATTACGGCAAGAGATTTCTATAAGGATATGAATACTCAGGATTATTATCATATAACATTAACTGATGAAGAAGATGTCCCGGAGGCAATAGGCAAGCTTAGAACTATTTATCCTAATATTATGCGACTTGATTATGATAATACAAGAACCAGAACCAATAATGCTGTAACAGAGATAGAGAATATTGAGTTAAAATCACCGCTAGAGTTGTTTAAGGAGTTTTATGTAATCAGAAACAATCAGGACATGTCACCGGAACAGGAGAAGTTGGCAATGGACCTTATTGAGAAGATATGGGAGGATGCATAATGAGACCAATTAAGTTAATAATATCGGCATTCGGACCTTATGCAGAATGCGAAACTATAGATTTTGAAAAATTAGGAAATAAAGGTCTTTATTTGATTACGGGAGATACCGGAGCAGGAAAGACTACTATTTTTGACGCAATTACATATGTTTTATATGGAAAGTCCAGTGGAAAGACCAGGTCTTCGTCTATGCTTAGAAGTAAGTATGCAAAGCCTGATGTTCCAACTTTTGTAAAGATGGAATTTGAGTATAGGAACAAAAAGTATGTTATTGAGCGTAATCCTGAATACGAGCGACCTAAGATTCATGGAGAGGGAACCACAACTCAGAGTGCTAATGCTACGTTAATTTATCCAGACAAAGATACTCCTGTTACCGGAAGTAGTAATGTTACTGTTGCCATTAATGAGTTAATAGGATTAGATTATGAACAGTTTACTCAGATAGCCATGATAGCACAGAATGATTTTCTTAAGTTGTTATTGGCAGATACTGATGAGAGAAGAAAGATTTTTAGCAAAATTTTTAATACATATCCATATGAGAAACTTCAGCTTAAGCTGGGAGATGAGGCAAAAAGACTTAGAAGATTGGTAGATGATCAGAATAAGAGTATAAGTCAGTACATAGATGGGATTAGATGTAGCGATAGTTTTGTAGCAAGGCAACAGCTTGAAGCTATAAAGAATAACAAGACAGAGAATGGTATTGAGAATACAATTGATTTCATCGAGGAACTTATTAACAATGATCAGGATTTGTTAAAAGTTATTAACGAAAGGATAATAAAAACCGAAAAAGCTCTTTCAGATGTTGATAAAAAGTTAGTTGAGGTTAATAGGGACAATTCTGCAAAAAAACAGAAGTTGAACGCGGAACAATTTATTGAGTCGAATAAGCCTAACTTGGAAGTACTGGAGAAGAGAGTAGAATTATGCAAAGAAGAAGAGCCTGTTCGTAAGGAATTAGAGTACAAAATTAAAGAACAGGAACAGCTTATGCCAAGGTATGACAAGCTTTTTGACACTGAAAAAGAGTATGTCAATGAACTTAAGTTAATTAAGACTAAAGAAAGTGAATTTGAGTCTTTATGTAAAGATATTGAGAATTTAAATAAGGTGTTGGCTACTAACAAAGAGAATCTTCAGAAGTTAAAAGATGCAGATGCCGTATTGGTAAAAATCGAAAATGCAAAAACAGGTTATGATAATGTAAAAAAGAACTTATCAAACATTATAAATCAGTGTAATGATTATGAAGGAAAGAATCATGAGCTAGAGCTACTTCAACAGAGAGCCATAAAAGCCAATGATAGTTGGGAAACTAAGAGCAATGAATGTGCAGCTATAGAGAAGACATTCTTAAATCAGCAGGCAGGAATCCTTGCAGGTAACCTTAGAGATGGAGAACCGTGTATAGTTTGTGGCTCAACTGTTCACCCTAATCCGTTTAAGCTAATGGATAAGCAGATAACAGAAAAGATGGTTGAAGATGCAAAGAATAAGGTTAATGAACTTAAAGCTATTGCAACGAATGACAGTAACAAAGCAGGAATGCAGAAGGGTATTGTTGATACATTATACGAGAGTATAGTAGAGAATTTCAGAAATCTAAAAGAGATATTTAAAGAAGTTTTAGAAGAAAGAGCAATTAATACTGTTTCAGATATAAAAACCTGGTCAGATGAAAAATTGGTTAAAGTAGAGGAGGCTATTTCTAAAAACAATGGATATTATGAAATTGCTAAAAATAATGTTCAGGTTAAGGAACAGATTGAAAAGCAGATTCCGGAAACTGAAGAACAAATAAACAACAACAATAATAAAAAAGATATTTTAAATAGTGATATTTCTAATTTGAAAATTAAAAATCGCGAAAATGCAATATTATTGGAACAGTTTAGGGAGAAACTTGAATTTCAAAGTAGGAAAGATGCGGAAAGCAATTTAAATCAGTTAAAGATTAACTTATCTGAATTAGAGAATAAAGCTACACAAGCTTTGAATAGTTATGATAAATGTAAGAAGTCTATTGATGATGCTAATGCAACAATAAAGACTATTGAAGAGCAATTAAAGGATTCAAAAAACTATGATTTGGAACAGCTTATTTCTGAAAGCAACAAGTTGCAGGAAGAAAAGAAAACTGTAAACAATCAGAGAAATGATGTATCCATAAGAATAGAAATTAACACAGGAGCACTTGAAAATATTAAGGCGAACTTGAATAAATTAGTTACTACGGAAGAAAAATATAAGTGGGTTAATGCCCTAGCTCAAACAGCCAATGGTAATATAAACGGAAAGAGCAAAATAGCATTAGAAACTTATGTTCAGATTAGTTATTTTGAAAGAATAATTAACAGAGCTAATTTAAGATTTATGAAAATGACTAACGGCCAGTATGAACTAAAAAGAAGCACCGAATCTGATGATCAAAGAAGTAAGACAGGTTTAGAGCTTAATGTTATAGATCACTATAATGGTACAGAACGTGATGTTAGAACATTATCAGGTGGTGAATCTTTTAAAGCGTCATTGTCTTTAGCATTAGGATTATCCGATGAAATTCATTGCGCAGCAGGTGGAATAAAAATAGACACACTTTTTGTTGATGAAGGCTTTGGAACATTAGATGAAGATTCACTAAACAGTGCAATCGAAGCCCTTAATACTTTAACAGAAGGAGACAGATTAGTAGGAATTATCTCTCATGTTCAAGAATTAAAAACAAGAATCGATAGAAAAATAATCGTTTCCAAAAACAAGGTTAAAGGCAGCAAAGTTGCAGTGGAGATTTAGTGACAAGAATATTTTCTTTAAATTTCCACATACTAACTCCAAAGCTAAAATTTGCAATGGAGGAAATTAGTATGAAGGCAACAGGTATTGTGCGCAGAATAGATGACTTAGGTCGCGTGGTTGTACCTAAAGAGATTAGAAGAACTTTAAGAATCCGAGAAGGAGATCCAATGGAGATTTTTACTAATCACGATGGGGAAATTATACTTAAGAAATATTCACCTATTGGAGAGATTGAAATGTTTGCAAAACAATATGCAGATGTTATGGCACAGGTTTCAGGACAGAGAGTTCTCATAAGTGACAGAGATCAGATTATTGCTGTTGCAGGGGGAGTAAAAAAAGACAAAATAGGAATGGCTGTAAGTTCCCAGTTAGAAGAGTTAATGTCGAACAGAGATGTGAAAAATGGAGATGAACAACAGAAACTTTTTGAGATAATAAAGGGAGAAGAGCCTGAACAATGTGGTCAGATTATTTATCCAATCATATGTGAAGGTGATGTTATTGGAAGCGTTATTGTTTTGGCTAAAGATGAAAATAATAAGGTAAGCGTAACAGAACAAAAACTGGCAGGAGTAGCCGCAGCTTTCCTAGGAAGACAGATGGAGTCATAGTAGTAGGTAATAAATTTGTGAAAATAGCTCAAAGAAAAAACTAAAAAGTTGAAAAAAGATACTTTTTAACCAAAAAATTCCCTGCAGAAAGCTCTTTAAATGGAGTAATTATCTTGACAAAGCTTATTAAATGGAGTATAAACTGTATAGTATGATACGGAATCAGTATCGGATAAATTTTCAAGGAGGAATTAAAATGAACAAGACAGAATTTATCGCAGCTATTGCTGAAGAAGCTGGACTTTCAAAGACAGATGCTGCAAAGGCTGTTAAGGCTTTTACAGATGTAGTAGTAGAAGAAATGAAGAAAGGTGAAAAGATTCAGTTAGTAGGATTCGGAACATTCGAAGTTTCAAAGAGACCTGAACGTCAGGGAATCAATCCTGCAACAAAAGAAAAAATCACTATCGCAGCAGCTAACGTACCTAAGTTCAAAGCTGGTGCAGCTTTAAAGAATGCACTTAATTAATAAATAAAAGTTCATTAGAAGATATAAGGACTGTTACAAAGTAACGGTCCTTTTTGTTATACACGACGAGCCAAATATAGGCATACAGCTTTTTATGCTTGCATAAAAAGCTGTATGCCTATATTTGGCGACCGTATAATCACTGAGAAGAAGCGGAGCGGATTCGAAGTGTTATACGTGAAGCGGAGCTTCGTCGTGTATAACAAAACAAAGCACACAAAGTAATGGAGGAAAAAATGAGAATTGACAAATTCTTAAAGGTTTCAAGAATTATAAAAAGAAGAACTGTTGCCAACGAAGCATGTGATGCAGGCAGGGTTCTTGTAAACGACAGGGTTGTAAAGGCATCTTATGATGTAAAAGTTAACGACATTATACAGATTCAGTTTGGTCAGAGAACAGTTAAGGTTCAGGTTCTAAACCTTAATGAAACAGTTAAGAAAGAAAATGCCACAGAAATGTACAAAGATTTAAGCTGATATAGAATATTTTTACATAATTCTGCAACTTTAAGAATATACTGTCCTATAAAAGGATAAGGTAGGATTGTATGGAACAAAGTTCAGGCTCAAAACAGAATTTAGGTTCAAAGCAAAATCAAATAACTAAACCACACAAGCTGGTTTTGGACAACAGAAAGAGAACAAACTTAACAGGAATAGAGGACGTTGTTGAATTTGATACCACACAGATAGTGCTGGAATCATCTATGGGAATGTTGGTTATTAAAGGAGCGGACTTGAAAATTACCAGACTTAGCATCGAAAAAGGAGAGGCTGATATTGATGGTAGTGTGGATAGCGTTATTTATTCTCAGATAAAGAACTATGGTGAAAAAGGCAAGTCGGTTTTGAAGAGGATGTTTAGTTAATGAGTCCTGCAATAAATGAGGAACTTCTTGTTCTTGCAATGTGTGCATATGGCGGACTTGTTCTTATGGTTTGCTATGATGCCATAAGAATATTTAGGAGAGTTTTTAGAGCCTCCATAATTAGGGTTATTGTAGAAGATGTTATCTTTTGGACAGTGGCGGCACTTTTTATATTTCAAATATTTTTTAAGTACAACTACGGAAGACCAAGATATTATGGAGTGATAGCCGTTCTTGGAACAATGGCATTGTTTGAGTGGCTTGTGGGAAAGAGAGTTGTTGAAAAATGTGCAGTGATTTTGACAAAAATTATGAAAACATTGTTAAAACCGTTGAAAAAACTAAAAAAAGTGATTACTATAAAAAGTAAGAGTATTCTGACAAAACATAAAAGAAGAAAAAACAGTCATACAAATAAAAATACAAAAAATAAAAAGACGGATAAACGTCAGAAAGAATCAACATATAAAAAGAGCAAAAGTCAGAAGAAAACAGGATAAAGATTGAAAGTTTAAGCAAAAAAATAGATAGAAATAGGGTGAAGTAATGGAAGAAAACAAAAGAGCGGTAGGAAGGTTAAATGAGATTCGTCAGCGAAGAATAAGAAACAGACGAATGATAGTTGGAATATCTTTTGTTGTTTTTGCCTTTTGTATTGTTATGGGAATACAGATGGTACAAAAAAATAGTAGCTTAAAGAAGCTTAAAGAGCAGGAAAGTAAGCTTGCACAACAGTATCAGCAGGAATTGCAAATATCTGAGAACCTTAAGGATAAGGAACAGTACGTACATACAGACGAATATTTGGAAGAAATGGCAAGAAAGCTAGGATTGTTATATCCTGATGAAGTAATCTTTAAACCGGAAGACTAAAAAATCCAATTCAAATTAAAAATTAAATTCGAAAATCTAATCTGAAAATTAAAAAATGTTAGAAGAAAAAAATTAAAACAGAACAAGAGATTAAACTTAAAAGTTAAATTCCTCTAAAATTAATGGCACCATACTAGAAATAGTATAGGTGCTTTTTTGTCGAAATTTCTAAGGCTTTTCATACATTGTTTTGACAAAAAAATCAGGAAAGGGTGTTTATACTAGTCGGGAAACTAAATTTTTGCAAGGAGGGATTATGAAACAAAAAGTAGCAAAACCGATAGTGCTACTAATGATTGCAGTTGGAGTCTGTATGATTCCAATGCTTGGATACTATCCGTTAGTCCAAAGTTGGTATGGCGCAATGTGTAACGTAAAAGGGCTTGCGGTGTTAGGATGGCCGGTAATGATTTATGTGATTTTACAAAACGAGGGGGTATTGTGTGCAGTAAAATACGGCTGGATGCTTGGTGCCACAGGACTTTTTCTTGTGCAATATAAAAGAGTTAGCGAAAAATACAATCCGTTTACGGTAGCCTTTATAACAACACTAATTGGAGGAATAATGGAAGCCATGGATTGGTTTATGAATGGAATGATAAAAGAAGAGCTGTATGCCCTGATTCCCATTGTTCTGCTAACATGGTCTACCACAGTAATTTTTTCAGTACTAATCAAAAACTTTATGTGGCATATACAGGGCAGAAAAAATTACTATTCAAGATTTAGGCATCAGCAAATTATAAGGAATGAAAAAATGATGCAAACATCTAAAGCTTTTAAGGATTTGGCAATAAAAATCCAAAATATGTCAGGCATTGAGGAGGACGACCAGGGACTTATGGATGCAGCGGTGGAATTTGATATCAATGAAAATATGTGCAAGGGCTGTGCAAATGGGCAGATTCAATATTTGGAAAGGGCGAAGCTTAACTACCTTTGGTACAATAAAATGCTGGAAACAAGGGAGGCAATGGCAATTCAACTTAATGAAATGGCAGACATTATTGAATACTATACCAAGCCTGTTTCACAGGAAAAAAGAAATCTATTTGGTATGGAAAATTATTTGAAAAGGAGGTTAAGGGACGAAAAAATTATTGCAAGAAGAGTTTCTATTTCGGAGAACAGTAAGGAAAAATTGGAAATTCACATTGTGGCAAGAAAAAAGAAAAGGGCAAAAGTTACAACAGATGCAATGTGCAAAATAATTTCTAATGTAATAGGCCAGCCAATGAGATTTTCCGTAAAGGAAAATAGTCAGCTAATGAATTATTTTAATGAATATCTTTTTTTGGAACAAGTTAATTTCTCTACGGCAAGTGGAAGTGTAAAGAAGGTGAAGCAGAATCAGGAAATGTCAGGTGACAATTATACGTATATGGAGCTGGACAGCGGTGCAACTTTTATGAGCATATGCGATGGAATGGGCTAAGGCCCAAGGGCGGAGGGTTACAGCGAAGTTGTAATTGATTTACTGGAGCAACTTTTGGAAAGTGGTTTTACGGAGCAGACAGCATTAAAGCTAATTAACTCAGTTTTGCTTACGGGAAATCAGTGGCAGGAGCCGGCGGCAGTCGATATGGCATTGTTTGACAGATATTCCGGCACGTGCCAGTTCCTGAAAATGGGAGCTGCATGCACATATATAAAAAGAGGTGGCTGGGTGGAATGCATTAAGTCAACATCCCTGCCAATGGGAATTTTTGAACAGGTTGATATGGAAACCATTACGAAAAAACTTTATGCCGGGGATTTTATTATAATGATTTCCGACGGAATAGTAGATTCCCTTGAGTGTACCGACAGAGAGGAGGCAATGGGAAGGATAATTATGGATATTAAAACTGCCAGTCCAAGGGAAATGGCACTGGAGATTATGAACAGAGCTTTGCAAATGTCAAAAGGAATTCCAAAAGATGATATGACAGTTTTGTGCACCGGGATATGGGAAAATTAGTACAAATATGATAAAATAACAAAAAACACGTATGGTCGTTAAAGGTGTAACAAAAATATGAAAAATAAGGTATTGAATTTTATAAATAAAAATAAAATATTACAATATGGAGACAGCGTCATACTGGGGGTTTCCGGAGGCGCTGATTCCATTTGTATGCTTTATCTTCTAAAAGACATTAGCAGTGAAATGAATCTGACTCTTTATGTGGTGCATATTAATCATCACATTAGAGGAAAACAGGCTCAGAACGATGCTGATTACGTAAAAGATGTGTGTAGAAAGCTGAATGTGGATTTTAAGCAGATTGATGCAGATGTTCCACTTATGGTTAAGCAGACAGGTATGACGGAGGAAGAGGCAGGTCGTCAGGCAAGATATAAGGCTTTTTTTGAACGAGCCATAGAAGTAAAAATTAAAGAAAAAAAACAAGCTAAGAATCAGACTAAAAAACCAGATGAAAGCCGGAAACTAAGCTTAAAAGAGAATCAGGAAAACTCAGCAAAAGAAGATGGCATTAAGAAAAATGACCCAAAAGAAAGAAAAAACAGTTACAACAATATCAAAATTGCCGTTGCCCACAACTTAAATGATAACAGCGAAACCGTGCTGTTTAATCTTTTTAGGGGAACAGGCATAAAGGGACTTACGGGAATCCCGGTTAGAAGAGATATGATTGTGCGTCCTCTTTTGTGTTGTACAAGACAGGAGATTGAGCATTATTTGAAATCTAAAAATATTTCATATTGCAGTGATGCAACCAACAAAGAAACAGAATACAGCCGTAATAAGATACGTTTGGAGCTTTTGCCTTATATAAAAAATAATATAAATAAAAAAGCTGAGTATAATATTGTAAACGCTGCAGAAAATTTAAATGAAATTTGGGATTATTTAAATAGGCAGGCAGCTGAGGAATATAAAAGATATGTTAAGGATGAAGTTTTGGATGAGAAGGCATTTAATCTTCACCCGGCAGTTTTGAATCAGGTTGTAAGAAAGATGATTGAGAATGGAGCAGGAAAGCTAAAGGATATTACAAGGAAACACGTGCTTTTGGTTGTGGGGTTGAAAGATATGAATGTGTCCAAAACAGTTGATTTGCCATACAATCTTGTGGCAACAAGACTTTATCACGGAATATCAATAAAAAAGAAAAGTGATGAATCGAATCAGGAAAAAACAATGGAACAGTGTTTGGTAAAGAATGGTAAGATTCATAATACTGAAAATGTAACAATAACCATTGAAAATAATAGTTTTTCTTCTGAAAATATTCAGGAATTATTGTATACGAAATGGTTTGATTATGATAAAATAAGAGAATTGACTGTTAGAACTCGCAGACCGGGTGATTTTATAACAGTTGATGAAAACGGAGGCAGAAAGAAGCTGAAGGATTATTTTATTAATGAGAAAATTCCAAAGGCGCAAAGGGATGAGATTCTTTTGCTGGCTGATGGAAGTCATGTGGTTTGGGTAATCGGATACAGAATAAGTGCTTATTACAAGGTTACTGAAACTACAAAGAATATTTTAAGAGCAGATTATATTGAAGAAGATTAGGAATTAAAAACCTAAAATAACATATGATAAGGAGTTTATTATGAATACAAAGATTAATGTTATGATTAGCGAAGAAGAAATTAATAAAAGAGTATGTGAAATTGCAGAACAGATTAGTAAGGATTATGCAGGAAAAGAAGTACGTTTGATTTGTATTCTTAAAGGCAGTGTTTTTTATACATGTGAATTGGCAAAGAGAATTACTATTCCTGTAACACTTGATTTTATGAGTGTTTCAAGCTATGGTAGCGGAACAGTTAGTTCAGGAACAATAAAGATTAAGAAAGATTTGGATGATGACATTGAAGGACTTGATGTTATTGTTGTTGAGGATATTATTGACTCAGGAAATACTTTAAGCCGTCTTATTCCAATGCTTAAGGAAAGAAAACCGGCAAGCCTTAAGATTACAACACTTCTTGACAAGCCGGACAGAAGAGAGGTTGACGATGTTACAGTTGACTATGTTGGATTTGAAATTGAAGACAAATTCGTAGTGGGCTATGGTTTGGATTACGACCAGAGTTACAGAGATTTACCATATATTGGAGTTATTGAGCAATAAAACTTAATAAAATTATCGGTTTAAAAATAGGATCGGATACAATTGAACATTAAAGATAAGTTACACAGACTTGAAAAATTCCAGATAGGAGGAATGAATTGAACAATAAAAGAAGTAATTTTACGAGAATTTATTTTATAGGGATGGCAATTATTATTATAGTTATGCTTTATTATGCAGGTTCAGGACTTAAATCAAATAACTATAAATATAATGATTTGTTAAACGATTTGCAGGATGGAAAGGTTACAGAGGTTAGCATTAACCAGAATAAGGAGGTTCCAACAGGAAAGGTTACTGTGAAACTTCAGGATGGTTCAACTAAATATGTTTATATTACTGATGTTAACAAGGTAATCAGTGAAATAAAGGACATTAATGACAAGACTAATCAGAATATACAGCCATATATTGCTGATGTAAGAAGAGACAGCATTTTTCTTACAAATATTTTGCCTATGTTGCTTATGGGTGTGGTAATTGTAATTGTTATTATGATGATGAACGCTAATGCAGCAGGCGGTAATTCCAAGATGGCCAATTTTGGAAAAAGCAGAGCCAAAATGGTTGTAGAAGTTAAGAATATGGACTTTAGCAAGGTTGCAGGTCTTAAGGAAGAAAAAGAAGAACTTGAGGAAATTGTTGATTTCTTAAAAAATCCTAATAAGTATATTATGCTTGGGGCAAGAATCCCAAAGGGAATACTTTTAGAGGGACCTCCGGGAACAGGTAAAACTCTTCTTGCCAAGGCTACAGCAGGCGAAGCAGGAGTTCCGTTTTTTACTATTTCAGGTTCAGATTTCGTTGAAATGTTTGTTGGTGTAGGTGCATCAAGAGTTAGAGACCTTTTTGCGGAAGCAAAGAAGAACGCACCATGTATTATTTTCATTGACGAAATTGATGCAGTTGCAAGACGAAGAGGAACAGGTATGGGAGGTGGTCACGATGAACGTGAGCAGACTCTTAACCAGATGCTTGTAGAAATGGATGGTTTTGGTGTTAACGAGGGGATTATCGTTATGGCAGCAACTAACCGTGTAGATATTTTGGATCCGGCTATTTTAAGACCGGGACGTTTTGATAGAAAGGTTCTTGTTGGAAGACCAGATGTTAAGGGCAGAAAAGAGATTCTTGAAGTGCATGCTAAGAATAAGCCTATCGGTGATGATGTTGATCTTGAACAGATTGCAAGAATTACGTCAGGTTTCACAGGTGCAGACCTTGAAAACTTACTTAATGAGGCTTCTATTCTTGCAGCAAAAGCAGGAAAGCATTTTCTTACACAGGCTGAAATTAATCAGGCAATGATTAAGGTTGGCATCGGTAAAGAGAAGAAGAGCAGAATTATTTCTGAAAAAGAAAAGCGTATTACAGCATATCACGAATCAGGTCATGCGATTTTATTCCATGTTCTTCCTGATGTTGGACCGGTTCACACTGTTTCAGTTATTCCAACAGGAGCAGGTGCAGCAGGTTATACTATGCCTTTGCCTGGTAAGGATGAAATGTTCCTTACAAAAGGCAAAATGTTACAGGAGATTATGGTTGACCTTGGTGGACGTATAGCCGAAGAACTTATTCTTGACGACATTACAACAGGTGCGTCACAGGATATTAAGCAGGCTACAGCTACAGCAAAGGCAATGGTTACTAAATACGGATTTTCAGAGAAACTTGGTCTTATTAATTATGATGATGAGTCAGACGATGTATTTATTGGAAGAGATTTAGCTCATTCAAAGGGATACGGAGAGAATACTGCTTCAGCTATTGATGAGGAAGTTAGGGAGATTGTTGATACATGTTATAAAAAGGCTAAGAAGATTATTGAAGACCATATGGAACAGTTGCATGCAAGTGCAGCATTGTTAATGGAAAAAGAAAAGATTGGCCGTGAAGAATTTGAAAGTCTATTTGACGCTGATAATAATCAGGCCGACTCTTTAACAAACGAGGAAACAGTATAAAATTTTAATGTTAAATAGTTGCAACAGAACTTTATTATTATTTTGTTGCAACTATTTTGTACAATGGGAAATCTGTTGTATGAAAACCGGAAATTTTAGAAGAAGGGATTATAAAAATGAAACAGCAAAAGGAAGCACTTTTTCACGATGGCTCAAGTCAGTTTTGCAAATATAATGAAAAGTCGGATACATATACATTTATTCTCAGAACTACAATAGGGGCAGTAAATCAGGCTTTTATGGCAATAGATGGTTATGAGATGAAAATGTCACACGTGGATACAAAGGGCAGATTCGATTATTATGCAATTAATCTGGCTCTTGGAACTAAAATGATAAAGTACCATTTCAGAACGGTTGGTCAATACCGGTTATACTATAATGTTTTCGGTGCAAGTGAACATTTTTCTGAAGAATGGGAGTTTGAGTTTACACCGGGATTTAAAACACCTGATTGGGCTAAGGGCGCTGTAATGTATCAAATTATGGTGGACAGATTTAATAATGGCGATAAGTCTAATGATGTAATGACTAATGAATATGCCTATATTGGTCGTGGAGTTTCAAAGGTTGAGAATTGGATGGAGCCTCCTGCTGTTGATGGAACAAGACAGTTTTATGGCGGAGATTTGCAGGGGGTTATTGATAAGCTTGAATATCTTGAAAAATTAGGTGTTGAAGTTATTTATTTTAACCCTATTTTTGTTTCTCCATCTAACCATAAATATGATACACAGGATTATGATTATATTGATCCTCATTTTGGAAAGATTGTTAATGATAACGGTAAGTTATTAGAGGACGGTGACAATAATAATGAGCACGCTCAGCGCTATAAGGTTAGAACAACTGACCTTGCAAATCTTGAAGCAAGTAATAAGTTGTTTGTTGAATTGGTTGAAAAGGCTCACGCCTATGGAATTAAAATAATTATTGATGGTGTTTTTAATCATTGTGGCTCTTTTAATAAGTGGATGGACAAAGAGAAGTTTTATACAAAGAATAAAAATTATAAATCCGGTGCTTATATTTCAAAGGATAGTCCGTACAATTTATATTTTAAGTTTCTTGAAGACAGATGGCCTGACAATAACTCTTTTGAAGGCTGGTGGGGCTTTGATACTTTGCCAAAACTAAATTATGAAGGTAGTAAAGAGCTTTGCGATTATATTATTGAAGTTGGTAAGAAGTGGGTTAGTCCACCTTACAATGTAGATGGTTGGAGACTTGATGTGGCGGCAGATTTAGGTCACAGTCAGGAGTTTAACCATGAGTTTTGGAAGAAATTTCGTAAGGCAGTTAAGGAAGCCAATCCGGAAGCTATTATTTTGGCAGAGCATTATGGAGATGCTAATTCATGGCTTCAGGGCGACCAGTGGGATACTATTATGAACTATGATGGCTTTATGGATCCGGTAACATGGTTTTTGACAGGTGTTGATAAGCATTCCGACAATTCTAATCCGGGAATGCGTGGCGATGCGGGAACTTTTAAGCTTACAATGCAGTATCAGATGTCAAGAATGCAGAATCAGTCATTGTTGGTGGCAATGAATGAGTTGTCAAATCACGACCATTCAAGATTTCTTACAAGAACTAACCGTATGGTTGGTCGTGTGGGGACAGCAGGAACAGCGGCAGCAAGTCAGGATATTGATGAAGCTATTTTTAAGCAAGGTGTTGTAATGCAGATGACATTGCCGGGAGCACCTACGCTTTACTATGGTGACGAGGCAGGTGTTTGTGGTTGGACGGACCCGGACAATAGACGAACTTATCCTTGGGGACACGAAAACTTTGAAATTTTGGAATTTTATCGTGAGACAATTGCAATTCACAGACAGCACAAAGTTTTTAAAACAGGTTCTTACAAGCCATTAGTTGAGCAGAGAGATTTGTTGTGCTATGGACGTTTTGATATGGATAATGCAGCTTTTGTGGCAATTAATACATCAGATACAGACAAAACAGTTTCAATTCCAACTTGGACATTAGGTGTGGAAGATGGTGAAAGCTTTGAACGATTAATTGAAACATCAAGAGAGTTCTATAACTGTGGCAGGGTAAAAGTGGTTCAGGAAAACGATGTTGTAACAGTAACCGTAAAAGCAAATAGCTCAGTAATATATCATAAGTAGGTTTAAAATATTTTAATGCGAACTAACTAAATAATACCACAATTATATTACGTAGCTGTAATAGGTGTTAATTTTCTAAAAAATAAAAATTTGTTATCTAAATAAGTAGATGAAAATAAAAAATATTGCAAAAAATCTTATAAAAATCACAAAAACGTTTGCACTTTAAGCATTTATATGGTATAAGTATATATTGTTAAAGCAATGGGCAGATTCCCGAGTGGCCAAAGGGGACAGACTGTAAATCTGCTGGCACTGCCTTCGAAGGTTCGAATCCTTCTCTGCCCATTACTTTTTAATTAAATATCGCGGGGTGGAGCAGTCTGGAAGCTCGCCGGGCTCATAACCCGGAGGTCATAGGTTCAAATCCTATTCCCGCAACTCAATGCCCAGTTAGCTCAGTTGGTAGAGCAGAGGACTGAAAATCCTCGTGTCTCTGGTTCGATTCCGGAACTGGGCATTATTTTTATTTACTAATGGATTTTCCATTAGTTTTTTTTTGCCATAAATAATTGCTTACTAATATAAAAAATAGTAATATAAATATATGTATATCACCCAGTGAGTGGTGGAATAAATAGAATTAACTACAAAACAAATTTATAGCACTAGCACACATAGAAATAATTAAAAGCAAAATAATTAAAACAAGATTACAAGAGGATAAATTAAATGAAAGAGCATCAGGCAAGAGAAATAATATTCGAAGAAAAGGTTAAAAAATTATTACAGGACAGCAATTATATTAATATTGTAGAGCAGAATATACCGGGGAGAAGTAGTTCCCATGGTATTAATTCTTATGGAAAGTTAAATCTTCCAACAGCTTTTATATTTCCTTTAAGAATAATATTTCAGTATAAGTATTATGCAAAAAATAAGGTTGAGTTAATGCATGTACGCGATTTTGGAGGAATCATTGCAGATATTTCTGAAACTAACTACGCAATACAGGGAGATATGGGAAATATATGCGACAGATATAATTACACCGGTTGTTATTTTAGCGCCACTGCTTTTTCAAGAGAGGCTCAGGAGTATGCCTGGGCGCACAATATTTTTATGGTATCTTTGGAGAGAATAGGAGTGATGCAGCCTATTTTGAAAAAGATAGATTCTTTTGTGTCAGGTTTAAGCGAGAATGTAATTAATAACATAACAAAGCAGGAATTGTTGGAGGGTTACGAGCGTGAGGTAGATGAGGAAAATATAATTCCTGAAGGTGCAATAGGAATTATTAATGATGTTTATCCTGTAATGATTTTAGGAAAGAATGGGTGGACTAAACCGGTAATAGAGGAAGCTACCAAATCTGAGATAAATAGAGCTTATATTGACAGTGTATATAGAAGTGAAAATCAGTTTGAAGCTAATTTTGAACTTAATTTTATGGAATGTAGCGCAGAGTTTTCTGTTCCAATTACTGTTGTTGAGAAGCTTATGAATAGAGAAGATAATGAAACAAAAAATAATGTAATATTTAATATAGATATTCCTTTTATAAGTGATAAGGGAATTAAAAAATTTGTTTCACTTGAGGTATTTCTTGAAGGATTTAATAGAGGAGACTATACAAATAAGCAGATTTCATTTTTTAACTTTGGCGAATAGTTAGTGGGAGTATGTAATGGAAAGTAATAGTTATAAAAATTATAACAATAATAGTAGAAATAATTATAAAGATAATAATGAAGACTACAATTGTCAGAAGAAGAGTTTTTACAATGAATTAATTGAATATAGTAAAAATGGAAGATATCCATTACATATGCCGGGGCATAAAAGAAATGAAAGGCTTTTTGATGGAATTGATCCATATAAAGTGGATATTACGGAAATAGATGGATTTGATAATTTACACAATCCTAAAGGGATAATATTGGATGCAATGAAAAATGCATCCGATTTTTTTGAGACGGACAGAACTTGGTTTTTGGTAAATGGAAGTTCATGTGGAATTTTAGCTGCTATTAGTGCAGTTACTAATATAGGAGATAAAATTATCATAGGAAGAAATTGTCACAAGGCAGTTTATAATTGTGCCAAGTTACGTAATTTAGACGTGGAATATGTATATCCGTCTTATATAGCTAAGTACGGAATAAATGGTGGTTATAATAAAGGCGAAATAGAAAATATTTTGGAAAAAAATAGAGATGTAAAGGCGGTTGTTCTTACATCCCCTACTTATGATGGAATCGTATCTGACATAGAGGAAATTGCAAGAGTAGTTCATAAATATAATACAGTCTTAATTGTGGATGAAGCCCACGGAGCCCATTTTGGAATAAGTGAGAAACTTCCGGTTCCGGCTTATAAGTTGGGAGCTGATTTAGTTATCGAAAGCACACATAAGACTTTGCCGGCAATGACACAGACAGCTTTGCTTCATTTAAAGAGCGATAGAATTGATGCAGGAAAAGTGCAGGAAATGTTGTCTATATATGAAACAAGTAGTCCTTCATATGTGCTAATGTGTAGCATTGACAAGTGTATTAGGGAGATTCAGAAAAATGGTCAACAAAGATATGATGAATTGTTGAATGTTATTAACAAAATCAGAAAAAATGTTAATAAGTGTAAGTATATTTCAATACCATGTGAAGAATTAAAAAATGAAAATAATGTTTTTGATGTGGATGTAACGAAGCTTATTATTAATGTAAATAATAGTGGAATAACAGGTAAGCAGTTAGGGGATATTCTCAGATACAAGTATAATATTGAAGTTGAAATGGATTCACTAAAGTATGTGCTTGGGATAACTACTATATGCGATGATTATAAAGAACTTGAAAGATTGGCAGAGGCTTTAAAGGAGATAGATAAGTCCTTGGAAGAAAAGCAGAATGAAAATATTTCTGTAGAGTTACTGAAAAATAAAAGAATGTATTCAATATACGAAACAGATTTGAAAGAAAAAAATACAGTTAATCTGTTTGATTCAAAAGATTGCATTTCAGGTGAATTTGTTTTTCTTTATCCGCCGGGAATCCCATTGGTTGTTCCTGGTGAAGTGATTACAGAAGAATTATTGGAACAGATTAAAGTGTATTTGGAAGCAAATATGAATATTAGCGGTTTAAAAGATAATTCAAATAAAACTATTGAAGTTGTAAAATAAATTGGAGGAATAATGTCAAAGATATTTTTTGTGTTAGGAAAAAGCTGCAGCGGAAAAGATACTATTTTCCAAAGTTTAAAAGAAAATAAACAATTAAATTTAAAAACTGTTGTAGGTTATACAACAAGACCTATGAGGGTTAATGAAAAAGATGGGGTGGAATATTTTTTTGTTGACCAAAATAAGCTTGAAGAATTGAAAAAGGCTAAAAAGGTTATTGAGTGCAGAGATTATAATACTGTGTATGGAATATGGAGTTATTTTACAGTTGATGACGGTCAGATAGATTTAAATAACGGGGATTATTTGTATATTGGTACTTTGGAATCATATGAGCAGATGATTGATTTTTATGGTGAAGATGTTGTGGTGCCGTTATATATACAGGTTGAAACAGGTGAAAGATTGGCAAGGGCTGTTAACAGGGAAAGAAATCAAAGTGAGCCAAAGTACAAGGAGTTATGCAGAAGATTTCTGGCTGATGAGGAAGATTTCTCAGAAGAAAAAATAGAGAAAGCCGGTATAAAGAAAAGGTTTGAGAACAATAACTTAAATCAGTGTATAAAAGAAATAGAGCAGGAAATAGTAAAAAAAATAAAGTAAACAAGTATTATATTATTTTTAAGGTTATGTTTTATCTGGAAATGGCTAAAGCATAGCCTTTTTTATTTATTTATGTTATTATAAATTAGTATGACCATAGATTAATTTTTAGGAGTGAAGATGGAATCAGAAAGAATTCTGGGACAAAATCATATATTAAGACATTTTGAAAATGCTATTAGAATGGGAAAAATTTCTCACGCCTACATTATAAATGGAGAAGAAGGATCGGGAAAGATGAATCTTGCAATTCATTTTGCCAAGGCTTTGCAGTGCGAGAGAAACAATTCTAATAAAGCCATTAATGAAGATGGTGAAAGAATTACCGTTCCGGGAACAGCATGCGGGCAGTGCAAGTCATGTAAGCAGACGGATTCAAAAAACCAGCCGGATATTAAGTATATTACCTACGAAAAGTCAGGTATTGGTGTTGATGAAATAAGAGAGCAGATAAATGATGATATTGACATTAAGCCATATAGCAGTCCATATAAGATATATATTGTTCCGGAAAGTGAAAAGATGACAGTGCAGGCACAGAATGCATTGCTAAAAACAATTGAAGAACCACCTGAATATGCCATTATAATCTTGTTAACTACAAATGCGGATACTTTTCTTCAAACTATTTTATCGCGTTGTGTCATGTTAAATATCAGACCTGTAAAGGAAGATATAATAAAGAATCAATTAACATCACAGTATGGTGTAGGGGATTATGAAGCAAGAGTTGCAGCAACATTTTCTAATGGAAATCCGGGCAAGGCGATTAAACTTGCAACATCTGAAGAATTTAAAGAATTAAAACAGTATGTTGTTGGAATGTTTATGTCTTTGGAAAAAGGCGGAATGGATATTATTGGGGAGGCAATTAAGAAAACAGGAACTTTTAAAAAGCAGATTGATGAATACTTTAGCTTAATGCGAATTTGGTTTAGGGATATACTTGTCTATAAGGCAACTAAGGAAGAAGACCAGATTATTTTTCAGGATGAGTATATGACAATAGAAAAAATGAGTCAGACATATTCATTTGATGATATTAATGATATTCTTAAGGCAATAGATCTGGCAGAAAGCAGAATTAAGTCAAATGTTAATTTTGATTCCACTATAGAAATATTATTACTTTCCATTAAGGAAAAAACTTCAGGAAAATAAACATAGATTGGATAACAGTTAGAACAAGGAGACAGAAATGATTAAAGTTATAGGCGTTAGATTTAGACAGGCAGGAAAAATATACAATTTTAGTCCCGCAGATTTTCAGGTAAATGTAGGAGACCATGTTATAGTTGAAACTGCAAGGGGAATTGAATATGGTTCAGTTGTTCAGGGAATAAGAGAAGTAGCGGATGATAAGGTTATTATGCCATTAAAGTCCGTTATACGTATTGCAACTGAAGAAGATGATAAAAAAGCAATTGAAAATAATGAGAAAGAAAAGAAAGCATTTAAAATCTGCAAAGAAAAAATTGCAAAACATGGTTTGGAAATGAAACTTATTGAAACAGAATATACTTTTGATAATAATAAAGTTTTATTTTATTTTACGGCAGATGGACGAATTGACTTTAGAGAACTTGTAAAGGATTTGGCTTCAGTATTTAAGACAAGAATTGAACTTAGACAGGTTGGCGTTAGAGATGAAACAAAAATGCTTGGAGGAATAGGCATTTGTGGCAGACCACTTTGCTGTAATACTTATTTGTCAGAATTTATTCCTGTGTCAATTAAGATGGCAAAGGAACAGAGTCTTTCACTTAATCCAACAAAGATTTCAGGTATTTGTGGAAGATTAATGTGTTGTCTTAAGAATGAGCAGGAAGCATACGAGGAATTAAATTCTAATTTACCTGACATTGGAGAAAAAGTTAAGACTTTTGATGGCTTTAAGGGTGAAGTTGTAAGCGTAAATGTTCTTAGACAGAAGGTTAAAATAGTAGTTGAAGTTGATGACGAAAGAGAAATTAAAGAATATGCCATTGACGAGTTAAAGTTTAAGCCAAAGAAGAAGAAGTTTAATCTTGCTTCAGAGGAATTAAAGGCATTAAAGGGACTTGAAGATAAAGAAGAGTCCAAATTAGATTAATTGTAAAGGCAGAGATTATAATTGGAAGTAAAGTTGCAATCAGGTGAACAAATTGTAGATTTGGAGAGAAATGGATATAAAATCATTCAGAACAGAGAAAGATTCTGTTTTGGAATGGATGCCGTTCTGTTAACAGGTTTTGCTAAGGTAGGAAAAGGCGAAAGAGCTTTAGATCTTGGAACAGGTACTGGAATTATTCCAATATTACTTGAAGCAAAAACAGAAGGACAGGACTTTGAAGCATTGGAAATTCAGCCTGAAAGTGCTGAAATGGCAAGAAGAAGCGTTATGCTTAACAACCTTCAGGAAAGAATTAAAATAGTTGACGGAGATATAAAAGAAGCTTCTAAGATTTTTGGGGCAGCAAGTTTTAATGTTGTAACAACTAATCCACCATATATGACTGAAAATCATGGTGTAAAAAATCCTGATGAGCCTAAGGCAATTGCAAGGCATGAAATTAAATGCAATCTTGAAGATGTAATAAGAGAGTCAGCTAAGTTACTAAAGCCTAAGGGAAGATTTTATATGGTTCACAGACCTAGAAGGTTGGCTGAAATTATTAGTCTTATGAAGGAATATAGAATTGAGCCTAAAAGACTTAGAATGATACATCCTTTTGCGGACAGAGATGCAAATATGCTTCTAATAGAAGGGGTAAGAGGCGGAAAGTCAATGATGGTAGTGGAACCGCCACTTATTGTGTACGATGAACCGGGAGTTTATACTAAGGAAATACACAGAATATATGGATTTTAGCATTTTGCAGAATAGAGGTAGAAATGGCAGGAAAATTATATTTATGCGCCACACCAATAGGAAATCTTGAAGATATTACATATAGAGTTGTAAGAACTTTAAATGAAGTAGATTTGATTGGGGCAGAAGATACAAGAAACAGCATAAAATTGCTTAATCATTTTGATATAAAAACACCAATGACAAGCTATCATGAGTTTAACAAATATGATAAGGCAAAACAGTTGGTTGAAATGATGAAGGAAGGCAAAAACATTGCCATTATAACTGATGCGGGAACGCCGGGAATATCTGATCCGGGGGAAGAAGTTGTGAGACAGTGCTTTGAAGCAGGCATACAGGTAACATCATTGCCAGGCCCTGCGGCATGTATTACAGCACTTACAATGTCAGGTCAGAAAACAAGAAGATTTTGTTTTGAAGCTTTTTTACCAAAAGATAAAAAAGAAAAAGTAGCAGTTCTTGAAGAGTTAAAAAATGAAACAAGAACAATTATAATATATGAGGCACCTCACAGGCTGGCAAGAACCTTAAAAGAATTAAGGGAAACACTTGGAAACAGACAACTTACATTATGTAGAGAGTTAACCAAGAAATATGAGGAAGCTGACAAAACAACAATAGACCAGGCAATAGAGAAATACAATGAAAAAGAACCTAGAGGAGAGTATGTTCTTGTGATAGAGGGAAAATCTCAGGAAGAAATACAGGAAGAAAACAAACAAAAATGGGAATCAATGACAATAGAAGAACATATGGAATACTATATAAGTCAGGGAAACGACAAAAAGTCAGCTATGAAACTTGTTGCAAAAGACAGAGGAGTTTCCAAAAGAGACATATATAACCAATTAATAAAGTAGAAGTAAGAAGCGCATCACTTGGTGTGCTTTCTTTGTTGTATAACAGGAAAAAGTGGTCTGAAAACACGTTGATTTTCTTATTTTGCTCCGCCGTTTATTGTAAGTCCAAAAATCAAAACTCGCCTACGGCTCAGACAGTTGATTTTTGGCTTACACTATGCTCGCAAAATTTCAAAAATCTGCCTATTGTTTTCAGTCCCACTATTTCCTAGTATACAATATAAAAAAGAAAGCACATCAGATGATGCGCTTCCTTCTTCATTATTGGCTTTTGTAAAAAAGCCTCTGAATCCAATTGTTTAAGTTTTTATTATTTATATAAATTCTCTATTTAATAACTGTCCTTTTGTAATACAGGTTGAACCTATAGGCTCTTTAGCAAGTGTAGTCGCTAAGAGCTGCAGCGATTGCATCGCCCTGGTACTGTGAATGAATGTTAAGCTGTAAAGGCTTAGAAAGGTCAAGTGCAAAAATGCCCATTATTGATTTTGCATCAATAGCGAAACGGCCTGAAACTAAGTCAAAATCATTCTCAAACTTGTTTAAATCCTTTACGAAGGACTTTACTTTTTCAATTGAATTCAAGTTAACTGTTACTGTTTTCATAATAAATACCTCCTAAAACAGAAATGTGATTACTTGAATGGGATTTGTTTAATCCTTCATTCGGCTTACATATTATATCCTGTTTGGAAATTAGTCAAGAGAAAAATGCGTTAAATATTTAACAAAGTTTAAGAGGCTTTTTTACAAAAAACTAGTTAATTATATGAGAATAATAGACGAAAAAGTTAAAATGTATGAATAATAACGTTATAAATAACTGATAAAAAATATCAAAACTGTAAATATTTCATATAAAAATGACTAAAAGTAATAGGACAAAATAATAAAGAATAATATATAAAAATAATAAATAAGAGTAGAAAAATGTTAAATTATATATGGTTTTTTATGATTGTCATAGGTGTAATTTATGGTTTTATAACTGGAAATATAGAAAAAGTAGGAAGCGGGGCAATTGAATCTGCAACGGAAGCTGTAAAATTATGTATTACTATGGTGGGTATAATGAGTATGTGGATGGGCTTTATGGAAGTTGCGAGAACATCCGGCTTAATTAGAAAAGCGGAAAAGGGATTAGATCCGGTTGTAAGTTGGCTTTTTCCCAATATTCCAAAGAATCATCCCGCACTGGCAAGTATAACAACAAATATTATTGCAAATATATTAGGCCTGGGCTGGGCAGCAACTCCGGCAGGTTTGAAAGCAATGGAAGAATTGTCAGCAAAGCCTGTGGAACAAAAGGGTGGTAATTTGCCGGCCTATGTGGCAACAGATGAAATGTGTACTTTTTTGGTTGTAAATATTTCGTCTCTACAGTTAATTCCGGTTAATATTATTGCGTATCGAAGCCAGTATGGAAGTGCCAATCCTGCAGCAATTGTTGGACCGGCAATTATTGCCACAACAATAAGTACATTGGTGGGTGTGATATGGTGCAAGATTAAGTGCAAAGGAAGAATAAGGAATAATTAATATAATATTTGAAATTATCATATGTAAAGGGTATACTAAAAATCAAGTTGAATAAATTTTGATAGAACATATGGAGAAATTAATGGACGGAAGAAGTAATGTAGGAATTAAAAAGGCAGAAAAAGTACTTTGTATGGTTTTGGCAATGTTAATGGCAATTGTAATAACCATAAATGTTTCAGCAGGAGAAAGCATAAGCAAAGCTAAGATAGATGAATATCTGTATACAATTGCGTACAGTCAGCAGGAACAGGTTAAGGAGCCTATATATGGCTCAATAGATGGAGAGTGGAATATTATAGGTCTTGCCAGATATGGAGCAGTTACAAAAGATTATATTTCTAAATACAAAGAAAATCTTTTAAAAGAAGTAAAGGCAAAAGATGGTGTTTTGTCCACAAGAAAATATACGGAATATTCAAGAGTTGTTATTGCGTTGACTTCAATAGACGAAAATCCAACAAATTTTGGTGGGTATAATTTGTTAAAGCCATTGGCTGAGTTTGAAAATGTAAACAAGCAGGGAATTAACGGCTCAATATATGCTTTAATTGCCATTCACAGCAGTAATTACAAAATTCCAAAGCCTGACAAAAATTATACAGGGGAAGTTACTACAGTAAAGAAATTAATAGAGTATATCATTAAAAATCAAAACAGTGACGGTGGTTGGAGCATGGCGGATAAGTCTGAGTGCGACATTACAGCCATGGCAGTGCAGGCGTTGTCTTTTTATTATACAGGCAGTGATAAAAGTGTAAAAAAATCAGTTGATAAGGCATTAAAGTTTTTAAGCAGGCAACAAAACAATGATGGAGGATATTCAGCAGAAGGCATTAGCAACTGCGAAAGCACAGCCCAGGTTTTGATGGCAATATCAGCTCTTAACATTAATATAGAAGATTCGCGTTTTGTAAAGAATGGAAATACAGTACTTAACGGCCTTTTAGATTATTATAGTAATGGAAAGTTTTCACATACTAAAAACGGTGGTTACAATCATATGGCAACTGAGCAGGGTTTTTGTGCTTTGACAGCATATTATAGAAGTTTGACTATAATGAATGGATTTTATGATATGGCAGACGGAATTTCATATCAAAAAGTGTCCAAAAAAGTTCTTGAAAAAAAGAAGACTGCCGCTTCCAAAACTAAAACAACTAAAACCGTAAAGAAAACAACAAAAAAGAGTACCAAAAAAAATACCTCAAAAAGCACTGTAAGTGATAAAGATAAAGAAGAAACTACTTCAGTAAAAAATAATAAAAAAAGCAGCAGTTCAAATAAAGAGTTTAACAAGAACACAAGAACTAAATCAACAAAAAACAGTAAATCAAAAACAAACAAAAAAGTAAAAAAATCAAATAAAAAAGTAAAAAAATCAAATAAAAAAGAAGAATCAGAAGCAACAGTTAAAAATTCAAAAAATAATACAAGTGATGATGCAAAAGTCGGAGAAAAAGAAGCTAAGATTAATGATGTAAATGGAAAGAAGAATCAATCTAACAGAACCGAGATAGTAATAGGCGTTATTGCAGCAGTTGTTATGGTTATTGCAATTATTGTTTATATAATAGGAAAAAGGAAAGCAGAAAATGAAAAATAAAATTACCGTAAAATTATTAGTTTTAATTATAAGCATATGTATTTTGCTATGTGGTTGTGGAAACAGTAAGGATGATACAACAGGCAAAAAAAGTGCGGGAAAGTGTACCATATCTGTAGATTGTTCGACTATATGGGACAATGAAGATATGCTTGATAAGTCCATAAAGGATTATGTGCCAAAGGATGGTGTAATTTTAAAAGAGAGAACTGTGTCCTATTATGACGGAGAAACAGTTTATGATGTTTTGAAGAGAGAATTAAAAAAAGACAATATTTTAATGGAGGCATCATTTACGGGCGATAGCGTGTATGTAGAAGGCATAAATAATATTTATGAATTTTCATGTGGTGAGCAGTCAGGATGGATGTATGAGGTAAACGGAGTTTATCCGGGAAAAAGCTGTAGCAAGTATGATGTTGAAGATGGCGACATAATTAAGTGGAATTATACATGCAAATTAGGAAAGGATTTGGAAGGTGAATGATGAATTTTCAAGATTTCATCCTTTAGTCAATATAGTATTTTATATTTGTGTACTGGGTATAACAATGTTTCAAATGCAGATTGGATTAATAATTATTTCCTTTATTGTAGCGTTGATATACTACATTTTTTTAAAAAAAGAATGGAATCTAAAATTTTTTTGTGGGGTAATAGTGGTATTTTTGACTTCTGCAGTTATAAACCCTCTATTTTCTCATAGAGGAAGCACTCTTTTGTTCTATTTATTTACAGGAAATCCGGTTACATTAGAGTCAATAGTATATGGGTTTGCAACAGCAGGAATAATATGTGCAATGATTATGTGGTTTGGGAGCTTTAACATAATCATAACAACAGATAAAATATTGGCAGTTCTTGGGAAAACAATGCCTGTAATAGCAACTTTGTTGACTATGATTTTAAGGTTTATTCCTAAGATGACAGAGCATGGAAAAGATACTTTGGAAGCCAATCAGGCATTAAATGGAGTTAAAAGGCAGGATGAAGGCAAAACAATAAAAGCAAAAATAAAAAATCTTAAAGACAAGTTTAAGGAAGAAGCAAAGATTTTTTCAATTATAACAACATGGTCTTTGGAAAACTCAGTGGATACGGCAGATTCAATGAGGGCAAGAGGATACGGAACAGGAAAAAGGACAAGCTACAACAATTATAGGTTTACGGTAAGAGATGGAATTATTTTATTGTGGAGCATAGTGCTGACGATAGCAACAATTGTGGCATTGCATAATGAAATAATAATAACTTATTATTATCCGACAATAAGGATTAAGAATGATGTAATGGCATATGTAATTTTTGGACTATTATGTTTAACACCTGTTTTGATAAATATTTGGGAGACATTAAGATGGAACAGATTAAAATCAAAGATTTAACTTTTTTTTATAATAAGCAGGAAAAACCGGCAATAGAAAATCTCTCTTTTAATATAGAAAAGGGAGATTTTGTTGTGCTGTGCGGAAAATCAGGCTGCGGAAAAAGTACTCTTTTAAGATGTTTAAAACCTATAATTAAGCCTTATGGGAAAACTTTAGGTGACATTATTTTTGAAAATGAGAAATTGGAAAAATTAAGTGAAAGACAACAGGCTGAGAAAATAGGCTTCGTTATGCAAAATCCCGAACATCAGATAGTAACGGACAAAGTTTGGCACGAATTGGCTTTTGGTTTGGAGAGCCTTGGGTATTCCACAGACGAAATACAGTTAAGAGTAACGGAAATGGCTGAATATTTTGGAATAACGGATTTGTATTATAATTCGGTAAATCAGCTTTCAGGAGGTCAGAAACAGTTACTTAATCTGGCAGCAACTATGGTAATGGGACCGGAAATATTGATTTTGGACGAACCTACGGCACAGCTTGATCCTATTGCAGCAGAGAACTTTTTAGGAACATTAAAAAAGATAAATGATGAACTTGGAATAACTGTAATTTTGTCAGAACACAGGCTTGACAATGTTTTGGCTTACGGAAATAAAGTTATTGTAATGGATAGTGGAAAGATACAATATTGCGGAGAGCCATATAAAATATTGGAACATAATATAGATGAAGATGTGCTAAAGCTTATGCCTATGGCAACAAGGATTTATTATGAGTCAGGAATGGAAGGAGCAGATGAAAAGACACCAATATCCATTTCAGACGGAAGAAGATGGCTTGAAAGATTGGTTAAAAACGGAAGCAAAAATGTTGAAGATATAGAAAAAGGTTTAGATAAAGAAATAAATGAAAATACCAAAAGAAATATAAGTGAAGATATAAATAAGAAAGTAATAGTTAAAAATGATTATGCAATTAAGTGCAAAAATGTTTGGTTCAGATATGAAAAAGCCAGTCCTGATATTATAAAGGGATTAAATTTTGAAATAAAAAAAGGTGAAATTTTTGCTATTCTTGGCGGAAATGGAACAGGAAAAACTACAACTATGGGCATAATAAGCGGAATTAGAAAAGCCTATAGAGGAAAGATTAAAATTAACGGAACAGTGTCAGCTTTGCCACAGAATGTGCAGACTTTGTTTAAAGAAGAAACTGTGGAAGATGAACTAATTGGGGTTAGCAGCAACTTAATCGAAAAAATGGAATTAATCAATGTGCTTAAACAGCATCCATACGATATAAGTGGAGGGCAACAGCAAAAAGTTGCTTTGGCAAAGGTTTTGGCAAAAAATCCTGATATTCTGTTACTGGATGAGCCTACAAAGGCAATTGACGGAATATATAAGGAAAGCCTTGGCAGGTTAATGATGGATTTGAAAAATCGGGGCAAGACAATTGTTATGGTAAGTCATGATTTGGATTTTTGTGGACAATATGCTGACAGATGTGGATTGTTTGCCCAGGGAAACCTTATTGGTGTTAATAACGTTAGAAAATTTTTTACAAAAAACAAATTTTATACCACATCTGTTAACAAAATGGCAGGAAGAAGTATAGAAAATGCAGTCAATAAGGAGGATGTAGTATGCTTTTTAAAGGCAGAGAATATTATTTAGCGGCAATTCTTATTATTGTAATTTCCATATTTCTTTTTATGTGGTCTTTTGAGAAAAGAAAACCTAAAACAAGGGAAGTTGTTGTGTTGGCGGTAATGACTGGTATTGCAACATTGGGCAGAGTAATGTTTTTTATGTTGCCTCAGTTTAAACCATGCGTGGCAATAATAATTATTACGGGAATTATGTTGGGAAAACAATCAGGTTTTTTATGTGGTGCTTTAACGGCTTTTGTGTCAGATTTTTTCTTCGGTCAGGGACCATGGACGCCATGGCAAATGTTCGCCTTCGGAATTATCGGATTCATTTCTGCAATAGTTTTTCAAAAAAGAAAGTACTTAGCCTACAACAAAGTAGTACTTTGCGTATATGGATTTATAATGACTTTTGTTGTGTATGGGCTAATACTTGATACGGCAACAGTTTTTATGTACACGGATAGGCCTAAAATTAGCAGTTTTATGTCAACCTATGCCATGGGAATACCTTTTAATATAGTACATGGAATCGCAACAGTTGTTTTTCTTCTACTTCTTGCAAAACCGCTCTTTAATAAGCTTAGCAGAATGAAAGAGAAATATGGTATGTATAATAAAAAAGACAACTTAAATTAGTAAAGTTAAATAGGTGTTAAAAAATAAAAAAATAAGTTGAATTTGGTCGGGTATGGTGCTATTATGAATCAGGTTTGAAAAAATATTTTTATAATAAAAGAAAGAGTCTGACAGTTAAAAGTCAGACTGTCGGTGTGTGTTGTACCGACATAGTTTAAGGAGGAAAAAACAATGGAAGAGTACGGATATTTGTGGCAATTAGCACTTATTCTAATGAGTACTAAATTTCTAGGTTTACTTACTAAAAGATATAAAATGCCACAGGTAGTAGGTGCCTTACTTGCAGGACTTTTACTTGGACCTGCAGTATTAGGAAATTTGTTATCAGGTGTAGTTATTGGAGGACATCATTTAGAAAATTTGGCTTTACACCAGACAGATTTTATAGAACATTTGTCTGAAATTGGTGTTATCGTTCTTATGTTTTGTGCCGGTCTTGAAACAGACATTAACGAACTTAAAAAATGTGGAAAAGCATCATTTATTATTGCAGTGTTAGGTGTTATTGTACCACTTATAGGTGGTGGAGCATTTACATATTGGTTCTTAGAAGAAGGTTGGATTGGGGCAAGCCCTGATAGTTCATTATTTATTCAGGCAGTGTTTGTAGGTGTAGTTTTAACTGCAACATCAGTTAGTATCACAGTTGAGACATTGCAGGAAATGGGAAAACTGAAAACAGCATCAGGAAATGCCATTCTTGGAGCAGCCATTATTGATGATATTTTAGGTATTATCGTTCTTACAATTGTAACAAGTCTTGGTGGTGGAAAGGCTACAGCAGGTGATTCAGCACCATTATGGTTAGTATTATTAAAGATAGCATTGTTCTTTGTATTTGTTGCTATTTTTGGATATATTGTTTATAAGTTCTTCAAATGGTGGAGACAGAGAGACGGAAAAGGAATGCACAGACACGCAATTATGGCATTTGTTATTTGTTTATTAATGTCATTTGCAGCAGAGTATTTCTTTGGTGTAGCAGATATTACAGGTGCATTCTTCGCAGGTGTAATTATTTCAATGACACAGGAAGACCAGTTTATTGCATCTAAGTTTGATGTAATTGGTTATATGTTCTTAAGCCCTATTTTCTTTGCAAGCATTGGTCTTAAGGTAGACGGTGATGCAGTTATGTCTATGGGATGGACAGTTGCAGTATTTGCAGTATTGTTGACAGTTATTGCTGTTGTAACCAAGATTATCGGTTGTGGACTTGGTGCAAAGGTTTGTGGTTATAAGAATTATCAATGTATAAGAATTGGTGTGGGTATGATTTCAAGAGGTGAAGTTGCCTTAATCGTTGCAAACAAGGGTATTGAAGCCGGACTTATGAGTTCAGCAGTTGTTGCACCGGTTATTATTGTTGTTATTGTTACAACAATTGTAACACCTATCGTATTGAAACCTGTATTTATGAGTGGAAATAAGACAGTATCTGATGTTCCTACAACAAGTAAGTTAGTAGAAAATTACGAGCAGAGAGAAGAAATCGGAAAAACAAATAGATAATTAATATGAGATAATAGGAATCTCCATGTCGAAATGATGTGGGGATTCTTTTTGGTTTAGGATAAGTAATAGGTATCTTTTTTATATCATAAAATAGAGTAATAAATATTAAAGAGGTTGCTATGTCGATAATAGTAACAGTATCTTCAATGATTATTCCTGCAATAATGCTGTTTATTGTGGGTTATGGGATGATAAAAAAGAAAAATGTTTATGATGATTTCGTAAATGGTGCAAAGGACGGTTTTACAACGGTAATAAAAGTTATGCCAACGCTAATAGGACTTATGGTGGCAGTGGGAGTTTTGAGAGAATCAGGTTTTATGACGGATTTAGGCAATGCGCTTGGAAAGTTTACTGATCCCATAGGCTTTCCGGGGCAGTTAATGCCGGTAACCATAGTAAAAATATTCTCATCCTCAGCGGCAACCGGAATGGTTCTTGATATATTTAAGGAGTATGGACCTGATTCGTACATAGGAAACGTAGTATCTTTAATGATGAGTAGTACTGAAACTGTATTTTATACTATGTCAGTATATTTTATGGCGGCAAAAGTGACGAAAACAAGATGGACTTTATCAGGAGCATTAATTTCAACGTTAACAGGTACAGTTGCAAGTGTAATATTAGCAGGATTGTTGTAGTAAAAGAAAACCCCGAAATCAGACATAACTTTGATTTCGGGATTTTTGTAAAATAAAAAATTTATTAAACATTATTAAAAAATGGATTGCGCGGATTGTGAACTGTTTCCAACTCTTACAATGTTATCCTTATCAGTAAAAGGTGTATATCCATTTTTCAACGGTTTTAAAGTCTGCAGGTCCGATTGTTAGAAAGCTTTTATGAAAATCTTTTAAATTAAAGTCAGTTCCAAGTTGTTTTTGAACTTTTTCTTTTAACGCTGTTATTTCAAGGTAGCCTACGTAATATTGCAAATAGTTTGCAGGTTCATTGATTACAGTCTGATAAATATTTTTGCAAATATCATCTCCGGTAATATTATAATTTTTCAAAAAATCTTTTGTTTCCTTAAAAGACCAGCCTTCATAATTAATGCCAATATCGCAAAGAGAGTAAAGTGCCAGGGAATAGGAGGCACTACAACTTAGGGCTTTGGCCAGTCTTTGGTCGGAATATTCGTAGAAATAGGACAAAAATTCAACATACGTAGCCCAACCTTCCGTATAACCACCATAGCTTAAAATGTGTCTGACGGGAAGGGGATTGGTTTGGATAAAAAAAGCCGATTGGTACATATGTCCCGGAATCCCCTCATGGGCAAGGGTGGTGTAAATATCCTGTTTGCTGAAAGCATCACTTTTATTAATATAAATAACATTATTGTTTGTATCATCAATTGCAGGAGTCAGAAAAAAAGCAGGGCTTAAATAATCCTGAAGATTTTCGTCTACGTATTTAACAGTGTAATTAATGTTTCCAATATTAGGAAAATCATCAGTGTATTTGGAATTAAGTTCTTTTAAAATAGCTTGGGGACTTTTGGACTTATGTTCTTCGCTGTAAAACATATTTTCAAGTTCAGGATTAACGGTAAGTATGGAATACATAGTTCGCATATCCTTCATTAACCGTGACTGAATATCTGATTTTAATTCAAGAACAGATTTGCTACTTCCGGTATAATTTTTTACAAGAAATTCATAATAGCTTTTGCCGTTTTTTAAATGACAGATGCCCTTGTTATTTTTGCAATAACCACTTTTCTGCAAGTATTTAAGAGAGGATATAATTTTGTTATATCCCGGAAAAACACTTGAATTAATCAGGTCTAAATTTTTATTTATATAATTATTTTTTTCACTGTCGGAAAGAAATTTACAGCTTGAAATTTTGCTGACAAATGAAGTATGGAAAAGATTGTCCTTAGGTTTGTTTTCTGCCAGAAATGAAATACATTGTTTAATAACAAGATTACAGGTTTCAGAACCTAAAAAGCTGTTGTTCTTTGCTTTTAATATTTGAAATTCACATATTTGGTTAAAAAAATCATTTATTTGTGAGACAAGAGTAAGATAATTATCAATATCTTTTTTGTCAGCAAAGGTGTACTCGGCAAAGAGAATTGGAAGCTGTGCCTGAATGCCTGTGGTGGGACTTAGAACCGGATTGCAAAGGCAAAGATCTCCGTAATCAAGTTGATTCCTAAAATAATCCAATAAAACATCATAGGTAAGCTGTTCTTTTTGGGACAGTTTTTTATAGTTAAAATCCTTTAAGAGGTTAATTTGATTAATGTAGTATTGCTGGCTTTTTACCATGGAATCATAAGAAAAGTCCCCTAAGGTAACAGGAGAATTTCGAATGTTTTTATCCGGTGTTTTTATATAAAAATGCATACTTAGCGAATCAGAAAGAAGTTGTTCATCAAAAAGATTTTGGGCATAGGTTTGAAAATCATTGTTAGCGTTGCCAGAGTGTTTTTGATCTAAATTAGAATAATTATTATTTTTTAAATAATAGGAAAATAAAAGAATACAGGTAAGTGTTAAAAGAGCAACTACGTATCTTAAATATTTTTTCTTTAAGAAAAAATAAGTGTTTGACTGATTTTTTAAGTTCATAAGCTGTAATCCGGAAAATATTACTTTATACTAGAATATTATTTTTGATGTGAATGTATGATATTTAAAAAAAATATGGTACAATTAAAAAGAATGTACGAAAAAATAAGTACAGTAGAATAATAACAAATTAAAAATACAAAAGAAAAAAGACTGAAAGGGTAAGGTATTGAAATGGATGTATTAATGTTAAAACCGGTATTTAAAGATGCTATTTGGGGCGGAAAATTACTTTCTGACTTTGGATACAAAGAAGCAGGTGACAGCGCAGGCGAATGCTGGGGAATTAGTGCTCACAAAAATGGTGATTGTACAGTAATGAATGGGGAGTTTGCAGGAAAGACTCTTTCATGGTGCTGGGAAAATCATAGAGAATTATTTGGAAATATGGAAGGGGATGTTTTCCCTTTATTAATAAAGATTTTAGGAGCTGAGGATGATCTTAGCATACAGGTTCATCCAAACAATGAATATGCAGCAGAACATGAAAACGGTGCTCTTGGAAAGACAGAGTGCTGGTACATTCTTGACTGTAAAGAGAATGCTACTATTGTTATTGGTCATAATGCTAAGGATAAAGAAGAATTGGCAGATATGATTCATAATGCAAGATGGAATGAATTAATCAGAGAAGTTCCAATTAAGAAAGGTGACTTTTTCCAGATTAATCCGGGATGTCTTCACGCAATTAAAGGTGGAACACTTTTAATTGAAACACAGCAGAGTAGTGATGTAACATACAGAGTTTACGATTATGACAGACTTCAGAATGGCAAGCCAAGAGAGCTTCATGTTCAGCAGAGTATTGATTGTATAGTAGCTCCTCATGAAGATTTTAAACAGGAAAGAGTAGTTAAAAACTTTGACGGAATGACAAGTACACGTTTAGTTAAATGTCCATATTATACACTGGAGAAATGGGATGTAGACGGAAAGTACACATTTGAAATGGACAAGAACTTTATGAATGTAAGTGTTATTGAAGGTAACGGAAAAGTTAATGGAAGAGAAATAAGCAAGGGAGATCATTTTATTATCCCATCACTTATGGAAGAATGTACATTAGAGGGAAATATGTCAGTGATGGTATCTTTTGCTTAAAAAGATAGAGAGGTACGCCGGATGTTATCAGAAAGAGGACTTCAGATTGTAGACAAGTTAATAGAGAATAATCGAACACCAATAACATCAAAAACTCTTGCAATATATCTTGGTGTTTCTGAGCGAAGTGTAAAAACGTATATTAAGGAAGTATCAGATTTTTGTAATGAACATAGTATGATTTTGGAGAGAAAGCCGGGAATTGGTTTTGTAGCTGATTTTACTGACCAGCAGATTAAGCAGGTAGCCGACTTAAAGAGAGATAAGAAGATTGTTATGTCTAAAGAGCAGAGAATGAGCTATATTATGTACATTCTCTTAAGTGGTTGGGATACTTACACATTGTCACTTTTTTCAGAAGAATTAAATGTAAGTAAGAAAGTTATTAGTGACGATATTAATTCTATTTTTAAGGAATTCAGTAAGTACAATATTCGAATTAACAGAGTTGCAGGTCACGGCGTGTTTATTACCGGTGATGAATTTTCGATCAGGCGTGCAATGAAGAGTTATTGCAAGTACAGTATTGGAAATAAAGTTATACGGGAAGCGTCTGATAACAGAATAAGCGTGGAAGACCAGGAACTTTGGATTAATAATTTCGGTCAGGACAATTTTGAAAAATCTGTTGAGGTAATTCATTATATTGAAGAAACATATGGAATTGCGTATACGGATTATTCATTTAAAATGTTGGCTGACTATCTTTGCATACAGTTATTCAGGGTAAGAATGGGAAATGTTATTACGGAAGACATAATTCCGGAAGATGAGAACATTAAATATTCTGACATTGTGGACAAGGTTGTTGAGAAGTTTAGCAGTTTAAGCAAGTGTAATCTTAACGAATATGAGAAGCAGTATATAGAGATTCTCCTGGCGTCAGCGTCAGTTCAGAGCAATACTGATTTGTACAAGGCCATAAGCAGTGACAAAGAAGAAAAAGCTAAAAAAATATCAGGTGAAATGCTTGAGTATCTGTCAGAGATTTTAAATATTGATCTGACATCTAATGAATTGTTAAAAACAAGTATGGAGAATTTTGTTCCGTCATCACTTATAAGAACTAGGTACGGAATTGAGGCAACAAACCCATTCCTTGGCGACATAAGAGAGATGTATTCAGGAATATTTGCAACATGTTTTACGTTAACAAGGTTTTATGAAAAATATTGTGGAGCAATACCAACAGATCATGAAATATCGTTTCTTGCATTGTTTGTAGGTGGGGCACTTCACAGAAATGTAAAAACAATCAGGGCTGTTATTCTTGGAACAAGCGGAATTGCTGCATCAACAATTGTTGCCAGAAAGATTGAAAGCAGAATAGAAGAAATAAAGATTGTGGCGATTTTGTCATCAGAGTTAATGGACACTATTGACCAGTATGATTGTGACATAGTTTTATCTACGATTTCTTCTTTTGAATATGAAGACAAGGTGGTTCATATATCACCGATTATAAGTGCAGAGGATGAGAAAAACATAAAGAGTAAGTGCTTTGAAATAGTTTCACATCCGGAGCTTCAGAAACAGGGATTTTATTCGTTAATAGATATTGACAATATTCTCTTTGTTAATGAAAAATTAGACAAAGAAAAAATCTTAAAGGAAGCATGCAAAAGGCTTTACAACGGAGGTTATGTTAACAAAGATTTCTTTGATGACGTAATGAAAAGAGAGAAGATTGAACCTACGGCAATAGGTAACGGCGTGGCAATACCACACGGAACTCCTGATAATGTTATAAAGCCTAAGGTATTTGTTGTACGACTGGCACATCCTATTAATTGGGGGGGAAAGATGGTTGATACAATATTTATATTGGCAATTAATTTCGACAATATTGAAAGCACTAAGGCATTCTTCCATGATTTTGCAAGACTTTTGGGATCTGGTGATAAGATTGCTAGAATAAGAAAATCATCGGATATTAGAGAAATGGAGAAAATTCTAAAGGAAGAATTGTCTTGGGAGTAAAAATATAAAAACGATACAACCTTTATAACTAAAAGGCTTGATGGAAATTGCACTAAGTTTAGTGCAATTTTCTTTTTTTGGAGAAATTGAAAAAAAAATTATAACAATATAGAATGAAAACACAGGAAAGTGGTAATTTAAGAAAAGGAGGCACGGTTTTGGCTGAAAAACTTATTGATAACGATTTTGTTATGTTTGATTTAGAGGCAGACAGTGCAGAAGAAGTTATTAGAAAGATGGCAGATGTCATGGAACAGAATGACAGACTGATTGATAAGGAAACATATGTGGCAGATGTGTTACAGAGAGAAAAAGTGTCAGGAACAGCAGTAGGATTTTCAGTTGCAACCCCTCATGCAAAGTCAGAAGGCGTAAAGTACGAAACCTTGGCTTTTGCACATCTTAAGAAACCAATTGTTTGGGATGGAAAGGAAGAAGTCAGCATTATATTTATGATTGGCGTTCCATCACCTGCAGCAGGAAACAGACATTTGGAGATTTTGGCATCACTGTTTAGAAAAGTTATTTATGATGACTTTCGTGAGAAACTTGTTGAGGCTAAGAAACCTGAAGAAATAGTTTCACTGCTTGAAGCATTATAGAAAATATTAAAAATTTTATTATTTAGGAGGATTAAAAAATGTTATCAAAGACTTTAACAATCGAAAATTCAGAAGGATTACACATGAGACCAGCAGGTGTTGTAGCAAAGGAAATGGGAAAATTCGCATGTGACGTAACAATCGTATTCGGCGATAAGAGAATCAACGCTAAGAGTCTTATCAACATTATTTCAGCTTGTATTAAGACAGGTGCAGAAATTACATTTGAATGTGACGGAGAAGATGAAGAAGCAGCAATGGCTAAGGTTGAAGAACTTGCAAGCCAGAACTTTGGTGAATAATTTATAAGAGGTAAGAGATATGTACAAGGGTATAGCAGGATCTGAAGGAATTGGTATCGGAACAGTAGTTTTAATTGAAGAACATGAAATTAATATTGAAACTAAGAGAGTTGAAGAAACCGGAGCTGAAATTGAAAGATTACAGAATGCCATTGAAAAGTTTGTGGCAGATACAAATGTTATGGCTGAAAAAATGGATATTACTGTAGGAAAGAAGGATGCTGATATTTTAAGAGGTCATATCCAGATGCTTCAGGATCCAATGATTGAAGAACAGATTTCAGCTTTGATTATTAGTGAAAAGATTACAGCAGAAATGGCTGTAGAGCAGGTATTAGAACAGACAGCAGAAATGTTTTCACAGATTCCTGATGAATTACTTCAGCAGAGAGCAACAGACTTTAGAGATATTAAGACAAGAATGCTTAAGATTTTATTGGGAATAGAAGACGTTGATATTTCACAGGTACCCGCAGGAACAGTTATCGTAGCAAGAGATTTAACACCTTCTATGACAGCAGGAATTAATCCGGAGAACATCGAAGGTATTCTTACGGAAGTAGGTGGAAGAACATCTCATTCAGCTATTCTTGCAAGAGCAATGGAAGTACCTGCAGTATTAAGTATTGAAAATATTTGCAGTATTGCTAAGAATGGAGATAAGGTAGTTCTTGACGGAACAAGTGGAGAAGCTATTTTAAATCCTGATGATGAAACAGTTGAAAAGTTCAAAAAGATGTACAGCGATTATCAGAATGAAAAGGCATTGTTAAAAGAATATGCAGGCAAGCCTTCACAGACTAAGGATGGCGTAAAAGTTGAATTAGTATGTAATATTGGAAAACCTGCAGATGCTAACAAGGCTGTTGAATGTGATGGCGAAGGTATTGGACTTTTCAGAACAGAATTTTTATTTATGGATAGAGATTCTATGCCTACAGAAGAAGAACAGTTTGAAGCATATAAGGAAGTAGCAGAAAAGATGAAAGGGAAACCGGTTATCATCAGAACACTTGATATCGGTGGTGACAAGGATGTTCCATATCTTGGATTGGAACATGAAGACAACCCATTCCTTGGTTTTAGAGCTATTCGTTATTGCTTACAGAGAAAAGATATTTATGATATTCAGTTAAAAGCTTTACTTAGAGCCAGTGCATTTGGAAAGATTAAGATTATGGTTCCACTTGTAACAGGTGTTGATGAATTAAGACAGGTTAAGGCTATGATTAAAGACATTATGGCTGAATTAGATAAGGAAGGCGTAGCTTACAATAAGAACATTGAAGTTGGTGTAATGATGGAAACACCTGCAGCCTGCATGATGGCAGATGCTCTTGCAAAAGAAGCAGCTTTCTTTAGTATCGGTACAAACGATCTTACAGGATACACAATGGCAGTAGATAGAGGAAATGCAAAGGTTGCATATCTTTATTCAACATATAATCCGGCAGTACTTAGAGCAATTAAGCGTATTATCGAATGCGGTAAGAAAGAGGGAATTATGGTAGGTATGTGTGGAGAAGCAGCAGCAGATTCAAAACTTATCCCACTTCTTTTAGCATTTGGTTTAGATGAATTTAGTGTAAGTGCTACAAGTGTATTAAAGACAAGAAAGACTATTTCCGATTGCACAATGGATGAATGTAAGGCATTAGCTGATAAAGTTATGGAATGTGTAACAGAGGAAGAAGTTTTAGAAATTTTAGGATAGTCATAAATCAATAAATAAATGCATATTTTTGGTTTGTTAACGGAGAGCAATTATAACAGGGAGAAATCTTTGGTGTAATTGCTCTTTTCCTTTCTATTTTTTTCGAAAAATAAGTAGTTTTATACAAAAAGTTATGTAACCCTTGACAAACCCCTGAAAATATTAAGAATATAAAGTATAGATTAATGTACGAAGAAGGGGGAAGTTATGCTTGCAAGAGAACGACAAAATACAATTGTTGAAATAGTAAACAGAGAAGGTTCAGTAAGAGTAAAAAATTTAAGTAAAAAATTTGGAGTAACAGAGGATAGTATTAGAAAAGACTTAGCTCATTTAGAAAAAGACGGAATGTTAAAGAAGACTTATGGTGGGGCAGTAAGAGTCAGGACAAACAGTCATGACAGATATGTTTCACAGAGAATAGGTAAGAACGTAGAAGAGAAGCGTGTAATAGCAAAAAGGGCTTATGAAATAATTCAGGACGGCGATGTTATTTTTCTTGATATTTCAACCATAAATATTGAACTGGTAAAACTTATAGTTGAGGCAGACAGACCGGTTACAGTTGTTACAAATATGATTGATGCCATACTTATAATGCTTTATGAGAAGGATACCAAGACTAAACTTATTTTCCTTGGTGGAAAATTAAACAGGGGCAGAGATGGTTTCGTTGGAACAATAACTAACAGAAATATCTCTAACTATCAGTTTGATAAGGCATTTATGGGAGTGGTTGGAATAGATGTCAACAGAAACAGAGTCTATACATATGATACGGAAGATGCATTAACAAAGAAGTCTGTAATGGAAGTAAGTAATGAGTGTTATATGCTTATGGAAAGAGAGAAACTTTCTAAGGATGGCAATTACAAATATGCCGGCATAGACGAGTTTACCGGATTAATTATGGAAGAAAGTGTAGAAGGCACCATAATGTCAAAATTAAAGTCCTATAATATTGATATATATTGTTAACAGATAAGCTATGTAATTAAAATTAAAATTGACAAATTTGCCATTAAATAATAGAATTGTTAGCAGATGGTAAACATAGTGAAGGGAAGAGTATCCTTAAAGATAGCATACAGAGAGTCTGAAATGGTGAGAACAGGCAGTGAAGAGTAAGGTGAAGATGGCCCCCGAATGGCATCGGTGAGTGCTACATAAGCCGGTGACGGGAACACCCGTTATAGTGTAAATAAGGTTGGAATGTGTTTTGTAATTATTAAGAATACTATTCCGATAAAGTAAAGTGGTACCACGAAGTTTACGCTCTCGTCTTTATGATGAGGGCGTTTATTGTATTTGAAATTCTTATTTTGGAAAGGAAATTGGCAGGAAAATGAGTAAAACGTATTATTTAACAACAGCCATTGCTTACACATCAGGAAAGCCTCATATTGGTAATACTTATGAAGCAATTTTGGCTGACAGTATTGTAAGATTTAAAAGACAGCAGGGATATGATGTAAGATTCCAGACAGGAACTGACGAACACGGTCAGAAAATAGAATTAAAGGCTGCGGAAGCAGGAATTACACCAAAGGAATTTGTAGATAATGTTTCCGGTGTTATTAAGGAAATCTGGGATTTAATGAATACATCATATGATAAATTCATTAGAACAACTGATCCTGACCATGAAAAACAGGTTCAGAAGATTTTTAAGAAACTATATGATCAGGGAGATATTTATAAGGGACATTATGAAGGAATGTACTGTACACCTTGTGAATCTTTCTTTACAGAATCACAGTTAGTAGATGGAAAGTGTCCTGACTGTGGCAGAGAAGTAACACCTGCAAAGGAAGAAGCATATTTCTTTAGAATGAGCAAATACGCAGACAGATTAATTGAACATATTAATACACATCCTGAATTCATTCAGCCTGAATCAAGAAAGAATGAAATGATGAACAACTTCCTTCTTCCGGGATTACAGGATTTATGTGTATCAAGAACATCATTTAAATGGGGAATCCCTGTAGACTTTGATCCAAAGCATGTTGTTTACGTATGGATTGATGCATTATCAAACTACATTACAGGTTTGGGATACGATGTTGATGGAAACAATGATCCTTTATATGATAAGTATTGGCCGGCCGACCTTCACCTTATTGGAAAGGATATTTTAAGATTCCATACTATTTATTGGCCAATTATGCTTATGGCTTTAGATGTTCCACTTCCAAAGCAGATTTTCGGACATCCTTGGTTATTACAGGGTGACGGAAAAATGAGCAAGTCAAAGGGTAACGTTATTTATGCGGATGACTTGGCAAATCTTTTTGGCGTTGATGCCGTAAGATATTTCGTGCTTCATGAAATGCCATTTGAAAATGATGGAACTATTACTTGGGAATTAATGGTTGAGAGAATGAATTCAGACCTTGCTAATACATTAGGAAATCTTGTTAACAGAACAATTTCAATGTCAAATAAGTATTTTGACGGAGTTGTAAGCAACAAGGGAGTTGACGAAGAAGTTGACGATGACTTTAAGAAGGTTATTTTGGATACACCTGTTAAGGCAGCTGAAAAGATGGACAAGTTAAGAGTTGCAGATGCAATTACAGAAATCTTCACATTATTTAAGAGATGTAATAAGTACATTGATGAAACAATGCCTTGGGCACTTGCTAAGGAAGAAGATAAGCAGGGCAGACTTGCCACAGTACTTTATAACTTAATTGAAGGTATTACAATTGGCGCAAGCCTATTAGAGCCATTTATGCCTGAAACATCAAAGAAGATTCTGGCTCAGATTAATGCACAGCCAAGAGCTTTTGAAGACATGACAGAATTTGGCAAATACCCATCAGACAACAAAGTAACAGAAAAACCGGAAATCTTATTTGCAAGAATGGATATTAAGGATGTTATGGAAAAGGTAGAAGAAATTAAGGCAGCTCAGAAGGCTGAAACAGCAGAGGAAAAATATCCTGAAGTTGAAAAGAAACCTGAAATTACAATAGATGATTTTGATAAGGTTCAGATTCAGGTAGGTGAAGTAATTAAGTGTGAACCTGTTCCAAAGGCTAAGAAGCTTTTAGTTTCACAGATTAAAATTGGAGCAGAAACAAGACAGATTGTTTCAGGTATTGCAAAATACTATAAACCTGAAGAAATGGTAGGAAAGAAAGTTGCCGTTATTACTAACTTAAAACCATGTAAGCTTTGCGGAGTGGAATCACAGGGAATGATTTTGGCAGCAGGAGATGACGAAGGAAACCTTTCAGTTGTAACAGTTGATAAAGATATTGTTAGTGGAAGCGAAATCTGCTAAATCGGAGGAAATATGATTTTTGATACACATGCACATTATGACGATGAAGCATTCGATGATGACAGAGAAAAGTTATTAGAGAGAATGCAAAACAGAGGTGTAGAATATGTCGTAAACGTAGGCGCAAGTATGTCATCATGTAAAAGCACAATAGGTCTTGTGAGACGTTTTCCATATGTTTATGGAGCATTAGGCGTTCATCCGGATGAAGTTTCAGAACTTACGGAAGAAGATTATCAGTGGCTTAAGAAAAGCATTTACAAGCCTAAAATCGTTGCAGTAGGCGAAATAGGCTTGGATTATCATTGGAATGATAATAAAGAGCAGCAGATAGAATGGTTTGAAAAGCAAATGGATATTGCAAGAGAGGCTGAATTACCGATCATTATTCACAGCCGTGATGCGGCAAATGACACATATGAAGTTATGAAGGCTAACAAGGCTGATGAAATCGGTGGAGTAATTCATTGTTTTTCTTACACAAAGGAAATGGCAGAAAAATTCCTTGATATGGGATTTTACCTAGGAATCGGTGGTGTAGTAACATTTAAAAATTCTAAGAAATTAAGGGAAGTTGTAGAATATATGCCAATGGATAGAATGGTAATAGAAACAGACTGTCCGTATTTAACACCGGAACCAAACAGAGGAAAGAGAAATGATTCCTTTAATCTGCCTTACGTTGTAAATAAAATAGCAGAGATTAAGAACATTAGCCCTGCAGAAGTTATTGATATTACTTCAAATAATGCAAAAGACCTTTATGGAATAGGCAGAAAGAGGTTTGATTAATGGCATATCTTGGAACACCAAGTGCAACAAAGGAAATAATAAATAAATATAGCTTTGCTTTTCAAAAAAAATTCGGACAGAACTTTTTAATTGACTCAAATGTATTGGAAAGTATTATCAGAGGAGCTGAAATAACAAAAGATGATTTCGTTTTGGAAATCGGTCCGGGAATAGGAACGATGACACAGTATCTTTGTGAAGCTGCAAGACAGGTTGTGGCTGTGGAAATTGATAAGATGTTAATTCCTATTTTGGAAGATACATTGTCAGAATATGATAATGTGGAAGTTATAAATCAGGACGTGCTAAAGGTTGACATAAAATCTTTAGCAGAGGAAAAGAATAATGGTAAACCAATTAAGGTTGTTGCCAATTTGCCATATTACATAACAACACCTATTATTATGGGATTGTTTGAGAGTGGTGTGCCAATTGACAGCATTACAATAATGGTTCAAAAAGAAGTGGCGGACAGAATGCAGACAGGACCGGGTTCAAAGGATTATGGGGCATTGTCATTGGCAGTTCAGTACTATGCCACTGCAAAGGTTATTCTTAATGTGTCAGCAACATGTTTTATGCCAAGACCAAATGTTGATTCAGCGGTAATAAAGCTAACAAGACATAAAGAACCTACAGTTAATGTGGCAGATGAAAAATTAATGTTTAAAATCATAAGAGCTTCTTTTAATCAGAGAAGAAAAACATTAGTTAACGGATTGAAAAATTCACCGGAGCTTAGTTTTTCTAAGGAACAGATAGTTAAGGCCATAGAAAAAATAGGAAAACCGGAAACTATAAGAGGTGAGGCATTGACTTTGGAAGAGTTTGCAGAACTTGCAAATGCCTTTACAGAATTAAAATAAGATTTTAAATTAAATCATAATAGAATAAAAATCATATTAGAAACGCAGAATAATTTAGATGGAAGTTTAAATAGTTCTGCGTTCTTTTTATGCTTAGAAATTCATATATTGTAGAAAAAAAATTGGAATGTTTATGTTTAAAAATAAAATAAAAATCAATATGGTAATGTCCGTGGTTCTTCTCGTGTCAATGACAATAATAGCCTGCAACATGGATAAGGTAGCTACAGTTGAAATGGAAAAAGAAAATAAAAATGTTAAAACTAAAAATGGCAAAGTTGTTGTAATTGATCCGGGACATGGGGGAGATGATCCGGGAAAAGTAGGCGTTAATGGCACAAAGGAAAAAGACGTAAACCTTGCCATTTCTAAATGCCTTAAGGAAGTTTTGGAAGATAACGGATTTGATGTGGTAATGACAAGAAATAAAGATGAGATTCTAAATGAGGGAGGAAAGTTTTCCAAGGTTGGAGATTTAAACAAAAGATGTAGCATAATAAATAATACATATCAAATAAACAGTAATAGCATTATGATAAGCATTCATCAAAACAGCTTTACAAACCCAAATGTAAAAGGTGCCCAAAGCTTTTTCTATGAAAAATCAGAAAAAAGTAAAAAGCTTGGATTAATACTTCAAAATCATTTGAACAAAAAAATTAATACAGAAAAAGAAAAGGCGGCAAAGCCGAACAACAGTTATTATATGCTTATAAATTCTAAATGTCCGGGAACAATAATAGAGTGTGGTTTTTTAAGCAACCCAAGTGAGGAGGAAAGTCTTTCAAAGGAGGAATATCAGAAGAAACTGGCGGAAATAATATGTACCGGAATTAAAGAATATTTTGGAGAAAAATAGGTAATGGTAATAGCGTAAATTGTATAATTAAGAGCATAAAGCACTATAAATAAAGAGCTTTATGCTCTTATTTTTTTTGCAACAGCTAAAAAAGTGTACAATTTACAAATGAAATTTTAGTGTCAAATGCAGAAAGGAGTCAACATGTTACTTTATGAGATAAGAAAGAAAACAAACGAAATCCCATATAAAAAAAGAAAGGAAATAAAGGAAGGTGTCACTCTTGAATTAGAAGGTGACTCAGTTTTAATCCAATCCTTTGTTTTGAAGGAAGAGGCAATAAAAAAGTTAAAGGAATTTAAGTCAGAAGTTCGTGAAATGCATTATTCAGGAACGTACTATCTGATAGAGGAATATTTCATTGAAGAAAACTTATATGATTCAACAGGAGAATTTATATCATCTGGAGACATAGTTGATTTTTCAAAAATGGATTTTAATTTTTAGAAAGGAGAATAATATAAGATGCCGAAAATAAAGATTACTTATGATGACAGAGTGGACATCGAAATGATGCTTCAGGATAAAATTTCAAAAAGCATGATTTCAGAATTAAAAGGAATATCAAGAGGAGCCCTGTACAACGAAATCGAAAAGGGCAAGGATGAAATGGGGGAATACAGAGCAATTTTAGGACAAAAGAACTTACTAAGAAGCAGGAGCTAATGTATGAAATATAAAGAATTTAAAGAGAACATTATTAATGAGCTTGTAAAAACGAAATTATTTAATAAAGAAGAAGCTGAAAAGTACTATTTGGAAAACAAGAATTTTTTCATTGAGAAACAATTCGGAATCAAAACAAAGCAGGGGAGGAAGAAAAAATGAATGTAGTAAATTTGGCAGGTAATCCGACAGCAGATCCGGTGGAATCAACATACACATACAAGGATAAGGACGGAAATGAAAAGAATGGAAGAAGAGCGTCATTTGTACTTGCAGTGTCTGTAAGTAATGGACGAAGATACGAAGAAGCAACTTTTGTAAGATGTGTTGCTTTCAACAACAACGCAAAAATAGTAATTGACAGAGTAAAATGCGGAAAAAAGATCATTGTTCAGGGACATCTAAAATCAGGAAACTTTGAAAGGGATGGAGTTAAACAATATACTTTGGACTTAATCGTTGACTGCATAGAATTTTGTCAGAAAGTAACTGAAGAAAAGGAAAATACGGAATTTGTTGAAATGAGTGAAAATGCTCAAAATGAATTTTTTAGTGTGCCGGAACCGGGAGAGAATGATTTACCAATGCCTTACTAACAAGAAAGGAAAACTATGGACAAGAACACAATCATATATTATCTTCAACATCCTGAAATTTCAGATAAATTGTGGGAAACAGCAGAATATCTTGAAAGAGAAAGACTGTCTCTTTTGGAACATCTTGAAAGGGAAATCATATATACAGGACAGGTGAAGGTAAGCTATTCAACACCAACTGCAAAAACATATAAGTACCATGACGTGGGAGATACAATTGAGAGCACTGAAAAAATGTTGCGAAAATACAGGGAAGAATTAAATCAAAGTTACATGAAAACAATTGAGGAAATAGCCATGTGCAAGAGAATTAACTTGATTTACAAGCTTCTTTCAATCGATGATCAGAAATTACTTTCAGACTTATACATAGAAAAAATCGGTTGGAAAGCAGTGGAGATTGATTCAGGAATCAATCACAGAATACTTGTGAGGAAAGTAAATGACATATTTAATCTAATGTGTCTGATGTACGATGCATCTTTAATTACAGATGTAAAACTTGCAAAAATGGGACAGCAGAATGAAAAAGCAGAAAAGGAAAAACAAAAAAAGGCAGAAACAATAGAGGGACAGACCACATTGTATGACTTTTTGGGAAAGGAAAAGCAAAATGAAAAAAAAGAATAATAAGACAATAATAGGAGTGGACCACGGATATGGTTACACAAAGGGAACACACACAATACTTAAGAGTGGAGTTGACAAGCTAATCATTGAACCACCATTTAATGATGACTTACTTGTGTATCAAGATAAGGTTTATGCAGTAGGACAGAAACGAGGACAGATGCAAACAGAGAAAACCAAGACAATTGATTATTACATATTAACGCTTGCAACAATAGCTTCAGAAATGAAGCAGGCAAAAAAGACAAGACTTAATGATGTGGTAATAGCTGCAGGACTACCGTATTCTTTTATGTCAAGTCAGGGATCTGCATTTCAGAAGTATTTGGGAAAAAACAAGAAAGTTGATTTCAAGTATGAAGGAGTCAAGTATTCAATAGGAATAAGTGGTGTAAAGCTTTTCCCTCAGGGATTCCCGATGATTGCCTATGAATTATCGGAAGACAAGGAAGAGATTAAGGTTGCAGACATAGGAAGCAGAACAATAGATGTACTTACATTTATCAATGGAAAGCCGATATATGACAAGTGCTTTTCACTTGACAGAAAGGGCACATTAGACTGCGTAGACATGATAGAAAAGTATTTTCTTACAAAATTCTCTGAGACCATCAGTGAAAATAAGATTCAGGATTTACTTCAGAACAAGAAAGTAAACCTGCCACCTGAACAGATAAAGTTTGTTAAGGAACTAATCAGAAATTATGTTGATGAAATCTTAATGGAACTAGAAGTAAGAGGCATCAAAAACAATGTTTTGTATTGTGGAGGCGGAGCAACCGTAGTAAAGAACTATCACGGAAACTTACCGGCAGGATGCATCATCAAGGATGACATATATGCAAACGCAAAAGGGTATGAGGAACTGGCCGCAGACATGCTATAAAAATAGAAATGAGAGTTAGAAAACTAACTCTCATTCCAAAAATCAATTACCAATACCCATTAAAAAATTAGAGCCGGTAAAAGAATAATAATGAAAACCGGAATTGAATAACCAAGAAATTCAATCAAACTCATAATTTTCTATGGACATTTTAGATATTAACACATTTGGTTAAAGTTTACAAGAAATTATTTTTGGAGGCATCCATGAGAACTAGGGAAGAATTTAGCATTTTAAAGGTACGTCTGTACAAGGACACGGACTATCTGATTCAAAATTACTTAAATACAAAACAGAACAAGTCAACATACATTAAGAATCTAATACTGAAGGACATGAGGCATGAGAACATAGAAAATTCAATGTACAGGGTATTGGAAGATTTCTTTAAGGATCATCCTGAAATACTAAATAAAAGCACTCAAAAAGAAAAAAATGAAATTTCTGAAGCTGAGGAAATCATTGAAGAGGAAAAACCTGAAGACATTCAAAAAGAAGATGATGAAAAGGAATTACCTGATTCAGCAAAAAGCTTCTTAAGTGCATTGGAGTTTTAAAAATGGGTGTATGTGAAAGAATTAAGAATGAAGTGTCAATAACAGATTATGCAAGATATATGGGATTTACAATTTTAAAAAAAGGAAATTATTACACAATGAAAGAACATGACAGTGTAATGATAAGTCCAAGGAAGAAAAAGTATTGGCAAAACAGTAATCCGTCAGACAGTGCAGCTTTTGGTGAGGGTGGTTCGGTAATAGACTTTGCAATGAATTTTGGCGGTTATTCGAGAGATGAAGCCATAAAACAACTGATAAGCTTTGGGAACATCCGATTCGATAATGAGCCAATACAACAGACACAGAAAGTGGACATTCCTGAAAGTGTTGAATTAAAACTTCCAGCTACGGATGACAATGAAAGAAATGTGTTTGCATATTTGATTAAGACAAGGGGAATAGCAAAAGACGTGGTAACAGAGTTAATGAAGAGAAAAATGATATATCAGGACAAGCACAAAAATTGTGTCTTTGTCGGATATGATAGTAATAACAAGAATAAGCCGGTGTATGCCTGCTTAAGAGGGACAAATACATACAAAAAATTTCAGGGTGATGTTAGGGGCTGTGATTACTCAAAGGGAATATACGTTCAAAATGGAAGCGAAAAATTGGTGGTTGCAGAAGCATTTATTGATGCAATGAGCATAATGACAATCAATGGAAAGGATTGGAAGAAATATGACTATATTGCATTGAGTGGAACAGGAAAGTATGAATCCATAAAAACATATCTTGACAAAGGTAAAACAAAAAAACTGCTAATTGCAACAGACAACGATAAAGGTGGAATAAATGCGGCAGAAATCATTAGAGATTTTGTAAAAAAAAATTATCCTGATGTGTTGGTTAAGTTTTGTTTACCACCAACAAGTGGAAGAGACTGGAATGAACTCTTAAAAGAATGTAGTCATGAAAAACTTAATCAATTTAAACAATTATTTGAATAAGAATACGTAATATATAAAAGATTGGAAGAAACATGACTATCTTGCATTGGGCGGTACAGGTAAACATGAAGCAATTAAGTATTATCTTAATACTGGTAAAGTAAAAAATCTGATTATAGCAACAGACAATGACAAGGCAGGAAGAGCAGCCGCACAAATAATTAGTACATTTGTAAAAAAAGATTATCCCACTGTGTCAGTTAAGATTAGTCTTCCTCCGGTAAATAATGGAAAAGACTGGAATGAAGTAATTAATAAAAACAAAAAGTAAAAATAAAGAAAAGAGGAAATGCTAATGAGAAAAATTAAGTATTTTGATAGCGAGCTATCAGTTGAGGAATATATAAAAATGCAGATATGCAAAAACGCAGGAACGCAAAGTTTTGCATATAAGGACCAGCTCTGTGACCTGTGTGAAAAAATGGGAATAACTTATAGCGACAAGTTAAAAAAAGATGAGTTGTTTGACCTGTTAATTGCTAATGGATGCGATTATACGCTGCTTGCGCAAAAATATGGAGTTGGTGTCAGCAGCAAAAACTATCAGGATACATTCGCCATAACACATAAAGATGTCAAGCGTTTGGAAAAAAAAGGAATTTTGAAAGTCGTGGGGGAGTACCGTTTCCGTGCATATGGTAAATATATGTACGCACCATTATACGACATTTTTCAATTTGCTTCTATACCGGAAGAAGTTATTAAAAATACTTAAATAAGAGAATAGAAAGAGAGGTTATTTTTATGATACTTTTAATTACAGCAAATGGATACTGTACCGAATTATATTTTGATGAAGACATGGAAAACATAATTAAAATACTTGAGATTATGGTTGTTTTATTATTTGGATTATTAATGTTACTTATTGCTACTTACATAATTTTGCTACTATATAATGTGGGCAAATACATAATATACAAGATTGAACAAAAGGTAATCAATAAAAAGAAATAGAATAGATAAGTTTCTTCATTGGTTTAATTTTATGTTGTATTTCAATTTTTATTATATTAGTAACGGGTGAGGTTTCGCTTTTATTTAATACGGATATAAATTATGGTGATTATTCAGTAAGTCAACTAGAAGAAAGGGCAGTTCATAAAAACAGCAAAAGCAATAACAGACAGATACACAATGGTATATGTGGTTCATTACATATAGAAATTTAATTTATTAAAAGAGAAAAAATAACTTAGGGGTATGTGGAATACAGTGTGAGGTTCAAATCCTCAGCAATGATAAGATCATTGACAACCATGGTGGAAAGTAAGAGATTGTCGGTTCAACTCCGACCGCCCCATTTCAAACAAGAAGCACGAAGGACAGAAAAAATTATGAGATTACCAATAAAATTGATAGAAAAATTGAATAATCTTACAAACTGCGAAATGAACATGTATTTATGGCTTTGCGAGAACCAAAATGACAATGGAGCAGTGTCAGGAATCAGACCATCAGATTTCATTGGAATGATGTCAAAACAGTCTTTTTATAATGCCTTAAGAGGTTTGAAAGATAAGGGATTAATCAGAATGGGATTTCATCATAAAAGACATGAATACAAGATAAGCTTAAATAATATCACAATTGCTGGAGACGAGTGGAAGGAAGGCTACATAAACCTTAACAAGAAGCTTTTCCAGTGTGAGGACTTCAGAAAATTAAAGTCAAGGGAAAAATATTTAATGTTGCTTTTTTACGTTAAGACAAGTGTTTCCGTGACACCATCAGGAACCAAGGCAGTTCATTCCATGGAAAAGGAGATTTTTTATGAAAAGTATTCAAAAGTACTTAACAGATCCAAGAGAAGAATTATGGAATATATGCATAGTCTGAAGAAGTTCTTCAACATAAACATTAAGCTTAGGAAAAGAACAAGGAAGCATCAGGAAGAGACCGTAAAGGAATACAAGATAGGACGTAACAGAAACACATATTCTCTTGATGTTAAGGAAGACAAGAACGGAAGAGTAAAACATAGAAGACAGCATGTAAAAGCAATGGTCAGAAAATATAATCTTAAGGGTGTTACTGAAGAATTCATTAATGATGTCATTGGACTTTATAAGAATCACATTAAGAATTATACAGAGGCACGAATTGACAGAGCCATGGAATGGGCAATCAGAACTCATTCGAAAGAAAATAACATAACAGCGAGTGCAGCAAGAATTAATCAGCTACTGAAACAAAGAATAGAAATGTACGGAATTGCTTAAACAGGCCACGAAAGTGGTCTGTTTGTCGTGTGTTTTTTAGTGTCTGATAAGAACAGAAAATAAATTTAGTACATGAAACATAAAACAGAAAGCCAAAATGCCGGGAAAAAATGCATAAAGGCTTTATTTTTTTGAAATCCATAGTCAAAAAAATACGCTAAATAAAAAAATAGGTCAAAAAAACGTGCAATACACATATTACTCATAATCAAAAAAATGACACACTAAAAATTGAAAAAAGCCCATAAATAAAGGCATTGCGACAGATAAATTGACAATTGCTATGTTATCTTGTTTATATTTTTTCTTTAGTGATAAATCAATCTTCTTCCTCAATAAGGAAAGCTGCTCATATAAATGCTCCTAACGGAGCAGGAGCAGCTCTGACAGCTTTGCTGTCCTAAATTTGTCTGGGAAAATGACTGGAAACAATAGATGTTCGTTAAAACCCATCAAATTAAAAGAATACCCAAAAGAAGAAAAATAATGCACATGCAAAACATCAAAAAACAATAACCAAAAGTAACCTGTAATAAAGAATAATGAGAAGTTATAATAAAATTATGTTAAGTGCAACAGTCATATGCGGTAATAATATATGTCACAACTTCTTATTATTGGCATAACCTGATAAAAAAATAAAAACAATTTGCATAAATAAAAAAGAAATGCTAATATGTAAATGTAATTTTTTTTTGTGAATCCCCGAAGTTGAAGGGTGATGTTTAATTAAAAAGCTGTCTAAGTTAAAGACAGACTTATTTCAGGAGGATTCGTCCATGTGGACGATATGTTGTAATTTATGGGTGACTATTGGCAAGGTAGTCACCTTTTTTACAAGAAAAGGTGGTTATCATGGAAAAGCTTAAGCTAGATTTTGACATTCCTGATTTTTTGGAAGAAGATATTGAATCAATGGTTAAATCAGTGAATAATAAGGAAAGCATAGTGGATTGTTGGCAGGATACCATAAGAGCAGACTTAAATTGCTGTGACGGTGTACTTACAGAAGAACAAATTAAATTGTTGCGTGATTACTATTATGTAAGGGAGTGGTAAAATGCTAATTGATTTTTCGAAAGAAGCCTTGACAGTTCCCAACAATTACTTGGGAGCAGACAAGAAACGAACAATAATATATAAAGGTGAGAAGTATCTTTTGAAATTTTCAACGTACAATGAATTTCAGCAAAACAGTCTTGCAACATCATATTCAAACAACGTGTTTTCTGAATATATTGGATGTAAGTTTTTCAAGGAGTGCGGAATAGAGGCACAGGAAGTAATACTGGGAACATACACGGACATAAGCAGGTCAGGAAAGGAAAAACTATATCCTGTTGTGGCATGTAAGGATTTTACAGGTGATGGTTATGAACTTTATGAATTTAAGGGACTTGAAAACAGTTATCTTGAAGGAAAATCCGGTGGAAAGATTCCAAGTCTTGAAGACATTACGGAAATAATGGATTCAGGACAGGGGATATTTGGAATTTTGAAGAATGATGAGGCAAAGGAAAGATACTGGGACACATTCATTGTTGACGCAGTACTGGGAAATTTTGACAGACATGCAGGTAATTGGGGTTATCTTTACAACATAAAGGAAAACAAGGCAAGACTTGCACCTGTATATGATTGTGGTTCGTGTCTGTTTGCAAGATCAAGTGATGAATCATTTGGGAAATTTCTCAATTCAAAACAGGACATGAATCTTAGGGTATATAACATGCCTTTTGCATCGCTGACAGAGAATAATAAGAAGGTTAATTATTACGATTTCATTTCATCACTGAAAAATGAAGACTGTAATGCAGCCTTAAAGAGAATGCATGACAGGATAGACATTAGCAAGCTTCATAAAATAATAGATGAAACGCCAATGATTTCTGACGTGAGAAAATCATTTTACAAGACAATAACAAAGGAAAGGTACGACATCATAATAGATAAGTCATACAGAAAATTATTGAAGATGGAAAAAATTAAATCGGATCCGCTATTTTCCATAAACAGCAACTATCTTGGGACTGAGCCTAAAAATGATGGAAAAAATAAGGTGCAGGTAAAAGAAAAACAAAACATAAGAGAAAATGGCAAAACAAGGTAACTAAAAGTAACCTATATATGCGGAGATTAGTATAGTATAATATAATTAGTACAAAAGGAGATGGCAGAGCTGTCTCCTTTTTTCATTACAGTTATTAGAAAAAGAAACCGAGGAGGACGGTTTCTTTTTTTAATATAAATTTTTAAAAACATAGGAGGAAGAAACAATGAAAAGTAACAAATTCACAAAAATCGTAACAAGCATAGCTTTGGCTGCGTCAATGACAATGACAATGGTACCCGCAGTATCAGCAGCCGATTATGGCGCAGCAACTTACGACACAATCGACATGACAAAGACAGGTAGTATCACAGTACACAAATATGATATTACAGCTGCAACAAAGGCAGGAGTAGACACAAGTGTTTACAACAATGATGGAAAATCTGACACAAAAGCTGAAACAGATTTACAGAAATATGCTATTCAGGGAATTGTGTTCAGTTACTTAAAGGTAGCAGACATCTATACTGAATCAAAGACAACTGCAAATGGAATTGGTGTAAGAGTTTTATACGGATTCAATGATACTAACCTCATTGGAGATTTAGGACTTGACACAGCAAGTGCAGAGCTTACAAAGAACAGCACTTATTATTACACATCAACAGAAATCAATGATGCATTGAAGGACAAACTTGAAAACAGCAACACAGCAACTAAGAATACACTTGAAGACTACATTAAGGCTAACGGCGGCAAGGACATGACAGAAACAAGCTCAACAGGTGTTACATCAGTTGACAAACTTCCAGTTGGTTTATACATGGTAGTTGAGACATATGTTCCTGAAGATGTTACATACACAACAGATCCATTCATGGTATCAATTCCTTCAACAACAGTCGACGGACAGGACTGGATGTACGACATCAATGTTTATCCAAAGAATCAGACGGATTATCCTACACTTGATAAGAAGGTGGCAGACGATGATGATTACAGTTCTGAAGGAAATAACGGACATGCTTTAAAGGACACAGCTTCAGTTTCAGAAGGTGATATTGCTGACTACAGAATTACTTCAAAACTTCCTGCAATCATTTCAAAGGCATCATACTTCACAAAGTATACTTTTGCGGATACTCTTGCGAAGGGACTTACTTATAACAAGGATTCTGTAATTCTCTATTGGTACGATACAAAAGCCGACGCTGACATCAACGATACAGCAAAAGCAGTAGCTACTTGGACTCAGGACAAGAACAAGTTTACTGTAACTGTTCAGGATAATAAAATGACTGTGGCTATGACAGCAGATGGATTAAGTGAAATTAATACAAATTATGCAGGTAAGTATGTGGTTGTATCTTACAGTGCAAATGTTAAGAGTACTGACGACTTGGTATTGGGAGATAATGGTAATGCCAATGATGTAGTTCTTACTTATGCAAGAACTAACACAGCTTATGAAGATGTATTAAAGGATGAAGCAGTAGTTTATTCATACGGAATTGACTTAACAAAGACATTTTCAGACAACAATGGTGATGCAACAAAGGTTCAGTTCGTTGCAAAGAACACATCAAGACAGACAGACGGACAGACAGCAACTTACTATCTTGTTGCAAACAAGGTATCAGACGGACAGTATCATGTAACAGGTGAAACCACAAACACAGATGATGCAACAGTATTCAGCCCGGACAATAATGGTAAAATTAACGTTTACGGATTGGAAGAAAATTCATATTCATTAACAGAAATTGCAACAGACAAGGGATACACATTATTAAAGGAAGACATCAAGGTTGACATCAAAAAGACTGATGCAACAATTACAGCAAGCGTTGCATCAGTCAGAGGCCAGGACAACCCTAATGCAAATGTAATCTATACAAAGAATGCTTCAGCTTCAGCTAAGGTTGACACATTAAAGGCAACTATGGATTCAAAGGCTGATTCAACTAACGCATTGGTTAAATTATCTGTAGAAAATAATAAGAGCTTCCCAATCCCACCTACAGGTGTAATGGGAACATTCGTAATTACTCTTGCAGGTTTTGCCATGATGGCAGTAGGACTTACATATGGTAAGGGCAAGAAAAAGAAAGAAGAAGCATAATACAGAATGAAAAAAAGAAGATTGTTTTTATCAATTACATTAATAATAATTGGAATTGTAATGGCGTTTTATTCCTTCATAGTAAATTCCATAAACGAACATCACAATTCCTCGGTAATTAGTACTTATGAAAAAAAAGTGCAGAATATGGAACAATCAAACATTGAACAGTTAATTGCCAGTGCTCGTAAGTACAACGAGTCCCTGGTAAAAACTGATGTAGTAATCACAGATCCGTTTGATCCGGATAATGAGCATAGATTTCTTTTAAAGGAATACGAGTCGATGCTTAATATAGGAAATGACATTTTGTGCTACGTGGAAATACCATGCATAAATGTGTATCTTCCGGTATATCACGGAACAAGTGATGATGTATTACAAAAAGGTGCCGGTCACATTGAGGGAACGTCCATACCAATCGGTGGTGAAAGCACTCATTCAGTCATAGCAGCCCATTCAGGACTTAACACCGCAAAGATGTTTACAGATTTGGAGAAGATGGACTATGGAGACATATTCTACATTCACTATCTCGGTAAAAACATTTGCTACAAGGTTGATAAGATTACCGTGGTTGATCCTGACGACACATCCCAGTTGTACATTGAGAAAGGCAAGGATTACGTGACCTTACTTACGTGTACACCATATGGAATAAACGACCATAGGCTTTGTGTCAGAGGCGTAAGAACTGAAATAAAAAGTACAAACAATGAAACAGTAAGGAAAAAGCAATCAAGATGGTTAATGGAATATAAGAAGGCACTAAGCATAGGTATTACACTAATGGTCATTATCATTATATTCCTAACCATTAAGAGAATGCTTGAAAAAAAGAAGAAGGATAGAAAGGCGGACAAATGAAAAACAGAATTAGAAAGACTGGAGTGGTGATGATTGCTGCTCTTGCGTTAATAATAACTTCGCTTGGATTTATCCGTTATAATGACGAAAAAAACGTGAAAATCAGCGATTTTTCACAAGAGATAAATCTTGCTGACTACAATACGCTTACAGATAATTCATCAAGTAACAAGATTATTGTATCAGCAAAGAATAAGAAAGATATTAAAAAACTTGAAGGTGTTAAGAACATCATAAAGTCTAACGATTTATACTTTGTGACGTTTGACAGCGTAAAAAATTCAGACAATGCATATGAAAAACTTAAAAGCAAAAAAATATCTGTAAACAAGGACTTAAAGGTATCAGTACAGGACAATGAGGAAAGCTCTGATACAGTAAGCAAAATTACAAACAACGAAAAAGGAACAAGAGTTGCAGTAATTGATACAGGTGTAAACGGAGCAGGAGACAGCTTTGATGTTACAGGTGAAGGAACAGACGACTTAAGTGGTCACGGCACGAGAATGGCCAAAATCATTCAGGAAACAAGTGACAATGGTGCCAACATTATTTCAATCAAGGCTTTTAACAAAGATGGTGATGGCTCAATTGCATCTCTTTATGCAGCCATCGAGCTTGCAAGGGAACTTGATGTAAAAGTAATCAATTTATCAGCCACAACAGGCTACAAGGTAAATGCAGACTATGTTGTTGATGCAATTAAGGAAGCAACAAAAAGTGGCATCAAGGTAATATGTGCAGCCGGTAACTACTCAGCAGACGTTAAGGACTTTGCAACTGCAAACATCAAGGAAGCAGATGTTGTTTCAGCAGTAGAAGAAAACGGAGATTTTGCTGCTTATTCAAACTTTGGTGAAACAGTTGATTATTCAGCACTTGGAACATATGGCAACGATAGTGGTACAAGCATTGCTACTGCTAGGGTTACAGGATATTACCTTAAGTATGGTGATGACTTGAAGAATCAGGGAAAAGACCTTGGAAATGAAGGTTGGGACCAGTACTTTGGTAACGCAACTTTTGATGTTGACGCAGAAGAGGGCAAGCTTCCGGAAGACGGTTTTGCTTCAGTTCTTTTCCATGGAGACTGGAAAAAGTTATCAGACAAGGAATTTAAGAATGCAATAGGCAATGCAACAGAAACAAAGCTTTCTGTATGGCTTAACAGCTTAAGTGATGAAGACTTGGCTCTTGCCTTGTCAAAGGACAGCATTCTTAATTGTGAACATTATGAGCTGGATAAAAACGGAAACAAGACAAATGTAACAACTCATGCTGAATGGCTGATGAGTTGGAACATACCTGATGTTAAGACAATGGCAGTTCTTGACTATAACAACGGACACATTCCGGTTACAATCAATGACAACAACACAGGAAGCTCGCAAACACTGTATAGTGGAACTGTGTATGCTTCTGTATCAGGCAGTTTAAAAGCCAATGTTCAAAGAACAGTATCGTGGTCTGTTACAACTTATAGTAATTCTTGCAGTTTTTCATTAAAAACAAGTTCAAATAAAACCACACAGTCAGGTGGAGGTAACTGGTCAATTTTCAATTTTTCGTTTTCATACGCAAAACCTGAAAACAGATATGCAGTTGCAACTTGTAGAAGAGCATATTCAGAAACAAGTTCGGCATTTTCTTCAAATGTCAACAATTCCGGAATGACAACTGCAACAACACATGCTGAAACAGTTACTGTAACATTAAATGCAAATCATTTGGGAATGAATGTTCCAAGTGGTTCAAGTAGAAATTATGGTTCATACATAGTAACTCTTAATCGTGCTGTAATGCATTTGACTTTTGATTCAAACGGTGGTGATGAACCAAACAGAACTTCAAACTACTACTACATGAACAGTCCTAACATTGGAATGAGTGCAGTGTCAAGAAAGGGCAGAAAGTTCCTCGGTTGGTCCAAAAACAAGAATGCAACATCTGCTGATTTTAATGTCAATAACAGCTACTATGCCTGGGACATGCAAAGTTATAGTGCAGGAACAACTACAACTGATTTTTATGCAACCATATACGCCGTGTGGGGTGATTATACCTGGACAACTCTTAATTTTTATCAGGACAGCAGCACGTTGCTGGAGAAGAGTTACATCACATACGATAACGTGATTGTAAAATCAAAGTACACTGTTTCAAATCCAACGAAGAATCCTTCTGACTTCAATGAAAAAACGTTTACAAAGGAAGGTGCAAGGTTTGGTGGTTGGAACACAAAGATTGATGGAACCGGAGATACAGTAATTACAAAGGACATGCTCTCCACCGGAAAAATTAATTCAGGAAGTACTTCAAACAGCTATTGGAGTGGAGGAAAGTGGATTTATTCAGCCAATGAAGACAAGACACTTGACTTGTATCCTAAGTGGGAGTATAAGACAGCAGACATCACATATGACGATAACTTTACAGGTTCGGCGGCAAGAAAACAGATGACTGTAAGTTCCGCTAAGTTAATTGATGTTTCAGGTTATTCGGAATGTACGTTTACATTGGCAAGTAGCCAGACATATATGATTTACGGATATGATTCAGAAATGAACATGGTGTATCGTGGTGACAAGTACGAAAGTAATTTTGTGACAGACAAGGCAGGCAGAATCGACATATCTAATTGTCACTACATAGGGTTCATGAAGCAGACAAGTCATATGCCTGATTATGATGTTTCCTTAACATTATTTAACTTGAAAAAGTACACAAACACTGTTTCATCAGGCGATGTTAACAACATTCGTGTAAATCCATTCATTAGAGACGGTTACGTGTTTACGGGCTGGAACACAGAAAAGGATGGAAGCGGAAAGTCATATTCTGAAGGACAATCATTAGGACATTATCCTAATGTTGAAAGTACTGAAAATGAAGACCTTACACTTTACGCTCAGTGGGTAAAGGCAGATTATTATAAAACGATGCAGTTTATGAATACCAATGAAAAAAAGGTTATACCACCAACGTATGGAATGCTAACACTGGACGATACCTTTACTCAGACAGTAAACATAAAGAAAAAGGACAGTGATAACATTGTTGTTCCGGGAACAGTTTTCAACATCGAATGTAGTGACGGAAGCTCTACCACAGTTACAACAGATGATGACGGAAAGGCAATGGCAACCTTTGATTTTTCTGTTTCTCTAGCAGATACCGGAACAGAATATTACTGGTACTGTACTAATTATGATGAACTTGATGACATGGGTAAAAAGCAGGTAAAGGACCTTGGCAGATACATTAACGAGGCAGAGGCAAGAACAGCAGCCCAAACAGACTTAAAAAATTACATTAAGACCATTAAAAAGGACTTTACGGTTTCAGAAGTGTCACATCCAGACTACGTTGGAAGCGTTGATGACATTACATTTTCATTAACTGGAGACGGAGCAGTAAAGGATTTGGAAGTCATTGATCCGATTGAAGTTGAGGAACACGTTCTTCAAAACGAATGCACATTAACACCTGTATTTAAGATTCGAAAAACAAATGCAATGAATGAAGTTTTACCTGGAGTAAAGATAAACATTTATTCAGACGCAAACAAGAAGAATCTTCTTGTATCAGGAACAACAGATGAAAATGGTGAGATTTATTATGAAGGGAGTTCAGTAACTTATAAAACAGGCGAATACAAGTATGTTGATGTTGATGCATATGGTACTGCTTCAGACAGACTAAAACAGTATTGCAAGGACCATAACTTGTATACATCTTATGAAGAGGCAATGGCCGCATACAAGGCTGATGCAAACTATAACATCGTAAACGGACATGATGATGGCGACAATCCGTTGGCATCACGTGAAAAGGAAATGGAAAGAACATATTATTGGCAGGAAATTTCAACACTATCAGGATATGTACTTGATGGAGAATTACATTCAGCTACAGTATTTTGGTTTAAATCAGATGACATTAACAACAACTTAATAACAAATGCCAATAAGAGCGATGTATCGGAAAGTAATTCAAATGTTAACGCAGACGGTGAACCTGTTGATTTTGCCACAAAATTCGTTAACTATCAGGAAAACGTATTAAAGCAGGTTACGGATGGAGAGAGCTTCACACAGAACCTTACTTTAATTAAGAAGGGAACTTTAGGAAACATTCTTCCTAATGCCACATTTGACGTTACAGTGGATGGAGTTAAGAAACAGTACGTAACGGATGCTAATGGCAAGATTACAATATCCAACACTTTTACAACCAATACAGAGGACGAGTATTATTACATTGAAAATCTTGATTATGTTTCTGACTCTGAAGTGAAGAACATTCTTGCTACAGCAACAGATACAAAGCACATATTTAAGACGGAAGCTGAGGCTAAGGAAGCAGCAAGAGCAGAAGTCGAAAGCAAGCGTGACAGAGCATATCACATTCACGAAGTTACACCTCCAACGGGTTACAAGGCTTGTGCAGATGCAGATGTTACTATTTCATATAATGAGTCAAAGGAGATCACATTAATTGATGAAAATACAGCATCTATCAGATTGATTAAGAATGATTCAAAGAAAGCTCCGGTTGAAAATGCAAAATTTGGTGTGTTTACAACTGATACATCTTATAAGAACAATGAGTCATATTCATACAAGGGAGATACATACTACTTGTGGAAAGATGTAAATACAGACAAGAATGGTGAAGCAATAATTGACGGACTTAATCCGGACGGAAAGACAAAATACATAATCATTGAAAGGGTTACAAAAGCAGGAAAAGTGTTGCTCGCTGATCCAATTGAAGTTGGAACATTACCTGTAATTCTTGACACGAAACCGGACGGTGGATACAAGGGTACAGTTGTTGAATCAAATGGAAAATATCATTATTTTGACATTACATACACAGTTACAAATGACAGTGTATTTGAGCTTCCAAGCACTGGTGGAAAGACTCCATACTGGTACCTGACAGGACTTGTAATCATGCTTGCAGGAGCTTTGATAATGTTCAGAAAGAAAGGGGAAGAACATGCGAAAAAATAAGTTAATCGCTAAGATGACGGCACTGACACTTGCCGTTACTCTTGGCACATTAAGTTTTTTCTCAGGCACCACAAAAACTGCATTGGCAGACATTGTTGAAACCACAACACAGGCTGTCACGGAAATGCAGACAGAAGTAGAAGAAAGCGAAACTGTAAACACGGACAATGATGTGGAAACAGTAAATGAAAAACAAAATGACAATCAGGAAAAAGCAACGGAATCTAAACCTGATTCAACAGAAGATTCACGGGATGCAATTGAAGATGAAACGGAAGAAACAATAAAAGAAGTCAATCCTACAAAGTATTCTTCAGCTACAGTAACAATCCATAGAGTATGTAACGGAAAGGCTGTCTCCAATGCATCTTTTGAGATTTTCGGTGTTAAGGATAATGGGGAAGGCTATGAAACTCTTGAACAATTCAAGGGTATGAAATTTTATTCACACGGAATCAAAAAAACAGATGGAAATGGAAACCTTACATTTACAGATTTGTCACTTGATGAAGACGAGTGGTATTTTATCAAGGACCTGTCAAATGACAACGTCATAAATGTGGGTTCACTCCCATTGTATTTCGATTCAGAGCCGACGGATGGCAGAATTGAGGAAAACAACGGAAGATACATATTGTATGATGTCAACTTTAAAGTTACAGATAAAAAGGCAGAAATAACAAATCTTCCTGTTAATGAACCGGACACAATCATGCCATTGCTAATGCCCGTACCTGAAGCAAAGGTTCAGGCAAGTGGCTCGTATGACTGGGATTATAAACTGTATTCAAGTACCACAGCAAGAAGTACTGTTAAGATTTCAAAAAGAAAAGATTTCTATTATGGAAGTGGTAGCAATAAAACTCAGGCAAGTATTTTCAAATTGGATTCAGTGTATGCTGCTTGTGCACAGCATAACAAATCAACAACATTAACAAATACTTACGTTAAAGAAAGTAAGTACACGGGTTCAAATGCAGGAAAGTTAAGAAAGCTACTTTATTATGGTTACGGTGGTTATGATAATGGTGCAACATTCATTAAGGCATATGGAAGCAAGCCGAGTCAGGCAGAACTTGCATTCGCAACAATAATCAGCACTTCCAAGTATTATTCAGGAAACAGTTGTTGGGACTCTTGGAACGTGATGGCAACGTTGCAGAAGGTTGTCGATGATAATACAGATCCTGAAAAAAAAGCAACTGCGGCAACCAGCATTTCATTTAAAAACTCAAGTGGCAAAAATGTTTCAAGTGTAAAGGCTCACTTGGCATCAGATGACAGCAACTATAATGACAGTAATTATTATTATTCAGACTGGATAACCATAAGTTCGAATGGTTCAAAATCAATAAGCATGAGTAATGTATCCGGTGTGACTGCATACAGAAAGAGAAGTGGGAACACCAGTGGTGCTACGGCACTTGGAAATCTTTCTCTTCAAAAGGGTGACAAGCTTAAATTCAGATTTAACAAGAATACTGTAACAAGTGGAAAAAAGGCAACTGTCAAGATGACAAGTGCCGGTGGAATATCAGAACTTTATGTCATTGTTGGCAAGGTTGATTCAAGCAAACAGGACGTAATGAGAGAATACATTGCAACTGTAGGTGACAAGAGTGACAGCCTTACATTTACAATGCCTACAGACACAACAAGGATTCCAACACCACCTAAGTACAGTGCGTTATCGTTACAAGCGACTGCAACACACGAGATTATTGTTAAAAAGTATGATGACAAGAAAGAAAGACCTCTTGCTAATGCAAAAATTTCAGTAACAAATGAATTGGGCGAAAAAAAGACAGCAGTAACAGGATCCAATGGAGAGGCAAAGGTTTCCTTCACGTACAACTATTATTCAAGCACTTATAGTTATTTTGAAGATACCGGAGACTTGTCTGCGGAAGAAATTCAAAATGCTGTTGACAGCAGAATATATAGAACAAGGGAAGATGCAGAGCGTGAAGCAAGAGTTCAACTTAACAGAATGATTAACGAAAAGAAGAAATATGTCTTAGTCGAGGCATCTGCACCGGACAACTTCCAAATTGTAAACAACGAAAAGGAAATCTACATGTATGGAGCAAATGCCAAGGAGGAAGTAGAGTTTTTCGATGCTTCAGAATCTATTGAAACAGGGTCAGCTAAGTATGAGACATATTATTATCAGGAGTTAGACATTGGCAAGGTTGATGAAAAGAACAACAGTCTTGTTTTACCTGGTGTACAGTTTCAGGCATATCCTACAGACATTGGAAACGGAAGTTCATTAATAGAAGTTCTCTACGAAGATGAAAACGGAGACATGCATACAATCAAGGATGAAAGTGGAATTGACACAACTCTTACTGATGCTTCAGATGATTATGAGTTTGATAAGACAAATAAAAATCAGACAGACTTTTTCAATGATTTTGCAAGAAAAGGAAATGCAGTTGTAAACACAAAGACAAACTCTAATGGAGTAATCCGAATAGGTTATGTTTACAAGCTGATAGCAGTTGGTAATTACAGTTATATAAAAGATTACAATAATCTTACAGCTGTCCAAAAGAAAAGAGCCGATGAGTTAATCAACAATCAGGGATATTACACAGATGAAACAAGTGCTTTGGCTGCGGCGAAAAAGGAAGTAACAGAGCAACTTGAAAATGTTAACAACGGCTACAAGGCTTGGGAAAATCCGGTAGACATAAACAATCCTTATGATGATAAGGAGTATTGGAATTTAGCTACTTACATAAGCCGAGAAGGCTTTGAACAAACAGAAAAACGTCTTTCAAGAATAAAAACAATAACCAAATATGCAGAAATTAAACCAGCAGAAGCAGAAAAGGTTTATGCAAAGAACAAGGGAATAGTTGCTTCGGACACAAGTTTATTCATTGAAGATTAAGTGACAAATTCACAGTAAAAATGAAAGTGTAAACAGGGTGGAAGAAAATTCATTTCTGTTTACACTTTTTTTATAAACGATGGGTTGCAAAGAACATATGTTTGTGTTACCATAAAGTTATAAACAGAGATTAATAACGGGAGATAAAACCAATGTTTATGAGTCACAAAAGTTACAGTCATAAACTGCAAACATGATAAAACACAGACATATAAACAAATAACTTAATTACAGAGTTTGGAGGTAACTAAATGAGAAAAAAACTTATTGCATTAACCTTGTCGGTTTGCATGATTTTGGGTGGAGTTAATACAACCACATATGCAAAAACAAAGACAAATATTTTACAAAACAATGATGATACATATACTCTCGAGAATTATGCATCATCATTAAAAGAAGTTCAAGAAATAAAATTAAATAATCTTTTGGAAAATACAGAAGGAAAATACAAGATAACGGTTGATTCAGATGTTGATTGGATAGATGATGTGCGATACACAAGCTGTCGAAATGAATTGGATGATGGACTAGGTGTGTATTATTATAATGGTGGTGTATCTTGTGGTTGGGATGACGTTGAAGAACTTACAGATAATACCGGTAAGAAATATACTGTCTTTACAATGCACAATGTAGATTATGTAGGATTTGCAAAGCAACGAAAGGAATTACTGAATGTAAGGGATAAATTTCTTGCGACGATGCCGAACCTTGATGAAATGAGTGACTATGAAAAGGTTTTGGGAATATTATCGTTTATGTCTTACATCAAATACGGATTTGACGAAAAAGGCAACACAATAGATGATGCTTATACTGCCTTAATTGAAGGAAAAGCGACCTGTACAGGATATGCAAACGCCTTTAATTTCCTCGCAAAGACAATAGATTTAAATTCAATAGAAGTGCATAGTTCAAATCATTCATGGAATGCAATAAAGATATGTGGAAAATGGTATGAACTGGAGCCACAATCTAAAAATAACCCATCATCTGCTGATGCTGTCAGAAACATTAACATGACAACTGTTCTTAGGGGAACAGATACAATGCTAACAATGGGACCGTCATATTCAAAAGCGAATACAGAAGAAGGTGATTTTCATTATGTGGATGCAAGAGCTACTTTACCAATAAGTAACATAGACTACATGGATTATAAGGGACATGATTATACGAATCACACAATCAAATGGGATGGTAACAAGGCAACATTCTATAGAACTTGTAGCGAATGTGGTGAATATGAAAATGACGGATTTGAATATGATGAAAAAAATAAATTCTATCATATGGTAGACAGGAAATACATTGGAACAGACTGTGATGTTACAAAGGTTTCAGAAAAAAAATGTGGTGACGCAACAGTAACAAAGTATGAGGCAAGCGTAACTGTCGATGGCAAGAATTATACATCAGAACATACAGTTGTTGATGGAGAGGCAAGCCATACAGTAAAAGACAGCGATATTAAGGTCATAAAGGAAGCAACCTGTACTGAAGAGGGAAAGGTTGAAAAGACATGCGAAACCTGTGGCTATACATGGACTGAAACAACGCCAAAAACAGAACATCATTATGTTACAACAACACAAAAAGTAGATACCTGTGAGGAAAAGAGTGAATACACTGTAGAGAAGTGTAGCGAATGTGGTGATGTTAAGTCAACATCAAAGAAACTCTACTACTCAGCACACGACTTTCAGTTTACAAGTCACAATAAGGAGCCTACCTGTACTGAGAAGGGAGAAGACCTTTACACCTGTACAATTTGTAACGAAACAGAAACAAGGGAAGTAGCTGCAACAGGACATGACACCGAACTTGTAAACGTGAAAGAGCCTACCTGCACGGATTTTGGCTATAGCGGTGATGAGGTTTGCAAGAAGTGTAATCAGGTTGTAAAGAGCGGGAAGAAAATAGAACCTAACGGACACAAGTATCTTGCAACCATGTTCACAAAGTATGAAATACAGGAAAGCATGGGATTGAAATATAAGTATAGCTATGAAGCCGAACACTGGATTTGTAAGAACTGTGATTATGAAAGAATAGACACAGATTACACAACATGGAAACTCGTTGGCTGGATTCTTGCAGACGGAACAGAAGTTGAAAAGGAAGACGGATGTAATTACGTGTACATTAGAGACGAAAACGGAAACTTTGTTCCACAAAAGGTTGAAAATACAACAACCACAAGACCTACAACAAATACGAATGTTGCAACAAAAGCTCCAAGAGAAACAACGACAAAGGTTAAAGTACCTGCAAAGGTAAAAATAAGTTCTGCCAAAAACTTAAAGGGTAAGAAAATCGCTATAAAATGGAAAAAGGTGAAGAAAGCCACAAAGTACCAGGTCAAGGCAGTACTTGGAAATAAGGTAATAACAAAAACAACCACAAAGACTTCATATACCATTAAAAAGCTCAAAAGAAAGAAAACATACAAAATCTACGTGAGAGCATATAACAAATCAGGATATGGCAAATGGAGCAAGGCAAAAAAAGTTAAAGTTAACAAATAGAGGTACGTGTAATGGAACAGATAGATGAAATATTAAATTGCATTAACAACGCAAAAAAGCGTGGAGATAATTGTTGTTTAATTGATGGAGAAGAAAACATTCCTAAAGAGGTGCTGAAACACCTGGTAGAAACAAAATATAACGTAAATGTTTTTGTCAGGTCAAATAATACATTTATCCTTGAAGTAAAATGGGGTAATGATGCTGACGGAACATTAACAGCAATGTTTAGTGAAAATTATTATACTGAGCAAATGTTAGTTACCGTTGATGAACTGTATGAAAAACTAAGCAAGAAAAAGATTTCTCAAGTCAATTTCAAAAAATTGAATGATGAACAATTGGCAAATTATTATGTTCATTTGATGGAAAGTGGCACGGAAGAATCTCCTGATGAAAAATTACAGATACAGATTGAAATGGTTGACAGATTTGTGGAAAAGTTTGCGGATAAGAAGGTAGATGAAATTTTGAATAACAGGAAAAACATGCTTTTTATTTAAGTTTTAAATAATATACATATAAGATAGGAAAGACATTGATTAAGTTTGGTGTCTTTTTTATTTTGGAAAGGAAGATCGTGATTTCTTTGTTGCAATCATAAAATATGAAGAACGTCTAAAAGAAAAAAATTATATAAAAAGATTTGGAAAACTTGCAAAAGAGAATTGAAGAATACGAAAAAGCAAACATAAAAAAGTCATAGGCATAAGGACAGAAGAAACAGGTAACTAAATTATAATAGTATGAAAATATGATAAAGAAATTTGGGAGAAAAAATGAGAAAGAAAATATCGGTTTTACTGATAATTGTAGGAATAACGTTAATTGTCTTAACAGTATTTCAATATTATAAAGTCAACAACGTTTATATAAATTTGAGGAAAACTGCAGTAGCTGAAAGAACCATAAAGAATCAGGATAAAAAAGAAAAGGTTATAGATTGGAATAAATTAAAGGCTATAAATGAAGACATTGTTGCGTGGTTATACATTCCCGGAACGGGGGTAGATTATCCGGTCATCAAGACAACGGATAACAGTTTTTATCTTAATCATGACATATATGGTAAGAGTTCAATATATGGCTCAATATACTTAGACCAACGTTATTATCAGATGGAGGACATTAATGAAGCAGATAACATTGTCATTTACGGTCACAACATGGGACACTGGAATACTTCAATGTTTGGAAAGTTAATGAAATATAAGGAAAAAGATTATTACCTGAAACATAATGAGGTTTATTTGTACACTCCGACTGAGAACAGTACGTACAAAGTTGTAAATGTTGTAAGAACCACAGTAAGTAATAAATGGTATCAATTCACTACTTTAAGTGTTAGTGAACTTTCGCTTGATGAACTTAAAAATTGCCTGGATAAAGATGCCTTGTATCAATGTAAGCAGCTTAAAAAAAGTAGCAATAAATACATAACACTTTCTACATGCGATTATGACGGTAATTATAGAATATTGGTAATAGGAGAAAAAATTGAGGGGAGGAAAACATCATGACATTTGAAATCGGAATGATAATAATACTTATAGTGGGATTTTTCATGTGTTTTAAAAACATCATATATGGAGAGGCAATAATGGCAATATACTTACTTGCAACAGACTTAAGTGAGAAAACAAAACTGCATGAGGTGTACTGCCTTATGATTGCAGCAATTGTTGCAATAATCTTTTGTGTGATAATGTATAAAATTAAAGTATTAAGATACGTGCTTTCATTGGGGATTTCCATTGCGTTTGCGTGGATGATATGGACAGATGCACACGCAAGGATGGACAATACTTGGAGCATATTCTGGACAATATTATCATTTGTGATAATGATTGGACTGCATGTGATGGGATATGAAAGAATGAAGGAAGACATTGCAGATGAAGGTAACCTAAAGTAACCTGTATCTGCAAAGATTTGAATGTTAAAATATAATTGTTATAAATGGCATTGAAGGAATAAGCCCTTCAGTGCTTTTTTATATTATTAAAAAATTAGGAGGAACAAGATGAAACTAAAAAATGTAAAAAGGAAAATTCTAGCAACGTTTATTACACTAAGCCTGACACTTAATCAAAGCATGATGGTATTTGCAGCGAAGAGTAACTCAAAAAGTGTATCAACAGACGTTCCAAAGAGTGTGTCAGATGGAATCTTATTAATGGAAAACATATTTCTGGCATTTATCATATTCGTTGGTGTAATAATGACCGGGTCAGGATTTATGGATTTTGTTCAGGGCTGGGATTCAAGAGATTCCACTCAACAGGGACAGTCCCTGAAGAAAGCAGTTGCTGGACTTTTCACGTTGGCAATTCCAACTATAATCATGGTGTACATTAACTAGATTTTAAGAAGGGAGAAAAAACATGGACTTTCTTAAGGGATATCCGCTTTTTAAAATAGCAATAGACATGTTTAATGATACCATCAGTGTCATTTACACTCTTCTTGGGGTGAGTCCAATGGATGGAACCTATAAGGAAGCGTGGAGCATGGTTTCTAATCTTTACAATGTGTTTCTGGGAATAGGAGCACCACTTCTTACCATATTTTTCATATGGGGATATTGCAGGGATGCACTTGATTTAAAGGCAGAGCTTCAGTTTGAGGCAACAATCAAGACCATGTTCAGATACATATTTACAGTAACTGCAATGGAAATGTTTGTTGTATGGTTTCCACTTTTGTGTCAGATGGCAATGGACCTGTTGGGACTTGTAAAGAAAAAAAGACTTAAGGTTAATGCAGGTGACATGGCAAGGCAGATTTCAGATAACATGGCTCCAATGGTCGGCTTTGTGTTGGCATTGATTTTTTTGCTGATAGCAATTGCATGCTGTGTGATAATGGTCTGGTCTGTCTTTGGACGATTCATAAACATGTACATGCTCATTCCATTTGCGTCAATTGCATTGTCTACAATTGCAGGTGGAGGAGAAATAGCACGTACAGGTTATTCTTACGTAAAGACAATGCTTGTATATGTCTTTGAGATTGTTCTCATGGCAGTGGTTCTTGCAATAGCAGGTTCATTTCTGATGGGCTCATCGGTAATTGATTCAGGTGAAAATCTTCAATTGGTATATGTTGAGTCAATTGTAAAGATGGTATGCATAAGTGCAGCATTAAAGGGCTGCGATGCAACATTCAGAAAAGCATTTAACATGTAGGAGGTAAAAAATGAACACACCAATAAATCAGGATTTTGATGCATATAAGGAAGACTTTTATAAGGGGTTGTCGAAAAGAGAAACAAAGTATGGTGCCATGGCATTTTTTTCAGGAATTGTAATCATGTTTTTAATGATGTTTGTATTACATGCAAACTCACTTCTGGCAACGTTTGTTTCGGCACCTGTTGTAATAATCTTAGGAATGAATGGATTCTATACCAAAAACGGAATGACATTCACGGAGCTTGTAAAGAGAAAAATGGAGTTAAGAAAGGGAATAGATTACACAATATCAGAAGTTTCAGTAAGGGATTACAGGATAAAACAGATGGAAGACGAATTAAGGAAACAAAGAGCTGAAGAAAAAAAAGACAAGGAGAAGGATAAGAAGAAATGGCGAAAACAAAATTAAGGGAATACAAGAGATTATCAACTCCGGTATTTACAATGCCAAATGCACTTCAGGATGTGATTCCCATTAACCGAATATCCGAAAAGGGAATCTTTGAACTGGAGGCAGGTCAGGGAGTCAAACTCTATGACAGGATGTACATGTTTGAGGATGCAAATTACTTTACGGAGGATGAGGAGCAACGAGAGATAACAATAAAAAACTTTAAGAAGATGATAAATTCTCTAAACGTTGACTTTAAGATAATCATAAGCAATGAGCCAATGAGTCTTGAAGAACTTAATGAGTCAATCCTGGAGAGTGCACTTGATGAAAAGAATGAGCCACTTGCAAGAGCTTATGCTGAATACATAAGAGAGAAAACAATCACGTCAAAAAAGGGCATACGACAGGTAAGGTACTTCATAATAAGCTGCTTACAGTATGACTTTGATTCTGCACAGTCATATTTTGCAACAGTCGAGGGTAATCTTGCAAGAAGCTTTAAGAAAATGGGTTCAGGACTGATCCCACTTAATGCAGGACAAAGATTAAGGGCATTGCATACATTTTTCAGAATGAAGGATGAAAAGAAATTCTCTTTTTCATGGGAAGATTCATTAAGAATGAGAAGAGACTGGAGAAGAGACATAATTAACACAACAATCAGGGAACATGACACATATCTGACACTTGATTATGGAAAAAAGTATGCTTCAGTTCTGTTCATACAAAAGTACCCGTCAGGTCTTGAAGATACTTTTGTAAGGGAACTAATGGACATGCCATTCCAGGTAATCTATACCGAGGACTGTGAGCCTGTTGACAAGGACTTTGCATCTGAAATGTTGCTGAAAAAATATTCCAGTGTTCAAAAGAGCATAGACACTCAACAGCAGATGAAAAACAAGAATGGAAATTTTTCCACAGAAGTTTCATACGTAAGAAGACGAGAAACAGAGGAGTTGGAGGATGGTCTTGACGGGTTAAGGTCCTTTGACGAAAAAATGTTTTACGTGGACATACTCATATGTGTTACAGGAAACAGTAAGAAGGAACTTGAACTTAACATTGAAAGAATAATGACAGCAGCTAATTCACACACCATTAAGGTCGTTGAACATCAGTACAGACAGATGGATGCATTAAAGACTGTTCTTCCGACAGCCGCAAGATTTGTCAACACAATGAGACCGATGTTCACCACATCACTTTCAGGATTCGTTCCATTTAATACCGAAGAAATAAATGATCCAAGAGGATTTTTTTACGGAGTGAATCAGGTATCAAAAAATGAAATAAGAATCAACCGAAAAAAGCTGAAAAATGGTAACGGATTCTATTTTGGTGTAAGTGGTGGTGGTAAGTCTCAGGCTGCAAAAATGGAAATGGGACAGGTTGTTGCATACACTGACGATGACCTGATTGTAGTTGATCCAATGGGAGAATATGAGGAATCAATTAAAAAATGGAACGGACAATATGTAAAATTCAGTGAGAATGAGAACAATCACTACATTAATCCGTTGCACATTCCTGATGAAAAAGTAAATGAAAAGAATTTCATAACGGAAAAGTCAGAGTTCATGCATGCCATATGTGAGCAGGCAATAAAGCCTGACATTCTAAGCAACAAGCACATTAACATAATCGACCGTGCCACAAAGGCTGTCTTTCAGAGATTCTTCAAGCTTAGAAAAGAAGGAAATACCACTGACAGTCCAACTCTCATTGACATAAGGGAAGAATTCATAAAGTATTCGGAAGAGGATAACAATGAATATGCAAAGGACCTTGCCGAGGAAATGGAAATGTTTGTTTCGGGAACTCTTAACATATTCACCCATCAGGACACTATGGACAGTCATTCAAGAGTTACAGGATATTCCATTGATTCATTGGGTAAAAAGATGAAGTCCGTTGCAATGTTAATCATCATTGAAAAAATAAGAACAAAGATTAAGTATAACAGTAACAACAAAATTGCAACATGGGCATATTTTGATGAGGTACATGAATTTTGGAAGGATGAGTACGCAATGGTGGAGCTTGACTCAACATGGCGAGAGGTGAGAAAACTGGGAGGTCTTGCCACAGGAATGACACAGATGATTCTTGACGGATTACAGTCAGAAGAAACAAAGGCAATGATTTCCAACTCAGAGTTTGCAATCATGGTAGAGCAGGGTTCAATAGATAAGGAAAATCTTTTTGATGTGTTCAACATTTCAAATGAACAGTTAAGCTATGTAAACGGGGTTGAACCGGGAACAGGAATAATAAGGGCAGGAAGAAAGATAATTCCTTTCGACAACATTGTTCCAAGGGATAACGAGTTATACAAGCTCTACAACACATCATTCCATGACGAGGAAGCATAATGGTAAACAATGACATAAGAAAGAGAAGACTGACAAAAAGAGAGTCGCTCATATACGATGAACTTTCAAGGAAAGGACAGAGAATTTTCATAAAAATGTCTCCATACAAGAGAAAAAAGCTTGTGGATGGAGTAATAAAAAATCTTGAAAGACGTAATTATGACGTTTCCGAATTTAAGGAAGATAACCCTCATTCAGAAAATCTGAAGAAACGTCTTGTCATGAGAAGAATAAAAAATGCCACAATGGGAACAGTTACAAAGCCTGTTAAAACAGCATTGATTGTAAAAAAGGCAAAGGACAAATACAAGCAAAAGGAAGTGCTGTTAAATGAGACGGGAGAAATAACAAAAAAAAGGCTTAAGAATACGGAGAATGTTTCAAGAGCCGATGAAAAGTTATTAAGGGAAAAAAAGATAAAAAAGCGTAAGTGGAAACGGCGTGGAAAAAAGGTAAGGAAGACTGTCGGGAAAAAGGTTGACAAGGCTCTTTCCTTAATCGATGCAGGTGAGCAGTCAAAGAAAAAAACTGTCGATGATTACCGAAGACAAATGATTGCAAACATGGAAGAAGGATTCGTGAAATTGGAAGCACGTGCTGCATCAAAGGCGGCAAAAATGTCTATAAGAATAGGAGCGAAAATTCTGATTCGCCTGATTTCAGGAATATTTGCAGTGGTGACGGCACTTCTTCCCTACATTGTAATACTTTCAGTCATTGCAATATTCATTTCTCTCTTTTTGGGTGTGTTTACTGCAACGTACAATGAGGAAAATAATGACAGTGGAAGTTATGGACTTTCAGTTGAGGTTGAGTCCTTAAGAAACGACGTGCTTTCGGAACTGAAGAAACATCACAAGGAACAGTACATAGATCTATATCTTGCGGTAATGATGCAGGAATCCGGAGGAAACGGCGAGGATGTGTTTCAGGCATCAGAGTCACTTGGGAAGCAGCCAAACTCGATAACAAGAGATGAGAGCATAGCTCAGGGAGTAAAGTATCTTTCAGGAATGATTGACAAGGCAAAGGTTAAGAATCCTGATGACATGGACAACATAAAACTTGCACTTCAGGGATATAACTTTGGGGGAGCTTACATTGATTATGCAATTAAAAGTGATGGTAAGTGGACGCAGAAAAATGTTTACGCCTATGCCAAACTTAAGAGTAATGGAGTAAAAAGGACAGGCGTAAAGGAAGAAATACTGGGACCTTGGGCATATGGAGACCAGAATTACACGGAGCACGTATTAAGATATTATTCAGCTAATGGAACAGGCACATCGGAAAGTGTTGGAAACGTAAAGAAGGTTGATGCAGCATCAAGAATGAAGTATCTGTTTCCTGACGGAGTTCCAACGGATGAAAGCACAATGAGAAAGTATCTTGTGACAATACATTTAAAGGCATATGATGCAAACGGAAAAACGGGACAGGTAACAATAACGTGCCACAAAAAACTTGCAAATGCATATAAGCAGGCATTTGAAGGAATGTACAAGCTGGGATTTCGAATCAAGTCGGTAGGCTGTTACAACTGGAGAAACATGGCAAGTAATTCAAATGTAAGGTCTTACCATTCTTATGGAACGTGCATTGACATAAATCCTGACAGCAATCCTGCAACTTATACAGGAGGAACATACAATCCGGGAAATGACATTTTTTCAATAACATCAGCAGTCGTAAAGGTGTGGAAGGATGCCGGATTTTACTGGGGCGGTGAGTGGACAGGATATTACAGGGATTACATGCACTTCACATACACGAACAATTAGGAGGAAATAAGCATGGACAAGAAGAAAAAAATACTGCTTGTGTTGGCAACCATCGCATTGACAATCGGTTGCATCATTGCCTTTGAACTTTCGGAGAGGTTCGCAAGAAGTAAAAATGAAGCAGAAACAATTACAGAAAAACAGACCACGGTTGTAACAACAGTTTCTGAATCCGTTACGGAAGAAGTTTCGGAAACAACCCCCTCTGTTCAAGAGATGGAGGAAACGGAGAGCGTTCCTGTAATTAACATTGAAAATAATGAACAGGTCAGAAAGTTAATCGGTGATGAAGGAATAAGCATTGTGATTAAGTGCGTGAACGAGACAGTCATTGGATATGGCTATCAAAATTCATCAAGTGTTTCATACAGGGAAATGTCAGTTTCAGATGACAGTATTCAGCTTGAATTTGTAATCAATATAAATGAAGGTGAAAACAAATACATTGAAGTGACTTATGACTTGGAAACAAGTGAAGCGACAGCAAGAGTGTGGTAGGAGGAAGCAATCATGTTTTCAAAATTGAGAAGAATGTATTATGACCACATAGACAGGAAGGAATATAAGAAATATGCAACACCTGAAGAAAAGGCAAAGCCAAATGACAAACAACAGGAGTTAAGGAAAGCGTTGCTCATGCTTGGTGGTGGCATTGCCATTCTGGTTATCATAATCATTGTAATCATTGTAATGAAGAAGGCACCGCATAAAAGCAAGGGCATTGAAAAGGTTGCAGCGACAACCACGGTCGAGAAGAGTGTGACAAATGAAGATGAAATCAAAGAGGAAGAATCAACCGAACAGGAACAGGCATTCATGACTTTTGCTCAGGATGATGAAGAAACAGAACAGGAAACAGAAACGGAAACAATGATGGAAGAATCAACAGCACAGGTAACACCTGAAGAAACAACAACCAAAAAGACTAAAAAGAAGTCAGAAAAAAAGGTTAAAGCAACCAAAAAAATTGAAACAACCAAAGATTCTGTTAATCACAATTACAATTATTCCACTTCTAAAAAAATAGAAAGTGTTCCTTCAACCACAAAAAAAATACCTCAAGCTAAAGAAAAGGAAAAACTAAAAAAATGGGATTCAGGTAATGAACGACTTGAATAAGGAGGATTATAATAATGAAAAGACAAATGTTAAAAACATTAGTAGTGATGACATTAAGTTCAATGGCTTTAGTCGTAACCGTACAAGCTCTTACCATTACAACAAGTAATCACACTTATGGTTCAAGCTATAGTGTTAACATTCAAAAAGGAGAAGACAAGCTCATAAATGCTTCAGAAATGATTGCATATTTAAACAAGTATGAGAATGGATATACAAATACAATTGAGCCAAGTGCGTATTTTTATAAAACAGGAAGTCCTTCAGGTCCAAGTCCAGCTGTTACTATGGAACCTCTTACCAGTGGGGCAAGTGTTGGATTTACAGAAATAACTGAATCTAACATTGTAAAGGCAGTTAAGATATCAGGTACAGGTGTTGGATGTACACGAATGAAAGGGCTATTCGAATGGAAGGACAATCAGGTAAAAACTACAGAAATAAAAAGATATCCATATCAGGTTGGAATATATGTTCACATGCCTGCAACGGGAATCAAGGTGATAAGCAATGGAACAGATGACAATGAGAATGGAATTAATCATTACACCTACATTGGATCAAGTGACAGATTTGACACCAACGTATTACCGTTTGAGTCAAGCTATGTGACATGGGACAAGGTATCATATAATGCCCTTCAGACAATTCAGGCATCAACTTCCAATCAGGACATAGCAAAAATATCGAATGTTGGAAGCCATGACTGGTCCAACAGTTTTTTTGTTGTGAATGCATTGAAGGAAGGAACATCAACAATAAAGGTTAATTCAACCTATAATGAAAAGGCTGCAAGAACCATAAAAATTAATGCATTGACAAAACCAACATATTCAGTGTCTGAGACAGAAATGACGCTTGCAGGAGAGTCAATCATGGAAAACAGAATCCATTCAACAATATCGAATCTTGGAAATCTCAACAAGGCGAGTGTCAAGTGGACTTCATCAGATGAATCGGTATTAAGTATTGATGATGACACATCATTAAATCCGACATTGGAAACAGGTAATCCGGGAAAGGCAACGCTTACATGCACGTTTACGGATTTGGTTTCCCAAAATAATAAGTCAGTCAGTCCGACAAAAATTAATGTAAACGTGACGGTTAAGGATGACATACAGATTGAAAACAAAATCATCACGGCAAAAAATACATTAATCAATGATGGAGATACAATCAGGGCTGCAAGTGAAGGCAATGAAATTTTAATAAGAGTGGAAGAATATGGAAAGGAAGCAGGATATAAATGTGATTCCTCAGACACGGAAGTGTGTGAGGTACTAAAACCTGACAATCAGATATACAGTTTTCTACTTAGAAAGAAATCAGAGGGTACATCAAGAATAACAGTTGAAACCACTTCAGGAAAAATAATTACATTTACATATGATTCAATCAGTGATGAAAAAGGTAATGACAATCAGAAAGCAACAACATCATCAGGTGTAAGAAAAAAACAATTAAAGAAGCCCCAAATAAAAAGCTTGAAGATTAAGAAAAGCACGATGTACGTAAAAATTAAGAAAAAGCCGTCAAAGTATAATGCAACAGGATTTGAAATAAAAATCAAACGAAATGGAAAAACAATCATTAAGAGTAAGTGGAAAAAGAAAAAACTTAAAATTGTAAACGTAAGAAAGAATTGTAAGTATGAAATCATGATAAGGACTTACAAGGGCAAGAAGAAATCAAAATGGACCACCGTTAAGAAAAAGGTAAGGTAGCACGAGAGGAGAGAAGCAGATGTTAAGGGAACACTTAGACAAGATACTGACAAAATATAAACTGGAAATGCTTTGCACAACAAGGCAGAATCTTTTTTCAAAGTCATCGGAAATCACTGCAAAGAGAATGATATACGATGAACTTCTGGAAATGGAGAATGAATTTTCATCGGATGAAAAGTATGTAATGTGTGTTGATGATGAAATCATTGACGTACTGTATGCAAATGCATATGAAGGTAAAAGAATAAATGAGGTTACGAATGAGCAGTTGAAAGACTGCATACGTGAATATGTAGCCTCTTACAAATAAGATTAATTTAGAGGGTCGCAAAATGGCGGCCCTTAAATAATCATGGAGGCATGGAACGTAAGAAGGGGTATTAGGGAACTCCCTAACAAGTGCATTTTGTACATTTGTACTACAAAATGCGTATCTTGCCACTGAAAAACGTGATTTTGTGGTACCCAAAATGGGTACCACAAAGGGAGAAAAAACCAGGATGGTACCCAAAGTGGGTACCATGAACAACACAGAAAGGGACAAAAATGGTACCCAAAAAGGGTACCATAAATAGAGAAAATTGAAAGGTGGTACCCAAAATGGGTACCACAAAAACGGAGACAATGACAGCGTGGTACCCAAAATGGGTACCACAAAAAACAGAAATGACAGGTTGGTACCCAAAGTGGGTACCATAAATTTAGCAGTAAAAAAAGGAATGGTACCCTAAATGGGTACCATAAAAAGGCAAAATGAACAGATATGAAGTTGTTTTTAAGATAAGACTTTCAAAAAAATTGCGGGACAGCATAATCGAAGATGCTCAAAAAAGAGAAAAAAAGACAAGTGTTTATGTGAGGGAACAGCTTGACAGGACGTTCAGATTTTCCCAGACGGACATAAAAAAAATTGAAAAAAAGATAAATGTAATTTCAGATGCAGGAAAGAAAATAAACATGATTGCAAGAAAGCATAACACGGATGGAATAACAGAAGTCGATGATGAGACGTTCATTCATCTGGACGAGATAAGGAAAAGTCTTGAAGACATTCTTGTAATAATGAGTCAGGAAAAGAATCTTGATTATCACACACACAGGGACGAGGACGAGGCAAAAGATTCAACTTTTGCGGTGCGAATGTCATTGGAAAGATACAGGGAGATAAAAAGACTTTCAAGGGAGCAGGAAATAAGCATGACTTCAATAATTAGAAGTCTTTTGATTAATCCAATAGAGTACACAAGTATGGACTTTAAAATTATGATAAAAAGACTGTCCTTTGAAAAGAACAAGATTGAAACAAATGTAAAACAAATAATAAACAAGTACAATGAAAGCGTCATTGAGGCAGCAACAGTTGGAAGAGTTAATGCAATGCTTGAAAGATACATTGCAGTTTTTGACGAGTACGAAACAACCATTAGAAGACGGAGCATGTAAATGGGAATAACTAAACTTATGCACATAAAGGAAAGAAGCAAGGGAAGAATGAATCAGGGAATGATTAATGCAATTTATTACATTACCAATCCTGAAAAAACAGATAATAAGACACTGATAGGTGGAAATTGCGGAATCAATGAGGAAAAAATAATCAGGCAGTTCATGGATACAAAGGCAGCATTTGATAAGTTTGACGGAAGACAGGCATATCACTATGTAATATCCTTTAATCCTGAAGAAAATGTATCTGCACAACTTTGCTATGACATCATCAGTGACTTTGTTGAGGAATATCTTAATAATGAACATGATGTTGTTTTTGCAGTGCACACGGACAAGGAACACATGCACGGTCACATCATATTTAATTCTGTAAATGCAGTAACCGGGAAAAAGTACAGATACGAGGAAGGAGACTGGGAAAGGTACATACAGCCCATTACAGACAGGATAGCCGAAAAATATGGACTAAGCAGACTGGAATTTGTAAGAGAGGAAGAACCAAGAGACTGGAAGCAGATAATGAGTGAGGATATTGCAGTTTGCATAAGAAGGTCAGACTCTTATGAAGAGTTTCTAAAAAGGTTGCAACAGGAACATGGGTATGAAGTAAGGGAAGGTATTTCAAAAAAAAATGGATATTACCTTGCATTAAAGCCTCCGGGAAAAAGAAAGGCGGTAAGGTCATATAATCTGCCGATGGAACTTAGACCTGAACAAATAAAAAGAAGAATTGATTCAAAAAATGAAAGGATAACATATGTCATTGCAAGAAAGGTACATTTTAATCGGGCGTTTGTCAAAATTCCAAGACGATACATGAGATACAGTCAGATGGGAGCATTTCAAAGACATGAGCTGAGAAAGATATACCGGGCAAGAAAATTGTATGGTGGAAATACAAATGCCCCGTGGGAAAATGAGAGAGCAATCAGAAACATTAATGAAATGTGCAGACAATGGAATTACATATTATGCAACAATATCAAATCAATAGAAGATGTTGAAGGGGTGATGAAAGGTCTTCAGGAAAATATTAGAAATGAAAATCAGAAAATTAAAAAAATGAGAAAACAATACAAGTCATTTCTTAGTGGAAGTCCATCACAGTTTGACAAAATTGAAATGTATGGCGAAATGCTAAAAAATCCAAATAAACACATTCAAAAATTAAAACAAATTGAAAACGAAATGGAAACAGGATACATTGCATCAATGTACAAGGAATATAATGAATTAATTAATGAACATGAAATCAACCGTCAGAAGTTAAGACGACAGCTAAAAATGGCAAAATACATGTTGGAAAATTTCAATTTTGAAGAAGATAAAGCAGAAACACCCAAAAAGGAAAAAAAAAGGAAAAACACCAGAAAAAGGGAAGATAAGAAAAGGTAACCAAAAGTAACATTTAAGTACATAAACCATGATGTTATAATATAATCAGAATAAAAGGATGGCAAGAGTCAGTAAGAAATCTCTGACTCTTACCGTCCTTTTTACGTATTACATGAAAGGATTGGAGGAAGAAAAATGGAAGATGACAAAGAAAAGAAACAGGAAAAAACAATTCCAAGCGTAAGCATGGAGGAATTAAGGAACATGATTAATTCAAAGGATGAAAACACGGTAATAACCGTGGAGCTTTAAGCCGGAGGACGTGGAATGGAAAATGATTTTGAATTGGAGCAGGTATCGGTAAGACTGGTAAAGGATTCGCCATTGTACTCGGACGAAAGAATCATAACGGCAGAAAGTGCAGTGAAAATAATTGGAAAGGAATTAATGACGCAATTAGACAGAGAGCAGTTATGCATAGTAAATCTTAATTCTTTCGGACAGCCCATAAACTTTTCAATTGTGTCCGTGGGACAAATTGATCAGGCGTTGGTTAATCCGAGAGAAATGCTAAAGGCATCAATCCTGTCAAATGCAGCCAATGCCATAGTAATCCATAATCATCCGTCAGGAAGCCTAGTACCAAGCCGGTATGACATAAGAATTACAAAACAGTTGATTAATGCTTATAAAATGTTGGGAATAGGATTACTTGATCATGTAATCTTTGGTGGAAATAACCTTGATAATTTCCATAGCATGAGACAAAACATGGATGTTGATTTTAACAATTATAAGTTAGATTTGGGTGGAGAACTCGAATTTGCTAACATTGCGGACAGGTTAAATGAAAGCATTGGAGTGTTTCTTGTGGCTGAGGATTTGGCATATTGGGTTAACACAAATTACACAACCATATATCTGACAAATGATGAGGCTGAACTTATTCTTAGGTACATGGACAGGGAAGGTTACAATTTGGGAGTGGATGATGATGAACTAATAAGGATCAAGTCTGACACGGATGAAATAGAAAAATATAATCTTGAGGATGCAATATACAGTGCATGCGACATCAGTGAGAAAAGAATAAAAAGCCTTGAGGAAGAGATTAAAAACCCAAGAAACTTCATGACACTGTGTGAGGTAAGACAAATGTTAAAGGCAGCACGAAAAGAAGAAAAAATAATAGACGGAATGTTTAAAAAGACATCACTGGGAAGAATGGTAGGATTAAAACCTGAAGAAAAAACGAAAAAGGAAAAACAGAAGGAGAACAACATGCATGGACATTAACATGATAATAAAGAGCAGTATCGGGGTGCTGACAATAATCATAATGGGGATACAGTATTCCTTTGCATTAAAGAAAAAGTATGAAGCAGTGATGGTGACAGGAATAATGATATTGCTGTCATCAATTATTTACATTTTGATGAACCTTAAAATGTCAGCGATTGGAATGCACACAATCATAATTTTTATGGAAATAGCCGTGATATGCAAGGTAAAAAAGCTAAAGGGACAACAATCAAATGGAGATAAATAAGAAAGGAAGTGGAGATAATGGATGGAAGAACAGAAAAACTTGTGGCATTGCTAAATCAGATTGGAGCAGAAATTGAGCCTTCTGAATTTGAAAAGGAAGAACCTGAAGAAGAAATAATTCATGAATGGGAAGAACTTTCAGGAGGAAACGAAAATGTCAGGTAATAATAAGATGAGGGAGGAAATGGTAAGTGAGTTCATCAAGTGCCTTTCAGAAGAAACCATTCCCTGGCACATGGCATGGAGCACGGACAGACCAGTAAATGCCGTAACAAACACAAGATATCGTGGAATAAACAAGATGTGGCTGTCATTCATCCAGAAAATGGAAGGATGGGAAGATCCAAGATGGTGCACCTTTAAGCAGGCATCCGACAACGGATGGAAAATAATCAAGGGTTCAAAGGGAACACCTGTTGAGTTTTGGTCATTATATGACACACAGAAGAAGAAAAAAATATCATATGCAGAGGCACGTGAGCTTGAGGAAAATCTTACACCTGAGGAATATGACAAAAGAATCCGACTTGTATCAAGAGTGTATTCCGTATTTAATGCTGAGCAGATAGATGGAATTTCAAAGTACGAGGCAAAAAAGTACGACCTTGACACGGAAAGAATAATGCACATAAGAGATAATCTGATAAACAACATGAATGTGGGTTATTCCGAGGAGGGAGACAAGGCTTTTTACAACCCGAAACATGACAGGATAGTCATTCCTGAAATGGACAGGTTTGAAACTGAATATGATTACATGGCAACACTGTTCCACGAGGCAGGGCATGCAACAGGACATGAGAGCCGATTTAACAGACAGATAGCTAACATGTTCGGCTCACCTGAATATGCCAAGGAAGAATTACGTGCGGAAATATCATCAGCATTTACGGCACAGGCAGTAGGAATCACATATGAGCAGAACTCTCACATGGAGAATCACAAGGCATACATTCAAAGTTGGATTAGTGCATTAAAAAACAATCCAAATGAACTTTTCCTTGCAATAAAGGATGCCGAAAAAATATCGGATTATTTAATTGAAAAATCAGAAATAGAAAAGGAACTTACCAATGAAATTTCGAAACCCGAGGAAGTGGCTAAGAATGAAGTAACACGTGATGCCGAAAAAATAAGTATGACTTATTCTGATGCGGCCACGTTCAGAATGGCAATGAAGGGACAAAAAAGTGCCATTGAAAAGTTCATAAATGATGAAGAAATTCCACAATATATAAAAAATGACAGCATGGCAATAGGAAAAGAGATAGGAAAATATCTTGATGAAGGATTAGGAATTAATGAAATAATAATGAAGCACATTCATGACATAGATTCCTCATGCGGCATATCAAATCCTGCGTACACTAAAAAGCTCATGGTTGAATTATATTCAGGCACAAGGGAAGAATATGAAGCAATGATGATATTGCCTGATTTGTCAAAGGATAGAATAGAATTTGATGACGAACAGAAGGTTAGCGAAACAGTAGAAAATGTGAAAAAATGCATTGATGTAAAGAATGAAGTAACGGAAATGCGTGTACCGGAAGCAGAGCCTGACATCATAAGGGACGTGCAAAAATTTGCCTTTGAAAACGGATATGAACACATTGATAAGATAATTAACGAAGGTCAAGGCTTCTGGGGAAAGACTGAAAAAATAAGAAACTGGTTAATGAACGTTGTTGAAGTTAACAATAATGAGGATGTCAGAAATGAAGCAAGACGGTATCTTACAAGATTAGACATGCTGCAACCTAAATTTGAAAGTCAGATAATATCTGAAAAAATAAACAATGATCCCCTGTTTTCAATTTCATCAAGGGATTTGATGGAATCCAGAGCTGACAGCCTAAGAGAAAAGGAAGAAAGAATAAAGGATACCCAAAAGAAAGAAAAACAGAAGGAATTAAAACGTTAACGTACTGTCATAAAGACAGTATTTTTTATATCAGGAAATAAGGAGGAAACAAAAATGGACTTTACAGTATTTACGGAAAAAGGAGAATTTACATTTGAAGAGGAGAGAGAAGGAATAAAAAAGAACACTCTTGAATCATATGAAAAATCATTAAACAAAAAGGAAGGTGAACAGTAAATGAGAAAGGTGGAATTTGCCGAATTTTTACAGGATGAAATAAGAGAAGAAATTCCTGAACTTGAAAACGCACAAATGTGGCTTAGATACATCCAAAAGGATAATGACAGAAGTTATTATGGTTTGACAATAAAGAAACCGGGAATGGACATTTCGCCAACATTTAATATGGATGCCATGTACAAGGAATACACGGAGACAGAGGACATGCTGACAATAATGGACACGGTACGTGCAGGTTTCGAAGAGTTACCGAGTCTGGACAGGATGGGAATAGACTTAAGCGACTATGATTCAGTAAAGAACAACATAACGATGGTAATAAGAGAAAAAAGCAGATGTCAGGACATCATCAATGATGTTCCGTACATCCAAAAGGGCGAATTTATTGGACTGTTTAAGATGGAGTTCATAAATGATGAAGCTGCAATGTCAGCAACAATTAACAACAAAATAATGGAAGCATATGGAGTCAATGTTGAACAGTTATACGAACAGGCGAAGCAGAATGATTCAATAAATAAAAAGCCGGGACTTTACAAAATGGAAGAAGTAATGGCAGATATTTTCATTGATGAACCGGACATTGTTAAGAAAAACTTACTTAAAAGTGATGAGGTAATTGGTTCAGATCAAACAATGCTTGTTCTCACGAATGAAGAAAAACGTGAAGGTGCTGCATTGTTGCTTGATGAAGGAATCTTGGAAAAGATAAGTAAGATAATGGATGGTGGATATTATGTGATACCGTCATCAATACATGAGGCAATAATTGTAAACGGATTTGGAATGAATGCATCAGAACTAAACGAAATGATTGAAAGTGTGAATGAATTTGAAATTGAAAATGAAGACATTTTATCAAACAATTCCCAGTATTATGATCCGGAGGAAAAGGTTCTCATGGATGCATTAAAATATGAAAGGAAGCAAAAGTTTAAGGATGTTACATATGAGATTGAAAGTAACAGTCAGGAAAAAGTTACTTCTTCAGAAAAATCAAGAGAAAACCCACACAAGGAACAGAAAAAAAGAGAAATGAAAAAGTAGGAGGAGATAAGCATGGACATTACAATAACAACATTAAACGAAGAGTTAACATTTGAGAGAGTAAGCGGAGAATCAAATAAGGATGCTCTTGAAGCTTACAAAAAGTTATTAAATGACAAAAAAGGAGAAAACTAATTTATGGACAAGAGAGAATTTTTTGAATTTTTAAGGGATGAAATAATAGAGGCAATGCCTGAACTTGAAAATGCACAGTTTTTCACAAGAGAAGTAAAAAAAGACAATAACAGAGTATACAATGCATTAAACATAAAAAGACCGGAGCTTTCAATCAGTCCATCATACAACTTTGATTCATTATACAATGAATATGAGAGAACGGGGGACATGTACACAATCATAAGCTTAATAAAATCAGGATTTGAACACATGCCAAACCTTAGGGGAATGAACATTGATCTTAATGATTATGATTCAATAAGGGATAACATAACAATGGTGGTAAGGTCCAAGGACAGATGCATGGACATAATTAATGATGTTCCATATGTTGAACAGGGTGAATTTATAGGATTATTCAAAATTGAATTTCAGAGAAATGAACATGAGTCATATGCAGCGTTAATATCAAATGCAACTCTTGAAGCATATGGAATAACAAAAGATGAACTATATGATCAAGCAAAGGAAAATGACAAAAAAAATGCCTACAAACAGCCAATACTTTGCGACATTAATGACATCATATTTAACATAATTGCAGGTGAAAAATTATTCGACGAAAAAAATCTTCTTGAAAACAATGAAATCATCGACATGGAGGATGATGAATTGCTTGTGTTGTCAAACAGGGGAAGCAGGGAAGGAGCAGCCTTATTGTTTAATGAGGATGTTCTGGAGAGAATAAGTGAGGTAATGAATGGAGATTATTACATAATACCTTCATCAATTCATGAAGTCATAGTGTTAAAGGAAATGCCTGCTCCGGAACTTAATCAAATGATAGCAGAAGTTAACAACACTCAGGTTGAACCGGAAGATGTACTGTCATACAATGCTCAGTATTATGATTCAAGGAACAAGACATTGGTTAATGCATTAAGCCATGAAAATCAACAAAAATTCAGGGAAATGACCGGAGAGATTAGTCATGATTCAGAAATGAGACATGAAGAAAAGGCAGGGAAAAACCTTTATCATAAAAATAAGGAACAAAAAGAAAGAGCAAAATAGAATGATGATTTGAAAAAGTGTAAGGACAAAAGCCTTACGCTTTTTCATTTTAGGAGAAGTAATGGAAAATACCGAACAAATCACAAAAAGCAATGAATTTGCAAAAAAACATTCGATCACGGATAACTTTTTAAAATGGATAGTACTGTTTGCCATGAAAAACAATCTCAATCAGGAGTTGATGGATAATATATTTTCAAGTGGCAGTGATGCAGATGTCATTTCGGCGCAGGTAATTGCAGCGATGATTGGAATGAAAGATGTTTCAAAAATTAAAAGCATTTCTGACATAAAAATGGTTAATACGAAAAGTGAGGAATCAAAAAGAATAAGCGAATTAATAAATTGTGTTCTGGAACTGTCAGAATGCAATCTTGCATTACTTGAAGAGTTTTCAAGCATGAAGAAAACACTCATTGAATTAAAAAGCATTGATGTTGACAAGAACATATACAACATAGGCTTTAAGATTCTAGCAAAACAGAATGAGGTTCTTAACGACTTCAAGACAGAACTTAAGGACAGCATCAAGAATGAACTCAGGTCAGTTGCAGAAAATGTGGAGTCAGGAAAACAAGAAAGGGAAACTGAAATCACATCGATGCCTGAAGAACGTGAACGAAAGAGATTTTTCTTTAGGGGAGCAAGCAGGGAGCAACCAGAATCACCAGCATTGAACACTGAAATACCCAAAAAGGAAAATAAGCAAATAAATGAGAGTGAAGAAAAAAAAGAAGCAATTCAAAAATACAATGAGACACGAAAACGAATAGAAAGCAATCCTGTCAATGACATTTTTGATGTTTTCGAAATCATTAGAACAGGTGCATTTGACAAGTCACAATGCAGGATAATCAAGAAAGGTGTAAATGCAGGACTTACAGCAATAGAAATACTTGAATATGCCAAGCCCGAAAACACTTCTGAAACAATGGAGCAGCTTTTTGAGTTTCTTGATTCAGTAAAGATTGGTCAAAGAATCAGAAAAAGTGTGCCAAAGATTGAAAAAGATACGGAAAAAAAGCCTGCTAAAAACAAGAAGGAAAATCCTGCAAGCAAGGAGCCAAAAGAAATAACAGAGGTTAATGTTTCTGACATCATGGCAACGATAGCGACTGAGGATGAGGACGATGATGAAGACATGTTTTAGGAACGGAGGAAACGAAAATGGATAATGAGGCAAACATAAGCGATGTGATACAGCTTCTAAGATTTAGTGGAGAAGCATTGAGTTTTGGCATAAAGGCAATCGGTGGAACAGGTAAAGCCTTGAAAAAGGGAAAGGATCTTGGAAGTCTTGCAGTGATGCAGGGAAAACTTGCAATATATCACACAAAGTCAGCAACAGAAACAAAATATAATCTTTTAAGCCTGAAGACAATGCAGAAGATTACCGGAGGAAATTATGGTGTTGTTGACATTCCAACAGAGGATCCCAAAAAGCTTGCAAAGTTCTTTAATGCAATGAAGAAAATGAAAATACAGGGAGCACTTCTTCCTGATTTGGTACCAAATAACGGATACAGTCAGATTGCAATAAATCCTCAACAGGCACAAAGACTTGAAGCATTAATACGAATGTATGATTTTTCAAAGGACAAGGTGCTAAAGAAGGATGAACCAAAGGAATCAGACAAGGCAAAGATCATATCCTTTTCCGATTACTGGAATGAAGGAAATCCTGAAGAAAAGAAACAGATAGTGGCTGAGGCCACTGAAAATCTGGAAAAGGAAAGAAAGGATAATCCTCAAAAAAAAACTGAAATGACAAGGGAAAGCAAGGAAGAACTTAAGAATGCAATGAAAATAGAGGAATTTCGCCAAAAGAGCCTTGACAAGGATAATTTCTATCAGGTAACGATAGACAAGAAAATGATAGTCAGGGAATCGGAAGAGGCATATCTTACACGAGTTCCAAAAAGCTTTGACAAGGAAACAAACTCGTCAATGATGGTGGCAATAAAGAAAAGTGACAGCTTAATGGTCAACAATGGAAAGACAATAATAACATTCATTCCAAAAGACGGACAAACATGTGTTGCAAGAAATGGCAAAGGTGGAAAGGTTGACAGGAAAATGATGAAAAACAGGGAGCTGTATGGAAAACATTACTGTAAGTACGACACAGACCTTAATAAAAAAGCAAGAAATCAGAAAAACAAACAGAAGCTTCAAGGGAAAAACAAGCCTATTAAGACAGGTGCTGAAATAATAAAATTTAAGAAGTAAAGGGAGGGTAAAATGGACATCTATTCGAGAAAAAATCACAGAAAAAAACAATGCATAATCATATTTTTAATGTTATTGCCGTTTTTTCTTTATGCAGGTTTTTCGTTGTCAGCATTCTTTTCCTTTAACATTACAATTGACAATGCACAGGATACTCTTGTAAGGTGTTTTACCACATTTTACATGCCTGAAAAATTTAATGACAAAACAATTCTGGTTACATTCATATGCCTGTTGGTATGGATGCTGTTGTTTGCCAATGCATATGCAAATGCATGTCTTAAGCTTACGCCCGGTGCTGAGTATGGTACTGCTGAATGGGGAAGCATAAAGGAATTTAACAAGAAATTTGCCTCACCGGAAGAAAAGGACAACAAGATTTTATCAGAAAACATCCGTCTTAAATACGATGCATCAACGCTAAAGAATAACAATATGTTCATTGTAGGCGGTTCAGGTGCAGGTAAGACAGCATTTGCGGTGTCTCCGAATCTGTTAAACAATGCGTGTTCAGGTGTTTACACGGATCCAAAGGGAGGTCTGCTTGAAGATTACGGTGAATACCTAAAGGCACAGCCTTATACAAGGGTTTATCAGATTAATCTTTGTGAAATGGAAAAATCAATGAGATTTAATCCGTTTGTGTTTCTTAGAAAACAGTCAGAAATTCCAAGGCTGATTGCAAACATAATGAAGAACACAACACCTGATGAAGGACTTAACAACACTGCAGATCCATTCTGGGACAAGTCAGAATCAATGTATCTTCAGGCGATATTCTATTACATATGGCTGGAATGCCCGATGCAATCAGTTGATCCGTTTACAGGTGAGATTACAACGTTAAGGAAAAACTTTGAATCTGTATTAAGACTTTTGGATGAGGCAGAAATCAACGATGATGGAGAAGAGAGTCCGCTTGAAATGCGATTCAGGATTCTTGCCGAGGAAAAACCAAGACATCCGGCAGTAGCAACGTACAATAGATTCAGAAAGGGTGCAGGTGACACCATGCGTACAGTCATCATGTGCTCCAATTCAAGATTCAATGCATTTGATAATGAAGAATTACTTCACATTCTTTCAGATAATGACATTCCACTTGATGAACTTGGAACAGGCATTAATGGAGATGGAATCACAAAAAGTCATCTGTTTGTAATCACTCCTGATGATGACGACACATGGGATTTTGTACCGGGAATGATTTATACATTACTTTTTCAGGAATTATACAGACAGGCAAGATTTTACAGGAACAATGCCCTGCCAATTGCAGTCGGATGCTGGTTTGATGAATTTGCCAACATTAAGATGCCATCCAACTTTGAAAGAATATTGGCAACATGCCGAAGTCGAAACATTTTCTGTGTACCAATCCTTCAGTCGCTTGCTCAGATTAAGAAATTGTTTAAGGATGGAGCGTGGGAAGGCATCGTCGGTAACTGTGACACATTCATATATTTGGGCGGAAACGAGCAAAGTACTCACAAGTACATATCAGAGCTTTTAGGCAAGTGGACAATCGATAAGAGAACCACAGGCGAAAGCAGAGGTGCACAGGGTTCCGTTTCGAAAAATTATGACGTGTTGGGACAGGAACTTTTGGATCCGGCGCAGGTGAGACTCCTGCCTAATGACAAGTGCATTGTTCTTGTACGTGGTGAAAAGCCACTCATCGACAACAAGTGGTTCATTTGGGAGAAACAGATAGCAAAGATAGCAAAAAAATACGGACGATATAAAAATGATGCTGTTCCAAGAGAAGACATGTTTGTAATGACAGACATATCTTCAGAATACTTCAAGTCGATAAACGAAAAGGAAAAAAATGTTGTTGTGCATGAAAATCTTGATCCAGTTGAATTTTTAAAGATGGACTTTTCTGAGGAGACAATTAATGAACATGATGACGAGGAAGAATACCTAATGTCAATGATTGACAGTCTTTCGTTAGATGAAATGGATGACATCATTAATGAGGAAGAAGAGGCAACCAGAAGGGCCAAGTTTGAGGAATTTCTACAGGATTATGATTTAATGTCGATAGTTCAGATATATTCATCTGAATTGATTGAACCTGAAAGAAAAAAGGCAATAATCGAACTTGAAAAACTGGGAATAGATGAAGACAAAATCAAGAACGAGGTATATCCTGAAATTCCATTATCCGAAGTTCTTGAAAATGTAAGAATGGTCAAAAATTATTATGCTGCTGTTAACAGTTAGAGAAAAGAGGAAGAAATGGAGACTGAAAGAGTTGAAAAGAACCTAAGAGAAATGATTGGCAATCTTTCAGATGAGGCAGACGATAACCGGTCAGGAAGGCTCAATGAAATTAGGACAAAAAGAATGAGAATAATAAAACCTGAATCGGACATGATGGAAGAAAGGGAGCAGTTATTTCAAGAAGCTTACAAGTCACTACTCATTGAACTAAAGGGTGAGACAATTGAAGAATTTGTTTCATGGTTACAGAAAAGGTGAAAATTAATATTATATTTTTAAAAGGGAGTGCTTTTGCATTCCCTTTATTTTTTTGAAAAAAATCAAAAAAACTATTGTAATACCACCCAATGAGTGGTATACTATATCTATCAGATAGATAGGAGAAACGAAAGAAGTAGGAAAGAGTAAAAAAGATGAAGACGGAATTAGAAGCAATCCAGTAAGATGGGAAAAGTAATAGGAGGAAAAAACAATGAAGAAATTTGAAGTAAAAGAAAACACAATCGAATTAAGTTACAAAAAAAGAAAAAACATCAAAGCAGGCGTAAGCCTTGAGAGTGAAAATCAAGAGCCAATAACAATTGCAAGCTGTGAGACATTGGAAGAAGCACAGGAAAAGTTGAAAAAATTAAAAACAGACATTAAAGAAAATCACTATAATGGAACGTTTTATAATGTTACAGAATACTACATCGAAGAGAACGAATACGACGAAGATGGTGAGTGGCTAACGGGTGGCGACATTTATGCTTTTTCAGAAATGAACATCGACGTAGTTGAATGCGAGACAAGAAAGCATTTAGGGACATTCAACAGCTTTGAAAAGGCTTTAAAATTTGCCGAAACTTGCGACTGCGAATATGGCACAGATTTGGTATTTTAACAAAAGAAAAAGGCGAGAACAAATCTCGCCTAACGCAGCATCAAATAAAACTTTTGACAAACCGCTTTAATCTACAAAAGTAGAAATTATGATAATTATAGAATTAAAAAATAAAATTGTCAATAAAAAGGAGAAATAAAAATGCAGACAATAGAAGAAAATATGATTTCTGTTAAATTTATAGGTGAAGAACTTGAACAAATGAAAAAAGAAATGCCAGCGGAAATGGATATATTTAATAATACATTGATGTATTACAATAAAGCAAGAAGCAAAGATGCGTGTCTGTCAGTGAATGGAATAAGTGACGGCGTAAGATATGACTATGTGATGGATTCCGACGCATGGCACACATTTTCTGAAATTGAAAAAATGAATAAATATACGCCTGTCTATGATTGGGCATTCATGGATAAAGAAGACGTGGATATATATGTTAATTCTGATATTGCCGACACAATGGACGAAGATGAAAAAATACTCGTTTTAATATTCCCACCAAAAACAGGTGAAATCCCTGACGAATCCGTGTGGGAAGACGTTATCAATGGAAAAATTGGCGAAGATGTAAAAGCTAAATTGATTTACTCAATTTCAAAAAAAGCAAAAGACTACAGGGGATGGAATCTCGACAAGAAAGACACAAATATATTAACAAGAATAAAAGGCAGCATTGATGAAAAAAACTATAAACACTACTACGGAATGAAAGACACATTGCTTGAAAGTCTACCAGTGCAGGAATATCATTACGATGAAGAAAGGGGAATGCTGTACGAATATAGAATATTAAACACATATAAATATCATACGCCAATAGGTGAATATGAAGAGGACGAGGCAAGAACAAAAGCTGAAAAAGAAGGCTTGAATTTTAAAGCGTTTAGCGAAAATCTATTCATTGATGGAGTTGAACACGATACAAAAAAAATCTATTGCGATGAATTTGTCGAAATAACTTACGGTAAATTAATGGAGGAAGAATAAATGGATTTAAAGGATATAAGAAGAATTAAAAAACTGTCACAACAGGATGTTGCCGATATATTAGACATTCCCAAAAGAACTATAGAAAATTGGGAAGTGGGCAAGAGAAAAGCACCTGACTATGTTATTAACTTGATAAGTGAAAAATTGCTGAATATGACAGAGGAAGACATTGAAGAAGAGAAGACTTTTTGTGTCATAGAACACAAAAAAAGCACAGGTTCTAAGATTATATTCGTAGGAGATAGAAAAGATTGCTTGAATCTTGAAGATGAAAAAAGAAATAAACTCACCCCAAAGCAACAACTTACGACTAACTATTCGACAGAACGATATAAAAAGTATTTGCAAGAACAAGATTATTTTAAAGAATTAAGCAAATACAGCGCTGAGCTGTCAACAAGTGAAAAGAAGAAAACAATATCCGACGCAGGAAAAACATATTTAAAGTACATTTGGGATTTTCAAAAAAAATACTATAACAAATAACAAAAAAAAGGTTCTAAACTTCAACTATAAATCGACGTTTAGAACCTTAAATCTGCTCATATTAACCTCATTAATTCCTGCAAAATGTCCAAACGTTTATTTTATTTAGTCCATATCTTTTCAGATAGGTATTTAGCCTTTTACTGAATAATTTCTTAACTTCCTCAAAACCGGCTAGAAGTAGAAGAATGTCATCATTTGATAGTTTTTGTACACATGAAAGTCCTTTCCATATATATGGTGCATAAATTGGATTGTTTCCAATTTCAACCACGGAATAATTCATTAAATCTCCGCTTATCTTAAAAATGTAGCATTCCAAGTTGTTGTTTAAGGCCTCATTTAATGCATCCATTTTTAAGTCTATTTGTTTCATGTTTTCTTCAATGAAGTAATCGGTGTTTTTTCTTGCAATTTCAGCAGCGTTCTCAGCATCCGACAATTCATTTTGTGTATAATTTCCACACATTCCCATTCCAAAACAAAAGTCCTTCTTAAGTGTAGGTTTCTCAAGCACAACCATATTTCCGTTAGAAAATTCAACAATGTGTGCACATTCCTTTCTTGCACGTTCCTGTCTTTTTGTGTTATCTTTCCATAATTCTTTTTTAACTATGTTCATATATTTGTTCATTAACTCTTCCTGTGTTTTCATAAGTTTTACCGCCTTTCAAAATTAAATTTACTTCCGGTTTGTCCGGGATTGGGAGCTTATCTAAAATAGTTGATTTTTATGTTTTCATGGCAATTACCTCCTCTTATCTCTTATAAATTTGCTTCCGTATGTGTCGGTGTTTGGTATGCTTGCATACGTAAGAGAATATTTAAAAAAATAATGTCAAGGACGTATTGCGTTCACTTTATCCTTGCAGGATTTTTGGAATATTCTAGTGTGCAATGAGCATACAAATGCCGTGACGCATGAAGCTCATTTATGGATAAGAAAGGAAGGTCCATAAAAACATAAAAATGAACGTCCGCCTTGAATTACGTGGTGGAATGAGGAAAAAGGTAAAAAAATGAATGAAAAAGAAACTTAAATAACGTATAATGTAATCAAAGTAGTACAGTTTCAGCGACGGATAAGACTCATTAAATGTAAAGAGGGGGGTACACAATGGGAAGACAATATAAACAAATAAATAGAGACGAAAGAATGAAGATTGAGGCTTTAAATACTGCAGGTTATTCCATTACAGAGATAGCAAAGCAGATGAATAGGAATTACACGACCATATATAGAGAAATAAGGCGTGGAAGGACAACGCAGCGTAACAGTGATTGGACGGAAAGAACAATATATAGTGCAGACCTTGCGCAGATGAAATACGAAGTTAATAAAAAACAGTGTGGTAGGGAATTGAAAATCGGAAATGATTACAAGTTTCTTAATTATATTGAAAAGAAAATTGCTGACGAAAAATATTCGCCGGCAGCAACATTAATGGAGATTAAGAAGGAAAACATAAAATTTGACACGGAAATATGCTTAACTACCTTATATAATTACATAAAGTCTGGAGTTTTTCTTAATCTTACACTGGAAGAATTACCGTACAGACGAAAGAAGAAAAAGGCAACGCATAGAAGAGTTCAAAAAAGACTATCAGCAGGAACAAGCATTTCTGAAAGACCGGAAGAGATATTGGAACGTGACGAATTTGGACATTGGGAAATGGACACTGTTGTGGGAGCTCAGGGAAAGGGAAAGAAATCATTGCTTGTGCTTACAGAGCGAAAGACACGTTTTGAGTTGCTTTTTCTACTGAAGGATCATACAAGTAATGAAGTTGTTAAGGCACTGGATAAACTTGAACGTAGGGTATCCGAAAAAAACTTCAGAGAGATATTCAAGACAATAACAGTTGATAATGGAACGGAGTTTTCTGATACTGAAGGGATTCAGAAAAGCAGAAGAAACAAACGTAACAGAACCAAGCTGTATTATTGTCATGCTTATAGAAGCTGTGAGCGTGGCAGTAATGAGAATCAAAATAAGTTAGTAAGACGATGGCATCCAAAAGGAACCATCTTTGATACAGTAACAAAATCAGAAATCATAATGCTTCAAAATTGGATTAATGAATATCCAAGGAAGCTTTTTGATGGTGGTTCGGCAAAGGAAATACTCTCAAGAGAGGAGTTCAATTACATAGACATTTTAACTGCATAAGGATAATCAACGTTAATCGGTCAAACAGACTGTCCTAAGGATGGTCTGTTTGGCACGCCCAAAAGAAAAAATATGATTCAACAAAAAAAATAAAAGTCAAAGAACCAAATCAGAAAAACACATAAATCCTCAAAAAAACGATGAAAAAGTAATGAAAAACAAGAAAAAATAATAAATTTAAAAAAATGTGCAATTAAACTTGACATTCGCAAGGTAATGGTAATAGTTAATATGATTTGTAAAATGGGGTAATATATGATAAAATGGACAAGATAAAAATTAGATGAGGCGTAAGATGAAAACTATAATAAAAAAAACCAGTGTAGACAATATAGATATGGATACAATTAACCAGGCAGGAGAGATTATAAGACAGGGTGGTCTGGTTGCATTTCCTACAGAAACTGTTTACGGACTGGGAGCAGATGCATTAAATGAAGAAGCGGCAGCAAAGATTTATGCTGCAAAGGGACGCCCATCAGACAATCCGTTAATTGCCCACATAGCAGATTTGGAAATGCTTAAACCGTTGGTTGAAGAGATACCACCGGTGGCTGAGAAATTAATGGATGCCTTTTGGCCGGGACCTATGACACTTATATTTAATAAGAGTAATCTGGTACCAAAGGGTACAACAGGAGGCTTGGACACAGTTGCAGTCAGATATCCTAATCACCCTATTGCACAGGCACTTATTAAGGCGGCTGGTGTTAGTATTGCGGCACCAAGTGCTAACCTTTCAGGAAAACCAAGCCCGACTTTAGGGGAACATGTAATAGATGACATGGACGGTCGTATTGATATGATTATTGATGGCGGAATGGTAGGAATGGGACTTGAATCAACTATCATTGACGTAACAGTTAATCCACCAATGATTTTAAGACCAGGATTTATTACATACGAAATGGTAAAAGAGATTGTTCCCGATGCAACAGAGGACAGAACTATTTTTACAAAACCAACTAAGGAGTTTAAACCAAAAGCTCCGGGAATGAAATACAGACATTATGCACCATCGGCAGATTATACGATTTATAAGGGCGATGAAGTAAAGGTGGCAGAAAAAATCATCGAACTTGCAAATGAAAAAGCAGATGAAGGTAAGATTACAGGAATTATAACAGCAGACCAGCATTTGCATATGTACCAGGGAAGACTAAACAAGAGTATTAAGGTAGTATCACTGGGAGATTTAGAAAAGCCGGAAACAGTTGCCAATCATTTGTTCAAGGCATTAAGAGACTTTGACAAAGTGGATACAGAATTTATTTTTGGTGAAGCATTTTCAGAGAAGAATGTGGGACAGGCAATCATGAACAGGCTTACTAAGGCAGCAGGTTATAACATCATTGATGTATAGCAGTTCGGAGGTAAAATGCTAGAATTTTCAAAAATTTTGTTTGTTACGGATATGGATACGTCACCGGGACCACTTGCAGCAACTTTGCTAAAACATTATTTGCCATTAGAACAGGTAAATATTGATTCAAGAGGACTTGCAGTTCTTTTTCCGGAGCCGATGAATCCTAAAACTGTAGCAATCGCAGCCTCAAAGGGATTGGACATTAACCGTACTTCAATACAACTTGAACCGGAAGATTTTGGACAAGACGTATTGGTACTGGTATTAGATGAGTCAAGGAAGCAGGCAGTATATGATGACTATGCAGAGGCAGTTAATGTTTATACATTAACAGAGTATATTAACGAGGCAGGAAGCATAGTTAATCCAGATGGTGGTGAGTTAGCGGATTATGCCAAGATGTATGAAACATTAGACAACATAATTCAGAAATTAGCTAACAAGCTTAAGGAAAGTAAATACAAAAACTAAAAAAATACATAAAAAAGCACGGAGGAAAACAAATGGGAAAGACATTTATAATGGATCATCCATTGATCCAGCACAAGATTGGAATTATTAGAAGAAAAGAAACAGGAACAAAAGATTTCAGACAGTTAATCAGCGAAATTGCAATGCTTATCACATATGAAGCAACAAGAAACTTAGAATTAGCTGACCAGGAAATCGAAACACCGATATGCAAGACAACAGTTAAAGAATTAGGCGGAAAGAAGTTAGCAATCGTACCTATCCTTAGAGCAGGTCTTGGTATGGTAGACGGAATGCTTGCAATGATTCCATCAGCAAAAGTAGGACACATTGGACTTTACAGAGATCCTGTTACAGCATTGCCTCACGAGTACTACTGTAAATTACCTGAAGATTGTGACAAGAGAAACGTATTCGTAGTAGATCCAATGCTTGCAACAGGTGGTTCTGCAATTGCAGCAATTCAGATGCTTAAAGAAAAAGGTGTAAAGAACATTACATTAATGTGCATTATTGCAGCACCTGAAGGCGTAAAAGCAATGGAAGAAGCACATCCTGACGTAAATATGTACATTGGTGCATTAGATGAAAAATTAAATGAACACAAGTACATCGTTCCGGGACTTGGAGATGCAGGAGATAGAATCTTCGGTACAAAATAATAAAATTAACGTGTTTGCAATAGAAATTTTTCCGTGGCAAATAAATAGTAGCATTTCACTTTTGACAAGAAATTAAAAGGAGAAAGAAATGGCTAGTAGTAAGAGAAAGGATTACATTTCATGGGATGAGTATTTTATGGGAGTTGCATCTTTGGCGGCACTAAGGTCAAAGGATCCAAATACTCAGGTGGGAGCATGCATAGTAAGTGACGATAACAAAATTTTGTCAATGGGCTATAACGGGCTTCCGGTAGGTTGTAGCGATGATGAATTTCCATGGAATAGAGAAAGCGACGATCCATACGACAATAAATATTTTTACACAACTCACAGCGAATTAAATGCCATTTTGAATTATAGAGGTGGCAGTCTTGAAGGAGCAAAGATTTATGTAACTTTGTTTCCTTGTAATGAGTGCGCCAAGGCCATTATTCAGTGTGGCATTAAGAAGGTTATATATGGCGATGATAAATATGGAGATACATCTTCTGTAAAGGCGTCAAAGAGAATGATGGCAGCAGCAGGTGTGGAATATATTCCATATGAGAAATCAGGCAAAGAGATTAAAATAAAGCTTTAGTAAACAATTCTATTTTTGCTGAATATACTAGACTGATAAGGTTTTTGATTAGTTTAGGATAGTATATGGATTATAAATATATACCTTTTTATGTTCAGGGAAATGCAGTTACGGGAATGTATTACGGACAATGGGGAATGGCGGAAGATAGAGACATTGAATATGTTAAAGAGATGTACCCTCTAACTTTTATGACCATTCAGGAGATGGTAGAGAAGGAATGTGATTATCAGGAGTTTGCAGGAAGTATGATGTTTGACGAATATCCTGACAAAATGGGAATCCTAAGGATTGTTAATCGTATTTTTGAAAATATTAAAAAAGAAGAGGCATCCTGTAATGGCAAGGAATGCATTAAGTATCCTGATGACCAGTGGCTTAAGGATATAATAATGGTATTGCTGCTTAATGAAATATATAGAAGAAGACAAAAAAGAAAAAGATATTATTAAGATTAAAAGTGATTTAGTCTTAACAAAAAAAGCACTAAGAATAAAGGGTTGAACGAAACCTAAATCTTAGTGCTTTTTCAATTAACAAGAAAATCCTTTGGAAAATCTATTAATTGATATTTCCAATGTGTGAAAACATCATTAAAGGGCATAAAGTATTATTGCAAAAAAATGTAATATACTTCCTGCAAGAATAAACAAATGGAAAATAGAATGCATCCATTTATGACTGCTTCCAAGTCCGTAAAGAATAGAGCCTACAGTGTAGGCAATGCCTCCGGCAACAAGGAAGATAACGCCATCTGTGCCCATAACTTCAATGGTAGGTTTTATGAAAATAATAATAACCCATCCCATAGCAAGGTAGCAAATCATAGAAAATACGCTGTATTTCTTTAAGTCAATTGCAGTAAGGGTACAGGCAATAACTGCACAACCCCAAACTAAGCCAAATAAAGACCATGCCAAAACGGGATATTTGGCTCTCATTGGAACAAGAAGTATTGGTGTGTAACTTCCTGCAATAAGAAAGTAAATGGTGCAGTGGTCAAGAACCTGCATAACCTTCTTACCCATTCCCGGTCTTAAACCATGATAAACACTGGACATTGTATATAAAACAATTAAAGTTACCCCATAAATGCAACTGGAAACAACGCCGATTCCACTGTGATGCATGGCCGAAACAATAATGCAAAGCACAAGAGCTGCAATACCTAAAGCCGCACCAACGATATGGGAAACCATATTAAAAATTTCTTCACCTTTAGAATAATTAGGAAGCTGTCTGTCAGCTAATTTAATTCTTTGTTTCATAAAAAGTTCTTCCTTTCATAAAAAATGACTACTCAACGATATGTAGTATTCAATACTACGTCAAAGTATATATATATTATGCGCAAATGTCAATAAAAAATATGCATAAAAAATGAAGGCTGTATAAGTGACTATTGAAAATGGCAAATTTTCCATAGGAATAATAAGTGATGTCATAGGACAATATTAATAAATATATAACATATTCAAAATATGTTTTTTGTCTAAATTATATTAAGAAATGAATAAAAACTTTTTGTGTAAAAAGCGTATAGACTTTGACAAAATCAGTATATATAATATGCGTATATTCAAAAACAAAACACAGAACAACAAAAACAAAGAAAATTCGATATATGTGCAAAGAACTGGTTTACCCAATAGGAAGAAACAGAGGTGAGAGCGTTGCACATGTTAAAGATGTAATAAGTAAGGGGGGAAAACTATTGAAGAAGGGTAGTTTAGCTGTTTTTGATAATGACGAGAATTATACAGAATCTTTTTTGGAGTATATAGAAGAGAAGAAAGGAATGCCTTTTGAGATTCAGGTATTTACGAAACAGGAGTCATTATTACAATATTTGGAAAGTCGGGAGCCACAATTATTATTGGTAGCTTCAGATGTAATGTGCCATGAGATTGAGAAGGTTAACAGGGAGAAGATTGTAATATTGGCGGGTGAGGAGGTTTCGTCTTCTTTTTCTGAATACAGAACCATCTATAAATATCAGTCAATGGAAAATGTTATCCACCAGGTTATAGATTACTACATTGATATAACAAAGGACAGCATTTTTGTACCTGTTACAAAGAACAAGTCGGAAATAATCGGTATATATTCGCCTGTAGGCAATGTGGGAAAGACTGCAGTTGCGTGGGCTATGGCACAGACTTTAGGAGCAGATTATACAGTTCTTTACATAAATATGCAGGAATATTCAGGAATGGATAGAATGTTTGATACGGATTTTGGAGCGAATCTGTCAGACTTAATGTATTTCTACAAGCAATCCCCGGAATCAATGGCTGTTAAACTTAAGGCAGTAACCTATTCGGCGGAGGGATTTGATTACATACCGCCGTTGGTATATTCCTGTGATTTAAGAAATATTGATACAGGGCAGTGGCTTCAATTTATACAGAATATTGCAGAATTAACAGAATATGACAAGATTATTATTGAGTTCGGTCAGGTACTTAACAATCCAATGATTTTGCTTGAAAGTTGCAATAGAATATTTGTGCCGGTTTCTAATGACTGGATGAATCAGTGCAAGAAGAAGGAATGGGAAGAGTATCTTTTAAGAACAGGTTATGAGGAAATATTAGACAGAACGGAAATGCTGCAAGTGCCACAAATAAGGCAATGGAGCAGCTTGGATGAATATAGAGAATGTTATTTGTGGGGAGAACCCGGAGATTACATAAGACAGGTATTGGGGGGATTATAATGAGCAAGTCAGAAATAGAACAGTTAAGAGGTTTGGTAATTGAAAGAGTTGATATGTCAAGAGAACCTGATGACAGTGAATTGCACGAAATCATAGACAGTGTAATTGAAAAAAATCAGGATTACAAATATATGTCAATTAAGAAAAGACAAATAATACATAAAAAAATATATTCCTCAATTAGAGGGTTAGGCATAATAGAGGAGTTGCTTGAAGAACCTGATATTACAGAAATAATGATAAATGGACCTAACAATATTTTTGTTGAAAAAAAGGGACGTATAAACAAAATAGATGAAAGGTTTGAATCTGAAAACAGGTTAAATGATATTATCCAACAGATTGTGGCAAAGACTAACCATAGGGTAAACGAGTCAAATCCCATTGTGGATACACGACTTGAAGACGGTTCCAGAGTTAATGTAATATTGCCACCAATTGCTCTTGAAGGACCTATAGTTACAATACGTAAATTTTCAAAAAGAGGAATTACAATCGACGATATGATTAGTTGGGGGACAATTTCAAAAGAGGCTGCTGATTTTTTAAAAATGGCAGTTATGGCAGGCTATAATATTTTTGTAAGTGGGGGGACAGGATCCGGTAAAACAACATTTCTAAATGTGTTATCTAATTTTATTCCTAAAGACGAAAGAATAGTCACAATTGAAGATTCAGCAGAACTAAAACTTGATTCTGTTGATAATATTGTCCGAATGGAAACAAGACAGGCAAACAGTCAGGGGGAGAATGTTATTTCTATAAGGGATTTAATTAAAGCATCATTACGAGTCCGTCCGGATAGAATAATCGTTGGCGAGGTAAGAGGTGGGGAGACTTTGGACATGCTTCAGGCAATGAATACAGGACATGATGGTTCTATGTCAACAGGACATGGAAATTCTCCATCAGATATGATGACAAGATTGGAAATAATGGTTCTTATGGGAATTGATATGCCATTGGCGGCTATAAGAGCACAGATTGCAACAGCAATAGATATAGTTATTCATTTAGGAAGAATGAGAGACAAAACAAGAAAAGTATTGGAAATTAATGAAGTGGTTGGGATAAGAAATGGTCAGATAGAACTAAACAGGTTGTATGTTTTTAAGGAAGAACCTGAATCTGACAAAAATAAAGTTGTGGGACAATTGGAAAGAACTGAAAATCCACTAATTAATAGGCAAAAGTTGGAAAGAAAAGGGTTGGCTTAAGATAATTGTCCGATAAGGGGGAATATGAATTATTGTATGTCAGGAAAGAAGAAGACTGTAAGTCTGATAATAATAGGTCTGTTGGTGATTTTAATGGGAAGAATGTTTTATGGAAGTTTTAAGGCGGGAATTATAATTCTGCCATTAGTAATACCAATATACAGGCAATATTCAACGAAATACAAAGACAGGGCAAAGGCAGAATTTGAACATCAGTATAAAGAAATGCTTGTAGCCTTAAAGGATGGAATTGTTACAGGATATTCCGTTGAGAACGGATTAAAAGAAAGCTATCGTGAGATGGTTAATATTTATGGATATGATGGATTAATATGTTCAGAGTTAAGATTAATGACTTCAAGACTTAAACTTAATACACCAATAGAGATGGTTTTTAAAGATTTTGCGGAGAGAACTGATTTAGAAAGTGCTCATATGTTTTATAATACTTTTTCCATAGCACAAAAATTAGGCGGTAACATGAACAATGTAATAAAAAGAGTTATAGAAAATATTGTTCTTAAGGAATCAGTAAAGGAAGAAATTAATGTTGCCATAAACGACAAGAAACTGGAGCAGCGTATTATGACTGTGATTCCGTTGCTTTTAATCGGATATATAAGTATGGCTTCCCCCGGGTTTCTGGATATAATGTACAAATCCATAATGGGAAATATAGTTATGACGGTATGTCTAATAGTTTATCTGCTTGCATACTTGTGGAGCGAAAAAATAGTAAAGGTAAACATATAAGATTGCAGAAATTGTGCAAGTATAGGATAAGATCGTTTGACACGGTAAACACAGTGATTAAGAGAGGGGGATGACATTGAAGGTTTATACAGTTCTACTTGGTTTGATTTTAATATTTTATATATTAACAGTCAGGTATAGACGAACCTTAAGAAAAAAGTTTAAGAAAGATAAACTTAGCCCATTGTACGGAATGTCGATGTTTATTGCTGACAGAATACCTAAAGGACTTTTACATAAAAATACATATACAGAATCTTTAATAAAAAAGTTAAATGTACAGGAAAACATAAAAAAAGAGATTTATATGTATCGTGTAAATAAAATAGCTTCGTGCCTTGGGATGTTTATTTTGTTTCTGATATTTGGAATGGCAATAAGTTTTTCTGAAAATAAGGACAATAAAGGGCAAATAAAAACATTGGATAGAGACGGGCAAAGTATTAGCAGTTATAGTTTTTTTGCAAAGAATGGAGACAATGTTGAAAAAATCAATGTTGAAGTAGACCAAAGACAACTGTCAAAAGATGAATCCTTAAAACTAATGGAGAATAGTAGAAATAAGTTAGTTAAGCTTGTTTTGGACAAGAACAAAAGTGCTAACCATATTGATAAGCCATTGAATTTGATTCGTGAAATACCAGACACCGATATTTCGGTAACATGGGATATAAGTGATGGTAGGGTGTTGAATTATGATGGACAGATTATGTCTGATGTTTCACAGGAAGGTACAATTGTTAACCTTACGGCAAATATGGAATTAAATGAACTAACATTAAGCTACACATTTGCCGTAAATGTATTTCCAAGAAATTACAAGGGAGATATTCAGGAAGCAGTTCAGGAATACATAAACAGTCAGGATAGTGAGCAAAAGAAGATTTTTTTGCCGGAAAATATATCAGGCGAAAAGATTAGTTATTATAAAAGTGCATCAAAAATAGGAAAATATATTCCAATAGTAGCATTTATTATGTGTGTGGCAGTATTTTTCTTAAAGGATAGAGATTTAAAGAGTGAAGTGAAAAAACGAAATATACAACTTCAATCTGATTACCCTGAAATCCTAAGCAAAATTTTATTATATAGCAATGCAGGACTTTCAATAAAGAGCTCAATTGAAAGAATTGTAAGGCAATATGAGGATGAGAAAAAGAAAAATCCAAAAGAGTATCATTATGCTTATGAAGAGTTGAAAATGGCAACGGTAAAAATGAAAAGCGGAGTGTCAGAAATTAATGCAATAAATCAATATGGAGAAAGATGTGGGTTGCACAATTATATAAAGTTGGCAAATATTATTGAACAAAACATACGCAGAGGAACAGGGGAGTTATCTTTTGCCCTTGAAAATGAGTTAAATAGGGCACTGGTTGAGAGAAAGAATACTGCTTTAAAAAGAGGCAGCGAAATATCAACTAAACTGTTAGGACCAATGACGGTTATGTTAATAGTGGCACTGGTTATTCTAATGGTACCGGCATTAATGTCAATAAATATGTGAAGAAGTGAAAACATAGTATAAAAACAATATGAAAATTGAATATAAAAATAAAATAGAAATGTGAAAATAAACAATTATAACAAGTGAAAACAGGGGGTATAGAAATGTTGGAAATCTTGAAGACAAAAGCAAGAATTATTTTAGGAAAACAGAAGGCAATGGGCGTTATAGAGGTAGTGCTGATAATTCTGGTACTTGTAGGACTTGCCTTAGTATTTAAATCACAGATAAGTGGAATAGCTGACGGAGTTTATACAACAATAAAAACTCAGATTAAAAAGTTTTAAAGTGGGGGAAAAACAAACTTTTTAAGGTAATAAATTTTACGAAAAGTTTTATGGAAAGTAAAAAATGAAAGTAAAAGGAAGTATAACCATCTATTTAAGCATGATACTTATAAGTGTGATGTTGCTTGTTAATGTAATTGGTGAAAGTGCAAGAATCAGTGCAGTACAGGCGCAGATAAAAAGCTATACATATATGAGTGCAGAGTCAGCACTGGCAGGATATGGAAGACAGGTTTATGAAGATTATGGAATATTACTTGTATGGGAAAAGCAGACTGTTGAGTCGGTAATAAAAAAGAACATACAGGATAATATAAATATGGCAGATTTAAATGAACCGGGCCTAAATTTTTTAGGAACAAATCTGGTTAATTTAGAAGTAACCGGAAAGGAGTATTTAACGAAAAAAGGAGGACAATATTTCTCAAATCAAATTAAATCGTATATAAAATATGCAGGTGTAATGGAAACTGTTGAAAGACTTGTGAAAGAATGTGAAACATACGAAAACTGTAATGACCAAAATAAAAATAAGTGTGACTTGAATAATGTAGTCGATGTCAATAAGGGGGAATTGCAGGAACTTGTAGAAAATATTAATAGCATAGTTACAGGTTTAAAAGAAACAAAAGATTTAAGTAATAAGTATGATTCGGTTAGTCAGAAAATAGAAAAACTTCAATCTGATTTTAATAAAAAAGAGGGAAAGAAAGTTTTGAAAGAGTATAGAGAGCTGATGGCATCAATCGAAATAAAATCGAAGGATGTGGACAGTGCTATTTCCAAGATAGAAGTGTACGAAAGAAAAAAAGAACAGTTTTTGAAAAAGAATAGCTATACATCTGATGCAAAAGATTACATGGATACTAATTTGGAAATTTTGGAAAAAGTAAGGGATGAGATAAAGAGGGACAAAGAGCTTAACGTTTTGAAAATTAAAAAATTAGATTCAGGCAATATAAGCAAAGTTAAAAAGTCCATAAGCAACATGGGGAAAGTTATAAGCGAAATGGAGTCTTTAATTACACTGGAAAGTACAGAAGAAGATAGAGATAATTATTCAATATTTGAAAATTTAAAAGATTTTATTGATAGTGGAGTATTGTCACAGGTTTTAGAAAACCCGGAAAATGTATCAAAAAATACTTTATCCGGTTCTAATCTGCCATCAACTTTGAAAGGCAAAAAAAATAACAGTTTGTCAAAAGAAATAAAAAATAAATGTGTTAATGCACTATATGCAGGATTAAAGTTTGGTAATTACAATAATCCGGAAAAAAATACAGTATTAAAGTATGAGCTGGAATATATTATTTCAGGAAAAGACAGTGATAAGGAGAATCTTGCATCTGTAGTGGAGAAAATTGTTTTGGCAAAAACAGGGATAAATATGGCGTATCTCATTACAGATAAAGAAAAAATGGAACAGGTGTCAGCAATAGCAGCATCTGTGGCAATTGTAACAGGCTTGCCTTTCTTAGAGCCGGTGGCAAAGGGAGTGCTAATTAGTGCATGGTCAATGGCGGAGGCAGTTAATGACATGAAAATATTGTTATCAGGAGGTAAGGTTACCTTGACAAAATCAAAGGGGGGCTGGAGAACTTCCATAGGCAACATAACAAATGGTGACAAAAAAGAAGATTCAAAAGGACTAAGTTACAAAGAGTATTGCCAAATACTAATTGCAGTACAGAATACAGGGGACAGTATATATAGAATAATGGATTTGATACAGATAAATATACAGAAAAGGTATAACAGTGAATTCTTAATGAGTAAAAGTCTGACGGGTTTTAAGCTGAAAGCTACTTATGAAACTGCACCATTGTTTACTGCTATTCCAATAGTAGTAAATAATCTGACAGAGGAAAATAATGCCTATAAATATAGTATGGCTTATTATGATTCTTATTAGGAGATAAGTATTATGACAAAACAACTAACTGATGAAAATAATTTAAAACAAATTAGAAAAATAGAAATACTAAAGAAAAGAAAAAGAAGATTGGAAAAGGCATTAATTCGTAAATATAAGGAACAAAAATTAGCTAATTCCAAATTAGAAAATCAAAGATTAAAAAGTCAGAACAGCTTAAACTTTAATGCAAGAACAGGAGTAGCGTGTAGAAAAACTGCAAATATTATAAAGAATGAAACTATGATTACAAGAATAGAAAAAAGATTATCAAATTTAAAAGGATAGAAAATAAAAGGATGTACTGATTCGTTAGTCAGGAATTTAAGCCTATGGAGAGTACGTATGTGTTGTAAAGTATTCAGTGAAGTAGGAATGAAACATAGATGTGGTTAAAGATATGTTTCAATAACGGAAAGGATGTTTTCGTAGCTAATATGTTATGGTCAAATAAAAAATAAGATGATGTTTCTCTCCAAGTACAAAAGCTATTTTTTAATAACCCCTTTTTATAAAAAGCACCCAATAAGACGAAAAGAAAACATCCTTTCATAAAAATAAAAGAAGGAGAACGGAAAAATGTGGAGACAAAAGATACAAAGATAAAAAATATAATTAAATGTACAGCAAAAGCTGCAATTACTATAGAGGCAACAATTTCATTAACTTTATTTATGTTTGTTGTGGTATTTCTAGCCGGTTTCATAACTGCTGTTGACAAGCAACTTTCAACACAGATTAAAATGAACCGTTTGGCAGAAAATATGGCAAAGCAAATGTTTTACATAAAACAAGTAGATGAAATTACTGATTATAGCGAGAAATTAAAAGAATATAAGGACAAATTTAAAGAGAATATAAGTGAAATGAAAGACACTTTGCCTGAAAGTAATCTAATAAAAGATGATTATATTGACATGGTTTATACATATGAGTATAAGTTACCTGTTTTAAGTAAAACCATAACCATAACTCAAAGAGCAAAGGTTAAAGACTGGACAGGCACGGATATGACTAAAGATTATGAACTGGTTTACATAACTAAGTATGGGAATGTATATCACAGCACAAAAGAATGTAGTCATTTAATACTTTATATTACGGGAACAGAGTATGGTAAGGTTGGTGAAGCGAGAAATGAACAGGGAGAAAAATACACACCTTGTGAGTTTTGTGGAAATAAGAAGATAAGTGATACCACAACAGTATTTATTACAGCAGATGGAAACAGATATCACACAAATCTCCAATGTAGTGGAATAACAAGAAATATTATAGAAATTGATATTAAGGAAGTGGATAACAGAAAACCATGCAGCAGTTGTAATGGGGGATAAAATGTATTGGATTTGGATAATGATTTTTTTGTGCATATGCACATTTACAGATATAAAGAAAAGAAATGTTTGCGGTTGGTTATGTATTTTAAATATAGTGGCCGCAATTATGTTGCATACAATATTTAGGGATATAAGTGGAAAATCCCTTATTGAGGGAGCAATTATTGGGGGGATATTTCTAATAATCAGTGTGGTTACAAGGGAGAAAATAGGATACGGTGACAGTCTTGTTTTTCTTGCAATAGGTTTGATTATAGGCGGAGAAAAATGCTTTGTTATAATTCTTTGGAGTTTTCTGCTATGTAGTATCTTCTCACTAGTGGCAATAATTCTAAAGAAAACAACATTTAAAAGTACCGTTGCCTTTATGCCCTTTGTGTTGGCAGGAGCATTAGTAACATTTATATCTACACAATAAAGGGGGAAAAATGAAAGGCAATAAACTAAAGGGAGAAATAACTATTGAAACAGCAATTGTGTTTCCTATTGTAATGCTAATGGTGTTACTGTTAATTTATTTTTCTATGTTTTTACACGATATTGTAAAAATGAAAAGCTATGCCTATGGAGCCGGATGCATATATGCAGAAATGGAATTTAAAGATTTTGAAAGTAATGTTGAAAAGAAGTTTCAGTCAATACCATTGTTTATTACAAAAGTAAGTGCAAAGTGCGGTGAAAGCACAAATCACTATAAGATAACACTACAATATACATCCATAAGCAATATTAAGTGGATGGAAGAATTCATTAATAAGGGAAATAACAGTTATGAAATAAATGTGGAAAAAAGAATGAGTCGAAAAATTTTCGGAATTACTTCGGCAATTAGAGATAACATACAAAAGGGGGACAGTGATAATTAATGGAAGTTGTTAACAAAAAAGATGGAAACAAAAATTTTATGATAATAAAAGGGATTGAAATTGATGAAAATGATTATAAATTTAAAATGCTTAAAAATAATAATATAGAAAATGTAATCCCAATAGGTCTTAGAGTTATAGATGGAGAAAAACAATTGTACTATAACGTAACAGAGTACATTACTGTAAAAGCGATGTTTTCGCGGAAAAAGATGTCAGGAAAAGACTTATATAATTTAATAAAGGACATTAAAAAGTTATCTAAAAGCACAAAAGAATACCTGATGGATTTAAACGATTTTTTGTTTGACATTAATTATGTGTACATAAATAAGAAATCGGGAGAATATGGTTTTTGTTATTGCCCAAATGAGTATGAAGATGTGCAACAGAATATGAGAAATATTTTTGACAGCATATTAGAATGTATTGACCATAACAATAAGCCTGCAGTTCTTATGGCTTATGGAATACAGCAGATTACAATTAGCGACAGTTATACTGTGCAGGATTTGTATAATTGTGCTGTTGAAAACTACAAAGAAGCAAAGGAAAGTACATATAAAAAGAAAGACCGGGAAGAGTTTGTTAAAGGAGTTGAGAATATTGTTATTAATACGGAAAAGAATGTAGTAACAAAACCATATGAAGAAAAAAAGAAAAGTCTTTTTGAAAAAATAATGGAAAGATTAAAAGGGAAAAATAAATATGAGGATGAAGATGAACTGGAAGCAGAACTGGAAAATCCTTCGGAAATTAATAAAAAAGAGAGTGGTTTAAAAGAAATTTCAGGACAGGCTACAGAAGAACCACTGTACAATTACTCAGATTATCAAATGGCAACAATAGGAGAGGAGACAGATAATTATAGATACAACTATGAGAAAGGTTATGATGATAATTATGACGGAGATTATGAAGAAGCTACAATGTTATTAACATCATCAGGAGTAATAAATAGAATAACCCTAAAAGAAATTAGTAATCAGGGAAGCATGAAAATCGAACCAAAGGGTTATCCGTGCATATTAGGAAAGAGTAAGTTAAGCAGCGATTATATAGTGGACAGTCCTGTAGTAAGCAGGGTTCATTTAAGACTATCGGAAGAAATGTCTAACTATTATGTTGAGGATCTTAATTCTACTAACGGAACTTACATTAACGGGCAAAAACTTGAACCTCATAAACTTAAAGAAATTAATGTGGGAGATCAAATAACTGTAGCAGATATAGACTTTATAGTGGAGTGATAAAGTTCATAGTGGTATAATAGTCTTAGTGTAAATTACGGAATAGTCCGTGTAATCAAGTGCTTAAGGAGGCTGTTATGGACGAAAAAATTCAAAAGTTAAAAGAGATTATTGATGGAAGTGACAATATTGTATTTTTTGGCGGAGCAGGAGTTTCCACAGAAAGTGGTGTTCCGGATTTTAGAAGTGTGGACGGATTATACAATCAGGAATATGATTATCCACCGGAAACAATTTTAAGCCATACTTTTTATAAAAGGAATCCGGAAGAGTTTTATAGATTTTATCATAATAAAATGTTATTTCCTGATGCAAAACCGAATGCAGCCCACAAAGCTTTGGCAAAATTAGAAAAGAAAGGAAAACTAAAGGCTGTAGTTACACAGAATATTGATGGCTTGCATCAGGCAGCAGGAAGTGAAACTGTTTATGAGCTTCATGGCTCTGTTCATAGAAACTACTGTGAATCCTGTGGTAAGTTTTACGGACTTAAAGATATAATGGCGCAGAAAGGAGTACCTAAGTGTAGCTGTGGAGGAATTATTAAGCCTGATGTGGTTTTGTATGAAGAAGGACTTGATCAGAATACAATAAGAAAGTCTATCGAAGCCATTTCCAATGCAGATGTACTTATAATAGGAGGAACTTCTCTTGCGGTTTATCCGGCAGCAGGGCTTATAGATTATTATAGAGGAAACAAGCTTGTTCTTATAAACAAGAGTTCCACGCCAAAGGATTCAAGGGCAGACCTGATTATAAATGATGCGATTGGTAAGGTTTTAGGTCAGATTGTAGAATAATAATTTTCTTTTTGTATAAATAGAAGTGTCGGTGTTTAATCGGCACTTTTATTGTCACAAAGTTTATGCATACAGGGTAGAGTTTTTGACAAATTAATACAGCACCACTATGGTATTATCTCTTTCGTAAAACAAAGAAAGGAGAGGTATCATGATAGAAGTGGTATATAGTGGAGAGGAGCATGAAGAGCAGGATGAGGTCAGGATTCCGAAAAATATTCATCAAATAGGAAATAACAGTTCAAACAAGAAAATATACATAGAAGATTATGTAATGACATATTTAAAGAAGAGCCCTTCAGGTGAGGATAATGTTAAATATGGGGTATTACTGGGAGATGTAAAAAGGGCAAAAGGAAATGTTTATATTTTTGTAAAAGGAATGGTGGAAGTTCGTGATGTAATAGAAAACAGTATTATTTTTAATGATGATATCTGGTCCGGAATTTACAAAGATATAAAGCAGTTTTTTGAACAGTTAAATATTGTGGGCTGGTATGTTTCGGTTCCTTACAGGGTAAGTGAGGATATGAATGGAATAAGAAAGATTCATCTTGATAACTTTGCCGGAAATGACAAAGTATGTTTTTTGAAAGACAGGGCAGAAAACGAAGAAGGCTTTTATAGCTATGAACAGTCAGGTCTTGAAAGGCAACAGGGCTACTATATCTATTATGAGAAAAATGAGAAAATGAAAAAATATGTTAAAAACTTAAAAAACAGTGCAACAAACAGTGGGATAGCTAACAATGAAATAAAAAATATTAGCGTGGATGACAAGATAGGAGGCGAGGATAAAAAAGATAAGAAATCATCCAAGAAGAAATTGGAGAACATAGAATTAAAAGCGGAGGAGGCAAACGGTAAAACTATAAAAATTTCAAAAGAAGAAAGTAAACAGGATAATAATTTAAACAAAAAAGATTTAAAAAATAAAGAAAAGAGTCAATGGTTTAAAAATAGCAAAAGTAATAATAATACAGTGGAAGAAACTGGAGAGCCCATACGACAGGGAAGGATTGCATATGGTGTAAGTGGTCTTTTAATTGTAGCTTTATTATTATCAACGGTTGTAATGCTTAATAATTATGGAGAATTAAAAAATATTAAAAGTACTTTGGCAGGAATTAGTAGAGAAAGAGAGGCTCAGGCTGTTAATAAAATTTTAAGTGCATACACCGAAACAACAAAACAGAGTGCCACAACCGTAGCAGGATTGGAAAGCAAGAAAGCAATAGCTGCCAATGGTAGCAATGTTACTCAGAAAAAAAATGACAACAGAGAGGTTGTTTCAAAACAGACAACGGGAACTAATCAGAATAATAACAGCAGTAACAATAGTATTACCAATACTACAAATGATAGTAATAATACTAACAGTAATAAGCCTTCAGGTAGTGAAACGGAAAATAATAAAACAAAAAGTATTTCCAGTGCTTATTCAGGACAATACCATACAGTTAAACCGGGACAGACATTGTATGATATTAGTATGAGTTATTATGGAACAAGTGAAATGGTAGATGAAATAAAAGACAGAAATAACATTGACGATGATTACACAATCAGGGAAGGACAAAAAATATTATTGCCTTAATAAAAAAATGGTGTCATTATTCAGCAGATATTGTATAATCTTTAATAGATTTAACAAAGGAAGTGAAATCGTGGCAAATAAATACATTAGAAAATTCAGAAGACTGAAAAAAGAAGGTCAAAATTCTACATATATGAAAAATACCAAAAAGGTGTTTGAAAAAAGGGCTGTAAAGCTTGGAATAATAGTAGCTGTGATTTTGATTATTGTTGGAGCGTTGTTCTTTTACAAAAAATATCACAAATACACCACCTACAAGATAATTGAATCCACTAATATTAAAGGTGGAGCAAGCAGTAAATATATTCCTTTTGGTGACTATGTTATTAAGTACAGCTATGATGGAATAGCCTATATTAAGGACAAAGAAACTGTTTGGGAAGAAGCATATGAAATGAAGCAACCTATTATTGATGTATGTGACGACTATGTGGCGATAGCGGATAAGAATACCAATGATATTTTCATATACAACGATAAAGGTCGTCAGGGACAGGTTTCCGTAAGCTATCCTATTGTGAAATTAGAGGTAGCCAAGCAGGGAGTTGTTGCTGCGTTGCTTGAGGACAAAACATCTAACTATATTGAGGTGTACGATAAAGAGGGAAAACAGTTGGTATCTCACAAGTCTATTATTGATGAAAATGGATATCCGATTAATTTCTCAATGTCAGATGATGGGGAAAGAATGGCAGTTTCATACCTTACCGTGAAAAATGGCTCTTTTGAAAATAAGATACAGTTTTATGATTTTTCTAATTCAGGGAAAAACATAGAAAACCGAATGGTAAAAGAGTTTAGCGGATATGGTGAGACGATTGTTCCTACAATCAGTTATGTTTCAAACAGTCAGGTAGTGGCAATAGGCGAAGATATAGTTTCTATATATAAGGTGGGTAACAAGGATATTACCAAAAAGGATATAAAAATAAAAGAAGAAATACAGAAAGTATTTTATAATGACAAATATGTAGGATTGGTATTTAAAAATGCCAGCACGGACAGACCTTACAGAATTGAAGTATACAATTCAAGTGGATCCCAGATATTAAATTCTACAGTGGATATGGATTTTGAAAATGTTACATTTGCCGGAGATAATATTTTAATGTATAGTGATATGCGATGCGAAATATTATCAATAAAAGGTGTGAAAAAATTTCAGACTAATTTTAAGGGACAGATTTATGGATTAATGCCATATGACGATTCCAAAACGTATTTGTTAATGACTAACTCAAAAATACAGAAGATTCGATTGAAATAACGGAGGAATGAAATGGGCAATATAATGCTGACAGGGGTAACGGTTTTTGTTGTGGTAATGATTGCTATAGGAATGAAGAGAGGACTTGTAAAGACGGCATTTTCTTTCGGCTCGATTTTTATAGCACTTATACTGGTGAATATTTTAACACCTGTTGCAAAAGAGGTAATAAAAAACACACCGGTTTATGACTCAATAAACCAAAATATACAAAGCTATGTAAGTGAACATATAGCAACATCTACAGAAAACATGACGGAAACAGGAATCAATAATCAAGAGAAAATCATTAATGAACTTCCATTACCTAATGGACTAAAAGAATCATTAACGAAAAATAATAATCAAAGCAGTTATGATTCATTGGCAGTAAATACATTTAAGGAATATGTTGTGGCATATTTAACAGATGTTGTTTTAAACGCAGTGGTATATATTTTGCTATTTATGGTTATATCTATATTAATGAAAACATTAGTGGAAGTGTTAAACATAGTAACAAAACTTCCGGTTATTCATACATTTAACATGGCAGGTGGAGCATTAATCGGTTTCGCACAGGCAATATTAATCATATGGTTATTGTGTATGGTAGTTACGATCTTCAGCTCAACATCCTGGGGACAGACAGTTTGCAAGGCAATAGCAGACAACGGAGTGTTAAGCATGATTTATGATAACAACTTAATACAAAATATAGTAAATAGCTTGTTTTAGATAACAATAATAATTAAAGAGTTTTATGGCTAAAATAAGGTGCTTAAATTTTTTTAAAAAAAGTTTAAAAAAGTTATTGACAAAACAAAAGGTATTTGATACATTATAAAAGCTGTTTAGCAAGTGGATTAAACAATCCACTTATGGCTCCATGGTCAAGCGGTTAAGACACCGCCCTTTCACGGCGGTAACAGGGGTTCAAATCCCCTTGGAGTCATTTCCGTCAGCTTATCTGAAAAGATGAGTCTTGACGATAAAAAGAACCCTTGCTATAATGTAAGAGTTCTATATATATGGCGAGTTAGCCAAGTGGTAAGGCATCGGTCTGCAACACCGCTATCACCAGTTCAAATCTGGTACTCGCCTCTCAAAAATCTCAGGAATGTTCCTGAGATTTTTTTTTTCGCACATTTTTTCCATGCAGCCGAAAAATTTTCAAAGCAAACAATAGGCAGAGATTCGCAATTTTGCGAGCATAGCGTAAAGCAAAAATCAACTGTCTGAGGCGTAGGCGAGTTTTGATTTTTGTTTTACAATAGGCGGCGGAGCAAAATAAGAACTCTCAACGTGTTTGCATGAAAATTTTTCGGCTGCATGGGGATAAAATGTAAAAACAAAAAAATATCGAAAAATTTGTAATAAATATGTAATATATCTTCAGGAATATGTTATAATCGAAGTAACGTGCGAAAAAATGGAGTTCGGAAGGAGATATTTAATGAACAAGAAGTTAATAAGTATTGTGACAATTATGGCAATGCTTGTGGTTATGATTATACCTGCATGGGCAGGCGGTGGTGATAACACAGGCGACGACAATTTTGGCGCAGCTATTTATGTGAAGAAAGATGGCGTAGAAGGTGCATACACATTAGGAACAGCTAAGGAATTTAAGCTAGAGTTCTGGGCATCAAGCATTGTTGGAAAGCAGGTTGTAAGAACTGTTTCAGTAACAGGCGACAATCAGGTATCATCTATTGAATACAAAGATGGCGAAGAGTGGTACGACATTAGCGGATTTAATAAGGAAATGACTATTGCAGGTAATGATTTAGACAGAACTATTAGAGTCGTTTTTGATAAGGAAGGTAGATATACAATTTCTTATGGATTGGTGAATACAGAAGGTCAGGATGTTGTAAAGGATCAGTTAAATATTGAAATAGCAGACGGACAGATTAAAATTGTTAAAGAAACTGAGACAACTACATCGGCAGTGGCAGAGACAACTACAACTGCAATAGCAGAAACAACTACAACTGCAACAGCAGAGACAACAACACCAGTGGCAGTAGAAACAACTACACCTGCAGTAGCAGAGACAACAACACCAGTGGCAGCAGAAACAACTACAACTGCAACAGCAGAGACAACTACAGTTGCAACAGCAGAGACAACAACACCAGCAGCAGTAGAAACAACTACAACAACAGCAAAGACAACTACAGTTGCACCAACACCAACTACAACTGCAAAGTTAACAAAAACTCAGAAACCTACAGCACAGAAAGTTAGCGTTGGGAATACAAGGATAACAAAAATCGTAAAAACTAAGAAGAGTGCCAAGGTAATTTATAAAAAGATTGCAAAAGTATCAGGATATCAGCTTCAGTTGTCTAGATCTTCAAAATTCAAGAAGGCAGTAACAAAGACAACTAAGAAAATTAGCTATAAATTTAAAAAGTTAAAGGCAAATAAAAAATATTACGTAAGAGTTAGAGGTTATGTAAAGACTTCAAACGGTACAGCTTACGGAAAATGGAGAAAGAAGAAATTTAAAACAGCAAAATAATGTGACAGATAAAGAATGAAAGAAGGAAAAGATGAAATTTTTAAAGAGAACAATTGGAATAATAATCGTGATGGCGGCTATTATTTCAGGACTTCAATTAAAAAGTGAATTGGCTTATGGAGCAACACCTACGATTTCTAAAAGTACAGTAACATTAGAAAAGGGTAAAAGAAAAAAAATAAAAGTTAAAAATGTTTCAGCGAGAACGAAAGTTAAATGGAGAACATCTAATAAATTTGCAGTTACTGTTTCAAAAAAAGGTAGAATTAGAGCTGTAAATTATGGAGCTGCAACAATTACTGCAACTTGTAAATCAAGAACAATGACTTGTAAGGTTACAGTTCCTGATACTTCTAAGAATGTTGTCATAACGAAATATCCTACAACATTAACAGAAGGCCAGACAGGTACGGTTGTAGCAAAGTCAGTTAATAAAATTTCATATATGTCTTCAAATGACTCAATAGCAAAAGTCAATAAAGAAGGTACTGTTGAGGCGTTAAATCCGGGAAAAGCGGAAATAACAGCGAAATCCTCACAGGGATATAGCAAATGTACAATAAATGTTTTGTCAAGTGATCTAAATAACAGATTGTATGATTCTAACGGAATCAGTATTAAGAAAGTTAACGCTGACGGAACAAAGGTTAACGGTTTTGTAAGCCAGGCAAAAGGTCAGAATTTTACTGTTATGGTAGATGGAATAGACGAAAGTAATGTTAAGTCATGCAAGTGGAGCGTTGGGAATAGCGATGTTGTTTCAAAACTTTCAGCAGTAAGTGGAAGCAAGCTTAAAGCAACTTTGAAAGCAGTAAATGAAGGCAAAGTTAACATTACAGCAAAGGTTACATACACAAACAAAAATGTTGTTACATATACAAATACAATTTATGTTTCAAACCCTGAAACAGAAGTTCAGAAGTTAATTGTTTATGGAACAGCATTAGGCAATGAAAGACAGCAGTATATTTCTTTTAAAGGTTTAGGAGAACATAGTACTATTACTTGGACTAATTCAAACAAAAAATGTGCCACTTTAACAACTTATGAAAAGAAAGCGGCAGTTTTAGGCACAAAACCGGGAACGGGTACAATTACAGCAAATGTAGATGGAAAAGTATTCAACATAAAGTATACAGTTGTTAATCCAACAGTTAATAATTTAAAGGCAGTTATAAAAAAAGGTGAAAAAGTACAGTTTCCTATTTGGGGTGACACAGGTACAGTTCCTGAATTTACAAGCAGAAATGAAAGCGTTGCCACAGTTTCAAGCGATGGTGTCGTTAAAGGTGTAAATTCAGGAGTTACATATGTTGATGTAAAAATCGGAAATATTCACAAGTCTTATAGAATCGAAGTATATGCAAAAGGTATGTACAAGATTGTAAATAGGGCTATGTACATAGTTAATCATTGGAAATATAGTCAGCCAAAAAGAATGAGAAAAGGATACTATGATTGTTCAGCTTTGGTTTGGAAAGGCTATAAATCATACAAGCGCTACAACAGGAAACTTGGAAGTGGTTCTTATGCAAAGACAGCAGCAAGCCTGTTTGACTATTTAAAAGAAAAAAATCAAATAGTATATTATGGTTTTATTGACATAGATGATATGAAACCGGGTGATTTAATTTTTTACGGAGATTACAATGCGGCATTAAAATACAGCACACCGGGAAGAACTTTAAATATATATCATGTATCTATGTATGCAGGTGCAGGCAAAGTGGTAGAAAAAGGTGGACAGACTATTAACTACAATAATATTTCGCATATAGTTGGAATAGGAAGAGTGGTAGACTAATGGAATATAATATTGGAACAGTAGTAACATTAAAAAAAGGGCATCCTTGTGGAACTAATGAATGGGAAATTATAAGAACGGGTGCAGATTTTAAGTTGAAATGTAAAGGCTGCGGTCGTATAGTAATGGTTCCAAGAAAAACTTTCGAAAAAAGCGTAAAGAAGATTTTGCAGTAAATAAAAAAACGAAAGCTTTGTTTAAAACCAAAAGATTTCGGAAAAAAATTCACAAAATGAAAAAAAGTCCTTGAACACAGGGACTTTTTTTGATATTATAGTAATTCGTGATATATATTAATTATGCATAACGAGTATTCGTTATGATCCTTGCTTTTTCAAACGAAAAGGCCAGAGACCAAAAGGAGGTAGAAGCATGAACAAATATGAATTAACAGTTGTTGTTAGTGCAAAACTTGATGATGAAGGAAGAACAGCTGAAGTAGAAAAGGTAAAAGCACTTATCGAAAAGTTCGGTGGTACAATTACAAAGATCGAAGAAGCTGGTAAGAAGAAATTAGCTTACGAAATCCAGAAGATGTCAGAAGCATTCTATTACTTCATCGATATTGACACTGAAAACACAGATTTTCCTAGCGAGTTAGAAAGCCAGCTTCGTATTATGGAAAATGTTATCAGATTTATGACTGTTGCAGTAGAAGCATAGTTTGATACATTAGAGAGGTATAATATGAATAAAGTTATTCTTATGGGTCGTTTGACTCGTGACCCTGAAGTTAGATATTCAACATCAGGAGATAATCAGTTGGCTATTGCGAGATACACATTAGCAGTAGATCGTAGATTTAAGAGAGATGGAGATCAGAGCGCTGACTTTATCAGATGTGTAGCATTTGGTAGAAGCGGTGAATTTGCTGAAAAATATTTCCATCAGGGAACTAAGATAGTTGCCGAAGGTCGTATTCAGACAGGCAGTTATCAGGACAAAGATGGTAAGACAGTTTACACAACAGAAGTAGTTGTTGAAAACCAGGAATTTGCAGAAAGCAAAGCTACAGCAGATAGCAATAATAACTATCAGCCACAGCAGCAGCCGGTTGCATCACAGCCAACAGCACCTGCAGGAGACGGTTTTATGAACATTCCTGACAGTGTAGATGATTCAGGTTTACCATTTAACTTTTAACAGATTCGAATAGAATCTCATTAACGAAAATAGGAGGTCAAGTTATGCCATATAATAAGAGTGAAAGACCAGATTCTCCAATGAGAAGAAGAGGCGGTCGTAGAAGAAAAAAAGTTTGTGCATTTTGTGCTAACGAAAACAAGGCAATCGATTATAAAGATGTAGCTACATTAAAGAGATACGTATCTGAAAGAGGAAAAATTCTTCCTAGAAGAATCACAGGAAACTGTGCTAGACATCAGAGAGCTCTTACAACAGCTATCAAGAGAGCTAGAAATATCGCATTAATGCCATACACAGTAGAATAATCGCGAAGCACACAAGCAACGTGTGCCCAGTGCTACAAATAAAAAGAAGTGGAACCACTTATGCTTGCATAAGCGGGGTTCCACTTCTTTTTATTTGTAGCGGCTGTCGCATGTTGCGACAGCCGCGTGCTTATAGACATTCTCTTCATCATTCCCCCATACCCCAAAAGTATATGATAGATGATAAAGAGAATGTCTATAAGAAGTGCGGGCATATTTCTGGATAATTACTGAAAAGTAAGTGCGGACAAAGATATTTCCCACTTCTAAGTGTTTCCATTCCTACATCTTTGCCAAGTCTTCCTGGTCCACTGTTTTCATTCCATTCCTTACCAGCAATGCGGCAACTTTGTCTGTATCCTCGTCCTTAACACGGAATACCATAAGAGCATCGTCTGTGCCTCTTGCAAGAAAAGCATACACATAATCTACACTATAGCCGTTGGAAGCTATAACATTCATAGCTTTTGCCATTGAGCCCGGCTCATCCGGAAGCTTAACGCCAATAACGTGTGTAAGGTTACAAATCCAATCGTTGTCTCTTAACAGAGTAAGAGTATTAAAAGGATCGTCTACAATAATACGAATAATTCCGAAATCGCTTGAATCGGCAATCTGGAATGCACGCATATCTATTTTGTGTTCGGCAAGAAAATTGGTAAAGTTTGCAATATTACCCGGTTTGTTTTCAATGAACACTGAAATCTGATGAATATACATATAAAAACCTCCTAAATTTTACGTTTATCTATAACACGAACTGCTTTTCCTTCTGAACGTGTAATTGATTTTGGTTCAACCAATTTAACCTTAGCATAAATACCAAGCATGCTCTTAAGAGCAGCAACAATTTCCTTCTCCTTAGATTCGATTGAGCTAACTGTATCAGAGAACATTTCAGGTGTTATTTCAACCAAAACTTCCATAGTATCACTATTGTTTACACGGTCAATAATAAGCTGGTAGTTGGCAGGCATGCCCTGTTTAATAAGAACTTCCTCAACCTGTGAAGGATAAACATTAACACCTTTGACAATAAGCATATCATCTGAACGTCCCATTAATCTGTGAATACGTGCATGAGTACGTCCACATTTACACTTCTCTCTTGTAATATAAGTAATGTCTTTTGTACGGTATCTGATAAGTGGAAATGCTTCTTTAGCAAAACTTGTAAATACTAATTCACCAATCTGTCCATCAGGAACAGGTTCAAATGTGTCAGGATCTACGATTTCCGGAATGAAATAATCTTCACAAATATGCATACCATTCTGTTCTTCGCATTCAAAAGCAACACCCGGACCTTCTATTTCTGTAAGTCCATAAATATCATAGGCTTTAATACCAAGTCTGTTCTCGATGTCAGCTCTCATATCCTCTGACCAGGCTTCAGCACCAAAAATTCCGGCTTTTAATTTTATCTGGTCTTTGATACCACGTTCTTCAATTGATTCAGCCAAATATGATGCATAACTAGGTGTACAACAAAGAATAGTTGAACCAAAATCAGTCATAAACTGAAGCTGTCTGTCAGTGTTACCTGATGACATAGGAAGTGTTAAAGAACCAACCTTCTGTGAACCACCGTTTAATCCGAAGCCACCTGTGAAAAGACCATATCCATAAGCTACGTGAACTACATCTTCATCTGTTCCACCGGCAGCCACAAGGGCTCTGGCACATCCATCTTCCCACATATCAATATCTTTCTTAGTATAAAAATCTACTACACGCTTACCTGTTGTACCTGAAGTTGAGTGAATACGCACACAATTTTTAAGAGGTACTGCTAATAAGCCATATGGATAAGCATCTCTTAAATCGTCTTTCGTTAAAAAAGGTAACTTAGAAATATCTTTTAAAGATTTTATATCGTCAGGTGTTACACCTTTTTCCACCATTTTTTTTCTGTAAAAAGGTACATTCTCGTATACTCTTTTTACCACGTCTAAAAGTCCCTCTGTTTGAATCTGCTCAATCTTTTCACGAGAAGCAGTTTCAATTTCTTCCTGAAAATATTTTCCCATTGTTTTATTCCTTTCTGTCGCTCAAGTATAGTAATATAATTTTACAACATATAACGCTTTAAAGCAATAAAGTACAAAAAACAAAATTAACAAAAATAGCCATAAATAAATAGTAAAAATACATAAAAAAAACCAACCAAAAAAATTTTTACAAGCAAAGATGTGCTTTTTATGGGGCAAAAAGCCTAAAAAATTGCACAAAAGGTGGGACAAAAACGCCCTTAATAAAAACGTTTTTCCTCCCATAAAATCTAGTATTTGCAAAAATTATATGATATAGTGATTTTTAGTATAGAAAATGAAAATAAAACGAATAAAAAATATATCCGAAGATAATGCGAGGAGGAGAAAAATGTCAAATAACTTAAAGGGAAATCCTGTTGAAGGATTTGCCGAGAAAAGCCGTGAAGCGGCAGTAGAGGGAATAGTTTTACTTAAAAATGAGGGAAATGTACTTCCGTTAACAGAAGATGATAAGGTTTCAGTTTTTGGAAGACCAATGATTGAGTACTACAGAAGCGGAACAGGTTCAGGAGGAGCTGTAAACGTTGAATACACAACAAATATTTTGGACGGATTTGAAAACAGCAATCTTAACTTTAACAAGACTATAGTTGAAGACTATAAGGAATGGTTAAAAGACCATCCGTTTGATAACGGTGGCGGTGGATGGGCATGCGAGCCATGGTTCCAGAAAGATATGGAAATCACAGCAGATTATGCAAAGAAACAGGCAGAATCAACTAACAAGGCTGTATACATTATAGGACGTACAGCAGGAGAAGATAAGGATAACGCCAACTGGGTAGGAAGCTATCTTCTTACAGATGAAGAAAAAGAAAACCTTAAGAACATAACAGAAGCTTTCGAAGATGTTTGTGTAGTTCTTAACGTTTCAAATATTATCGACCTTAAGTGGATTGATGATGAACAGTTTAAGGGACACATCAAATCAGTAATTATTGTATGGCAGGGCGGTATGGAAGGTGGAAACGCAGTAGCTGAAGCACTTTCAGGCAAGGCTACACCAAGCGGTAAATTACCTGACACAGTAGCTTATGATATTGAAGACTATCCTGCTAATGACAACTTTGGCAACGAACTTACAAACCTTTACAAAGAAGACATTTATGTAGGATATCGGTATTTTGAAACATTTGCACCTGAAAAAGTTCAGTTTGAATTTGGTTTCGGACTTTCATACACAACATTTGATATCGAAACAGTATCAGCTGATGCAGATGATGAAAAAATCACATTAGAAGTTAAGGTAACTAACACAGGCGACAAGTTCTCAGGAAAAGAAGTTGTTCAGGTATACTACGAAGCACCACAGGGAGCTTTGGGACAGCCTGCAAGACAGCTTTGCGCATACGAGAAAACAGAAAATCTTGCACCGGGTCAGAGTCAAACATTAAAGATTGCTTTCGATATTAACGGAATTGCATCATATGATGACTCAGGCGTTACAGGAAACAAGTCATGCTACGTATTAGAAGCAGGAGATTACAACTTCTACGTAGGTAACAGCGTAAAAAATAATAAACTAGCTTATACATATAAAGTTGAAGAACTTAAAGTAACAGAACAGCTTTCAGAAGCTGCTTGCCCTAACGATGAAAATCTTACATTAATGAAGCCGGGCAAGAGAAGAGAAGACGGAACATACGAAATTACATATGTACCATCACAAAAGCCTACAGTTGATATGGCTAAGAGAATTGAAGACAATCTTCCAAAAGACATGAAAATTACAGGCGATGTAGGAATTACATTACAGGATGTAAAAGCAGGTAAAAACACTATTGAAGAGTTCGTTGCACAGCTTACAGTTGCAGAATTAGCACAGATTGTAAGAGGTGAAGGAATGAGTAACCCTAGAGTTACAAAAGGAACAGCTTCAGCTTTTGGTGGATTAAGCGATACATTGTTTGCTTACGGAATCCCTGCAGCATGTTGTGCTGACGGCCCTAGTGGACTTAGAATGGAAGGAAAAGCTACACAGCTTCCTATTGGAACAGCACTTTCAGCATCATGGAATCCTAAGCTTGTAAGAGAACTTTACACAATGGAAGGTCAGGAATTATACGGAAATCAGGTAGATACATTACTTGGACCCGGAGTAAACATTCACAGACATCCTTTAAACGGACGTAACTTTGAATACTATTCAGAAGATCCATACCTTTCAGGTACAATTGCAGTTGCTTCAACAGGCGGTATTAAAGACGGTGGAGCATGGGGTACAATTAAGCATTTCGCATTAAACGGTCAGGAATCACATAGATTTAAGATTGATGCAGTATGCTCAGAAAGAGCAATTAGACAGATTTATCTTAAAACATTTGAAATGACAGTAAAAGCCGGAACAGTTAAGGCATTAATGACAGCCTATAATCCTATTAACGGACATTGGGCAGCTTCAAATTACGATCTTTGTACAACAATTCTTAGAAATGAATGGGGATATGACGGTATCGTCATGACTGACTGGTGGGCTAAGATGAACGACGTTGTAGAAGGTGGAGAAGAATCAAATCAGGATACAAGAGACATGGTTCGCTCACAGAATGACTTATATATGGTTGTAAATAACAACGGAGCAGAAGTTAATTCAAACAATGATAATACTGAAGAATCAGTTAAGGAGGGAAAGCTTACTGTTGGAGAGCTTCAGAGAGCAGCAATTAATATTTGTAACTTTATTCTTTCAGCACCTGTTATTGAAAGAGAATTAATTGATACTGATATTGCAAAACATTACGATTCAGTTCCAAATGATCAGGCCAAGTATGAAGTATTTAACATTGAAAAAGACAATAAGGTAATGTTCAATAGCGGAGCAGAAGCAACATTGGAAGTTGAAGACGAAGGGGAATACACAATTATTGTTAACATCTCATTTGATAAGTCCAACTTATCACAGTCAACAGTAAATGTTAATGCCAATGGTACAACAATGGTTGTAATTCAGACTAATGGTACAGATGGCAACTGGATTACACAGAAACTTTGCAAGGTTAAACTTGACAAAGGCGTGTATAACTTAAAGCTTGAAGAAGTATTAGCAGGAATCAAGGTTAAATATATTCAGTTTAAGAAGATTCCTAAGAAAAATAAATAAATGTAAAAAGCATACAGTCTATTATGATTGGATAGTCAAAGCATAGCATATAACAATTGAAAAAGGTCTGCTGGAGATATTGTTCCAGTGGGCTTTTTCTTTACTCTTTTAGAGGGAAACCTTAATGTTTGGCATATAACAGAGAAAAATGATGAAATTGTGCAAAATCACAAGAAGAATAAAAACGGTTTTATAGTAAAAACATTATAACACCAAATAATTGTATAAAATGCATAAAAAGAAGCAGATAAAATGTGCAAAAAGCATAGGATAAATGCATAAAGAACAGGTAAGGTTATGAAAAATAAATAAAAAGTGTACAACATAACCTATGGGTAGTTGAAAAAAACATTTTAATTTGGTAAAATTATCTGATAAAGGATAAATAATTGAAGGGATTCGACAAGATCTTGGATGAAAGGAGAAAAAACATGAATATTTCAAAAAGGAAACAAGGAATACTCGCAATAATATGTACTATTGCGATGATTGTAACATCAATTACGGTGTACAATCCAAGGGAGGTAAAGGCTGATTCATCAGCAACAGTTGGTGGAAAGCAATATTCAGCAACAGTAAAAGATGGAGGAGAATGGACAGGGTTTGCTTGTCAGGGAATTTTTGATAGTGCCAGGATTCATTTTGCATGGGGAATTGATGTAGATTCAAATACTATTACTGCATCAATAGGAGAAACTAAGTTAAAAGTTGATGGAAAAAGTGCTAGAGGAATGCATATTCCATTGTCAGAAGTAACTAGCTTAGAAGCAGGAAGTTATGATATTGTAATTAATGCAACAACGGCAGCTTCAGACTCAGCAGAAGCAAAGGAAATATCTGCGACAGTAACGTTAAAGATTGAAGTGCCAGAGGAAACAACAACAAGAGATCCTTCAGTAGAAGTCTGGAAAAACATTGTTGGTGGCACAGGATATTCATATAATGATAATACAACCGTGAAAGTGGTTAGCGTACAACAACCAGGATTTGCAAGTGAGCAGGGTATATATATGACTGTTCCTGGAGCAATAGAAAGTATAAGCATTAATGGAGTTGATTCAGAAAAGTATGCACTACAAGGTGCTGGTGCAGTTGTATACTTATCAGGATTAGTAAAAGGTGAAAATACAATAAACATAAAATATGCTGGAGGGGAAGCAACAGTTATAATAAAAAATGAAAATGAAACTATTTACACAGTTTCAATTGATGGAACAGAAAAACAGTACAAAGAAGGTGCAACAATTACTGTACCAGCTGATGGTCAGGGTTACTACAATGTTACTAAGAAAGAAGCTTATGCTCCAGGAACAGTACTCGCAGTAAATGAAAATATGACTTTAAAGAGCATTGAATTAAATGTAACAATGACACTGGGAGCAAGTATCAGATTAGCAGCTCCAACAGGTTTAAGATTCCAGACAACTGTTAAATCAGGAAATGGAATTGCTGCAGATGAAATCTTAAATTCACCAACAGTAACAACAGGTACACTTATTACAACATTAGATTTGTACACAACTCATGGAAACACACTTACACAGGATAGTAAAAAAGATAGTACTTATACTGTTCTCGATATTGAAAATGATGGATGGTTTAATAATGGAACAAGTACAGAAACAGGAAAGTTCTGTGGTTCAATTGTTAAAATTAAAGCCCAAAACTATGGTAGAGCATACATCGCTGTAGGATATGCAACTATTAAGTATTCAGATGGTAGTTCAAAGACTGTTTATGCAAATGTTACTGAAAACAATGCTAAGTCAATTAAGTACGTTGCTGAGAAGGTACAGGCTAGCGAGAAATTTAGTGGTTATAGTGCTGCACAGAAGGCCATCATTAACAAGTACATTAATGGAGAGGAGATATCAAAATAATGGAAAGAAGATATATAAGCCCAGAGATGGATATAATAGAATTTGACACAAATGATGTAATAACTACAAGTGGTAACCTCGGTGGTGAACCTGGATTAACAGATGTAATTGATGTAAACGGAATAAATAATTGGTCAGATTTTATTGAATAAAAAATAAACAACTTAATAATAAAACAGGCTGTGCTTTAACTCAACATTAAAGCACAGCTTATTTTTTGTCCTCATTACTATCATCTTCCCCTAAAGGTCTATAACAATGTTCAATAAATGCAGAAGATTAAAAATCAGACAAACCAGCCGGATTGTCGACTTATTGTATGGGTGTATTACTTGATTTGAAGGGCAAAAAAATGTATACTAGTAGTTGTCAGTATGAAATGGATTATAACCCCGAAGGGTACGCATTTAACCTGATAAGTTACGAAAACATAGGAGGCAAAAATGATAACATTAAGTAAAGGCGGAGCATACCTTATTGGTGGCACAGAAGTTGTAGAAACAGGTGCAGGCTCAGAAGAATTACTAAAGAACAAGTTAGGGGATAAATACCTTACAAAAGAAGATGCTGCAAAGAATACTATGGCATATGGTATTTTGAACGAACACAACACATCAGGCAACATGGACAAGCTTCAGATTAAGTTTGATAAGCTTACATCCCATGATATTACATTTGTTGGAATCATTCAGACAGCAAGAGCTTCAGGATTAGAGAAATTCCCAATTCCTTATGTGCTTACAAACTGTCATAACAGTTTATGTGCTGTTGGTGGAACAATCAATGAAGATGATCATATGTTTGGACTTACTTGTGCTAAGAAATATGGCGGAATTTATGTACCACCTCACCAGGCAGTTATTCATCAGTTTGCCAGAGAGATGTTAGCAGGTGGCGGAAAGATGATTCTTGGTTCTGATTCACATACACGTTATGGTGCTCTTGGTACTATGGCTATGGGTGAAGGCGGACCTGAATTGGTTAAGCAGTTACTTTCACAGACATATGACATTAATATGCCTGAAGTAATCGGTATCTACATGACAGGAGAACCTGCTAAGGGTGTAGGACCTCAGGACGTTGCACTTGCAATTATCGGAGAAGTATTTGACAAGGGTTATGTTAAGAATAAAGTTATGGAATTTGTAGGACCTGGTGTTTCAAACTTAAGCGCAGATTTCAGAATCGGTGTTGACGTTATGACAACAGAAACAACTTGTCTTTCATCTATTTGGCGTACAGATGAGAAGATTAAGGAATTCTATGATATCCATGGAAGAGTTGATGAGTATAAAGAATTAAATCCTGGCGAAGTTACATACTATGATGGAATTGTTTATGTTGATTTATCTAAGATAAAACCTATGATAGCAATGCCATTCCATCCAAGTAACACATATACTATTGAAGAATTAAATGCTAACTTGGAAGATATTCTCCACGATGTTGAAAAGAAAGCTTTAGTTTCATTAGATGGACAGGTTGATTATAAACTTACAAACAAGATTCGTGATGGAAAACTTTATGTTGACCAGGGAATCATTGCAGGTTGTGCAGGTGGTGGATTTGAAAACATTTGTGCAGCAGCAGATATATTAAAGGGACATAGCATTGGAGCTGACGAATTTACACTTAGTGTATATCCTGCTTCTATGCCAGTATATATGGAATTAATCAAAAACGGATGCGCAGCAGATATTATGGCTGCCGGCGGTGTTATGAAGACAGCATTCTGTGGACCTTGTTTCGGTGCAGGTGATACACCGGCTAACAATGCCTTCAGTATCAGACATTCAACACGTAACTTCCCTAACAGAGAAGGAAGTAAGTTACAGAATGGACAGATTTCTTCAGTTGCACTTATGGATGCCAGATCTATTGCAGCAACAGCAGCTAACAAGGGTTATCTTACAGCAGCTACAGATGTTGATGTTGAGTTTAAGGGACGTAAGTATCATTTTGACAAGAGTATTTATGAAAACAGAGTATTTGACTCACATGGAATAGCAGATCCTGATACAGAAATCCAGTTTGGACCAAACATCAAAGACTGGCCGGAAATGGTTGCACTTACAGACAATCTTCTTCTTAAAGTTGTTTCAGAGATTCATGATCCGGTTACAACAACAGATGAATTAATACCATCAGGTGAAACATCATCTTATCGTTCTAACCCACTTGGACTTGCAGAGTTTGCACTTTCAAGAAAGGACCCTGAATATGTAGGAAAGGCTAAAGAAGTACAGAAAGCAGAAAAAGCAAGAGAAGCAGGACAGAATCCTGTAGATGCACTTCCGGAAGTTGGAGGAGTATTTGAAGCGTTAAAGAGCAATCTTCCTCAGTACAAGATTGACAATGATACAGTAGGTATCGGAAGCACTATTTTTGCAGTAAAACCGGGTGACGGTTCAGCAAGAGAACAGGCTGCTTCATGTCAGAAGGTATTAGGCGGATGGGCTAATATTGCCTGTGAATATGCAACAAAGAGATATCGTTCAAACCTTATTAACTGGGGTATGCTTCCATTCATTTATGAATCAGAAGAATTACCATTTAAGAACGGTGACTATATTTTTGTACCGGAAATAGTTGAAGCTGTTAAGAGTAAAGCTACAGACGTACAGGCTTACGTTGTAGATGATAATAAGAATGTTAAACCATTTACATTAAAGCTTGGCGAAATGACTGACGACGAACGTGACATTATATTAAAAGGCTGCCTGATTAATTACAACAGAAAATAAATAATTAAAACAGGGAGGAGACCATATGGGAAACAAGAATGTCATAACAAAAGATGACTGTTATTTGTTTGGAAAAGGTACTCATTATGAAATATATGAGAAACTGGGTGCGCATGTTACAACAATTGATGGTGTAAAAGGAACATATTTCGCAGTTTGGGCACCCCATGCAGTTAACGTTGCCGTTATAGGTGATTTTAATGACTGGTTGGGATTTAACCATAACATGAAGATGGAAAATGATTCAGGCATCTGGGAACTTTTCATACCTGAGGTTGAAGAAGGCGCAATGTACAAGTATGTTATTTCTACACAAAGTGGGGATACATTGTACAAAGCTGATCCTTATGGTTTTTGGGCTGAGAAAAGACCCGGAAATGCTTCAAGGGTAGCAAATATTGATAATTACAAATGGAAAGATGCTAAATGGATATCAGAGAAGGCAAAGGAGAATCACTATGAACTTCCAATGTCAATCTATGAGGTTCATCCGGGTTCATGGAAAAAGGATTTTAAAGGTCCTGATGATGAAGACGGATTCTATGATTACAAGCGTATGGCTAAAGAACTTGTAGCATATGTTAAGGATATGGGATATACTCATGTAGAACTTATGGGTATATTGGAACATCCTTTTGATGGTTCATGGGGATATCAGGTTGTGGGATATTATGCACCTACATCAAGATATGGAACACCTCAGGATTTTATGTATTTGGTAGATGCTTTCCACAAAGCAGGAATCGGGGTTATTTTGGACTGGGTACCAGCCCACTTCCCAAAAGATGCTCACGGACTTGCAATGTTTGACGGAACACCACTTTATGAATATGCAGATCCAAGATTGGGAGAACATCCTGACTGGGGTACTAAGGTTTTCGACTATTCTAAGACAGAAGTTGTTAATTTCCTTATTGCAAACGCATTATTTTGGGTTGAAAAATATCACATAGACGGACTTCGAGTTGACGCAGTTGCTTCTATGTTATATTTGGATTACGGAAGAGAAGACGGACAGTGGGTTCCTAATAAGTATGGCGGTAATGAGAACTTGGAAGCTATTGAGTTCTTTAAACATTTAAGTAGTGTTATGAATTACAGAAATCCAAGAGCATATATTATTGCTGAAGAATCCACAGCATGGCCTAAGGTTACTATGTCACCTAAGGATGGAGGACTTGGATTTTCTTACAAGTGGAATATGGGCTGGATGCATGATTTCTTAGAGTATACTAAGCTTGATCCTTTGTTTAAGAAGGGTAATCATAATAAGATGACTTTCGGATTAACTTATGCATTTAGTGAGAATTTTATTTTAGTATTATCTCACGATGAAGTTGTTCATTTGAAATGTTCAATGATTAATAAGATGCCGGGTTATCCACAGGATAAATTTAAAAACTTAAAGACAGCATATACTTTTATGTTGGGACATCCGGGCAGAAAGCTGTTATTTATGGGACAGGAATTTGCCCAGTTACAGGAATGGTCAGAGGCTAGAAGCCTTGACTGGTATCTGCTTGATGAACCTGAACATAAGGACATGCAGGAATATGTAAAGAAATTACTTCACTTATATAAGGAATATCCGGCACTTTACACTGAAACAAAGGGCTATGGAGCTTTTGAGTGGATTAATGCCAATGACTGTGAAAGAAGTATTTTCAGTTTCATAAGAAAGACAACAGAAGCTGATTATAAGAACTCTATCGGTTTCGTGTGTAACTTTACACCAATGGAAAGACCTGATTATGTTGTAGGAGTTCCAAAAGCCGGAACTTACAAGAGATTGGTTACAACAGAAACAGGTGAGAAACAGGTTGTAAGCTACAGAGCCAAGAAAGGCGAGTGCGATGGAAGACCATATAGATTGGAAATGCCACTTAGACCATACGAATCAGTAGTTTTCGAATTTCCAAAAACAAGAAAAAAGAAAGCTACACCAAAGAAGAAAACAAAATAAAAAATAAAATTGTCTGTGGTACAAAAAAATAGTGCCACAGACATTTTTTTGTGCTATGATTAGGATTGATTAAATACAAGGATTGAATGGGTGATGAAATGAAAAAGAAAGTTATAGCAGTTGTTGCAATTGTGCTGATTTTTGCAATTGCGGTGGTTATAGGAATAAATTTTAACAAGAAGCAGTCTAAGAATAACAAGCAGAGCAATAGCGGTCAGGCAACGTCTACATATAATGGTAAGTTGCCGGGGATTGATTTATATTATGGAAGTCAGAAGGTTGGAAGTCTTAACGGCTACACAATGGATATGGAAGAAGAACATATGCGTGATGTTATTGTCCCTGTTAATACAGACAGAACGGTTCCAATTACAATATCAACTAATGGCAATAAGGTTTCAGAGATTTCTTACGAAATGAAGAGTACTGAGGACAACCGTTTGATAGATAATGGAACCCTTGACGGCTGGAAACAGAAGGACGGCAAGATTACTTTGAATTATCAGGCCAGTGCCATTATGGAACAGGGAACAGAGTATTTCTGGGAAATAATTATCAAAACAGATAAGTATGAGCAGATTAATTATTACGCAAGAGTAATGGTTACGGATAAGGAGTTTGTTACTGAACAGATTAAGTTTGCGAAGAATTTTGCACAGACCGCTTTAAAGGGAGAGGGAGCTTCAAAGCTTGCTCAGTATATTGAGCCTGATAGTAGCCTTCCTAATGATAACCTTGGTCAGACTACTATTAAGTCAAGTTACAATAGCCTTATTTGGACTTCACTTAAGCCTGAGCTTATATCTGATATAACAATAACAGCAAAAGAGTTTTGCATAAAGGACACCGGGGAAGCCGGAACTTATACAATGAATTATCAGATTAGAACAACTAATGCTGAGAAGGTTAAAGAGAAATATAATGTTTCTGAAACAATCACAATATGGAGTTGTGCAGGAAGAATTTATGTTTTGGCATATGACAGGGAAGTAAATCAGATTTGGACAGCAGACAAGAATAACGTAGGCGGAAGTTTTATTGACTTAGGTATTCAGAAAGAAACAAAGGCTGATTTTGTTGAAAGTTCAAATCAGCAGTTTATGGCGTTTCAGGTTAACGGCGATGTTTACGTAATGGATTTGAATGAAAGAAAAATCAAACAGGTTTATAATCTTAATGCCAAGAATGCTGAACAGCTTAACAATACTAAGGCAAGGGTAATTACCGTGGATGACAAGGGCAATGTTGACTATATGATTTATGGTTATAGCAAGGCTAAGGAGCATGTAGGCGAAAACGGAATTTCTATTTTAAGATATAATTATGAGTCTAACAGTTCCAAAGAGGCGGCTTTTGTACCTTGCAAAGTGCCTGCTTACAACTTGGAGAAGCAGTTGTCACAGCTTTGTTACGTAGGCGACGGAACTCTTTATATTATGATGAACAACACTATTTACTATGCAAACCTTAAAACTAAGGAGTGGGGAGCGTTGGTAGAAAATGTGGAAGACGGAAGTTTTGCAATTAACAGCGACGGAAGTATGTTGGCTTACAATACAAGTGGTAAGGCTTATGATAAGGAAAACATTACAATTGTTAACTTAAAGAATGGTGAAAAGAAGACTATTGAGGCGGGAGCTGACAATATTATTACCGTATATGGTTACACGGGAACGAACCTGATTTATGGAATAGGCTCTCAGAGTGACGTGTCAAAGAAGAGTTTTGTACCTGTTAGCAAGTTGGTAATTGTTGATAAGGATTATAAAGAAGTTAAGTCATATTCACAGAATAAGATTTATATTACAGGTGTTGAAATAACAGACAATATTATTAATATTAAGCGGTACAAGGGCAAGAGCCGGATTTCAGATGACCAGCTTTTGGATAATACTGAGACTAAGAAACCTGTTGCAAAAACAAGCTATTATGTGGATGATGTAAAGCAAAAGGAATTAGCTTTGGCATTTACTAATGCACTTGACGGAACTAAGCAGCTTTCAGTTGAAAAGATTGGCAAGGTAACTTTTGACAGTAGTTCTAAGGTTAATGCTACTTTTGAGAGCAAGAAAGAAAATAATTATTATGTTTACGGATATGGAAAGCTTCAGGGGATTTACAGCGACAAGAACGTTGCAACTAATGCGGCAAAAGCTACATATGGACTTGTAACGGATAACCGTGGACATAAGATATGGGTTTTTGAAGAGAATTATAATTAAAAATATCAGAAAAGGTCAAAATGCTTATTAGAAAAGGGTGTTTTGACTTTTTTCTTTATCTTTACGCGAAAAATTTTTAATGTTATACTTAAAGATAGTAAAAAATTCGGGAGGAACTATGCGATTTATACATACTGGTGACATTCATCTTGGTGCCACTCCGGAGAGCAAAAGACCTTGGGCGGCTAACCGTGGAGATGAAATTTGGAATACTTTAGAACGTTTAATTAAAAAAATAAAAATAGACCCGGTAGATTTGCTTATTATTGCAGGGGATATGTTTCACAGACAGCCGTTACTTCGTGAACTTAAGGAAGTTGATTATTTGTTTTCGACTATTCCTGACACAAAGGTTGTTTTGTGCGCGGGAAATCATGATGCCATTAAAAAAGGCTCTTTTTATGACGGCTTCAAATGGAGTGAGAATGTTATTTTCTTAGGTGACAAGAATATTGAAAGTGTGGAGATTCCTGAGCTTAATACATGTGTGTATGGACTAAGTTATCACCAGACTGAAATTAAGGACGCAATGTATGACCATGTTATTGTGGACAGACCGGATATGATTAATATTCTGGTGGCTCATGGCGGTGACGAAAAGCATATTCCCATTAATAGAAAGAAGCTTGCAATGTCAGGTTTTGACTACGTGGCAATGGGACATATTCATAAGCCTGAAATAGATGAAAAGATGAAGATGGCATACAGTGGTTCTCTTGAACCTATTGATATGAATGATATTGGACCTAGAGGCTATATTTATGGGGAGATTTCAAAGAGAGGTCTTGAACTTGAATTTGTGCCTTTTGCAAAGAGAATTTACAGGGAACTTGATTTCACGGTAACTCCAACAGCTACTAATTTGGAAATAAGACATAGACTGATTGACATGATTAAGGAGCAGGGACAGGAAGATATGTATAAGATTACTTTTAGCGGTTACAGAGATCCTGATTTTGACATTGATGTTTCAGATATTGAAGGTGTTGGAAATGTTGTAAGTGTTACCGACAATACGGTTCCTGATTATGATTTTGAAGAATTGTACGCTGAAAATAAGGACAATATTCTTGGAATGTACATAAAGAAATTTCTTGACAGGGAGAGTCTTACACCTTTGCAGCGTAAAACCCTTTACTATGGAACAAAGGCATTGATGGATGCCATGGAGGACAGGGCATGATTATAAAGGACATACGATTAACTAATTTTGGAAAATTTAATCATAAAATGGTAACTCTTGAACCGGGACTTAATATTGTATATGGTGAGAATGAAGCGGGAAAGACTACTCTTCATACTTTTATAAGAGGAATGCTCTTTGGAATAGAAAAACAGCGTGGAAAGGCAAGTGGTAAGGACCTTTACACTAAGTATGAGCCATGGGAGAATCCGGCTAATTATCATGGTATGATGCGAATCGAAAGCGACGGTGTAACTTATCGTATTGAGAGAAATTTTAATAAGCTTAATAAGTCTTTTAAGGTTATTAATGAAGATAAGGGTATTGAGCTTAAAACAGAGGAGATTGAAAATCTTTTCGCAGGGCTTGATGAAAGCTGTTACTACAATACTATAAGCATAAGCCAGCTTGGCAGCGTTACAGATAAGGAACTTGAAGTTATTCTGAAGAATTATGCGGCAAATCTTGGCACAACAAAGTCTATGGAGATTGATATTAAATCAGCATTTGCAGACTTAGATAAGCAGAAGAAAAATATAATGATTGAAAGCCGAATTGCTGAAGAGGATGTTGTTGAGAAGGCTATTAAGAATGCCAAAGAGGATTTGGAGATTTCTCAGGGCGAACAGCATACAATAATTGCTTCAATAGAGCAGAAAAAGCAGTCTTTATTTAATCTTTCTAATAAGAAGAAGGAATTGTCAGCTCTTGATGCAAAACGACTTGAAGCCTTAAATAAACTTAATGAGCGTAAGGAGAATCTTTATCAGGAGGCAATTACTTTGACTGCTGACAGTGAGAAGTTTTCAGCTTCCCTTGAACAGATTGAAAATCACCAGAAGCAGCTTGAACAGGAGCTTGCTGACAAGGGCATTGACGGAAGAGAGACTATGGAATATCTTCTTGAAAAAGTTACTAACAGAAGTAATATGCCTGTTTTGTTTATTATCCTTATGATGGGATGTATTGGTGGTGCTGCAGGTTTTATTATGGGCAATTACCAGATGATGGATTTAAAGCAGTTTTGGGTTAAGCCGGGCATATGCCTTGGTGCGGCTTTTGTTTTTCTTATACTTGCAATCTTTAAGTATGGATTTAATAAGAAGAAGCGTCAGAAGAAGCTGGATGCCTTAAAGGAGATTAAGCTTGTAATGGATAAGCTCGACGCGGCAAAGCACGAAAGGGTTTATGTTGAACGTCAGCTTAACAACAAGAAAGAAGCTTTAAAGGATACTCAGGAGTTTATTAAAGCCGAGGAAGAAAAAAGCGTTGATATGCAGGATTATAGTGACGAGTTAAAGGACTTGGAAGCGAAGGAACGTGAAATCAACGAGGCAATTTCAAAGTCTCAGTGGATTCTTGAACAGAAGCAGGAAAAGGATATTGAGCTTCAGAAGAAGATTGATGAACTTGAGGAGCGATTTAACAAGATTAAGAAAGCAAAAGTTGAAATACAGGCTATTGAGGACGCCAAGAGTAATATTGAAGATATAGCAGATGAAATCAGAAATAGTTTCGGTAAGAGATTAAATGAGAGAGCATCTTATTATATTTCACAAATTACAAACGGCAAATATGACAATCTTTCAATAGATGACAAACTTAACATATCTGTAAACAGTAAGCACGCTCTCATAGCTGCTACACGACTTAGCAAGGGCACAATAGAGCAGATATATATGGCACTTAGACTTGCGGCAGCAGATATTATATTTGAAAAGGACAAGAAACCTATACTTCTTGATGATGCCTTTGCAATGTATGATAACAAGCGAATGGGTAATACTATGAGATTTATGGCAGAAAATATGGAACAGGTAATCATCTTCTCATGCCATACAAGAGAGAAGCTAATGGCGGACAAGTTAGGACTTAAGTATAACTTTATAAGGTTGTAGTGGAGAGTTGCAATGTTATGAAGTTATAAGGTAGAGTTGTAAGGTTATAAAGTCATAAGGTAGAGTTGCAAGGTTATAATTGAGAACGCTAAGATTTAAACGATAGATCTAAGGATGCGGCGGAGAATTGAATATTATATGAGTGTGGAAGAGTGAGAATTAGCCCCGGCTACGGAAACGTAGCCGGGGTTTTTATAGGCTGAAATTGTAGGAGAATTTTTTAGAAGTCATATTCTTTTAATGAGAAATCAAACTAAGATAACTTCCTTTATCTTTTCGATTTCTTTAACGAGAATACAAACTCTGTTCCAACGCCTTCGGTGCTGATTACATCGATTGTTTCGTTGTGTCCCATAATAATTTCTTTTACGATGGCAAGTCCGATTCCGGAGCCTGTTTTGTCACGACCACGGGAAAGGTCGGTCTTGTAGAATCGCTGCCAGATTTTGTCGATGCTGTCCTGTGGGATTCCCATACCAAAATCCTTAACGGAACAATATTGTTTTTCGCCTTTGTTATAAAGCTTGATTATAATCTTTGAACCCGGATTACTGAACTTAATGGCGTTATCAAGTAGGTTGTAAAGAACCTGTTCAATCTTGCCTTTGTCAGCGTATACATTGCAGTGCTTTGGTGGAAACTGAATAATCAATTCAATATTCTTCTTCTCGCAACTGCCCTGGAAAGTATCAACTGTTGAAGCGATAACTGATTCCATATTAAAGTCTTCAAAAATAAGTTCAGGACCGGTGCTGTTCCAACGGTTAAGGTCACGCAATCCTGAAGTAAGCTTTTCAAGACGGTTAGCCTCAGATAAAACAATTGAAAGATATTTGTTGTAATCTTCCGGTGGAATTGTTCCATCCATTATAGCTTCAATATAGCCCTTTATAGAAGTTAAAGGAGAGCGGAAATCATGGGAAATATTAGAAATAAATTCCTTTTGATAAGCTCGTGAGTTGTTTAACTGCTTAGACATATATTGAAGTGAGTGCGCCACGTCACCGATTTCATCGTCATTGTTAACCTTAAGTCCTTCGTATTCAAAATTACCTTTGGCATATTCCATTGCCGCAAGTCTAATCTGCTTAAGTGGCAAATAAATAAACCACATAAAGTTAAAGAATATAATAAGTGAAAGAGCCAGTATAATTGCGTAAGTAACGTAGAAAATAAGTGTTACATCATAGCAACTTTTTTTAATAATGGAAGTAGGCATATGCGCCACAATATATCCATAAGTCTTATTATTATTTTTAACTTCATAGACAATACTTAAAGTGTCGGTTTTAAAAATATTATAAAATTTGCCAATCTTGTAATGCGTATTCTTGTAATCATCAGGCTTGAATTTTTCAATCAAAATATTAGAAGAATCTTTTGAAAGATTATTTGTTGTGCCTGTGTAATAAAATGGTTTGCGGTTACTATCAAGAATAAGTATGTCACAGTCTAGCACGTTGTTAAAATCATTTAAAAACTGCTTAGGATTGTCTAAATCATCAAGTGAGTTGTCCACGCAGTCCACAGCATTACTTCCTATTACAGAGGCATATTTGTAAAGAGTGTTAATGTTATTGGTCAGAAGATGATTATAAATCAAGTTATTTGACCAATAAGAAATTAACAAAAAACCTAATATTGCAAAAGAAAAATACCCTGTAAAAAATTTAGTTAAAATAGAATTTTTCATATTTAGTTATGTACCTCGAATCTATATCCTACACTCCAAACTGTACCAATTGACCACTGATCCGTGTCAGCAATTTTTTCACGAATACGTTTAATGTGAACGTCTACAGTTCTTGTATCTCCGGCATATTCATAACCCCAGATATGGTCAAGAAGTTGCTCTCTTGTAAATACTTGATTAGGTGATGAAGCAAGGAAGTACAATAATTCAATCTCTCTTGGAGTCATTTCAACAGGTTTGCCCTTGTAAATAACTTCGTAGTTTGAAAGATTAATAATAAGATCCTTGTATTCAACACGTTTTTCATCAGGCTTCTTTGCCACAGGAGCCGGAGCTTCAGTGTAACGTCTGAGAACTGCCTTAACACGGGCAACAAGTTCCTTTGAGTCAAAAGGTTTAATAATATAGTCATCTGCACCAAGTTCAAGACCTAAAACTTTGTCGAAAACTTCTGTTTTGGCAGAAAGCATAATAATAGGAACCTTTGATTCTCTTCTTATTTCACGGCATACTTCGTAACCGTCAAGGCCCGGAAGCATAATATCCAACAAAATAAGATTTGGAGCATATTCTTTAAACGCATCAAGAGCCGACTGGCCATCATGCTCAATACGTGTTTCGTAGCATTCCTTAGTTAAATATAAAGATATAAGGTTTGCAATGTTTTCATCATCGTCAACTATTAAGATTTTCTGTTTGTTTGCCATTTTAAATCCTCCTGTTAAAAAAATCTATTTAAATTCTACAACTGTGGCACCTGCACCACCTTCGCCATGTTCACCTGTTCTGTAGGATTTTACATAGCTACATTTTTTAAGATGGTTTTGAACTGCATTTCTAAGAGCTCCGGTGCCTTTGCCGTGAATAACATATACCTGTGGCAAATGTGCAATGTAAGCATCATCTAAGTATTTGTCAAGCTGTGAAATAGCTTCGTCAACTGTTTTTCCAATTAAATTAATTTCAGTTTTAATATTCATAGACTTGTTCATTTTAATCTTGCCTGTTGAACCACGGGTTAAGCCTGGTGCCTTAATATCAGGTTCGTCAATAATTTCAAGGTCGCGAATATTAACCTTAGAGTTTAGTATACCCATTTTTACTGTAAGATTACCGGCTGCATTAGGCAATGAAGCAACAGTACCGTTAAGATTCATGCTCAAAACTTTTACACCTGTGCCAAGTTTAAAGTCGGAAGGCTTGTAAGCCTTTTTAGGTTTGGCAGCTTTAATTGATGAGCCTACCTGGTTCTTTTTAAGCTTTGCTCCAACATTACTTCTGGATTTTTCCATTTCGCGGGTATTACCGGATTTTCCATATTTATTAATAGCTTTGATAGCTTCGTCGGCTGTTTCCTTAGCTTCCTTAAGAATATCAACAGCTTCTTCGCGTGCCTTGTTAAGGATTTTGTCACGCTGTTCATTAAGCTTTTCTGTCTTAAGTTCATAATCACGTTTAAGTGATTTAATCTGAGACTTGTAAACTGCAATAGTTTCCTGATCTTTTTCAATCTGGATTCGCTGTCTTTCTATTTCGGACAAAACATCCTCAAACTGCTCATTATCTGAATCGATGTGAGACTTAGCATCTTCAATAATGTAGTCAGGAAGACCTAACTTGCTTGAAATAGCAAAAGCATTACTCTTTCCGGGAACACCAATAAGAAGTCTGTAAGTTGGTCTGAGTGTTTCTACGTCAAACTCGCAACTTGCGTTTTGAACTCCCTCAGTTGATAAGGCAAATAATTTTAATTCACTGTAATGTGTTGTTGCCATAATTCTTGAACCGATGTTTTTAAGGAAAGTAAGAATTGAAATGCCAAGGGCTGCACCTTCCACAGGATCCGTTCCTGCACCAAGTTCATCGAAAAGTACCAGTGAATCCTGATCTGCCTGATTAAGTATATTAACAGTATTAACCATATGAGCTGAAAAAGTACTTAAACTTTGTTCAATGCTCTGTTCGTCGCCAATGTCAGCAAAAACTTCTTTGAAAACTGTAAGTTTGCTGCCCTCAAAAGCCGGAATATGAAGTCCCGCCTGGCCCATAAGCGTTAAAAGTCCTACAGTTTTAAGTGAAACTGTTTTACCACCGGTGTTAGGACCTGTAACAATCAAAAGGTTAAAGTCTTTTCCAAGATGAATGTCTATAGGCACAACCTTTTTAGGATCCAAAAGAGGGTGGCGTCCCTTCTTAATATTAATCTGTCTTTGATCATTAAACTCAGGCATTGAAGCTTTCATTTCTTTTGCAAGAGAAGCCTTAGCGAAAATAAAGTCAAGCTTAGGTAATATTTTCATGTCTGTTTTTAATTCGTAAATATGTTCAGCACAAGCCATACTAAGGTTTGCAAGAATAATCTGGATTTCATCAGCTTCCTTAGCTTCCAGTTCACGAAGCTTATTATTAAGCTCTACTACAGCAGCAGGTTCAATAAATAATGTGGAACCTGTAGATGACTGGTCGTGAATGATACCATTAACATTTCCGCGGTATTCCTGTTTGACAGGTACACAGTAACGGCCATCCCTCATTGTAATAAGAGCATCCTGAAGATAAGTGTGACCTGACTGGGAATTAATGAGAGATGACAACTGGCTGTGAACACGGTCGTTGGTAATCTTCATCTGTCTTCTTATATTTTTAAGATTAGCAGATGCATCGTCAGCTATTTCATCCTCTGAAATAATACATCTTTCAATGTCATTCTTCAAATTAGTTAAAGGTTCAATAGCCTCAAACATGTCATCAAGACTATCTCTTTCAGCCTCATCATCACGGCGGGAGAAAGTTTTAACTCTTAAGGCAACTTTTAAAAGGGAGTCAATTCTAAGTAATTCTCCGGTGCCAAGAGTACTTCCAATCTCTAATCTTTTAATGGATTCGCCAATATTGTGAATACCTGAGAAAGAAAGGCTTCCTTTCTGCCAGATTCGTGATAAGGCATCACCTGTCTGTTTCTGATTTTCTTTTATTGTATGAATATCGGCAGATGGAACAAGTGCGTGGCAAAGCTTCTTGCCAGGCTCAGAACCTGCCTGATTTTCTAACATTTTTATTATTTTATAGTATTCAAGGGTTTTAAGAACTTTTTCGTTCATGATAAAGCCTCCAATTCTTGTATTTAGATACATAATCAATTATAATAAAGATTGACTGTCAGGTAAAGAAAATCTTAACATTTGGAGGAAAAGATGAGATATATAGAAACATTAAGAGAGGGCGAAAGAATTCAGGAAACATATTTGTGCAGACAGAGAACTACTGCAATGACTAAAACAGGAAAAGAATACGAGAATGTTATTCTTCAGGACAAAACAGGTTCCTTGGACGCCAAGATATGGGATCCGCACTCAATGGGGATAGATGAGTTTGATGCACTTGATTATGTTGAAGTAAATGGTGATGTAACAGTATTTAACGGTCAGACACAGCTTAGTATTAAGCGTGCAAGAAAGATTAGCGAAACAGATGTTGACCCGACTAATTATTTACCATGTACTAACAAAAACATTGACGAAATGATGATGGAATTAACAAAATTCATCACCGGTGTTAATAACCCTTATTATAAACAGGTATTAACAAAGCTATTTATTGACAATACAGAATTTGCGGAAGCATTTAAGAAGCATTCAGCAGCCAAAAGCGTACATCATGGTTTTATTGGCGGCTTGCTTGAACATACATTATCAGTTGCAAAGATGTGTGATTTCTTTGCAAAACAATATCCTATTTTAAATAGAGATTTACTTATGACATCAGCTATTTGTCACGATATTGGAAAGGTTTATGAACTTTCAGACTTTCCAATGAATGATTACACAGATGCAGGCCAGTTACTTGGACACATTGTTATGGGGTCAGAAATGCTTGGAAAGATTATGGATTCAATTCCTGATTTTCCAACTAAGTTAAAGAACGAATTGAAGCATTGTATTCTTGCACATCACGGAGAACTTGAATATGGTTCACCTAAGAAGCCTGCACTTATTGAGGCTATGGCTCTTAATCTTGCAGACAATGCAGATGCAAAGATTGAGACAATGACAGAACTTTTAAACAGTAACAGTTCTGCTTCATCAGACCAGTGGTTAGGATACAACAGATTGCTTGAAACTAATGTAAGAAAGACAAGTGAATTAAAGTAATAAATAAATAGATAATAATACAAATACGCAATAATTAGCATAAATATGCGAAAAAATATACAGATAATTATTTAAAGGAAATTTCATGATTAAGAAAAATGATATTTTAGATTTAACAATTGAAGATTTAGGCGTAAACGGAGAGGGTATAGGCAAAGTTGATGGCTATACTCTTTTTGTTAAAGACGGAGTAATCGGCGACAAAGTTACAGTAAAGGTTATGAAGGCTAACAAGAATTTCGGGTTTGCAAGATTAATGGAAATTAAGGAGCCTTCTAAAGATAGGGTTTCGCCAAGATGCAGTGTGGCAAGACAGTGTGGCGGATGCCAAATTCAGTGCATTAATTACAAGGAGCAGCTTAGATTTAAGAAGAATAAAGTGTACAACAACCTTGTGCGAATCGGTGGACAGAGTGATTTTGTAATGAATGAGGTAATTGGAATGGATGAACCATTTAATTATAGAAATAAATCACAGTTTCCAATAGGAACAGATAAGGAAGGAAATATTATTTCAGGCTTTTTTGCAGGAAGAACGCATTCAATTATAAATATAGAAAGCTGTGACCTTGGCTTAAAAATTGATGGAAGAGATGTTAACAGGGAAGTAATGGATGTGGTTAAGGCATTTATGGTTCAATACGGAATTAAGCCTTACAATGAAGTGACCCACAAGGGTTTGGTTCGTCATGTCCTAATTAGAATTGGTGCAAAAACTAAACAGATAATGGTTTGCGTAATTATAAATGGCAAGAATCTTCCAAACAAAGAGAAGCTGGTTGAAGAGTTATGTAAACTTGAAGGAATGTATAGCATTTCTCTTAACATTAATACTAAGAAAAGCAATGTGATTCTTGGAGACAAGGTGATTAGCTTATATGGCCCCGGATATATTGAGGATTATATTGGAGATGTGAAATTTAGAATTTCTCCATTGTCATTTTTCCAGGTTAATCCGGTTCAGACAGAAAAGTTATACAATAAGGCTTTAGAATATGCTAACTTAACAGGAAATGAAATAGTATGGGATTTGTATTGTGGAATTGGAAGTATATCCTTATTTCTGGCAAAAAAGGCAAAACAGGTTTTGGGTGTTGAAATAGTACCGGAAGCAATTGCTGATGCAAAAATAAATGCTAAGATAAATAACATCGACAACGCAGAATTTTTCATTGGAGCAGCAGAGGATGTAGTAACGGAATATTTTGAAAATCACAAAGATGACGAGGAATGTAAGCCGGATGTTATTGTTGTTGACCCACCGAGAAAGGGTTGTGATCATAAGCTTCTGGAAACAATAGTGGAAATGAATCCTGAAAGAGTGGTTTACGTAAGCTGTGACAGCGCAACGCTTGCAAGAGACGTAAAGTGGCTTAGTGAAAATGGTTATAAGTTAAAAGAGGTCACACCTTGTGATATGTTTGGCCAGACAACACATGTAGAGTGCGTGGTTGCACTACATCGGGTCGATATGTAAGAATCCTTGATTTTAGGCACTTTGAGAGCTTTTTTAGGTTTGATAAAAATGGCTCAAATAGGAGAAAAAAGACACTTTCCAATGGAGTTGACGTTTCTGTAGTATTAGATGTGGTGACTGGGAACACACGGTAGTAACGTTCACAATTAAAGAAAAAACAAATATTTACTTCGTAGTAATTAAGACAAAGGATTACTCGTTTTCAGCAATGAAAATGAGTAATCCTTATTTTTTTGAAAGGAGAATTTGAAAATGGAAGAAATTAAGAATGTTAATCTGACACAATTGAAACCTTTTAAAAATCATCCCTTTAGGATTTCTTCACAATCCAAAATATAACGTATATCCAGTCATCGAATTTATTGAAAAGCACATTAGTAAACTTTGCGAAGAAGGTGTTGTATGGGCAGGATATTTTATGTGTCTAGAAAAAGATGGATAAAGCAATAGATAATTGAACTTCAAGAGAAAACGTGGTAAAATACAAACCTACAATTATACCATTGGACGGAATTATAAAATAGTATAATACAGAAACTATAACACAGATAAAATGATAAATGGTGCTTTTGGTTAACGATATAAAAAGAAAGGGGAATAAGATATGAGCAGGAGCATAAAGAAATGTTTTGCAGTTATGCTAGCACTCGTTGTTTTCGTGTCGGGGATGAGCAATATGTCATTATCTACATTGGCAGATGATACAATTCAAGAAACAACTGCGATTTCTGAAGAGACAACTGATACAAAAGAAGATGCAACGCCTGCAAAAGAAGATGCAACGCCTGCAAAAGAAGGTGCAACGCCTGCAAAAGAAGATGCAACGCCTGCAAAAGAAGATGCAACCCTTGCAGAGGAAGATGCAACAGTGTGGGAAGAAAGCACCAAAGATGTAACAGCAGAATTGGGACGTGCTGAAAATCCTGTGAAAAAAATTGTGGATACGCCTTTGAAAAAAGCTGTTAGAGCAGTTCCTCAGGCAGAAGGCAGACATGAAGCAGAAAATTCTGATTCATATACACCAGAGAATTCGGCTAAGGTTGAGATCGTGGCAGATGATTGGCATAAAAAGTTTTCGGGAAGTGGATATGTTGGCAACTTAAATTCCTATCCTCAGGATGATAATGGAAATGATACTCGTTCCTATCTGACACAGAAGTTATACGCTAAAAGACCGGGAAAATATTTGTTGACCATAGGATATGCGTATAGAAATAATGCAGGTGATGGCAGCAAACCTACGAATATTGATGTCAGATTGAATGGAAAATCATGGAAATCTGTTACAGTAAACCAAACGGCAGGTTGGAATGATGTAAGAGAGGTTAGCACTGTTATTGAATTAAAACGTGGAGAAAATACCATAGATATAACAGGTGCAAGTAATATATGGTATGCAGGAGAAGGAGATTACTGGCAGCAGATTAATTTAGACTATTTTGATATTTCTTCTCCTTTAGCAGAAGGAAAACATGAAGCAGAAGAGTATCATATATCCGGAAATAAAAGTGAAGATAAGCAGTATGAAATAAAAGATAATGGTGGTGGCATTTATTCTGAAAATAAATATGCAACTATTTGGAATACTCTGACAGGTGAGGAACATGAGTACCTGGGGTATAAGGTTTATGCACAGCATGCAGGTAAATATAAGCTTGCTGTTAGATATGGAACCAAATATGATGGAGATATATTTGTAAAGATAGGAGAGGGAACATGGAAAGAACTTTCCACTCCGTCTACAGGAGAATGGGATAAAGTAAAAACCGTAGAGATGGACATTACATTGCCAAAAGGTGAGAATACAATATATATTGCCGGACGCCAAACAACGGGCATTGAAAAATATAGCCAGTATATCAATATTGATTATTTCGAATTAACACGACAGGTAGATACGTCCAATATCGCATTGGATAAGCCGGTCAGAACCAGTGGTAACCGTAGTGATCGCAAGGATGATCATTATAAAGAGAACTCTCCGGAAGAAGCTGTAGATGGTTATGATGATTCCAGATGGGGAGGTCTTGAAAATCAGAATGACAACTGGTTTGAGATAGATCTTGAGGGGATTTATGAAATCAATCATGTTATGTTGAAGTTTGAACGTGCCTATCCAAAGGATTTTGAAATTCAGGTTTCCAGAGACAGAAAATCATGGACGACTACAGAAACTGTAAAGGACTGGACACCTTCCGGGAATGATAATAAAGCGAATGCAAAATACCAATGGAATTCTAATATTTCTTATCATGGAAAGGCAAGATATATCAGAATTAATGCGACAAGACTTAAAAATAAAGATTGGGGATTGTCTATTTGGGAGTTTGTTGTAAAAGGCGATAAACTGTCGGCAGATGTGAAAGATGTGGCAGTAAATAAAACAGCAACAGCAAGTTCAAGTAACGAGAATGAAGTTGCATGGGCGATTGACGGAAAAGATGACTCCAGATGGGGATCTATCAGTGGAGATGCGCAGTGGTATCAGATTAACCTTGGAAAAGAATATGCGTTACACAGTGTAGACTTAAAATTTGAACGTGCGTATCCGGAGGACTTTACAATTAAAACATCGAAGGATGGAAAGTCATGGGAGACAATAAAGACTGTAACCGGATGGAAAAATCCAGGGTCAGCAGGCAATCTTAGTTCCAGTGCCAGAGTTGGATATAGCTTTAAACTGGACAGTGAAAAAAATGCATCTTACATTCGGATAGAGTCATCGAAAGCTGCTAATAGCTCATGGGGACTATCTATCTGGGAGTTTGAAGCATGGGGTAAGGAAACGAATTTACCGAAATATTGGAATGATGTTCAAGGGAAAAAGTACGGAATTTATCCGGTCGATAAACTATATGATAAAAACGAGACGGAAAAAGCGGCTAATATGAAATATGCGGATGGAACGGAACAAAAATATACAATATTAAATGCAGATTTGGTGCAGGGAGATGTATTAGCCACAAATGACACTTATGAAGTCGTTTATGAACCAGGCAAAGATAATTACATCTATTTCTACGTTAATCCAAGAGATATACATATTGATTTTGGAGAAGATGAAAATAACGAGATTGATAAAGTACGTTGGTCTGGAAATCCGAAAGATGCAAACCTTGTTACAAATAACAAGTGGGGGGCAAATGGTTATAATAGTGATGTTTTAGAATTCTGTGGGCAGAAAGCAGCCACTGTTAAGTATAAAATTAAGGATTTGGGAAATAAAGATTCTGATAGCACATGGATTGGATGTCAGATTTATGGTACAACAAACACAGGTGATGAAAGAGAAAGTGATCTTGGTAAGAAAGCTCCTAAATTTGAAATTAAAATTAAAATTAACATTACAAAAGCACATAGCCTTTCCATTGAAGACACTATTGAAGATGATGGTTGTCTGGGTGTGAAGGATGCCCGAAATATTAAATATAAATGGCAGAGAAGCAGTGATGGCGTAAACGACTGGCAGGATATACCAGAGTCCAGAGATGACATGCCGGTATTGTATGATCATGGAAAGAAACTTGATGTTTCTCGTGATGTAGGTGGTGGTATGTATTACCGTGTCAGTGAAGAGGGAAAAGATGATTGGTCATTGGTATATAGAGTAAACTACTATAATAATGTACAGAATGGTGACTTTGAAAATCCGATTATGTGTACACCGGGAGAATCAGGAGCGTTGTTCCCATTTAACGCGAATGGGGATGAACAGCAATATCCGAATGGATATCCGGGGCTGTATTGGAAAACAACAGGACCAGGCTGGCATACCAACATCAACCCTTATAAGGTTGGTCATGATATTGAAATTGTTAATGGTAGAAATCTGAAAGTAAATAAAGGGTACCAGGAAGCTCAGTTTTCCGTAACTTATGAGGAAATGTATAAAGATGGGACCCATGGTGATCAGTTTGCTGAATTGAATTGTGAGAATATCGGGGCGTTGTATCAAGATATTCTGACAACACCTTCATCAGAGTGTTATTGGGATTTGGATCATGCAGGACGTTGGAATCAAAATACGATGTATGTCGTGGCAATGGCGGCAAAAGATGCAAGGCAATATATGACTTCAGAGCAGTTGAATCCAAACAATGGTATATCAGATACCTTTATCAAAAAACTGAAAACAATGGATAATGATAATCAGTTGAAGAATTCCAAATCAGAATATGATGAGGGAACAGAAATCAATCTCGGGAGTGGAATTGTGGCAAGAGTATGGAAAGTTCGTAGTGAGTCTGTTGCAACAGGGCATTGGGAACGCCATAGAGGACAGTATAAAGTACCGAATACAGATAAGGATCATTTAACACGTTTCTTCTTTGTTTCTGCAGAGGGTGGCGGAAAAACACATAGTGAAATCAACAATGGTGGAAACCTTACCGTAGGAAACCTTTTGGATAATGTTTCCTTTGAAATGAGGAAAAGTTATTCCATAACATATAAACTTCAGGAATATGGTGTAAATGGCAATCTAAACACAGTAACAGAGCATACAATAGAGGGGAAAACGGTTCCTGGTGGAAAGGTAGTTGTTCCTAGTAGTTTTGAGAAAGACGGTACAACTTACAATCTGTCCGACTATACTTTAACAAATGCAAAAATGAACGATAAGGACTTCTATTATAATAATAAAGGGCAGATGACTGTAGAATTTAATCATGATACATTAGTTCTTGTGTATGTAAAAAATATTATAACGGTCACAAAGATTGTGCAGGGTGTGGAAGCAAAAAATCTTCCGAAGGATTACAAGGTGACCGTTGAATTAGCGAAAGTAAATGGAAATCAGAAGAAATTAGTAACACTGAGTGATTTTAAAGAAATCGAAAAAGTGAATGCGAATGATGCCGGAGGGCTTTTCGCAAGTGGAACGATTCAAGCTTCAGAGTTAGGCTTACAGGATGGTGACCGATATACAGTTGTTGAAAAGGTTGACAGAACATTCAATGGTAAAGATAACAATAGATATGCATTGGTTCAGATTACTGACAGCATTAATGAAACAATTAATAATTTGCCAGTAAATGCAAAACAACAATTTGAGTATTCAATTGGTGCAAGCGGAATTAATTATAAAGGAAGTCAGTCAAATTCAGCGACAATCACCAATATTTATAAGCCGACACGTACGATTAAAGTTACAAAGAAAGTAGAAGGCAAATTTGGTGAACGGGATAAGTCATTTAAATTCACGTTGACATTGAGTGAAGCGGCGGTAAGTTATAATGATGACACCTTCCCGAATGATAGAAAGGTAACGTCAAATGGTTCTACATATAGTTTCAGTCTGAAACATAATGAAAGCATTGAATTTGTAGTACCGGATGGCTGTACTGCCAGCGTTTCGGAAGATGATTATTCATCAGAAGGATATGTTACAACGTGGAATTCAGAAATTAAGAATGTAGTAATTTCTGAGAACAAATCGACTACATGTACCAACTCACGTGACCTGACTCCTACCGGTTTGAACAATAGAGCAAAGCCATTTATCATTTTACTTGGTTGTGCATTATTGGCAGTAGCTTGTTTTGTGGCAGGAAAAAAAGGAAAATTTAGAAAGTTAGGCTGAAGAGAATAACTGTAAAAAATAATTTTCGGGAAGGGAATCTTATGGCATCAAAGAACATGAAGGATATTTCGAACTTGTTAAAAAATCTTAAGTTCCGAAAAAAAATGTTCGGGGGGATAGATGAAAAAGACGTTTGGCGAAAGCTGGATGAATTGCAGGAAGAATATCAGAATGTTTATGATGCCAAAGGAACCGCCAAAGAGGCAGAGGACATAGATGATCCTGGAGAGGTAATTAAAAACAAAAGAAAGAAACTGTTTCAAAAAGAAGAAATTATCATATTCTTTGAAAGACTGATTTTTCTGGCGGCATTGGTGTATATTATATTTGGTGTGATTTTTGGGATTACACCAATGAAAAATAAAGATATGTCACCGAAAATCAATGCAGGAGATTTGATGCTTTTCTATCGCTTGGAGAATAACTTTAGCATTAGAGATGTGGTGATTTTTGAAAAAGAAGGTGTTTCGTATACTGGGAGAATCATTGCAAAAGATGGCGATACGGTAGAAATCACCAATGAAGCAGAAGTAAAAGTTAATGGTTCGTTGCTTGCAGAAAATGATATATATTATTCGACACCTATGTATGATAATAATGTATCATATCCGGTTACGCTCAGAGAAAATCAATATTTTATCTTGTGTGATTACCGTGAGGGAGCAAAGGACAGTCGATATTTCGGTGCAGTAGAAATGGAAGAGATTAAGGGAAAAGTGATTACAATTATAAGAAAAAATGAATTGTAATTGAAGCGCTGATTTGTAATTTATTGTGTATTACGGAGGGCAGATTGGAGAAACAATATCAATGAATCTGACAGAGAAATATAATCCATATGTATCTCTGTGATAAAGGTAGTATTTTGGTACTTCCTATAGAATATGTAAAAAAAATAATAAAAGAAAGGATGTTTATTATGAATTCGAAAAACAAAAAAATAATAAAAGAAAGGATGTTTACTATGAATTTGAAAAACAAAAAAATCTTTAGCCGCATAGCAGCAGGTGTTATGACGGTGGCAATGGCAATTACATTATTGCCGGGAACTATGAAAACAGTGAATGCAGCAGAACCTGTAACAAGCGCTTCACTTGATGTAAATTTGTATAAGAGAGCAGATGTATATGCTCCAAATACAACATTTGAATTTGAGGTTACTAATTTAACAGCAGAACAGGCAAAAGCAACAAATGGTGGTAAGGATTTAAAGCCACCGTTTAAAAATGCGCCAGCAGGTGCTGTAAAACCAGGAACAATTGAATTAGCACCGGCAGCAGAAGATTTAACTGAGACATCTATTAGTAAAAAACTTACATTTACCTTAGTTGCAGATAAATTTACAACGGAAGGTATCGGAACTTACCGTTATAAAGTAAAGCAGAAAGAGGGGACCTATGAAGGCATTAAATATGATGTCGGAGAGAGATATTTAGATGTTACTGTTGCTACAGATGGAACCAATTTTTATATTGCAAGTGCATCTTTAGTCTTGTACCAAGAAGATGGGCAACTTGTAAAGAGTGGAGCTTTTGTAAATACATATGGTGTTAATAAGCCGGATACAGAGAACCCAGTTCCAAAGCCAGACGGAACAGTAAACGATTTAGTTATTAGTAAGACAGTAACTGGTAACTATGGTGAAAGAGATAAAAAGTTTATCTTTGAAATTACAATTAACGGTGCAGAAGGCGAATGGTATAATTTAGAAGGACAACCGGCAATTAAAAAAGGTACCGCTGCAAGAATTGAACTGAAACATGGAGATACAGTGAAAATTTATGGTTTAACTGAAAATGATACCTATACAATTAAAGAGCTAGAAGCAGACGACTATAAAACAACATTTGAGACAAAATTGAATGGTACTAATAAGGCCGGTGGAAGTGGAAATATTAAAACAGCAACAGGTACCATTGATGCTGGAACTTCATTACAGACACAGGAAGTTGCATTTACCAATAACAGGGAAGGTTCCGCAACAGGTTTTGTTTTAAGTTACGGACCATATGCACTTATGGTTGTTTTAGCAGGTGCTGTAGCATTTGTATTATTCCGTAAGAGAAGAGCAGAATACTAAAAATTAGAATAAGTTTGTGAGAGTTTTTACACGCGAAACAAGTAATGGCGTGATATGGAAAGGATATCAAGGTGGGCATAGCAGTAAAATGTGCAAGGGTTGGAAATAAAATACTTAGTTTTATAGCCATGGTGTTGGTTCTGATTATGCTGTTATATGGTGGTTATTCGTTATGGAATACCATAATGATATATCGTGGGGCATTTTCATCCAATGATTTGCTCAAATACCAGCCTACTGGGGATGGGCCGAATAGCATTACGCTAGGAGAACTTATGAAGTTGAACAAGGATGTGGTTGGGTGGATTACAATTTTTGATACCCATATTAGTTATCCTGTTGTTCAGGGAAAAGATAATCAGGAATATTTGAACAAAGATGTATTTGGTAAATTTTCCTTTTCGGGTTCTATCTTTTTAGATTATCGAAATGCTTGTGATTTTACTGACAGTTATTCAATTATTTATGGTCATCATATGGAATATGGTGCTATGTTTGGAGATGTTGTTGAATTTAAAAATGATGATTATTTTCAGGAGCACAAGACAGGAGCATTGTTTTTGTTAGATGATACATATAAGATTACATTGTTTGCGTGTGTAGAGACTCAGGAATTTAATAACAAAATTTATAATCCGACCGTACAAGGTAAAGACAATTTAGATACCCTTTTGAAATATATTAAGGACGAAGCAGTTCAGTATCGTGATATTCCTCTGAATCATGATGATAAGATTATCGGAATATCAACCTGCGCTGAAGCAGGAACGAATGAACGAGTTGTCTTGTTTGGACGGTTGGATAAATAAAAAAACAAGTAAAGATGGAGGTACTATAATATGAAAAACAAGATGAAACAGTTTGTTATATTGCGGCTACTTCCATGTTTCGTTGCACTTCTGCTGTTCCAGACACAGGCATATGCAGAAGAAAAGGTATATTGTACCGCTTCTATTCCGGTAGAGATTAAGACACTAGGGGATTCGGTACCTTCAGGTATTGAGTATAAAGTGGTAATTAAATCTGAAAATGAAACAAACCCTATGCCAGATGTAAAAGAGGTTACGATTAAGGATAATGGCAAAGTAGAAATTGGTCCCATGACTTATACAAAACCGGGAAGATATAATTATTTCATTTCTCAGGAAGCGGGTAATGCAGAACATTTTACTTATGATAGTGCTGTTTACACGGTAACAGTCTCCATTGAAAATGATGGAAATGGTGGTTTGAAGTCTGTAATATATGCAGTGGAAAATGGAGCTACGGAAAAAACAGATGACGTAGTCTTTTCGAATACATACGAAGCGGTAACAACATCAGCAGTGACGACGACAGCAGCACCGACAGTAATTTTAGAGAAACCAACAACTCCAAAAGAAACAGTAACAGTGATTACAAACCCACCGGAAAATGCACCTAAAACAGGTGAGAGAATTATTTCTGCAATTGTTGTTGGCATATTAGGTATTTCAATGTTGGTATTGAGTATTGTTATGAACAAAAAAAGAAAAGCAGAAAAATAATAAAAAATATGGAAGAAAGGATGGCATTGATATGTATCCTTTCTTTTTTTGACCGACAAGGAATAAAATTTAAGTGAAAAAACGTTACAAACTCGGTCAAAATGCACTAAAAAAATGTTAAAACTTTAAGGTAAAAAGAGTTCGCAAGCGAACTCTTTTTTAATGCTTCCGTTTTCCATCATACCAATCAAGAGTGTGTTCAGATATGTCTTCTGTGAAGGAGTTAGCGACAGGCATTTTTCCACCATATTTAGAATACCAATCATCAGGATATAACACATCATTTTTCAGATAAGCTTTTGAGGTGTTCACATCTTCTGATTCCCCTTTTCGAAGTTTTCTGGCAACAACAACAGAACGGCAGTTGTCAATTTCATAGGTACAGGTTGAGAGCATAAGTAATGAGTCTTTTTCATTTACGGTCACAGGACACTGATAGAGAGAACGCATTTCTACTTGATGAAGAAAGTCTAGAAATTCCTCATTATCATTAAATTCACCTTGCATATAATCAAAACCGTCGTTATGGGAATAAGTTCCTGAGACTCTCATAAACGAAATGATTTTCCATTTGGATTCATCATAGATGGAGTCAAATATGAGGATAGGATGCTTTTTGTAAAATTCTATATCTTTATATTTTGGAAGTTGAAAAAACATCATTCGAGTAGATTCCATATTGTGGCCATGGATTACAATGTTTTTTGTAGGAGTCTCTACATTACAATTGGCATCAATATATAGGCAGCCATTTTTATCCGTGTCTCCTTTTAAATTATGGTGCAGATAAAAATCGGAGTTTTTTTCTCCCTGAACGACAGGATAATCAATATTGGTTCCCGGAATTCTGAGCCAGCCCTTTGTATCTTTGTTTGCCTTTAAAAGCTGGGAAAATTTCAATAGCAGACCGTCGGAATTTTTATTTCCGGAATCAAATTCCGAAGAATTATAGTAAGCAGCATTTATCTTTTTGCTTTGTTGCTTTAAGTAGTATGGCTGTATTCCAAGATAAAAAATAAGATATGCAGCACAGCCAAGAAAAACCAGAAAGGTTATGCCGGATAGCATGGTATATATTCGGTTCTTTTTCTTTTTGGGAGTATTCATTGCAATTTCTCCTAATACTAATAATAAATTATGACTGTAATGGCGTATGGTTTTCGCCACATGTATTATACTAGCCTGACTGCTCTCACGGGCAAGCCCGTGGGGTTCTGATTGCCAAGTGTAGCTTGTAATCGTACACCA